>ERZ869909.150-NODE-150-length-105115-cov-6.703079_pt1 | contig 105115 bp, 83 predicted proteins | sample MGYA00520892_ERZ869909 | MGnify/ENA primary metagenome ERZ869909 (study PRJEB32215, sample SAMEA104723947) | bioreactor metagenome | biome: bioreactor; feature: anaerobic bioreactor; material: water | place: China | collected 2015-03-12 ... | reverse complement strand
GGGCGCCGAAGCTCGCCCCAGGGTTCTGCTGCTCCTGCCGCATCGATCGTCTTCATAGCTTCCTCCTCTCGGAAACGTTCGTCTTCTGGAAATCTAGCTCGGCCTACAACGCCGAGCAACCCGTAGGTGCGGTCTAGCAGGGTGCTGGGACCGCGCTGCTCGCGGAGTCGGCGCAGCGACGCGTAGTGTAACGCCAGCTCATCGGCCGTGACGAAGGGGCAGAGCCCGAGCAGCGGCCACGCGGTCGGTTCCGAGCGCAGCACCTCTGTCCACGGACCCTCCACGACCAGGCGGTTGCTCGTGCTCCAGCGGAGCACGCCGCAGGGATCGTCGCTCATCGCCTGCAGCAAGCGGCTGTCGAGCTCGGGGCCTTCCCGCCGCGCGCGCTCCAGCGTCCGGGCCTGGACCAGCCGCACCACCCGCGAACCGGTGGGGTATACGGCTCGACTCTGGGTCAGCGCCAGTTCCGCCGCCATGGTCGCGCGGTCAACGCGCCAACGGTCCGACTGCCTGTGCAGCTCCACCACCCAGGCGTCCACCCCGTCCTCGCGCCCAGCGACGTAGACCAGGTCGGGGAGCCGTAGGTCGGGGGCAGCCTGTGTGTCGAGCCGCGTCACGGTCGCGTAGGGGGGCGCCGGGGTTGGCCGCCAGCGCAAGAGCTGCAAGAAGTGCTGGGGCGCGCTGTGGATCACGTAACGTGCGAGGGAGTCGGAGGTGATCGCGGCGCGTGGGTATGCGCGCCGACCACGAGACCTGCGCGAGGAGTGGGCTGGGGCAACCATGGGCTCTCCTGGGTCCGAGGGGTGGTGACAAGGCGCGCATCCGCGCTCTCCCCCTACTCATCGGACCAAGCCCGCCGATCGGTCCCTCCGACCCAACAAATTGTCGACTTCCGTGCGCACATGATGCGCCCAGGGTCTCCGCGTGACCAAGGCTTGCGCGCAGCGGCCATCCTTCACGACGACGCGCTCATCCCCCCACCCGGCATGCGGGTCCGCACCGGGCGCTTCGAGAGGTTGAGGTCACGCAGAGAGCCTGGGCAAGCCAGGCTCGTCGAACAGGCGGTTGGGAAGGCGGCAGTGAAGCGCCAGCGCGCTGGTCCTCCACCAGCGGTGGGTGGTGGCGGCCACCAGAGCGGCTGTTGCGGGAGTGACGCCACGGGCGGTCAGCTCGCGGTAGGTCGTACGGTCCCGCTTCCACTGCTTGAGCTGGATGGCGCGAAGGCGGTGGCGGATCCAGTCGAGGAGCACGTTGGCGAGCAGCGGTGACAGGGGCCCGCCCTGCGGCGTGCCCTCGTGCCGCTCCGTCACCACACCGTCCGACAGGACGCCCGCACGGAGGTAGCGAGGGATGAGCCGCAGCACCCTCTTGTCCGCAATCCGATTGGCCAGCTTCCCCATCAGCACGTCGTGGTGTACGCGGTCGAAGCAGCGTTCCACGTCCACGTCGACTACCCAGCGGCGACCCTCCTGGACGGTCCGCTGCGCGCGACGTACGGCGTCGTGGGCGCGGCGGCCCAGGCGGAATCCGTAGCTGTGTTCGGAGAAACCAGGGTCGAAGAGCGGTTGCAGGACCTGGATCAAGGCCTGCTGGATGAGGCGATCCAGCACGGTCGGGCCCAACGTGTCGTGAAACGGCGAACCCTCCCCGATCCGGAGAGTAGTCCCGTGCAGACCCCGGCGCAACGGCCCGCGCCCCTCAGAAGAGGGCCACCACCCACCCCTCGCTGAGGTCGCTGACCCGAGTCCTCAGTTGCAAAACATAACGCCCGGGCCTATCTTTCGTGCTTGAGAGCCAGCGTGCCCTCCTGAAGTCTACAGGCGCAGAAAACAACGTTTCGCGCGAACTTTGGCGCTCAAGGACTAACGTGAACACTGCTTCCGACTACATCGAAGACCTGCAGACGAATGGTCGGCTCGTCTTCACCACGAACGACGCAGTCGAGGCGCTTGGGAAATCGGTCGCCGCCGTCCGCGCGCAGCTCCGGAGGCTCAAGGAAAAGGGGCGTATTGCTGACCCGCACCGCGGCTTTCATGTGGTGGTGCCCCCAAAGTACCGGCGTCTCGGGTGCCTCCCCCCGGATCACTTCATCCCACAGCTGATGGAGCACCTCGGGCAGCCCTACTATGCGGCCTTGTTGAGCGCCGCCGCCTACCACGGTGCGGCGCATCAGGCGCCGATGGTATTCCAGGTCATGGTTCCGCGGTCTCGTCGCGGCCTCGAGTGCGGCGGGGTGCGCGTGCACTTCGTCGCCCGCCAGGACATGATGTCCACGGCCGTGGTCGAGCGCGACACGCCGACGGGTGTGCTTCGTGTCGCGTCGCCGGCCGCAACCGCTGTCGAAGTGGTGGGCTACCCCGAACATTGCGGCTTCCTTGATAACGTGGCGACGGTGCTGGCCGAACTCGCCGAGTCGATTGACGCCGACGTCCTGGAAGCCGAGGCGAGGCGTGCTCCTACGGCGTGGATCCAACGGCTCGGATATCTCCTCGTGCTCGTCAAGCAGGAGGAGCTCGCGGACCGCATGGACGGGGTCCTAGCTGAGCGCAACGCCTTCACCGTAGCCCTCGCGCCTTGGCAGGAGATGGAGGGCACGCCGAGAGACAAACGTTGGCAGGTGGCCATCAACGTCGATGTGGAGCCAGACGTATGATCCGAGAACAGGCCATCATTGAATGGCGTCGTGAGGCGCCGTGGACCGCCGACTGGATGGTCGAACAGGACCTCGTCATCAGCCGAGCGCTCGTGGAAATGTACTCGATGTCGGAGCTGGCCGACTGTCTGGCATTCCGCGGTGGGACCTCCCTCTACAAGCTCCACCTGCCGTCGGCTCGCTACTCCGAAGACATCGACTTGGTCCAGGTCCAACCCGAGCCCATCGGAGAAGCGCTCGACCGTCTCCGTGGCGCTCTAGACCCGTGGCTCGGGACGCCCCAACGCAAGCTCAAGGAGGGGCGGGTCAACCTGGTCTACCGCTTCGACTCGGCGGACTCGCCGCCGATCAGGCTGCGGCTCAAGATCGAGATCAACACGCGTGAGCACTTCACCGAGCTGGGCCTGGTCAAAGTCCCCCTCAAGGTCGATAGCCAGTGGTTCCGAGGGTCCGCGGACGTGACCACCTTCCCGATCGACGAGCTGTTGGGCACCAAGCTCCGCGCCCTCTACCAGCGCAAGAAGGGCCGCGACCTGTTCGACCTCCATTACGCACTCACCGAGGGCATGACGAATGTGGACGCCCTCATCAGGTGCTTCAACCGCTACATGGCAGAGGGCGGCCACTCGGTGACGCGTGCGCTCTTCGAGGCCAATCTCCACGAGAAGTCGGGGCGCAAGGACTTCCGCAACGACATGGCCCCACTGCTTCGCCACGGCCTGTCATGGGACTTCGACGAGGCGCTCGAATTCGTCCTCACCGAGATCATCACCAAGCTGCCAGGCGACCCCTGGAGGGGGGACAGGGCATGATGGCCGAACGTGGCGTGAAACGGCGACCCCTCCCCCATGCTGCCCTCAATGAGGTCTGCGAGCTCCGGAGCCGACACCGGATAGAGCTCCGACTCCCTGGAGCGAAGCCCAAGCGGGGACGAAGACTCGCGAATGCTGCCGAGCAGCGCGGCACCGGTCAGAAGAATGCCGCCACCTGCGGAAACACCGTGTGGCCGCACAGCCCGAACTCCGAGCCGAGATCCAGCCCGGCCAGGAAGGGCTCCCCGGTCCCGCTCTCGGCGACCACCAGCCGCGAGCTGCGGCCCACCCCGCCGTACCAGGCGAGCCCCACCTCCACGCTCTCGGCGACATCGTGCTGCACCTGCGCCGTGAGCAGCGCCGAGGCGTCCAGCACGTTCACGAACGACCCGACCGTCAGGACCCAGCCGGGCACCGGCAGCCACGCCGCCGTCCCGCCCACGTAGGCGCACCCCAGCCAGAACGTCTCGCCACGGCCGATGTCCGGATCCGCGCTGCGGGCGAGGTAGTCCTCGTTTCGTGGTCCAGAGACCGAGTCAACGCCTGGTGTCACAGGATCACGGAATGGGTGATCGCGCAACGGTGGCGATCGCGGAGATGTGCGGGATCCTATGCCCTAGAGCGGTGACGATGATCGCAAGGACCCCATAGCGCGACAGACCCAAGACGGGCCGCTGCGTGGGTCCCCGGCCCATCCCCCCAACCGCTCACGTCTGGCCCGCACTCAACAGAAGACCCAGCGCCCGGTGTCGAGGGTCATCCGGGCTGAGGGGAAGGGACAGGGCGACGAGGGTCGGGGGGTGGTCGGCTGGCCCGCGCTCTGCCACGCCTCGTCCCAGGGGAGGTGCAGGACGACGCGGCCTTCATCGCTCGCGATGACGGGCTCGATGGGCTCCGTTGGGAAGAGCGCGGGCGCCCATGTGCCGCCGCTCTGCTGAAGCTGCCACAGAACACAGGCGGTCGGCGGCGCGAGCTGCAGCTGGCCCTCCGAGGCGGCTGCCGGGACCTCGGCGAGGGGGACCCAGCGCCCCATCTCGGTCTCTTCACCATCCGCCTCCCCACACGCATCCTCGCCAAACATCGCGACGAAGAAACGCGCGTAGAAGCGTCGAGACTCTTGCGTGGGCGTCACCCAGGTCGCGATGTGCCGCAGGCAGGCCGTGTCCAGGGACGCCGCACGCGCCTCCAGCCACGCTCCACACGCCGCGCCGTCGCGGAAAGCGTCACGACCTTCCTGAGTCGTGGCTGGGCCCACGGGGCCCGCAGCGCTGCGCAGCCGGACCAGCCCCGCCTCTTCCCAGCTCTCACGCAGCGCGGCAACACGCCCCGCCTCCTCGCTCCAGGTCTCCCCGGGGGCCAAGCCGGCGAGCACGGCGTCCTGGCCCTCCACCCTACCCCCAGGGAAGACATCGAAGGAGGGCATGAAGGCGTGGGTCGCGCGCCGACGGACAAAAAACACCTCAAGGCCCGCAGCGCCTGGGCGGAGAGCCACCAAGGTCGCGGCGGGCCGCACGCCTGCGAGGGGCGAGGTCACGGCGCTTCGGCGTCCAGGGTGCACGCCACGGCGTGCAGGACGGCAGCGACGCGCAGCGCGTGATGGACGGCAGCCTTCGACAAACCTGCTTCGCGGACCACCTTGTCGTGGCTGTCCAGGCAAGCCCCGCAGCCGTTGACCGCGGAGACCGCCAAACAGAAGAGTTCAAAATCAGCCTTCTCGATTCCCGGCCGCCCAATGAATGACATGCGCAGGTTGGCGCGCATCGTGCCATATTCCTGCTCGCTCATCAGGTGGGTGGAGCGGTAGTACACGTTGTTCATCGCCATCATCGCCGCCGCCCCCTTGGCAGCGGTCAGCGCCTCGGGGCTCAGGTGTGGCTGCGCGTCGGCGACCACGGCGTCCCGAAGGGCACGCTGACGGCAGGAGAGCGCGACCGCCACCATGGTCCCCCAGAGCTGCTGCGGGGTGAGGTCCGCCGTGTTGGTGATGCTGCCCAGGTTCAACCGGAGGTCCTTGGCGTACTCCGGCAACTGCTCACGGATGGCTTCGATGCTCATGTTCTCCTCTCAGCACGACGGGTGGAGCGCGGTGGCTCAGAGCGTGGCCTGACCCTTCTCCCAGTTGCAAGGGCAGAGCTCGTCGGTCTGCAGCGCGTCGAGCACGCGGAGCACTTCCTTGGGGTTGCGCCCGACGTTGAGCCCGTTGACGCCCACCCACTGGATGATGTTGTCCTGGTCCACGATGAAGGTCGCGCGCAAGGGCACACCAGCGCCCTTGTCGAGGATGCCGAGCGCTTCGGAGAGCTCGCGCTTGATGTCGGAGAGCCAGGGGAAGGGGCTGGTGGTGAGGTCTGCGTGGTGCTGACGCCACGCGAGGTGGACGAACTCGCTGTCCACGGAGGCGCCGAGGAGCTGCGTGTCACGGTCGGCGAACTCGCGCTCCAGCTCGCCGAAGCCCACGATCTCGGTGGGGCACACGAAGGTGAAGTCCTTGGGCCAGAAGAAGACGACCTTCCACTTGCCATCGTAGGTCGCCAAGGTGACGTCCTCGAAGGCGGTGTCTTTGTCAGCAGACGTGACGGCGGTCAGCGCGAAATCAGGGAAACGATCGCCAACGGTGAGCATGTGCATTCTCCACGACACAGGGGGATAAGAGCGCCGACGCGGTCGCCACGCGACCGGGGGATTCGGCACGGGAAGGCAGACCTGAACCTGCCAGCGGCCGCAATGTAGCCACCGACCCCGACGCCGCAAGAGAGATGTACACCTGCGCTGGACCTGCCCTCGAAGCGCCCCAGCCCTCCCGACAAGCCTGACCCTGCCCCTGGACGCCCGCCTCCGTCGCTGCTTTCCTCTTGCGCGCGCGTGACACAGAGACGAAGGCTGGTCTGCGCGCTGCTTCGACCGCTCTCGTCACCCTCCAGGTGTCTGATGACCTCGCTCGTTCGTGCTTATGTCTCGCTCTGCTTCCGACGCCCTTGGCTCGTTTTCCTCGCGCTGCTGATCCCCTCGATCCTCGCCGGACTCTACGGGAGCAAGGTGCAGCTTCGGACGAGCCTCGAGGACTTGCTGCCCGATGACGCCCCCTCGGTGCGTGCCCTGGAGGAGGCGCGCTCGCGCCGCGGTGACAGCGAGATGTTCACCATCGCCGTCCAGAGCCCCGATCCGCTGGCCAACGTCCGCGCCGTGGACGCGCTGGCCGCGCACCTGCGGGGATGGGACGCCGCGGAGTACATTGAGGTCGCCCAGGACATGAGCCTGCTCCGAGAGCGCGCCCTCCTCTTCCTGCCGGTCGAAGACCTCGAACAGGTCAAGGCGACTCTCCAGCGCATGATCCGGCGCAAGCTCGGCGAGGCCAACCCCCTCTTCGTCGACCTCGAGCGCGAAGACGACGATGACTCCCAGGACTGGCGCCACCCCGATGCCTGGGTCCACCCTGCGACCCGCGTCGAGCTGGGATTGGACGAGGACGTGTTCACCTCCTTCTTCCCCTTCCGCGGCTCGGAGGCCGGTGAGGGCGCGCCAGCCACCGGCCGTGCCTCGCTCCCAGAGGCCTACCGCGACTACCGAATCTCTCCGGACGGCACCGTGGCGCTCGTCATGGTCAAGCTCCGCGGCAGCTCCACGAACATGGCCTTTGCCCAAGCCGCCTACGAGCGTGGAATCGCCGCGATGGAGGCCGTGGACCTGGCCTCCTTCCATCCCGAGATGAAGGCCGAGGTCGTGGGCGCGTACCGCTCGTTCCTCGAAGTGCGCGGGGTGGCGAAGGACGTACAGCAGGCGACAACGCTGGCCATCGTCTTGGTGATCGTCCTCCTCGTATTCTTCTTCCGCAACCTGCGCGCCCTGGTGATCGTGCTCGCCCCCCTGGCGGTGGGCGTGGCCTGGACCCTCGGGGTGATCGAGCTCGTGTTTGGGCGCCTGAACATCCTGACGGCCTTCGTGTTCGCCATGCTCATCGGCATGGGCATCGACTTCGCGATCCACCTCTACCGACGGATTCAAGAGGAGGCCGCGGCTGGCCTCTCCTGGCAGGAGGCGACGACCTTCGCGACGCTGAAGACGGGCCGCGCGCTGCTGACGGCGGCCATGACCACCGTCGCGGCGCTGCTCACCCTCGTGCTGGCGCACTTCGACGGGTTCCGGGAGTTCGGCATCGCCTGCGCACTGGGGATTCTGGGGTGCTTTATCGCGACGCTCTGCGTGGTGCCCTCCCTCGTGGCCCTGACGCACCACTTCCGGGAAGCGAAGCGCCTCGCCCCGGCGCACACACGGCAGCCCCCACCCGACAGCGCGCGCGCCAGCATCCGCGGGTTCTTCGCGGCGGTCTGCGTGCTCGGCGCGCTCTCGGTCCTGCTCATCCCGCGGGTCGCGTTCGAATACGACTTCTCGCGGCTGAGCGGACCCGGCAGCGGGCGGACGATCTCCTACGGCGCTGCGGTCGGCAGCACGAGGGCGACGGCGCCCTCGGTGCTCGTGGCGCCCAACGTCGAGGCGATGCGTGAGGTCCACGCGACGCTGCGCCAGCGCCTCCGTGAGGAAGACGATGACATCCGAGGTTTCCTCACGATCGAGACCTTTCTTCCGGCAGACATGGACCAGCGCCTGGACCTGATCGAGGACATCGACGAGATTCTGAACCGCCGGGCCGTACGCAACATCGACGGCGAGGAGGGAGAGGTCCTCGACAAGCTCCGGGAGCTGACCCAGGTCGAAGCCTTCGGGGAGGAGGACCTCCCGATGTGGCTGCTGCGAAGCCTGCGGGAGCGCGACGGGTCCCTGGGCAAGATCGGCCTCTTCTACGGCCGCTTCGAGCACTCGGATGTCCATGAGATCGCAGACTTTCAAGAGCGATGGCAGGTGCTCCCCACGGCGCACGGCGAGGTGCTGCTCTCCAACAGCTCCTTCATCCTCTCGGATGTCGTGCGCTATGTGCAGGAGGACGGACGTCGGCTGCCGGTCTATGTGTTCGGCGCCCTCGCCCTGCTCCTGCTCCTGGACCTGCGACGCGTCACGGGCGCGGCGCTCTGCTTGGCCGCGCTCGCGCTGGCGTCGCTGCTGACGGCGGGGTTGATGGGCCTGATGGACATCCGCATTGGCCTCTTCAACATGATCGTGGTCCCGATGATCCTGGGGATCGGTGTGGACGGCGCCATCCACGTCTACCACCGCTACCTGGAGGTGGGCCGGCGGCGCATGGCCATGGTGCTGCGCACGACGGGCTTCGCCGTCCTGGCAGCAGCCATCACGACCGCCGCTGGATTTGTCGGCCTGCTCTTTGTCAGCCACCAAGGCGTGCAGACGATCGGCACGCTGGCCTTGCTTGGCATCCTCTCCGTGCTCATCGCTGTGCTCGGCTTCCTGGTTGGCGGCCTGATGCTCTTCGGCCGCGTCGTAGACCCCCCTCCCCCCGAGCAGGACCTCGATGGCTCTTCCCCCTGAGGCCGGCGCGCTCCCCGCTGCGGCGACATCGACGGACCACGGGCTGGTCCTCTTCGACGGGGTGTGCAACCTCTGCCACGGCTCGGTGCGCTTCATCGTGGACCGCGATCCGCGAGGCGTGTTCCGCTTCGCGTCCCTGCAGTCCCAGGTAGGCGCTGAGGCGGCCCGCGCGCTCGGCGCCGACGCGAGCCAGCTCGACTCCATCCTCCTGATCGAAGGTGGCCGTCTCTACCGCGAGAGCACGGCGGCGCTCCGCATCGCCCGCAGGCTCTCCGGCCTCTGGCCCCTGCTCGCGCTCTTTCTGGTGCTCCCTGCGTTGTTGCGCGACCCGGTCTACCGGCTCATCGCCCGCTACCGCTACCGCTGGTTCGGGAAGACGGATGTGTGTCGGCTGCCAGCACCGGGCGAGGCGGAGCGCTTCCTGCAAGACCCCTGAGCGCAGCACCGAACGCGGGACACTTGCGTGGCGCGCTCAGCGACCATCGCGCAGCAGCCGGCCCCAGCGCACGCCGCGGTCGCTCACGTGGACACGCTCAACACCGCACGCCCTCGCAATCTCCTGCAGCAGCAAGGCCCCGGCCGCGATGACGTCGGCGCGCTTCGGGTCCACGCCCGGAAGGGCGGCGCGCTCCGCGACGCTGAGCCGCGTCAGGAGCGCGACCGCGTCGTCCAGAGCAGCAGCGCTGAGGGGGTATCCCTGAATTGCGTCCGCGTCATAGACCTCCATGCGCTGATCGAGGGCCGCGAGGGTCGTGACCGTCCCGGCGATGCCGACAAGCGGGACGTCCTGCGCGTCGAGGATCGGGCGCAGATCGGGGGCTGCGAGCGCGTCCCGCACGAGCGCGCGGAGCGCGGCGACGTCGTCGCCGCCGAGGGAGTCGCGCGCGCCGAAGCGCTCGTGGAGCCGCACGGAGCCAAGGTCGATGCTGACCACGAGCGGGGCCTCCCCCTCCCCTCGGACGAGCGCGAGCTCCGTCGAGGCTCCGCCGATGTCCACAACGCGCAGGCTGGCCACGCTAGGGAACACGGTGCGGGCGGCCAAGAGGCTTAGGAGCGCCTCCTCCTCCCCGGAGACGATGTCCAGCGGCGCGCCCAGGACCTCGCTCAGCGCTGCTGCGACCTCCGGCCCATTCGACGCGCGGCGGAAGGGCGCCGTGCCCGTGGCGAGCACCTTCGCCACATGGAGGCGGCTGCAGGTGGAACGGTAGGCAGCCAACACAGCGGCCGTGCGCTCCACCGCCGCTGGCTGGAGACACCCTCCGCGGTCCAGCCCCTCGCTGATGCGTGTGATGTGCGCCTCCTCGTGGAGCCGCCGCCACCCGCCCGCTCCGTCGCGCTCGGCGATCAAGAGGAGGATCGAGTTGGACCCGATGTCGATCGACGCCCAGGGCGCGGGCCCGCTCATGGTCCGCTGCGGACCTGGAAGGACGCGCGCCTATTCTGGGCATCGGAGCCGATGGGCATGAAGCTCCCGTAGCTCACGATGGTCATGCGCTGCCCGGCGATACCCATGTTGAGGAGGTACTCGCGCACGGCGCGCGCGCGCCGCTCCCCCAAGGCGAGGTTGTACTCGTCCGACCCGTGCTGATCGCAGTGCCCCTCAATGATGACCTGGAGGTGCGCGTGGCGCCGCAAGACCTCGGCGTGACGCTGCAGGATGCGCTGTGACTCGTCATCCAGCGCGAAGGAGTCGAAGGCGAAGCGCACGGGCACGAAGTCGTGGTCGGGCAAGGGCTGGCTGCCGTGGAGGGGCGTCTCTGGGCGCTCGGAGGGGCGCTCGGTGGCTCGTGAGCCGGGGTCCTGGGCAGCACGACGGCGCGCGGCCTCCTCCTCCTCGCACTCCTCGCGCCGCTCTTCAGCGATGCGCCGCGCCTCGTCGAAGCGGTCTCGTGCGCGCTCCGCGAGGCGCCGCGCTTCGCGGTGACGACCAGCCGCGCTCGCCTCTTCGGCTTGCTGGAGCAGACCGCGCGCTTGGTTGTACTCCTCCTGCGCGCAGCGTGCGACGAAGTCATCGGCCAGCGCTTCTCGGGCCGCGTCGAGCGCGTTGGCGCTCTGTCGACCAGCGCAGCCAGACGAGAGGGCGAGGCCCACGGCGACGCAGAGGAGGAGGAAGGAGTTGCGGAGGACGGGCTGCGTCATGGCTGGACTTGGGTGCGACGGGGAACGCGCGGCTCCCAGTTCGGGGACTCCCAACCCGAACCTTCTCGGGTGAGGAGGGTGGGGTAGCGGCCTTCCGCGGTGACCATCCAGATTCGGCTCCCCCCGCCGCCACGCGTGGAGGCGAAGGCGACGAAGCGGCCGTCAGGCGACCACGTCGGCGAGTCCGAGCGCCCCGAGTCCTGGGTCAGGCGCTGGATCGCGGAGGTGTCGGGGTCCACCGTGAAGATATCGAAGCGGTTGCGGCTGTCTCGGCCGGTGAAGGCGATCAGGCGCGCGCTCGGTGACCACGCTGGCTCGGTGTTGTAGTTGCCGGCGAAGGTCACGCGGCGCTGGCCCGAGCCGTCGGCGTTCATGACGTAGATCTGCGGCCCACCGGCCCGGTCGGACACGAAGGCGAGCTGGGCGCCGTCGGGGGACCAGGAGGGGGAGAGGTCGTTGGCGGGGGTGTCCGTCAGGCGCCGTGTGATGTTGCCTTCCAGGTCCAGGACGTAGACCTCGGCGCGGTCATCGCGCGTCAGCGTCAGGGCGATCTGGGTGCCGTCTGGCGACAGGCGTGCGCCGCTGTTCATGCCCTGGCGGTGGCTCAGGCGACGCTCGTTGTTGGGGCCGAGGAAGAGATCGGGGTTGTTGTGGAGGTAGCTGGTGTAGAGGACGCGTCCGTCGGGTCCCCAGCTTGGCAGCACGTTGACGGTGTTGTTGTCCGTGTAGCGGACCACGCCGCTGCCATCCATCTGCATGACGAAGATCTGGCGCAGCCCGCTGCGGCCCATCCCGGTCATCGCGATGCGTGAGCCGAAGCTGCCGGGGGTGCCCAGGAAGTGGAGCATGACGGCGTTGAGGAAGCGGTGGACTTCCGGGAGCACCTGGTCGTGCGAGACGGTGACGGGCTCCCAGCGGAGCTGAATCTGTTGCCCGGTCGCGACATCGAAGAGGCGGAAATCGAGGCGCACCTGGTTGGCTGCGGTCCGGAAGGCAGCTTTGATGACCGCCTCGGCGCCAACATTGTACCAGTTGCGGAAGTTGATCGTGCTGGCGGTCATCCCGTCTTGGTTCGGATCGAAGTAGAGCGCGTCGGGGCCGATGACCTGGAAGTAGCCGGCGATGCTCATCCCATGCCGCATGGTGCTGGAGATGAGATCCCGGGTGCCGTAGGGGTCCTCATCGCCGAGGTTGTAGGCGTCGGGCACGGCGACCCGAATCTGGACCGGGGGTCCGCCTGGGCTCACGGGGATGGTGATGAGGTCCTGCATGACCGTCGCGCTGCTCGGCGCGTCACCGGAGGCCTGGCTGCGGAGTGGCGTCGCGCGGAGCAGGAGGGCGGAGAGCCCGGCGAGGACGACGAGCCCGAGGTAGAGGCTGGGCTGCAAGACAGGGGTGCTACGCATGATCGCGCTCAGTGTCGGAGAGGGCAGGAGTCGTCGCCGCCGGGACACGCCGATGATGCGTGCAACCGGAGACGCTGGCCGGTCATTCCGGGATGGAGACGAGAAAGCCGCGCCGGATGAGATCGCGACGCAGGGACTCGTTGGTGACGGAGGGGAGGTCGAGCCGGAGGTCGCCTTCCCGGAAGCGGTTGGCCATCTGCCGCGCCCGGAAGTCGAAGGCGCTGTTGCCGGAGCTGCGCACGATCTCGAAGCTAGCGATCCGTCCCTGCTCGGTGACCCGCACGAAGAGGATGACCCGGAGGTTGCGGAGCTGGTCGTCAGTGAGGTTGCTCGGGCGCTGGAAGGCCTCGTTGAACTGCGCCTGGATACGCGAGAACTGGTTGCGCATCGCGCTGTCGCTGAGGCTGACGCCGCCGGCGAAGCCGTCTGGGGACCCCAAGGCGGGGCCGTCGGTGATCTCCCGGCTGGGGTCATGGCGACCGACCGCGGCCGCGCGCTGGGCCTCCCCTCCCCCTGCTTGGGTGGTCGGCTGTGGCGTTCGTGGCGGTGTGGGCGGCGTAGGCTCGCGCGTGGGAGGGGTCGGCGTCGGCTCGCGCTGGAGGACCACCGTGTCGGGGTCGGGAGGGGCCGGGGTCGGCGTCGGGGCGGGCGTCGGCCGCGCGGCGACGCTCCGCTCCTGCGCAACAGGCGCCGGCGGCGGGTTGTGGAGCTCGGGGAGCTGACCGGGCTCCGGCATGACCTCGCCGAGGCGCAGGAGGTCGGCCATGATGACGGGGAGCTCGGGGGGGGCTTCGATGCGATGACCCAGGCGATGGCCGAAGAGGACCAGCAAGAAGAGCACGCCATGGATCGCCGCGCTGAGCGCAGCACCCGATGCGAAGGCTTTGGCTTCTTGGGTTTCTGCCGGAGTGAACATGCTTCCTAGGGGGTGCGCTAGCGTTGCGCTTCGGTCAAGTACTCGGGGTTGGTCACCATGCCGATCTGAGAGACACCGGCGAGGCGGATTCTGTTCATGGAGCCGACAACAAAGCCGTAGGGGATGGTGGTGTCTGCGAGGAGGTAGAGCGAGCGCTCGTCTTGCAAGCGGACGTTGTTGCGGAGCTTGGTCTCGATCTCGACGAAGCAAGGTTCGAATCGGGCCGCGCTGACCTCGCCGATGGCGGCGCTGCAGTCGGTGATGAGCTCGTCGTCGATCAGGACACGCAGGTTGGCGTCGATGCGGAGGATGAGCTTCTCCGTGTTCTCGAGGTCGACTGTCGTGGGGTTCTCCCGCGTGACCGGGAGGTTCATCTCGACCTCGCGCAGGAGGTCTTCGCGGACGATCATGGGGGTCGCCACCATGAAGATGATGAGGAGCACCAACATCACGTCCACGAGGGGCGTGACGTTGATGTCACTCATGGCCCTGCCGTCGCCACCGCTGCTCATGCCCATCGTCTGCCCTCACGCGCAAGAGCGCGACACACGACCTAGAGGAAGTGCCGCTTCACGAGGTTGAGAAAGTCGCTGGAGAAGCCCTCCATGTCGACGGCGATCGAACGCACCCGCGCGTTGAAGAAGTTGTAGCCCATCACAGCGGGGATGGCCGCGACCAAGCCGATCGCCGTCGCGATCAGCGCCTCGGCGATCGGCCCGGACACGACATCGATTCCCGCTTCACCGCTGCGAGCGATGGCCATGAACGCCAGCATGATGCCCCACACGGTCCCGAAGAGGCCGATGAAGGGCGAGGTCGACCCGACCGTCGCGAGGAAGGGGAGCATGCGCTCCATCTGCCGAATCTCAGTGGTCGTGGCCTTCCGCAGCGCCCGCTCGATGTTCTCAATACCACCAAGTTGTTGGCGGAGGGTGCCGTCGCTCTCCTGGCTCTTGATCTTGCGTAGCTCGGCGAAGCCCGCGCGGAACACCTTGCTGACGGGCGACAGGGGCAGCCGCTCCGCCTCCTGGTCGATGACATCGAAGCGCTTGGAGGCCCAGAACACCTCGAGGAAGCGGCGCGTCTGCTCCTCAGCGGTGCGCAGCGCCTTGTACTTGACCCCGATCACGAACCAGGTCCCGATGGAGGCTGCGATTAGGAGCAGCAGCACGAAGAGCACGACCCCTCGCGCCTCCGTGAAGAGCGCCCACGCCGAGAGCTCAGCGCCAGCATCGGCTACCACCAGATCGACCCACGTCAGCTCGCTCATCTTCTGATCCCTCCACCCCCGAAGGTGCCTGGGCGCTTCGTCCTCCGACGCTGCTTGCAACAGGGCTCCTACCGCGCCTATTTCCAACTGACAAGCCGAAGCCCAGGGCACCGAGCCCCGCTCACCCCGGTGCCGCGCTCACCATGTCCCGCCGAACGCGAGCGAGGCCAACACGCGCTGCGCGAGCCCGGACTCCCACGCGAGCCGCACGCGCGTCCGCGGGCTTGGATTCAGCGTCAAACCCAGATCAAAACTGCCCACGCGCCGCCCCATACGGCCCACCCATCGGTCCGAGCGGTGCTGGTAACCGGCGTCCAGCTCCATGGTCTCGGCCACCCTGAGCAGGAGCGATGTCTCCGCGGGCACGCGCCAGATCACATGGTCAACGTCAAAGCGGCTGCCGCCACCTCGGACGTAGGGCATGTCCGCCTGCAGCCCGACGTAGCTGCGCCACCGCAGGCCACGGAGCGGGGCATGCCAGACCTCAGGCCGCAGCCGCAGGCGCAGGCCCGCCTCGAGCGCGTCGCGGCCGTAGGTGCCTGCGCCCAGCCGCCACCAGTCCGCTCGCAAGCGCAGGCCGAGCCCAAGGCCGTTTCGAGAGCCGAGGAAACGGCCTCGTTCGGCGTCGACCTGCCACCCAGACAGGGTGCAGGTGCGGTCCGCCGGGTGGCAGTCCGAGGAGAGCGTGGAGACGAGCGCCGCCTCGGTCCACTGGAGCGGACGCTCGTCGGTGGGGTCGGACCACCACTGCGCGTCGGCCCGAAGCTCGCCGAGAAAGCGTGAGGTCTCGCCGCGCTGATAGAGGAAACCATAGGCCGCACCCACGGACCACCAGTTCGTGGCCTCGATGGGCGGGAGGAGCAGGGTGCTGCCTCGAAAGCCGACGAGCGCGTCGGCGGCCCAGGTCGCGGCGAAGAGGCCGCCGGCAGTGACGACACCGGCGTCCAAGAGCCCCGCGGTGACACGGCGCTGGCCTAGCTCCTCCCTCGCCCACAAGAGCAGGAGGCCGCTGGCGAGCGCGCCGCCGTGCCATGCAGCGATCCAGCGGCCGGCCTCGGGGTCTCGGTAGTAGAAATGCCCGAGCCCGAGCACACCCCAGGCGCTGCCGATCAAGCCGGGGACAAGGCCGCCAGGGTGCCCCTCTTGACGTGGCGGGAAGCGCCAGCCTTCGGCGGCGAGCGCCTCCTCGGGGCAGGCCCAAGGTCGGAAGCGGATGTCGCAGGTCTCTTCGCCCGTGGCCGCTGGCCCGTCCAGCCCGTCCAGCCCGTCCAGCCCGTCCAGTCCGTCCTGGGCGACCGCTGGCACCGCGAGCAGGCATGCGGAGAGCGCCCAGCCGAGCAGAGGAGCCAGCAGCTTTGTGGGCAGTGGACCCACGTGCTCCCCCCGGGCCGCGGCTTCAACGCGCAAGGAGACGCCCCCCTTGCACAGTCGCCAGCCCTGGCGAACCCTGCAAGTTGCCAGCGGCGTCGAAAGCGAGGGGCCCGACAACGCCTTCCGGGAAAGCACCGCGCGCCAAGCGGGCGATCATAGAGGCTCGTGAGCGGACGCCCTCCACCACCAGGAGGTGACGCAGGAGCCAGGCCGCGTCGTAGGCGAAGGCCTCGACGGTCCCCGGCTCGCGGCCGTAGGTCGCGAGGAACTCGCCCCGAAACGCGCTGCCGCGGCCGACCGCAAGCTCGGGTGAGAACCAGATCGGCACCAAGGCGCCCTCAACGTACTCGGCGCTGTTCCTCAGCAATGCGTCACCGACGAGGAAGCTGTGCCCCAGGTAAGTCACGCGGCGGCGACGGTCGCGCGCCGCGGGTGCCCCAGTGGCGGACCAGATGTCCTGGCTGGTCATGTGGGCCGTGACCACAGACGCCGTCGTCTCGGTGAGCGCGAGCGCGACCCCGTCCATGGTCATCCTGTGCACCCGACGGACGGCCGCCGCGGCCGATGCTTGGAGCTGATCGGGGCGGGCGTCGATGCGCACCCGCTCTACGAGGGTCACCCCCAAGGCCGCCGCGGCGGCCTCCATCGCGTTGGCGTAGGCCACCAAGTAGGCTGGCGCGCCCTCCTCCTCAAAGAGGACGACACGCGAGACTTCGCGGGTCTGGACGGCCTCGTCCAGCACGCGGCGCGCCTCGGAGGCCGCGTCCACCTGGAGGCGGAGCGACGTACCGACCGCGCGCTCCCACGGAATCGGGCTCAGGCCGATGTACGCGACCCCGAGGCGCGCCGCTTCTTCGCGGGCGACAGCGTCCAAGGGGGCCTCGATCGGGCCGATCACAGCCAAGGCTCCGCGCTCCACGACGCGGGCGACAGCGAGGCGCGTGCGCTCCACGTCCCCCCCAGCGTCTTCGATCAACACGACGGAGAGCGCCTCCTCGGGGACGAAGCTGCGCTGCGCCAAGAGCACAGCGCCCAACGCGGCCCGGCCGGCGCGCCGATCGGGACCCGTGATGGAGAGCACGAGACCGTAGCGCAGCCGGGCGTCGCGTTCTGCGTAGGCGCTGCGGCCGTAGAGCTCCACGGCGAGCTCATCCTGGCCCCAGCGCTGCAGCGCAGGGGAGAGCGCTGGGAGGAGCCCGGCCACCTCCGCCGTACGGCCCTCCGCGAGGGCGAGCTCGGCACGACGCAGCGCGACCAAGGTGGCGCTGAGCCGCAACCCATGGAGAGCGCTGAGGTCCACAGGCAGCGGCGGGTTGAGGCCGTAGACGACGCTCTGCGCCCGCGCCCAGGCGTAGCGGGCCCAACGGGGCTCCTGGGCCTGCTCCGCGACGACGTCGAGGTCCGGGAGCGCCTCGGCGGGCCGGCCGGCGCGCATGCGCTCTTCCGCGAGGAGGGCGGCGAGGAGGATCTCATCCCCTGGGATGGAGGTCTCCGCCTGGACCCGAACACCGGGGTGCTCTCGCAGGAGGCGCTGCAGTCGTGCGTCGCGCTCGCTGTCCTGGCCGATGCTCGCCGACAAGAACGCGAGGTAGAGCCCGGCGGCCGCCGCCCAGGTAGGGACGCGGCGCAGCTCCTCCCACACGAGCTCTGCCTCTGCGGGCCGGTTCGCCGCGAGCAGGGCGCGGCCCAGAAGGAGCTCGACCATCGGGAGCTGTGGATCGTGGGGCCACGTAGCGCTCCATAGCCGCAGCTCCTCCGCCGCCTCCTCAAAGCGTCCGAGGTCGTAGAGGGCTTGGGCGGAGGCGTAGGCCTCGCGCGCGGCCTCGGTGCTGCCTGCGTGGAGCACGGCAGGATCGGGGGGTGCGACACGGTGGGGATGCTGAACGCTGGGGGTGCCACACGCCGCTGCGATAAACATCACAGCGATGGCACAGAGGGAGAGCCCAACTCCTGCCACTCTCTGTGCCCGGTCTTTTGCGTGTCCTGACTGCATCTATCTCCCTCGACAAGCGCGGCGCCATCATCCAGCATTTCCCGGTGCTCGCGGTCAAGCACCGCCTTGATGTCTCACGCCCACGGCGACGCTGTGTACCTGCCTCTCTCCTCCTCTGATCGCCGCCTGGGCGGCCTCCTCGCGCTGACCACCCTCTTCGTCTTGATGGCGACAGACCAGATGGGGTTTACGCGAGACGACACCTTCTACTTTCATGCTGCGCGGACCTACGCAGGGTGGTTCCAGGAGATGGGCGCGCACTTCCGGGCGGGAGAGTTCCTAGCGCCCTTTCGGCAGGAGAGCATCGACCGACACCTGTCCTACAATGCGGAGCACCCCTTTCTGATCAAGGGTCTCTTCGCGTTGAGCTGGCTGCTCTTCTTCGAGACCCTGGGATGGCTGCCCGAGTCGCTCGCCATCCGGCTCCCTGGGATGGTCTTTGCCGCGTTGGGCGTGGCGCTGACCTTTCGCTTCGCGACGGAGGTCACGGGGCGTCGGGTCGCGGGTGTGGTGGCGGCGCTGGGCTTCGTGCTGATGCCGCGCCCCTTCTTCCACGCACACCTCGCATGCTTCGACATCCCGATCACCACGCTCTGGGTTGCGGTGATCTACGCGTGGTGGCGGAGCTTCGCGTCGCGGCGCTGGGCGCTGTGGACCGGCGTGCTGTGGGGGATCGCGCTGAGCACGAAGCTGAACGCGTTCTTCTTGCCCTTCGTGCTGCTGGCCCACCTCGCGATCGTTCGGCTGCGAGACCCAGCCCTGCGCGGTGGCACCCTCTGGGCGCGTGTACGCCCCCCCCTAGCGCTCTGGAGCATGGCCCTGTGGGGTCCGCTGCTCTTCTTCGGGCTCTGGCCCAGGCATTGGTACAACACCGTCGACCGGCTGACCTGGTACCTGAACTTCCACCTGAAGCACGAGCACTACCACATCGACTACTTCGGTCGCTTCCTGATCGAGCCGCCTTTCCCTGTCACATTTCCCTTCGTGATGACGGCGGTGACGACGCCCCTCGTCGTGCTCTTCCTCTGGCTCTGGGGCTTGGTTCGGTGGTGGGACACGACCCCCCCCGGGGCGCGGGATGACCTTCCCGGCGGGCCCCAGCGTGAGACCGGCTGGCTGCTCGCGCTTGGCAGCCTGGTCCCCTTCGCGGTGATCGCGATGCCCTCGTCACCGATCTTCGGCGGAATCAAGCACTGGATGACGGCGCTCCCCTTGCTGATGATCGTCGCCGCTTGGGGCTTCGTCGACCTCGTGGATCGGCTGAAGACGGCGCTCCCCGAGGCGTGGCCGAGGGAAGCGCTGGCGCGTGGGGCGCTGCTGACCCTCCTCTTCACGCCGCTGATCCATGCGACCTACCAGAGCCATCCCTTTGGCCTCGCCTACTACAATGAGGTCATCGGCGGCGTGACGGGGGCTGCCGACCGCGGGATGATGCGGAACTACTGGGGCTACAGCTCGCGCCAGGCCCTGCCGTGGGTGAACGAGCACGCTCGCCAGGGCGCATACCTGCAAGTACATAACATGACGCGAATCGCCTTCGATCAGTACCAGGGTGAGGAGATGTTGCGTCGCGACCTGCGTTGGACGAACAACGTGGAGATCGCACACTTCGTCCTCTATCATCACCCCAAGAACCACCTGCCAGCCAACCTCCCGAACCTCTGGGAGCGGCTCGGCACGCAGGCTCCGGCGCACGTGGTCCACTACCACGGGGTGCCCCTCCTCTCGATCTACCGCAACACCTACCGCGAGCCAGCGAGAGCACCATGAAGCCCCAAGCCTCCCCGATGCTCCGGGACCTCCCGCTCCCACGCACCACGACCCGGCACCCTGGGGGTAGCGCATGCCTGCGGTCAGCCGCCCTCGCCGCGCTGCTTCTGGCCACCGGGTGGAGCGATACCGCGAGCGCAGCGCCTTGGCTCCAGGCACAGGCCCCTGTCCAGCGGGCACAGGAGCGCTTCACGGAGGGCATGCGGGCCTACGAGGAGGGGCGCTTTCAAGATGCGGCTGCCCTGCTGACCGAGGCCTACAGCTACGACCCGAACCCTCGCATCGCGTTCAACATCGCGCGCTCCTGGGAGCGGGTAGGCAGCGACGAGATCGCGCGCCAGTTCTTCCAGTTGGCCTTCGAGAGCAGCGATGACGCGACCGTGCGGCGCTTCTCGCGGGAGGCGATCACCCGAATCGACGAGCGTCTCCGCGGACAAGGGGCGGACGCGCCCAGCCGCGGCGTAACCTCGGGCCGGCACGCGGGTGTGTTCGTCGTCCACACCGCTGGGGAACACGAAGCCCGCAGCCTGCGCCTCGAGCACGATGGGAGCCGCTTCCCGCTGCCAGCCAGCGTGCGGCTCCTGCCAGGACGCTACGTCGCCACCCTCTTGGACGCGCGGGACCAGCCCTTGCGGTCCTGGCAGGTCGACATCTCAGCGGGCACCACGATTCTCATCCGCGCCCGCCGCTGAAGTTGAGCGTGCCGTGATCCCACGCCCTACTTGGGATCACGCCCGGGCTGAGGATCACGCCCTGCCGAGGACCGCGCCCGGGCTGAGGATCACGCCCTACCTGGGATCACGCCCTACCTGGGATCACGCCCTACCTGGGATCACGCCCGGGCTGAGGATCACGCTCTGCCGAGGACCACGCCTGCCGAGGCTCGCGCCCGTGCAAAGGTGCGGGCCGATCCTCATGGTTGGCTGCTTCCTCTGGCTGCGCGCAGCGCGCTCCGCCGCGGCCTCAGGGTGCTGGTGCGACGCAGCGCGCGTTGACGCACTCCCGTCCTCCGCTGCAGTCCGCATTCAAGCGGCACTCGGCTGTGCTGGACGTACAGAAGCCAGCCCGGCAGGTGTTTCCGAAGCCGCACTGGAAGCCCGTGGTACAGCGCCTGGTGTTGGCGCAGAAGCCGAAGGCGCACACACGACCGCCGCCGCAGTCTTGGTCCTGGAAGCACTCGGGAGCTTGGTAGATGCAGAGCCCGTTGCGGCACTGGCCGGCGAAGCCGCAGTCGGAGTTGAAGGAGCAGCTGATGGTCGGGATGCACGCCCCATCGACGCAGGCGTTGCCGAAGCCGCACTCCGCGTCTGAACGGCAGCGTCCGTCTTCCACGCAGCGGAAGTTCTCACAGCGCTCGTTCAGGAGGCACTCGTTGTCGTTGCGGCACTCGCCCTGGAAGACGCAGCGGAAGTTCTCGCAGCGCTCAGCGGCCGGACATTCGTCGTCGCCGCGACATTCCCCTGTGAAGATGCAGCTGTTGTTGCGGCAGATCTCGCTAGGCCCACAGTCGGCGTTGTTGCGGCACTGGCCCGTGAAGACACAGCGGCCGCTCACGCAGGACTCGCCCGGTGGGCACTGCTGGTCGCTGGTGCAGAGCGCATCATCGACGCAGCGGAAGTTGAGGCAGCGTTGGCCCCCTGGACACTCGGCGTTGTTACGGCACTGGCCCGTGAAAACACAGCGGTTGGCCTGACATGCCTCGCCTGGACCGCACTCACTGTCGGTGCGGCACTGGCCCGTGAAGACACAGCGGTTGTTCACGCAGCTCTCACCCGCTCCGCACTCTGCGTCCGAACGGCACTGCCCTGTAAAGCGACACTGGAAGTTCTCGCACACCTCACCTGGCCCGCACTCCGCGTCCGTGCGGCACTGACCCGTGAAGCGACAGCGGAAGTTCCGACAGCTCTCACCCGGCCCACACTCCGCGTCCGTGCGGCACTGACCAGTGAAGCGGCATTGGAAGTTCTCGCACACCTCGCCGCCGCCGCACTCTGCGTCCGTCCGGCACTGCCCGGTGAAGCGGCACTGGAAGTTCTCGCACACCTCGCCGCCACCGCAGTCGGCGTCGCTCCGACACTGGCCGGTGAAGCGGCAGCGGAAGTTGCGACAGACCTCCCCGGGGCCGCACTCTGCGTCACCGCGACACTGGCCGGTAAAGCGGCACTGGAAGTTCTCGCACACCTCGCCGCCACCGCACTCTGCGTCCGTCCGGCACTGCCCGGTGAAGAGGCACTGGTTGGCGACGCAGACCTCGCCGGGCCCACACTCTGCGTCCCGACGACACTGGCCCGTGAAGACGCAGCGGTTGTCCACGCAGGACTCGGCTGCTCGGCAATCCTGATCCGCACGACACTCGCCGGTGAAGACGCAGCGGCCGGCCTGGCAGACCTCGGCGGGCCCGCACTCGTCGTCCGCGCGGCACTCTCCGGTGAAGACACAGCGCGCACCGATGCACTGCTCCTGGGGCGCGCACTCCGCGTCACTGCGACACTGGCCCGTGAAGACGCAGCGGTTGTTCTGGCACACCTCGCCCACGGCGCACTCACCGTTCGTGCGGCAGTCCCCCGTAAAGATGCACTGGTTGCTGACGCAGACCTCTGCAGGACCACAGTCGCGATTGACGCGACACTCGCCGACGAAGATGCACTGGTTGTTGCGGCAGACCTCCGCTGGACCGCAGTCACCATCGAGGCGGCACTGGCCGTCGAAGACGCAGCGGTTGGCCTCGCAGCGCTCCGAAGGCCCGCAGTCGAGATCGTTGCGGCAGTCACCGGTGAACACGCAGCGGAAGTCCCGACACACTTCGGCAGGGCCACAGTCGCGATCCAGGCGGCATTGGCCGGTGAAGACACAGCGGTTGTTCTGGCACACCTCACCTGGGCCGCAGTCTGTGGCGCTTCGGCACTGCCCCGTGAACACGCACTGCCCTCCGATGCAGGACTCGCCAGCGCCGCAGTCGCGGTCTGTGTTGCAAGCGGGCGGCAGGGGAACACAGACGCCGTTCTGGCAGGCAGCGTTCGGGCCACAGTCGGCGTCCCGGCGACACTGAGGCGACGTCGCGGGCTCGCAGCGGCCATCGATGCAGATGAAGCCCTCTTGGCAGTCGCCGTCCGCCCTGCAGGTGGTCTGGACAGGTGGGACGCAGCGGCGGTCGCGACACTCCCGGCCGGCTGGGCAATCGGCCGTCACGCGGCAATCGCCCACGCGGACGCACTGGCCTCCGACGCAGTCATCGGTGGGCGGGCAGTCGGCGTTGCGGCGACAGGTGTTGGGGGGGACGCAGGCACCCGCGACGCACACGTTACCGAGTGGGCAGTCCGCGTCAGAGAGGCAGCGGCCGGTGAAGACGCAGACGGCGTTGATGCACTCTTCCCCGGGCCCGCAGTCCGCGTTGCGACGGCACTCGGCGTCCAGGACGCAGGCGCGATCGACGCAGATCTCGCCGCGGGGGCAGTCGCGGTCATCGAAGCAGCCGGCTGCCTCACAGAGGCCCGACCGGCAGATCGCTCCTGGCGGACAATCGCGGTCGCTGCGGCATCCTGGGGGGGGCTCGCAGAAACCGCCGACGCAGACGAGCGGGGCCCGGCAGTCGGCGTCGCGCGTGCAGTCGACGTTCGGCACCGGTGTGCAGAATCCGCTCGCGAGGTCACAGCGCTCGGCGGGTCGGCACTGCGCGTCCTGACGGCATCGGGGATATCCCACGCAGCGCTCGTCGAAGCAGAGCTGCCCTTCGGGGCAATCGCCATCGAAGAGGCAAGCGCCCTGGCGGGGTCGACAGACACCGCCATCGCAGAGGGCCGCTGGCGGACACTCGTCGTCGCTCTCGCAGCCCCGCGGCGGGCGGGTACAGAGGCCGTCGACGCAGACGAGCGGGGCATCGCAGGGCTGCGTCGCGGAGCACTCTGGCGGCAGGCAGCGCCCCTGCACGCAGAGCCCTCCTGGCCCGCAGTCTTCATCGATAAGGCAGCCGGGCAGGGGAACACAACGGCCCTGCTCGCAGACCTGTCCGGGGCCACAGGCTGGGCCTTCCCCGCAGCCTGGCGGCGTAGGGGGGAGGCACACGCCCTCCTGACAGACCTGACCGGGCGGGCAGTCCTCTGCGCTGCTGCACAGGGGCACGGCGTCGGCATCCGGCGCCGTGTCGGGCAGCGCGTCCGTCTCGGGGTCATCGCTATCCGGGCCTGGGCAGGCGTCCCCCTCACAGGGGTCGTCTACGGCCTGGCAGGCCCCTGCTATGCAGGTGCGACCTGCGAAGCAGTCCTCGTCACCCCTGCAGAAGGGTGCCTCCTGGCAGAAGCCCTGGTCGCAGTACTGGTTGCCAGGGCAATCGAAGTCTCCCTCGCAGAGCCCGCCGAGCGGACTGCGGCTGCAGCCCACCATGACAAGCACAAGGAAAGACGCGAGGAAGAGGAGAGAAGACACACCGCGCATGACCAGCCCCAGACGATAGCGGGTAAGGGTGCAGAGACAAACTGCCGGGCGCAGTGTAGAGGAAAGCGCCGCCCATCGCTAGGGGCGTCTCATTGCGCTGCGGAGGCGGCTCAGACCTGCGCGGCTGCCGGACATCCGGTGGTGGAGGGCACCGAAGGCATCGACCGAGCGACGTCGGCCACGCTGCTGGATGGCGCGTGACGGCGAGAGGCCGCCACGCGGGGCAGCCGCGGCGGCTGGAGGTGCCCTAGGACGGAGGAACCGACGCTAGCCCTCGTCGTCGTCGCTGATCTGTGCGGGATCGAGCTGATCCACGAGCTGTCGCAGCTCTTTGCCGACCTTGAAGTGGATCGACTGCTTCCCAGCGACGTCGACCGACTCACCCGTCTTCGGGTTACGGCCCGTGTACGCGCGGTGCTCCTTGAGGGAGAAGGAGCCGAAGCCACGCACCTCGATGCGGTCACCACCCGCCAGCGAGCCGGCCATCCGATCGAAGATGCAGTTGACGGCTTCTTCCGCCCTCTTCTTGGAGATCTCGGCCCGCTCAGCAAGTTGTTCGATCAGTTCGCTCTTCGTCATGTTCGGCGCAGCGAGGAGGGTGGAGTGGGGGCAACCCCCGGTGTCGCAGGTATGTGGCACATACCCGGCACGCGACGGGGCGCAGATGTGGCCCCTTTTGTGGACGGTGTCAACCTGGGTTCGACGGAAAAGCGCCACCATCCGGTGACACCCGCGTGGCTGCCTCTTTGCGTTCGGAGCGGATTGCATGTAGAGTTTCGCGCGTCCGCCCTCCGCGGACCGCACACTCTTCCGAGGCCTGTCGCCATGTTCACAAGACGATCCCCTCTCCTCATCGCCCTCTGCGCGCTGGTCGGCCTTGTCCTCAGCCCAGCCTGCTCCTCCGAGAAGGAAGAGTCGTGCCCTCCGGGCGAGACCTTGCGCAATGGCCGCTGCGTGCCTCTGCAGGATGGCCGCCCTCCTCGGGACACCCGCGGCGATGATGACAGCGCTGTGGACCCTGATGGTACGGATCCGACGGATCCTGACGGGACGGACCCCGTCGACCCTGGGAGCTGTGCGGCTGGAGCGACACGCTGCGCGGCCGCCCGAATCCTCGAGACCTGCGCGGCTGACGGGCTGTCGTGGGAACGCAGCGATTGCGAGAGCAACCAGCGCTGCTCCACCCGCACCGGTGAGGCGCGCTGTCAGATTGGGGGTGTGATCGACTGTGAGCCGGGCGTGTTCCTGGGGTGCGACGGCATCGCCGCGCAGCGGATCTGCGGCCCCCTGGGCTATGACGACAACGTGGTGGAGCCCTGCCCCGAGGCGACGCCCTCCTGCTTCGCCTTCGCGGGTGGCTGCACGACCGCTGTGTGCGAGCCAGGTGCGACCTTCTGCGATGGGGACCAGATCCGCTCTTGCAACGGGGACGGGTCCGGCTCTGACCTCGTCGAGGTCTGCGCTGGAGGGTGCAGCGAAGGCCAGTGCGTCGACCCCTGCTTGGCAGACTTCGGTAAGGACTCGTACGTCGGCTGTGACTTCTGGGCCGTCTGGTTGGACCAGTTCGTAGGGCTCCGCGGGGCGGCTGCCATGGCCGTGACCATCTCCAACGCCAGCAGCAACCAGATCGAGATCGCGATCTACGACCCGGCCGACAACCTGGTCCATGAGCAGCAGCTCGGGCCGAACGCCCTCGCCGTCGTGCCGGTTCCCCTGCCGAGCAACCTGGGACGCAACACGCGCGTCAGCAGCAACACCTCGTGGCGCATCACGTCGACCGGGCCCGTGACGGTCCACCAGTTCAACCCGCCGAACAACCAAGGCCAGTACTCCAACGACGCAAGCCTGCTGCTCCCCACGAACGCCTGGGGCACCGAGTACATGGCCATCGGTTGGCCTGGCGCGATCTCCGGAGACGGCGGCGACAACGGCCCCTACCTCGCCGTCGTCGCGGCGGACGCGGAGCCGACGAACGTCACGATCCGTGCGCGCGCGGGCCAGACCTACCAGGCTGGCGGAGGGGTGGCCGCCATCCCCGGCGGCGGCGAGGCCACGGTCACCCTCACTCGAGGCCAGGTGCTCTACCTGCGCGTGAACGGCACGAACGGAGACGTGACCGGGACGACGATCTCGGCGGACAAGCCCGTCGCGCTTTTCTCAGGCCACCAATGCGCCAACGTACCCTCGGGCACGGGCTACTGTGACCACCTCGAGCAGCAGCTCTTCCCCGTCGCGACGTGGGGTGACACCTACGTCGTGGCGAAGATGCGCCCGCGCGGGCGGGAGGACGACTTCTACCGCCTGCTCGCGCTCTCGGACGGGACCACCCTGCGAACCGACCCCATCGTCCCGGGTGTGGATGGCCGCACGCTGGGCGCGGGCGAGGTCTTGGCGTTCGCCACGGATGGCGACTTCCAATTGACGGCGACGGGACCGGTGTCGCTCGCGCAGTTCATGTCGGGGTCGGCGTACGGGTGTCGCCCGACCCTCTTCGACCAGCGCCGCGACTGCCGCATTCCCCAGGCCTCGGGCTGCGGCAGCTCGGCGATCGGGGATCCGGCCTTCATCTTGAACGTGCCCACCTCCCAGTACCTCTCCGAGTACGTCTTCTATGTCCCGCAGCAGTACCGCGAGAACGCGATCTCGGTCATCACGGACCGGAGCGCGACGATCCAGTTGGACGGCCAACAGATCACGCAGGCGCCGACGCAGGTCCCTGGCACGACCTGGGGCATCTGGCGTCTCAACACCACCGCGGGCGTGCGGCGGCTGACGTCCAGCAGCCCAGCGGGCCTCTACGTGTACGGCTACGACTGTGACGTGAGCTACGCGTACCCCGGTGGACTCAACCTCCAAGGCAACTGATGCCCGACTGGCCGAGACTGAGGCTTGCTTCTCTGCTCGCCCTGGCGCTGCTCGGCTCCGCTGCCTGCTCCAGCGACGAGGATGGCGCGCCCTCCCCCCTGGAGGATGCTACCTCCGGGGAAGACGCCCGGACAGACGGCGACGAGGCCGGTGACGCCGATGTGGGCCGAGATCCGGCGGACGCTGCCGGCGAGGACCCGGATCCCACGGATGCCGAAGGCGAAGACGCGGCAGACGGGGACCCGGCCCTCGACACGGGCTCGGACGCCGAGGAGGAGACCAGCCCCGACGCGGCGGATGACGTAAGGGACGCCGTCTGCGTCGCTGGCCAGGTCGGGTGCATGGATGCGCGCAGCGTCGGGGTGTGTCGGCCAGACGAGAGCGGGTTGGACTTGGTGACCGCGTGCCCCGAGGGCCACGCGTGCGGTGAGGGCGCTGATGGCCGCGGGTGCTACCTGTGGCGGGAGCTACGCTGCGAGGCAGAGACCTTCCTGGCGTGCGAGGATGCGCTGACGCAGCGTCGCTGCGGGCCCCTCGGGCGAGCGCTGGACCCGGAGCCTTGCCCCCCGGGCCGTCCCCTCTGCCGTGAAGAGGCCCTGGGCTGCGTGGAGGACCGCTGCACCCCAGGCGAGCTGGCTTGCGTCGGTGAGACCTTGGTGCGCTGCGATGAGGCCGGGCAGCGTGATGTGACCCGCTGCCGCTACGGGTGCGCCGACGCGGCTTGCGTGGACCCATGCCAGCGGGCCGTGGACGAAGACAGCTACCTTGGATGCGAGTTCTGGGCTGTGTGGCTCGACCAGTTCCGGAGCTTCTTCGGCGGGGGCCCCCAACCCTCGCTGGCCTTGGCGATCTCCAACGCATCGCCCTACGAAGCCGACGTCCTCATTGAGGACAGCTTGGGACGCTTCGTCACCGGTCTCACGCTGGAGCCGAATGGCCTGGCGCTCGTGCCGGTGCCGCTTCCGGACACCCTGCTCCGCAGCACCCGGATCGAAGACACGGCGTGGCGTGTGCGTTCGACCTCGCTGGTCACGGTTCACCAGTTCAATCCCCCCGACAACATCGATCAGTACTCGAACGACGCCAGCCTGCTCTTGCCAGCGCACGCCTTCGGGACGGAGTACATGGTCTTGGGCTGGCCGACCGTGTCTCCAGACAACGGAGGTGTCTTGGCGGTGGTGGCGAGCGCGCTCGGGGAGACCCGTGTGACGATCGAGACCTCGACCCTCTTCCGCGGGGGCCCTGGGATTCAGCCCTTGCCGGGCCGTTCATCGCGCAACTTCTTCCTGCAGCAAGGGGAGGTGCTCTATCTCCGGACCGAGGGAGACTTTGGGGCTCGCTATGACATGACGGGTACGCTGATTCGCAGCAGCCGCCCGGTGGCGGCCTTCTCGAGCCATCAGTGCGCCAATGTCCCCATCGGCACGGGCTTCTGTGACCACCTGGAGCAGCAGCTCCTCCCGACCTCCGCGTGGGACCGCCTCTACGTGTTGGCGAAGATGCGTCCGCGGGGGGTGGAGCGCGACGTGTACCGGATCCTGGCGCTCAAGGACGGGACCCTCTTGAACACGATTCCTCCGATCGCGGGCATCGACGGGGAGCGGCTCGCCCCTGGCGAGGTGCTTGAGGTCGCGACAGACGAGGACTTCGTGTTGCAGGCGAGCCAGGAGATCTCCGTCGGACAGTTCATGGTCGGCTCCGCGTACAGGAGGGAGGAAGGCGCAGACTTTGCGATTCCGCGTACCTGTGAGAGCGGCTCAGGAATCGGAGACCCTGCGTTCCTGATCAACGTGCCGAGCAGCCAGTTCCTCGACAGCTACACCTTCTACGTCCCGGCTCAGTATGCGGAGAACGCCATCACGGTGATCGGCGATGCGTCGACCAGCCTGATGCTGGACGGCGAGCCTCTGGCGAGCGCTGGCAGCGTCATCGGCGAGACGTCGTGGGCGGTGTGGCGGCTAGAGGTGGCGCCGGGGGTGCGTCGGCTGAACGCCGATCGCCCGATCGGGCTTTATGTTTATGGCTACGACTGCGATGTGAGCTACGCGTACCCTGGTGGGATGCGCTTGGCGCCCCGCTAACGCAGGACGGATCGCCGCGACCGGCGGCTGGCTGAAGGCAGGCGTGCATGCGTCGCGTGCCCGGGAGCTGGGAGCCCGCCTCGCAGGGTCTTCGCGGTGGCGTTGTGCGTCAGCGGACCTGGAGCTCCAATGCGGTGGTCAGCCCCGCCAGGAAGAAGCTCTTGGCCCCGAGCGTAGGCGGGAGCCCGCCGCTCTGTGCGTCTACGACTTGGAGGTTGGTGAGTTCGATGCGGTAGGTTCCGCTGGTGGGGAAGGCCGTCGCTGGAATTGTGGCGGCGCCCGCGGCGAGGGAGCGGAGGACATCGAGGGCCTGCGGCAGGTCTGCGGGCTGCTGCAGCGCGAAGGTCTGCCACGTGACAGCCCCTGGCCGCCCTGGCTCGGTGGCGCGGCGGACAGCGATCGCTGCCCCTTGGGGAGCAGGCCACCAGAGGAGATCGAGGGGCTCGAGTGAAAGATGGCCGAGGCTCACCTCGGCTTCGGGGGTGGCGCGCTGAGCCGGGAGGGTGAGCGGCACGAGGATGTTCACGGAGCGTCCGTCTGGCGCTTGCCACGTGAACCCGAAGGCCAGCGAAGCCCCAGGGCGCAGGGTGAGCGTGCGCGCGGTGGCCGCTGGCAGCTCAAAGACACCGACGGCGAAGGCGCTGGTTTGGAGCTCGTGCCGGGTCTGATCGATGATGACGTGGGCCTGCGAGACGCCGCCGGTCCAGGCGAAGCCGGTGGCGCTCTCCAGGGCCACGCCGAGCACCACCTGGGTGCTCGACTGTGTGCTCGCGGACTGCGGATCTGGGAGGACCTCGACCGCGTAGGCGAAGGCGTGGAGTGCGCTCGCGCTGGGGGGAGGTCCTGGGGGCCTGTTGTCCACACCGAAGCGCATCCCCTCATCACAGGCAGGGAGGGCGGTCAGCAGGAGCGCGAGCAGGAGGAAGGGTGCTGGCAGGCGAGGCGGTGCGGTGCGCAAGGGGGGTCGCAGGGCAAGAGGCAGGGCAGGCGTGGGGTCAGGAGCCTCCGACCCGGAAGAGCTGCTGGCCCATGAAGACGAAGTCTCCGATACGGAGGCGACGCCGCTCCCAGATCTTGAGCCAGGTGCCGTTGGAGGAGCCCAGGTCTTGCAGGTAGTAATGGCCATCGTCGCGGAGCTGCACGTGGGCGTGGGTTGAGCTCATGAACTGGTCGGCGCGGAAGATGATGTCACCCTTCTCGCGTCCGATGAGCGCGCCTGGTTCTGCCATACAGTAGACGTTCTGGACGATGCCAGCGATGCCCACCTGGACGAGCTTGAAGGTGCCCCCAGGGGGAGGGGAGCCCATGTATCGGGTGCCGTCGGCGGCCCGCGCGCGGGGGGAGATGTCTTGTTCTAGGCGCTCGAAGCGCAACACCTGGCGTCCCATCAAGAAGGTGTCGCCTGGGGTGAGGCGGACCTCTTCTTGGAGCTTCACGAAGGTCCCGTTGAGGGAGTAGAGGTCTTCGAGGAAGAGCTCGCCCTTCTCCACGACGAAGCGCGCGTGCTTGGGCGAGAGGAACACGTCGGTGGGGAATCGGATATCCGCGGCGCGTCCGAGGGTGGTCTCGCGAAACTCGAGCCCGTGCCGAACCCCGTCCTCGCCGCTCTCGTTGATGGTGATGAGGGCAAAGCGGGTGTCCGCGAGGGGTCTCTCATCAACGGCCAGGGCGGCGCCGGTCGTCGGCTGGCTCCTCATGTCATGCCCGCAGGCCGCGCAGAAGCGGTGCGTCGGCGGGTTGGTCGCGCCGCATGCGGAGCACACCATGGGCTCGCCTTCGGCGTGGGCGAGCTGCGGGGGCGTCTCGGGGACGAGCGCGGACTGCGTACCGCCGCGGGCCGCCTGGCGCGCGCTGGTCACAGGACTCACGAGGCTCTCTGGCAGGGACCACCGATGCAGATGGTAGGCTGGTCGCCCGATCTCCCCTCCGCGAACGCGTCCCTCCGTGTGCTCGTCCAAACCGAGGGCGTCGAGCAAGAGATCCGCGAGCTCGCGGTCGATGCTGGGTGGGTTGGCGCTCATGGTCGCTCGTAGACGCTCTGCGCGCTCTTCCCTCGGCGCCGCTGGCCGGTGCGCGCTTCCATGGCAATACCCTATACCGGGAAGAGGCGACAGGACAAGGTTGTTGCGTAGCGCGGCACCTTGACAGGCCGCTCGCGGCGGTCCCGCTCGCTCACTGCGACCGAATCGCGGGGGCGGACCACGCGAGAGCACAAGGGGGTTGCCGATCCAGTGCAATTGTGATGATTTACCTCACGGTTTCCGCGACTGCCTTCCCGGTGCGTAACCCAGGGCTGAGAGCCTGTCGCAGCCGCATGCCGTCCCCCGCCGAGTACGCACGATGAAAATATGCCCCACGTGCAGCAGCCGATACCCTGACAACGTGCAGTTCTGTCCTGAAGATGGGGCAGAGCTTGTCGCGATCTCGGACAACAGCGCGGGTCCCGAGGACAGCGACGACCTGACGGGGAAGAGCATCTTCGGTGACTACGTCATCCGCAAAAAGCTCGGCGAAGGCGGCATGGGGTCCGTGTATCTCGCCGAGAATCGCGAGATCGACCACCGGCTCGCCATCAAGGTGCTGCACACTCGAGAGGCCAACGACGAGCTGATCAAGCGCTTCAACCGAGAAGCCAAGGCCACCGCGCGGCTCACGCACCCCAACATCATCCGGGTGCTGGTCTTTGGTCGCAGCGAGACGGGGCTGATGTACCTGGCCATGGAGTTCGTCGAGGGCAAACCCCTGCGCGACGTGCTCTTCCACGCCGGTCACTTCGATGAGCTACGCTCGATCGCCATCATGCGGCAGGCCCTCCACGCGCTCGCCGAAGCCCACGAGCTCGGAATCGTTCACCGGGATCTCAAGCCCGACAACATCATGCTCACCAACTTCCGGGGGGTGGACGACTACGTCAAGATCCTGGACTTTGGCATCGCCAAGGTGAAGGAGCCGGACGGTAAGCCGAACCAGAAGCTCACGCAGGCCGGCGTCGTCTATGGCACACCGGAGTACCTGTCCCCCGAGCAGGCCATGGCCAAGGAGCTGGACGGCCGCTCCGACCTCTACTCCATGGGCGTCATTCTCTACGAGATGGTCACCGGCGCGATACCCTTCGAATCGCCGACCGCGGTAGGTATCCTCGCTGCCCACGTCTACAACCAGCCGAAGCCTCCGATCGAACGGGCCATGCACAAGGTGCACCCGGAGATGAACAAGATCATCCTCCGGGCGATGGAGAAGGACCCCAACAAGCGCTACCAGAGCTCCATGGAGTTCCTCTCGGACCTCGAAGCTCTAGAAGCGCAGCTGAAGGGCGGAAAGGCCACACGCACGACGATGCTCGACCCCCGCGAGCTGAGCCTCGTGATGGAGGCTTCACGCGCGTACGCCGCGCAGAAAGGACAGCCTGCGGCCCAAGCCGCGCAGCCAGCGCCTGCACCCGCCCCAGCCGCGCCCGCTGCCGCGCAGCCGACCCCGGCGCCCGCCCAGGTCGCGCAAGCTCCAGCGCGCGTGGCACCCACCCAGATCGAGCCCGCTGCCGACAAGAAGATTGTCTTGCTCTACGGCCTTATCGGCGTCCTGGGACTCGTGCTCCTCGTGCTCGTCATCGTCCTCCTGACGAGGTCGAGCGGTGCCAACGCCATGGAGTGGGGTACGCTCCTCCTCGAGGCCACCAGCGACCCAGGCAGCCTACCGGCGTCGGCCAACTAGCCGCTCCCCGCTGCTCTTGGCGCCATGTCCTACCTCGCAGGGTCAGCGTGCATACGTGGCCCTGCGCGGAGCCGGGGTCACATGCAGCCCGCGGGTCACGCCTGCTTCGACATCTCGATCAGCGTCCACGCAGCGGCGCGAATTCCCTGGTAGTAGCAGGACAGCTCGAACTTCTCGTTCGGCGAGTGCAGCCGGTCGTCCTGCAGCCCCAGCCCCATGAGCACGGCCCCTACCCCAAGGACCTCTTGGAAGGTGGCGATGATGGGGATGCTGCCCCCCCCGCGTGTGTACACCGGCGGCACACCCCACACGTGCTCCAGAGCGCGCTCAGCGGCGCCGAAGGCCGCGATGTCCCGGGGCACCATCACCGGCACCGCGCCGTGATGCGCTCGAACCTCAGCGCTCAACCCCGCCGGTAGGTGCTCGTTGACGAAGGCCTCGAAGGCCGCTGAAACCTCCTCAGGGCACTGATCTGGCACCAGGCGACAGCTCACTTTGGCGTAAGCCTTTGAGGGCAGCACCGTCTTTGCGCCGGGGCCCGTGTAGCCTCCCCACATCCCGTTCGCGTCCAGCGTGGGTCTCGCGGAGGTCCGCTCATAGAAGCTGTAGCCAGCTTCCCCAGCCCCCTCAGCCAGCCCCAACGACGCCAACTCTGCGGCTTCGTCGTGGCCCAACGAGGCCATCTCCGCCCGCTCGTCGGCGGAGAGAGGACGGACCTTGTCGTAGAACCCCGGCAGCATGACACGTCCCTCGTCGTCGTGCAGCGCCGCGAGCACCTTGGACAACCCCAGAAGAGGGTTGGCAACACCGCCGCCGAAGAGACCCGAGTGGAGGTCGTGCGAGGGTCCGGTGACCTCGATCTCGACGTAGGCCAGCCCGCGCAACGAGACCATGAGCGCGGGGCGGCCGGGGGCCCACATGCTGGAGTCCGATACCAACACGGCGTCCGCGCGCAGCCGCTCCCGATGCTCCTCGAGGAAGGGCGGCAGGTTCGGGCTCCCGATCTCCTCCTCCCCCTCAATGACCACCTTCACGTTCACCGGGAGTCGGCCGTGGAGCTCCATGAGGGCCTGCAGCGCCTTGACGTGGGCCAGCACCTGGCCCTTGTCGTCCGTAGCTCCCCGCGCGACAACGCGCGCCCCCTCCTCAAGGGTCGGTGAGAAGGGAGGGTTGCGCCACAGCTCGAGGGGTTCCGGGGGCTGGACGTCATAGTGACCGTAGAGGAGGAGCGTCGGAGCCCCGGGCGCGCCGAGCCACTCGCCGTAGACGATCGGATGCCCCGCGGTGGGGTGCAGGGTCGCCTTCAGGCCGGCGCGCTCCAGCTCCGCGGCAACCCATGCTGCGCAGGCTGCCACATCGGGCGCCTTGGCGGGATTGGTGGAGACGCTCTCCATGCGCAAGAACGCGAGGAGGTCTTCGAGGTGCTCCGCCTGCTTGTCTGCCAGGTAACGATCCAAGGGGTCCATGGACAACTCTCGGGGCTTAGGGGAAAGGGCGCGCTGGCGGCGCGCCGACGCGCCAGACCGCGCCTGTATAGCCGGGAGCAAGCTCCCAAGACAGGGTTGCCTCGCTGCTGGAGCGCGACGCTCGCGCCTGCCAGAGCACGACCCCACCGCCTATAGCGAGACCGACACCGCCCAGTCCCAGGAAGCGGGCGTGATTCGTGCGGCGTTCGCGCGAGGCGGAGGTCGGCCCCTCGTCTCGGGTGACCAGCGCGTAGGTCCCCGCTGCGAGGCTTACGCCGCCCAAGGCCACCATCGACCAACCCAGCAGGCGCCCAACATGGAGGCCCTCTCGCTGTGGCCCGCGCTCCAGCGCGACCTGGGTCGCAGGCATCAAGAGCACCTCCGCGGCCACCGGAGCCTCACGGCTGACCTGAAAAGTCCGCAGTTCGGAGCGCCGCCCTTCCTTGGCGACCCTCAGCCGGACCTCCCCAGGAGGAGCCCACACCTCCAGCGGCGTCTCACCGAGCCACACCTCACTCCTGGGGCCAACCCACCAGACGTGCGCTCCGGCCGGCGCGCTCCGGAGCTGCACGCGCCCGTAGTGCTGCGCCCGGAGGCTCCGGAGGCGTTCGAGGTCCTGTTCGACCTCCACTCGGTTTGGCGCCTGCGGGAACGCCGCGAGGAAGGCTTCCCAGCGCAGGATGGCCAGGTGAAGAGCGTCCTGCTCGGCGTAGAGGACGCCGAGGTTGAAGAGAAAGGCCGGATCCGGCGCCACGCGCTGGGCCTCCTCGAAGGCCTCGATCGCCTCGTCAAGCCGCCCAGCCTCTGCGTGGGCCGCTGCCTGCTCTGCGAGCTGCAGCGCGCGGCGTACGGGTTCACCGGCAGAGGGCTCCGCCGTGGCGGCCCCGACGCCAACGCCGCTCCACAGGAATGCGGCAAGAAGCACGACCAGGAGACGCAAGGGGTTGGGCATCATCACCTCCTCCGCGCCTGGCACTGGCGCGCTGCGTGTGCGGCGAGTATCGCGATCTCGCGGCCTCCGTAGTAGCGAGCTCCCCACGTGTCGAGTCCCGCGATCACCTCCTCCGGCGCGGGCGCGAGGCCGGCGTGGATCATGGTGGCGCTGGCGAGGTAAGCCAAGCTGTAGGGCGTCTCCATGGCGCCACGGCGCTCGGTCATCGGTTGCTCGATCAGTCGCCACAGCACCATGGTCGGAGGCCTGCTCCTGACGACGCGGAGCGCTTGCAGGGTCTCGCGGACCCTCGTGGGGACCTGCGTGGGGCGGAGTAGATCTTCAAGGATGCGCTGGTCGGCTGGATCCAAGGAGGGGGTCTCGGCATGGAGGGCCCACCACACGTCGAGGGGCAGATCCCCGATCGCTTGGTGCCTGGCCCACCCCTGCAACGCCGGCAGAGCAGCGGCCCCGAGCCCGACCAGGGCGTAGGCCCAGGAGGGAGAGCGGAGCTCTGCGCCATTCAGCGCATCAACCCACGCCTCGCGTCGGTCGACCGACCACACGACGGAGAGGAGCTGCACCTCCCCCAAGGTGGGCGTCTCCTCCTCCACCCAAGCGATGATCGCCGCTGGGTCCTCAGCCGCGAGCATCTCACGCATCCCCGCGCTGGCACCGGGAAGGCGTCCCTGGGTAGCCCCTGTCAGCCTCAGCTCCATCGCCCCCATCCAGAGGCTTGGCCCTGGTCGACTGACGCGGAGCTGTTGGGTGAGAGCCTGACGGAGGGGTGCACCATCAAAGCCAGCGGAGCTCCCAGACAAGGCCATGCCGAGCGATGCGGTGTAGGGGTCTGGTGTACCAGCATCGAGCGAACGCCGCCATCCCTCGCGGAAGATCGCGACCTCATCGGCGACGTGGGCTGGCTGCAGCGCCGCGGCCTCAAGGGTGCGCTCCAGGTGGATGCCTCGGAAGGCGCCCTCGCGAGCAAAGAAGAGCGAGAGTCGGTGCAGCACGTCAGGGGACAGCCCCGTCTTGAGGTTGCGCTGCAGGGAAGCGAGCGCTTCATGCGGCCGACCGTTGGCGACCGCCTCCTGTAGGGCAGCGGCCCAAGCAGGCGCCTGGTGGATGTCCAGCAACATGGCCGCCTCCGCCGCGGCGACGCGGACGAGGGGCGCGCGCTCATCCACCCTCTCAGCGAGGGCGTAGCCGGCGACCCAGAGATCGACAGCCAACACGTCACACCCTGGGGCGAGCAGCTCCACGCCGCAGTACGTGCCTGGGCCGAAGAGCGTCTGCGGCGCGGCGGCGGGGCGGAGCACGGCCTGAACGATGGTGTTCCGGTAGACATGGTCGACCTCACCGGCCTCCAGCGAGGCCAGCGCCAGCCCGCCGAGCAGAGCCTGACCGCGCGGACCGGAGCGTGCGAGCGCAGCCGCCGCCGCGGAGCGGTGGCTGATCCGGGTGCGAGGGTCAGCGACAAGCGCCTCTGCCGTCTCAAGGAAGGCGTCCATGTTGGCCCGCGCGAGGCTGTCCAAGAGCTGCGGGAGGCGTGCCCGCGCGGGATCGGCCCCCTCGACCTGACGCTGCGTCTCGCCGGCCTCTGGGTCCCCCTCCGCGCCCGCGGCTCCCCGCACTGCGCGCTCACCGCCCTCGGTGAGCAGCGTCTCGAGCTGGACGAGCAAGGGGGCCAGGGCGACCGCCTCACGCGCCGGGGGGACGTCAAGGAGCATCGCGCTCAGGGCTGCGCAGGCAGCATCGTCCTCACCCCGCACCTCCTCTTGGAGGGCCTGCGGCGACCGCTCGGCGGGGAGCTCCGGGGTGCATGGACCGCAAGCGATCGGACCCACCATCGCCACAACGACGCAGGCGATGCCGGCTCGACGCCACAGGCCACGCTGCCGGCCACCCTCGACCCTCTCCTCTTCGCTCATGCTCACTTCCTTGGGGCGCTTCCACGGCTCGCTCAGGGCGATGTCTCCACCATGCGCCCCCTTTCCGCTAGACCCGGCGCCCCACAGGGCGCTATAGGACCGCGGGCGAATGCCCATGACCCTCCCTACCTCGCTTCGCGCATGGCTGCAACGCTTCGACCACCCAGCGGCACACGGGATTTCCTGCCTGAGGACGTGGCACGACGCCGCTACGTAGCCGATCGAATCCGACGGGCTTACGAGCGGCATGCCTTCTTGCCCCTGGAGACCCCGGCCTTTGAGCGCCTCGACACGCTCCTTGGGAAGTACGGAGAAGAAGGGGACCAGCTCCTCTTTCGACTGCTCAAGCGTGGTGAGAAGCTTGAGGCCGTGCTTGCGCAGGAGGGTCAAGCCCGGGTGGACGACCTCGCAGACTTCGGACTGCGCTATGACCTGACCGTGCCCTTGGCCAGAGTGGTTGCGGCACACCAGGGCCAGCTCCCTCGCTACTTTCGACGCTACCAGATGCAGCCGGTGTGGCGGGCGGACCGCCCTCAGCGGGGCCGCTTTCGCGAATTCGTGCAGTGCGACGTGGACTTCGTCGGGACGACGAGCCCGCTCGCCGAGGTCGAAGTCTTTTCCGCGGTCAGCAGCGCGCTACACGGGCTGGGCTTCGGTGACGTCACCTGTCGCATCAACGACCGCCGGATTCTGAGCGCGTTCTTGGAGGTCGCAGGTGTTCCGGAGAGCGCGCAGGGCGACGTTCTGACCCGCTTGGACAAGCTCGACAAGATTGGGCCTGAGGAGGTGCGCGCCGCGTGGCGCGGACTGGAGCTGCCCGCCGCTGTCGTCGATGAATTGGACGCTTTGCTGGGTCTGGCGTCGAGCACCAGCGCGCTCGAGGCGATTCGGAAACGCTTCGAGGCGTCCGGTCACGCGTCGGGCGTCGAAGGCGTGCAGACGCTTGAGGGGCTGCTTCGTCTCTTGGGCGAGACGCAGACCGACGTCGCCTTGCGCTTCGACCTCTCGCTGGTCCGTGGATTGTCCTACTACACGGGGCCGATCTTCGAGTTGGGCGTGGCAGATCTCGCTGGCAGCCTGGGCGGCGGTGGTCGCTACGACGGGCTGATCGGGATGTTCTGCGGGCAGGAGATCCCAGCCGTGGGCTTCTCCCTGGGATTCGAGCGCCTCGTGGTTGTCATGGAGGAGCGCGGGATGTTCGAGGTGATGGCGCCTCCTCCCGGGATCTTCCTCGCGCGTCTGGACGAAGAGGTCGACGACATCCTCGTCCGGCTCGCCTCGGCGTGGCGGCGGGCGGGACTGCAGGTGGAGGTGCATCCGGAGGCGAGCAAGCTGAAGAAGCAGCTCGCCTATGCTGCCTCCCTCGGGGTCCGCTATGTCGGCATGATCGGCAAGCGCGAGGCGCGTGAAGGCTTCGTAACGGTCAAGGATCTGCACTCGGGCGAACAACGCGTCTTGGGCCAGGAGGATGTTCCTAGCTGGCTCCGGTCTACCCTCTGACGCCCCCCAACACCCTACCTCGCGCTGATGATCCCTATCGCCTCTGCCTGGCCTGCTCCCGTCGCCGACGCCCTCTCCGCGCTCCTGGAGCGCTATGCCGGGTGGCGTGACGAGGCTGGGCGCCCACCGCTCGCCGCTTTCGACTTTGACAACACCTGTGTCGCTGGCGACATCGGCGAAGCGGTGCACTATCGGCTGTCTGAGACGATGTCGTACGCCCTGGACGATGAGCGCTTCTGGCAGCTCATCGCCCCTGAGGATGGACGGGAGCCGCTGCGCGCGCTCTGGGATCGTGAGCTAGGCCTGCTGGCGCCCGAGGCGCGGGTGCTGCATCCAGGAGCGGTGGCGTGGTCCAGCGACCTCATCGCGACCTACGCTCGACGCTACAGACGCCTGGGAGCCGCCGAGGCGTACCACTGGGCCGCGCGGCTGCACGTCGGGCTCTGTCCGATGTGGCTGCGGGAGTTCTCCGTCGACACCTTCGCTCTGGAGCGGGCCCGACCGCTGGGTACAGAGGATCGCGCGACGTTGGGCTCGGATCGGGTGACGCTCCCCCGCGGCATCCGGGTGCGTCCAGCCATGGTGGCTTTGGCGCGCGCGATGCAGGACGCTGGCTGGGAAGTGTGGGTCATCAGCGCGACGAACCAGTGGACGATCGAGGCTGTGGCTCCGCTCTTGGGATTCGCGCCGGAACGCGTCGTGGGGAACCGATGCCGTGTGGATCAGGCGCGCATCACGGACGAGCGCGAGGGTCCGATCACGTGGCGGCAGGGGAAGGTGGACGCCATCGCGCTGCACACCGGCCGGCCTCCTGTTGCGGCATTTGGGGACACATGGACGGACGTGGAGATGCTCCACGCTGCAACGGAGCTAGCGCTGCTGGTGGACCGAGGGGATGCTCAGCTCCGCTCCCTCGCCGAGGAGCGCAGGTGGCAGGTGGTGCCTGCCGAGGCGCTGGCGATCGAAGAGCCTCGCTGAGGCTAGGCGCCCAGCGCGGCGCGGAGGGGCATCCGCTCCGGGATAAGTCCCGGGGTTCGCGAGCGATGGCGGACTCCCTGGGGTCGAGACCTCACCTGCTGGCTGGTGCCCTAGGCAGCGAGCCACGGTGATGGGTGGCGACGCAGGGCCCTTGATGCGGCCGTAGGCATCACGGCCCGAGGTGCCACAGGGTCAGGAATCAGCCGATGGGTTCGACGTAGTCACCGCGGAGGAGCTGACAGAGCGCCTTCATGATGTCGACTTCGGTCAGCTCTGCCTCTCCGACGATGGTCTCGACCTGGCCATAGTTGATGACGAGCTGGAGCGCGTCGAGCTGCTCTGGGGTGAGCTCGCGGAGCTGCGCTACGAGAGGTCGTTTGATGGTCAAGGTCGTGTCATGGGAGGGCACGTCGTCACCGAGCGCGGCGAGCTCGTCGAGCACGCGCATGGCCTCCATGATGACGCCCTCGGTGGTGTCCTGAATTTGGACATCGAAGGAGGGGACCTCCACACGCGAGTCGAAGCTGTAGTAGCCCTCGTTCCAGCGCAGGATTCGGTAGGCGGCCTTCTCGGGGTGCAGCCCCTCTAGGCCTTCGATCTCCGCAAAGACGATCTGACCGTCCTTGAGCCACATGGTGCCGCCGCGCTCACGCTCGTCACCGCGGAAGAGCTCGAGGTCGAGCTTCCCGCTGCGACGGGTTCCGCCGAAGACCTGGAGCAGGTCGACGAGGGGCAGCTCGGAGAGGGAGCCGACGATACCGCCAGCCGCGAGGGTGCGTGGGTTGGAGCGGGGTTGCGCTGCTGCAGCCGCGGGGGGGGCTGCGACGGAGCTCTGCTGGGTGGCACCGGGCGGCCCCTGAAAGAGGCTCGCCGCGGACATGGGCGGCATCGTGAGCTGGTTGCCGCTCGGGGCCTGCGCTCCGGGATTGGTCCCGTCGGGCGCCGGTGGGCTAATCGCAGCGTGCAGGATGGTGGCGCGCGCTTGCGGCCCTTGTGGGGCGGTCGGCTGCGGAGCGGGCTGCGGCCCTGGCGCGGGCCCGACGACCTCACCCTCTCGCTGGATCAGCTTGAGGATGGAGGTGCCCAGTAGGATCCGGTCTCCCTCATTGAGGGCTACCTCATCGCTGATGCGCACACCGTTGACGAAGCAGCCGTTCGTGGACTTCAGGTCTTGAAGCACCACACGCCCGCCTGAGAGGTAGAACTGGGCGTGACGTCGGGAGACCATGTCTTCGTTGAGCATCAACTCACAGTCGTTGCTCCGCCCGACCGTGACGGTCTTCCCTTCCAGCAGCGGCAGATCCAGCCCCTGGTACTTGCCCGCAATGATCTTCAGCACCCACATTGGCTTTGCCGCTCCCGCAAGTCACGTTGGTGGTCAATTCGCATGTCACATCTGGTGTCTAGAGGAGACAACGCACCGCGAAGTGCGCCAGCGGGTGTCGCCGACGACCCGGCGCCCATGGGCTACCGCTCGAAGCCGAAGATCCGAGCGCTCCCCCACCAGCCACCCATGCTTGCCACGGTTCCGCGCTTGACGCAATTCTCCTGACGCGCCATGCCTACAGGAATGCGCCCTTTGCGACGCGCCCCTCCCTACCCCTTCCTCCGTGGTCTCTTCATGACGCGAACCTCTTCCCTCGCCGCCCTGGCCTTCCTGTCTGCCCTCCTGGTCCTGGCGGCGCTGACGCTGCCCTCCTGCGCGGAGGACGACGCTGGCCAGGACGACAATCTCCCCACGCTACCCGTCGTCTCGGGATGCACCCCTCGCTGCGGGTCGGATCAGCTCTGTGTGCGAGAGCAGGGGGAGAGCGTCTGCAGGACGAAGAACTGTGGCGAATCGGTCTGCGCGGCGGCCGCCGTGTGCGAGGCAGGCGCCTGTGTCTTCCCCGAACGCACGTGCGATCCGGCGTGCGCCGCTGGACAGACCTGCGTGTACGGCAACTGCATCACCAGCTGGACGCCCACGAACGTCTGCGACCCCCTCTTGGAGTGCCGGCGCGCGTGCGGCACGGACACCCGCTGCTTGGCAGCCTGCGACCGCTCTCAGTCCACGGCGTGCTCCTCGTGTCGCTCGACGATCACCCGCTGTGAGGGTCGCCAGTCACCCGCCTGCACGGCGAACGCGATCGACTGCTGCGTCGCGGAATACTGCTCGTGCTTCCCGGGTTCCGACGAGTGCTCTGGGCGTCCCTGCGATGGCTGTTGGAATCGCTACCAAGACGACCAAGCCGGCCTTGAGCGCTGTGTTCAACAGAACGCTCTCTGCGCCGACTGCTTGAGCCCCTACTTTGACTGCCTGGACGGCGGCGGCACGGAGGCGAGCTGCCAGTCCCTCCTGTGCAACTGCCTGACCACCTGCCCCCCGTGAACGCTGTGAAGCTCTCCCCTGCCCCATGGCTCGCCCTCCTGCTCGTCGGACTCCTCGGTGGCTGTCAGCGCGGAAGCGAGGGCACGACGCCCGCCGAGGCGCCGCCCATCGACCCAGCGCAGCCTGAGGCAGGCGCTGAGGGCGACGCTACGCCCGACTCCGCGCCCCTGCCCCGCGTCCAGCACATCGGCCCTCCGAGCAGCCAGACCCCCTCGACGACCGTCGACCGCGAGGCCCTGCAGCGACGCCTGCAAGAGGCTCTCCGCGAGCGCGAACATGGCGGCCTGCGGTTGGAGGCGGGGACGCCAGGCACCACCGAGCTGCGGCCCGCGGGACCCCGACCGGCCGTAGCCCCGGGCGATCGCGCGGAGCGCCTTGAACTGCGCCTTCAGAACAATCGCTTGACGCCCGCTGGCGAGGGAGGCGAGCGCCTCCGCTTGCGGCAAGCCACGCAGCGCTCTGGCGAGGGCGCGGCGACGCCTCCGGCTGAGGCGCCCTAAGCCGGCGTAGCAGGCCGCCCCGAGCAGGCCACAGAGGGATGACCAGGGTTCACCCCCTCGGGGGTGGCCCTCCCTCAGTGAGGCTCCGCGCTCAGCGCAGCTTCCAGCAGGGGTTGTAGCTGCTTGGGATCCGCCTTGCCCTGTGAAGCCTTCATCACCTGCCCGAGGAAGAATCCCATGAGCGCCGTCTTGCCTTTGCGGTAGGCGGCGACCTGGTTGGGGTTGGCCGCGATGACCTCGTCCACCAGCCGGGCGAGGGCGCCCGTGTCGGCCACCTGCTCCAGCCCCTCGCGCTCCATCACCTGCGCAGCGCCGTCCCCCGTCTCGAGCATCTTCGCCCAGACCTGCCGGGCGAGGTTGTGCGAGAGCCGCCCTTGGTCGACGAGCTGCTGAAGATCCACCAAGGCGCCGAGGGGCACGCGGGCACCTTGGGCGCCCTCGAAGCTCAGCGCTGCATCGCCGCAGAGGGCCACCTCACCGGCGTTCGCCGCTCCTGCGATGGGACCCGTCAGCCAGTTGACGATCGCCTTGGGGTTGGCGCCCATAGCGACGGCGTGGTCCAGCCTGGGCACGAATCCCTCGTTCGCGGTGAGCACCGCGGCGTCGTAGGGGGAGAGCGCGTAGGCGCTCTGCAGGCGTGCGCGCGTCTCGTGAGGCAGCTCTGGCAGCGCCGCGCGCTCTGCCTCAATCCATGCGTCGTCCAGGACGAGCGGCGGCAGATCCGGCTCTGGGAAGTAGCGGTAGTCGGCGGCGCCTTCCTTCTTTCGCAAGACGAAGGTCTGCTTCGTGGTGTCGTCCCACAGCCGGGTCTCTTGTTCGATCACCTCCCCCGCCTGGGCGCAGGCGGTCTGCCGCCGAATCTCGAAGGCCAAGGCGTCCTTGAGGAACTTGAAGCTGTTGAGATTCTTGATCTCCACCTTGGTCCCAAAGGCCTCCTGCCCGACAGGTCGCACCGACACGTTGGCATCGCAGCGCATGTGTCCCTCGGCGAGCACGCCCTCGGTGACACCGACGCAGACCAACAGCTGGTGGAGCGCCTTGAAGTAGGCGGCTGCCTCCTCCGGCGATCGCAACGACGGCTCCGAGACGATCTCAATCAGGGGGGTACCCGCACGGTTGAGGTCAATGTGGGACGTGGACTCTTCCCCGGTGTGCGCTGACTTTCCGGAATCTTCCTCCAGATGGATCCGGGTCAGGTCACAAGCGCGGGGCTCGCCATCCAGCTCGTAGGCGACAACGCCTCCCCAGCAGATGGGCATGTCGTACTGCGAGATCTGGTAGCCCTTCGGGAGGTCGGGGTAGAAGTAGTGCTTGCGGGAGAACACACTGACCCTCTGGAGGGCGCAGGAGAGCGCCAGGCCCGCGCGGATCGCCAAGCGGACAGCTTGCCCATTGACGGTCGGCAGGGAGCCAGGGTGGCCTGCGCACACCTCGTGGACGAGGCTGTTGGGCGCAGCGCCGAATCCCACGGGTGCGTCGCTGAACATCTTGGCCTGCGTCTTGAGCTGGGCATGCACCTCCAGCCCGATGACGGCTTCATAAGCGCTCATGGCAGACCTCCAGCACCCGCAAGCGCGCTCCGGAGAGCACCCGCGGCGCGAAAAAGCGTGGTCTCGGCGAAGGGGGCCGCGAGGAGCTGCGCGCCGATCGGCAACCCCGCTTCGTCGACCCCTAGGGGCATGGAGAGCGCGGGCAGCCCTGCCAAAGACGCCGGGATGGTGTAGGCGTCCTGCAGGTACATGGCGAGCGGATCGCGGACCTGGTTCCCCAGGCGAAATGCGGTGGTTGGCGTGGTGGGCAGGAGCACAACATCGCAGGCCTGGAAGACCTGTTCAAACTCGCGACAGAAGAGCGTCCTGACCTTCTGCGCGTGGGCGTAGTAGGCGTCGTAGGAACCTGCGGAGAGCACGAAGGTGCCAAGGAGGATGCGACGACGCACCTCGGGACCGAAGCCGAGGGTGCGGCTCCGGGTGTAGACCTGCTCCAACCCCTCGGCGCCCGCGGCGCGCACGCCGAAGTGCACACCATCGAAGCGGCTCAGGTTGGACGACGCCTCCGCGCTGGTCAGCACGTAGTAGGTAGCGACCGCGTAGCGAGCCATCTTCAGCGAGATCGGTACGATCTCCGCGCCGGAGGTGCCCAACTGGTGTGCAGCGCGCTCCAAGGAGGTCCGGATCTCGGGCTGGAGGCCCTCCCCGAGGAGGCTGGCGTCAACGCCTACGCGCAGTCCGCGGGGGGACGCGCCGTCCAAGGCCTGCAGGGCGGAGGTGACGGGGAGCGACACTGTTGTGGCGTCCAAGGGATCGCGACCTGCGATGACCTCGTAGATCAGGGCTGCGTCTTCCAGCGAGCGGGTCAGAGGGCCGATCTGATCGAAGCTAGAGGCGAAGGCTACCAGGCCACGGCGGGACACGCGCCCGTAGGTCGGCTTGAAGCCGACCACGCCACAGAAGGCCGCGGGCAGTCGGATGGACCCCCCGGTGTCGGAGCCGAGCGCTGCCGGGACGATTCCAGCGCCGACCGCGCTCGCCGAACCGGACGACGAGCCGCCTGGCACGCGGGTCGGGTCGGTGGGGTGGAGCGCCGGCCCTCCGCTGGCATGCTCGCCCGAGGAGCCCATGGCGAACTCGTCCATGGCGGTCTTGCCGAAGAGGATCGCCCCGGCGGCGCGAAGCCGCGCAGCGACGGTCGCGTCATAGAAGCCCTCGTATCCCTGGAGGATGCGGGACGAGCAGGTGGTCGGGAGGTCGGGGGTGACCATGTTGGCTTTGAGCGCAACAGGGACGCCCGCCAGGGGTCCAGGGTCCTCGCCGCGGCTAACGCGCTCGTCGATGGCGGCGGCCTGGGCCCGCACGAGGGCGTCGTCGAGCTGATCGAAGGCGTTGAGCGCGCGGCGTTCGGCGGCTCGCTCCAGGGCCTGATCGGCGACGTGGAGAGCGCTCGTGGCTCCGCTGCGCACGGCGTGCGCAAGTGCTTGCAGCTCAGCCATCGCTGTCCTCCTGCCCAACGACCCGCGGCACCAGGAAGGTCGCGCCGTCGTGAGCCGGCGCGGAGGCGAGCACCGCGGCTGCGCCGGGCGTCTCCCTGGCGGCCGCGTCGCGCGGGACCAGGGTGAGAGGGATGGGGTGGACGGTCGGCTCGACGCCCTCCGTGGGGAGCTCGCGCAGGAGCTCGACGTAGGCGACGATGGATTCCATCTGCGCTGCGAGGGTCTCGGCCTCGGCAGCGGGGAGGAGCTCCAAGTCGATGCGCGCGAGGCGCGCGGTGTGGTAGACGGTGTCTCGGTCGATGCTCATGCCCGTGAACTCCGCGATAGGGACGAGAGGCCGGCGCGGAGCATACGCGAAGCGGCTGCTGTGGCAAGGGGGCTCACGGCGCGTCGCTTTGTGGAGGTTGGACGCATCGCACGGTTGACAGCGGCCGCCCACCCTCTACACTCGCGAGCCCGTGGGATGGCCGTTGCGCGCCGCGAAATCGCAGGGCGCCGCATCGAGGGGCGGGCTGACTTGCCCGCCTTCGGCTTGCCTACGTTTGACCACGGCAGCATCGGGTGGTGACGGCATGGAACGCGAGTCCAAGGCGAAGAAGTTCTTATTTTTGACGGGGGGCGTTGTCTCCTCTCTGGGCAAAGGGATCGCCGCAGCGGGCATTGGGGCCATCATGGAGGCCCGCGGTCTTCGGGTGAGTTTCCTGAAGCTCGACCCCTACGTGAACGTCGACCCCGGCACGATGAACCCTCTGCAGCACGGCGAGGTCTTCGTGACGGATGACGGCGCGGAGACGGACCTGGACCTGGGCCACTACGAGCGCTTCGGGTCGCTGCGGATGTCGAAGCGCAACAACCTGACGACGGGGCAGATCTACGACGCCGTGATTCGCAAAGAGCGCCGTGGCGACTACCTCGGGAAGACGGTCCAGGTCATTCCCCACATCACGGACGAGATCAAGGCTGCGATTCGCGCTGCTGCGGAGAACTGCGACATCCTGATCACGGAGATCGGCGGCACGGTGGGTGACATCGAGAGCCTACCCTTCCTGGAGGCCGTACGCCAAATGCGTTACGACGCAGGACCGGGGAACACGGCCTACTGCCACGTGACCCTGGTCCCCTATATCAAGGCCGCTGGCGAGGTGAAGACCAAGCCAACGCAACACTCCGTCCGGGAGCTGCGAGCCATCGGTATCCAAGCGGACCTCCTCATCTGCCGCTCGGAGGAGCCGCTCAGCGCCGAGCTCAAGGGGAAGATCGGACTCTTCTGCAACGTCCAGGAATCGTGCGTGATCTCGTGCCCTGACGTCGCGTCGATCTACGAGGTGCCCCTGGTGCTGCGGGAGCAAGGGGTCGATGACCGGCTGGCTGAGATTCTCAACATCTGGACTCGCGAGCCGCAGCTTGAGACGTGGCACCAGCTCGTCCACGCGATCCGGAACCCGGAAGGGTCGGTCCGCGTCGGCATCGTTGGCAAGTACGTCGACCTGACCGAGTCCTACAAGAGCCTGAACGAAGCGCTCTTCCATGGCGGGACGCGGCACCGCCACCGCGTCGAGCTCCACTTCATCGACTCAGAGAAGCTGGAGAAGAGCGATGTGGCCGAGACGCTGGCTCCGATGGACGCCATCCTGGTCCCTGGCGGCTTTGGCCGGCGCGGGGCTGAAGGGAAGATCGCGGCCATCCGCTATGCCCGGGAGCAGGGGGTTCCCTTCTTTGGGATCTGCCTCGGGATGCAGATGGCGGTCGTCGAGTTCGCGCGCCACTGCGCCGGTCTCCCGAGCGCCAACAGTCGTGAGTTCGATGATCACACGGACGTCGCTGTCATCGACCTCATGGAGGAGCAACGCACGCGGCAGGACAAGGGCGCAACGATGCGACTTGGCGCCTTCCCCTGCCGGCTGGAGCCGGGCAGCCTCGCCGCCCGCATCTACCAACGCGAGGAGGTGAGCGAGCGGCACCGTCACCGCTACGAGTTCTCGAACCGGTGGCGCCAACGGCTCGAAGAGGCGGGGCTACGCCTCAGCGGGCTGAGCCCCGACGGTGAGCTGGTCGAGATCGTGGAGTTGATCGATCACCCCTGGTTCCTGGGGTGTCAGTTCCACCCCGAGTTCAAGAGCCGCCCGCTCAAGCCTCACCCGCTCTTCGCGTCCTTCATCGAGGCCGCCATCACGGCGAAGGCTCGGAAACAAGGGACCTGAACCTCCGCGGAGGCGCCAGCGAGCGCACCGACGTCCTGCGCGCGGCGTGACCCACGAGCCTGCAAGAGACGTACCAACAGCGGGTCCGTGCTTTACAGAGCCTACCGGGCCGCGTATCTTGGTGGGGTGTCCCCGCGCATCGGGGAGATCACGGCGGACCTAGGAGGGTGCGCACCTGCATGGCGCCTCAGCTCAAGCAAACCCAGCATCTCGGCCAGCACATGGCCCAGCGGATGCAGCTCCGGATGACGCAGCAGCTCCGTCAGGCCATCCAGATCTTGGCCATGCCGAACATTGAGCTGGCCACCTTTGTGGAGGAACAGCTCCAGGAGAACCCGCTGCTGGAGCTCGCCCCCGAGGAGATGAGCCCGGCAGACGCTCCCCCCGCACCGGCTTCCGAGACGACCCGCGCCGAGAACGACCCCAACGCCAAGGAGGGCGAAGCCCCCTCGGAGTGGCTCGACTTCCCGCACGCCACCCGATCGAGCGCTGGCGGCTGGGACGATGAGCGACCCAGCGCGCTCGACTTTCAGCGCGCCCCACGCGGTCTGACGGACCACCTGGAGGAGCAGTTGCGCGAGATCCGAATCGACCCGGAGATCGCGGACCTCGCGCGCGTCATCATCCACAACCTGGACGAAGACGGGTACCTCCGGGATCTCAGCTTGGAGGACATCGCGCTCACCCATGACGTCGATCTCGACCGCGTCGAGCGCGCCCTGGCGGTCGTCCATACCATGGAGCCTGCGGGGGTCGGCGCGCGGGACCTGGGCGAGTGCCTGCTCATTCAGGTGGACGCCCTCGACGAGCCTGTCCGCACGTGGGTGGAGGAGATCGCCAAGCATCACATCCCCGCGCTCGAGCGCGGGCAACACGTCCTCATCGCCAAGGCCATGCAGATCCGCCCAGAGCAGGTCGTGGAGGCCCACCGAGCGCTGCGGACGCTCAACCCCCGGCCAGCGCTCCCCTTCGCCGGGAGCATCCAAGACTACGTCGTGCCCGACGTCATCGTACGACGCAGCGAAGAAGGCTGGACGGCCTTCTTGAACGAGGGGACGCTCCCCGCCCTCCGCCTCTCCACCTCCTACGTGAAGCTGTCGAAGACCAAGGCCCCAGGCGCGAGCGAGTCCAAGGCGTACCTCAAGCAGAAGCTCCGTGAGGCCGAAGAGTTGTTTCGAGCCATCGACCGACGGCGTCACACCATCCTCCGCGTGACTGAGGCCCTGCTCCACTTCCAGCGGGACTTCTTTGAGGAGGGCATGACCGGGCTCAAGCCCCTGGTCCTGCGGGACGTCGCCGAGGCGATCGAGACAAGCGAGTCGACGGTCAGCCGCGTTACGGCCAACAAGTACGTCCAAACGCCGCGGGGTGTCTTCCCCATGAAGATGTTCTTCAGCGCTTCGCTCCGAAGCCATGACGGCGACGATGTCGCCGCCCGCAGCGTCAAGAAGCGCATTCAAGAGATGATTCAGAGCGAAGCCCCCGGCAAGCCCCTGAGCGACCAGAAGATCGCTGACCTGCTCCGGGACGACCACGGCGTGGACATCGCTCGGCGGACAGTCGCCAAGTACAGGGAAGAGATGCACATCCTCCCCAGTTCAAGGCGTAAGAGCGCGCTCTAGCGCTCCCCCAGTCCCGCGGCGCGTTTCGCGTGCGCGGTCTCCCTCAGGAGGTGGATATGCTGGTCTCCGTTTCGTTCAGGCACATGGATCCCTCGCCCTCCGTCGAGCAGTACGCCGCGGACAAGCTGCAGCACGTCGTCTCCAAGTACGTCGCCGGCCAAGACATCGATTCACAGGTCGTCTTCTCCGTCGAGCGCTACCTGCACATCGCGAACTTCACCATCAACATCAATGGCCTGACCGTGAAGTGCGTCGAGAAAACCGACAACATGTACGCCTCGATCGACAAGGCGCTGGAGAAGGTGGAGCGCCAGGTCCGCCGTTACAAGGACAAGATCCGGGACCACAAGCCAGCGCAGGGGCGCCCTCGCGCGATGACCCTCAACGTCCTCGCGATCCAAGACGAGGACGCCGACACGGCGTCCTTTGCACCAGAGGATGCACTGGAGGAGCAGGTCTTGGAGCAGGAAGCTGGTCCCGCTGAGGCCGCTGAGGCCGCCGCGCCCGCGCCTGCGCCCAAGGGGGCACCTCTGCTGGCACGTGAGACCTTCACGGCACCACTCATGACCGTGGAAGACGCGATCATGCACCTCAACCTGCGTGGCGAACCCTTCTTCGTCTTCACCAACACCCAGGGCGAGCACGTCAACATCGTTTACCGACGCGAGGATGGCTACTACGCTGTCCTGGAGCCCGAAGCGGCCCACCCGACCTAGAGCACGTCATGCCTCCCCGACTCGTGATCGTCAGCGGGCTCTCCGGCTCCGGCAAGTCCACCGGGCTCCGTGCGCTGGAGGACCTCGGCTACTTCAGCCTGGACAACCTGCCCGTACCTCTGCTCCCAAAGCTCGTGGAGTTGATCCACGGCCAAGAGGGGCCCGGACGGCTGGCGGTGGCCATCGACGCACGCGACACCCACCACATCCTCCAAGCACCCCAGGTGCTGGACGCCTTGAGCGACCAGGGGATCGTCTTCTCGATTGTCTTCTTTGAGGCCGATGACACGACCATCGTCCACCGCTTCAAGGAGACACGACGCCGACACCCCCTCGACCGAGGGGGCGGCATCAGCCAAGGGCTCGAGGAAGAACGCCGCGTGCTGGCGGGCATCCGGGCTCGGGCTGACATCGTCTTCTGCACCTCTTCGCTCTCCGTTCACGACCTCAGGCGCCGCGTGCAGGAACAGTTCGAGGAGCCTGGCGACCGGGACCTGCAGGTCCGTTTGCTCTCCTTCGGCTTCAAGCATGGTGTCCCACAAGAAGTCGACCTCGTCTTCGACGTGCGCTTCCTGCCCAACCCACACTTCGAACCTGATCTGAGGCCCTTGAACGGGCGCGACCCCGAGGTAGCGCGCTACGTGCTCGCGGATGGCGAGGGCCAGACCGCTGCCTTCGTCGCACACCTCATGCCGCTCCTGACCTTCCTGCTGCCGCGCTACCGTGCAGAGGGCAAAGCCTACCTCACCATCGGCATCGGCTGCACAGGGGGCCAGCACCGCTCCGTAAGCCTCGCCGAACACCTTCGGCAGCTGCTCGCGGAGCATGGGCATGACGTCCGTTGTGAGCACAGGGAGTCCCATCGCTGGCCTCGGTCAGCCCCGGACCAGCGAGAGCCTTGACGCGCACAGACGAACCCTCCCTGGCTGCATCGCTGCTCCGACCTGACGCGGACCCCCTGGAGCTCTTCCTCGGCTGGGTGGAGAGCCGCGGCCTTGCCCTCTACCCTGCCCAGGAGGAAGCGATCCTCGCCTGGATGGAGGGGCAGCACGTCGTGCTCAACACGCCCACGGGCTCCGGCAAGTCCTTGGTGGCTGTGGCGGCCCATGCACGCGCCCTGGCCAGCGGCCGGCGTTCCGTGTACACCTCCCCGATCCGGGCCCTGGTCAGCGAAAAGTTCTTTGATCTCTGCAGGACCTTCGGCGCAGAGCGGGTCGGCATGATGATTGGCCAGACCAGCATCAACCCGAAGGCCCCCATCCTCTGCTGCACCGCCGAGGTCCTGGCCAATATGGCGCTCCGGCAGGGGGAGGACACACCCGCCGACGACGTCATCATGGATGAGTTCCACTACTACGGAGACCGCGATCGGGGCGCTGCCTGGCAGGTCCCCTTGCTCATCCTCCGTCGGGCACGCTTCCTCTTGATGAGCGCTACCCTCGGGGACATCAGCGACATCCGAGCCCACATCGAGACGTTCACGAGCGCGCCGGTCGCCGTGGTGCGAGGCGCCCAGCGGCCCGTGCCCCTCCAGTTCGCCTACAAGGAGATCCCGCTCCATGAGACCTTGGAGGCCCTCCTCAAAGAGAACAAGGCGCCGGTCTATGTGGTCCACTTCTCGCAGAACGAAGCCTCCCAGCAGGCGCAGCACTTCACCTCGCTGAGCACCGCCACACGGGAAGTCCGAGAGCGCATCCGAGACGAGGTAGGGCGATTCCGCTTCGATACGCCCTTTGGGAAGACCATGCAGCGCCTCATCCACCACGGGATCGGCGTCCACCACGCGGGACTGCTTCCCCGTTATCGCCTCTTGGTCGAGCGGCTAGCGCAGCAGGGGCTCCTCTCCATTATCGCGGGGACGGACACCCTGGGCGTCGGCGTCAACGTGCCGATCCGTTCCGTCCTCTTTACCAAGCTGTGCAAGTTCGACGGCAAGCGGGTCTCGATTCTTTCGGTCCGAGACTTTCACCAGATCGCTGGTCGCGCGGGCCGCAAGGGCTACGACGACCGCGGCTGGGTCGTCGTCCAGGCGCCTGAACACGTCATCGAGAACAAGCGCCTGGAGGCGAAGGTCGCCGCCGGGAAGGTGAGCAAGAAGAAGGTGGTCAAGGCCCAACCACCGCAGCGCGGCTTCATGCCGTGGAACGAAGCTACCTTCCAGCAGCTCGTCGACGGTCAACCGGAGGCGCTCTCCTCGCGCTTCCGGGTCGATCACGCGCTGGTCCTGCATCTCCTGCAACGCTCAACGAGCGACGACGATCCAGGAGGCTACCGCGAACTGGTGCGCCTCATCGGGCGCTGCCACGACGGCGAGCGAGAAAAGCGCATCCATCGCCGCACCGCGCGCACCGTCTTCCAGGCGCTCCACCGAGCCGGCATCGCTGAGGTCGAGAGGCGCGAGGGCGCTCCTGGCAAGCGCGCCTTTGTATCTCCGGCCCTGCAGCCAAGCTTCGCGCTCGATCAGGCCCTGAGCCTCTTCTTCCTGCACGGCATCGAGTCGCTTGAAGCCCTGGGGTGGGAGCCCATCGAATACGCGCGGGGCGTGTTATCGCTCGCGGAGGCCATCGAGCCCAACCCCATGAACCTGCTTCGACGCCAGCTCGATCGCATCAAGACGGATGCCGTACGCGCCATGAAGCAGGAGGGCCTGGACTACGAAGAGCGCATGGCGCGCCTGGAGGAGATCACGTGGCCCAAGCCTCACGCCGAGCTCTTCTACACCTGGTTCAACGCCTACCAGGAGCGTCATCCGTGGCTCTCGCAGGACAACATCCGGCCGAAGGGAATCGCCCTCCACATCGTGGACACCTTCGCGAGCTTCAACGACGTGGTGCGTCAGGATGGGTTGGAACGTATCGAAGGCGCGCTCCTCCGCTACCTGGGACAAGTCTACCGCACCTTGAGCCGCACGGTGCCGCCGGCCTACTTGAACGATCCGCTGGTCGACATCATCGCCTTCCTGCGAGCGCTCCTGGAGCGCACCGACTCCTCCCTGCTTCAGCAATGGGAGAGCCTCGTCGAGGGCGAGGAAGGCACCGAGGACACAGCGCCGGCCCCCCCGCCGGTCCAGGACATCAGCCAGGACACGCGCTCCTTCTTCGCGCGGATCCGCGCCGAAGTGCACCTCTTTCTCCGCGCCCTCAGCCACGAGGACTACGAGGAGGCGCTCGGCTACGTGCGGCCGGGCGCGGACGATTCATGGACTCCAGAGCGACTGCAGGAGGCGCTGGCCCCTTACCTCGCGACCTACGGCCATGTGGCCTGTGATCACCGCGCGCGAGGCAGCGCCATGACGCGCATCATCCAACGCGAGCATCACGTCTGGTCCGTCGAGCAGACCCTCCTCGATCCCGCCGAGGACCTCTTCTGGAGGGTCGAGGCAGAGGTCGACCTCCGAGGCGACACGGCTCCCCAAGGCCCTCTCTGCCGGCTGGTGGACATCACCGATCGCTGAGCCGAGCGCGAAGACCCTCAGCGGCGCAGCTCTAGCTGGAGGAGGAGCTGCCAGTTGACGCCCGCCCGATAGCGGCCGCTCTCCAGTCGATCCGCTGTGCTGCGGCCATAGCTCGGGAGCGCGAGGTAGCGTACCCGGAGCGGCAAATCCCACGCTGCGAAGGCAGGCACGACTCCGACATCGAGGGCGACCAAGAGGTCATGGCCCACGCGCAAGGGCAGCGCGGGCTCCTCGCTCGCGAAACCGATACGCCGCTCCACCGCGGCCGTGCGCAGCCCAAGGCGCCACCCTACCCCCGCACCCACCTCGACACCCCATGTGTCCCCTCCGAGGCGCAGAGGAGCGCGCGCCATGGGGAGAATGTCGAGGGACCACATCGCAAAGCTCAGCTCGCGGCGGTAGCGCTCTCTGGCCGCGTAGCCCTCGGTGTGCTGGTAGACGAGGGCTGCCTCGGCGCCCATGTGCAGCGCAGCGATGGGGGCCCACGTTAGGAGCGCCCCGCCGCGGAGCGTTACCCCGGAGAAGGCGCTGCCTTCCAAGAGCGTCGGCCCTGCTGAGCCATCGGCGGGTGCGGAGGCTTGGCCCCAACCTGCACCAAGCAGCCCACCGACCCGCCATGCGTCCGCGGCGGCCGCTGGAGATCCGAGCGGCCACGCGGCGACTGCGAGGGCCAGCGCGAGCGCTGTGCCGAGGCGCGGGCGCCTCATCCCTGCGGTTGACGGAAGAAGGTGACGCGAACGATGCGGACGTCTTCCAAGGGCTTGTCGCTCCGATCGCGCGGCACGTTCGCGATGGCCCGCACCACGGCGACGCCATCCACCACCTGACCGAAGACCGTGTGACGGTTGTCCAGGTGAGGTGTGGGGCCTTCTGTGATGAAGAACTGCGATCCGTTGGTGTTGGGTCCGCGGTTGGCCATCGAGAGGACGCCAGCACCGCTGTGTCGTAACCGAGGGTTGAACTCATCGCGGAAGGTGAAACCCGGGCCACCCCGACCGGTGCCCGTCGGATCACCACCCTGGATCATGAAGCCAGGGATGACCCTGTGGAAGAGGGTGCCATCGTAGTAGGGTCCCGCACCGGCTTGGTCCGTGCGCGGATCCGCGTAGGCCTTGGTCCCCGTGGCCAAACCGACGAAGTTCGCGACGGTCTCCGGGGTCTCCTCTTCGTAGAGGACCGCGGTCATGGTCCCGAGGGTGGTCTCGATCCGTGCGTGCAGGCGCCCCTCACCGGGGACGTCTACTGGGGGGTTCTTGCCATCGACTGCCATGAACATTCTCCTGAAGAGGGACGTGAGCCAAGAGTACACGGGCTTCCTCACTGTCGCGGCCCGTGCGGGGAGGCGGTCGCGTCTCGTCCCACGAGGAGCGCTGCCGCCGCGGGAGACGATTTCAGCTGGGCACGCGCGAGAGCGCCCCGACCACGGTCCGCATGAAGCCATCCGCGCTCTCACCATCGACCAAGCGATGATCGAAGGTCAAGCACATGGTCACGATGGATCGCACGCGGATGTTGTCGTCGTCGTCGGCGACGACCCTCTTCTTGATGCCGCCGACACCCAAGATACCGACCTGCGGCTGCACCAAGATCGGAATGCCGACGAGCGACCCAAAGACACCAGCGTTGGAGAGCGTGAAGGTACCATCGGCGACGTCCGCCGGCTTGAGTTGCTTGTTCTTTGAGCGCTCAGCGAGATCGTTCACCGCCTTGGCGAGACCGAAGAGATTCAGCGCGTCGGCGTCCTTGACCACCGGGACGATCAGCCCCTCTTCAACCGCCGACGCCACGCCCAGGTTCATGCGACGGCGGTAGATGACCTTGTCACCGTCAATGGCGGCGTTGAGGATGGGGTACTTACGGAGCCCTTCGACGATGGCCGCGAGGAAGAAGGGCGTGAAGGTCAAGCGCACGCCCCGCTCACCGTAGGTGGCACCCAGGGCCTTCCGTGCACGCACGATCTCCGTCACATCGGCTTCCCACAAGGTCGCACAGTGCGCGGTCGTCCGACGGGCCTGCAGCATGTTCTCGGCGATGGAGGCGCGCATGCGGCTCATCGGCTCGACCCGGTCGCCCTCGTACACGTGGACGCGAGGCGGCTTTTCCAGGGCAACACGGTAACCGGCGGGCACATCCAGGGTGCCGTGCTGCAGCGCAGCCGCTGCAGACTTGGGAGCCGGAGCGGCCTTCGTGAGCCCGGCCGCGGCCTGGACGGCAGGAGGCGCGGCGGGTTCGCTCGCCTGCGCCGCACCGCCCTTCTCGAGGAAGGCGAGGAGGTCCTTCTTGGTCACACGGCCGGACACACCGGTGCCGACCACGTTCCCCAGGCTGGTGAGCCCATGCACTTTGGCGAGCTTGCGCACAAGCGGCGTAGAGCGCTGGCGGCGCAGCTCCGCAACGTCAGCGTCGGCCGCGGGCGCAGCGTCCAAGGCCGGTGACGGTGGAGAGGCGACAGGCGCGGGGGACGAGGCGGCGACCTCCACCACCGCCGCGGAGGGTTGGCTCGCCGCTGGTGCCGCGGTGCCCCCCCCCTCGATGGCGGCCTTGGCGGCAGCTGCGTCGGTCTCGACGTAGGCGACGACCGCGCCGACCTCGACCGTGTCTCCCGGTGCAGCCAAGCAGGCGACCAGCACACCGTCGACGGGGCTGGGCACTTCAGCGTCCACCTTGTCCGTGGAGAGGATGAAGATGTCCTCGTCCCGCTTCACGGGGTCCCCCACCTTCTTCAGCCACTCGACGATCTGACCCTCAACGATGGACTCTCCCATCTGGGGCATGATGACTTCTACACGCATGGTCTTCCTCCGAAGGGCGGACACCCGCCAGGGGACTAGAAGTTGAGTGGGGAACCCAAGAAGGCAGCGGCTGCGGCCTCACCCACGGCCTCGGCGAGGGTCGGGTGGGGGTGCATCGCGTGGAAGACTTCTTCGACCGTGGACTCTAGCTGTAGCGCCAGAACGGCCTCGGCGATCAACTCGGTGGCCTTAGGCCCGATGATGTGCACCCCGAGGAGCTGGTCGTGCTTGGCGTCTGCGACGAACTTCACGAAGCCGGCGTCCTGGCCCATGATGCGAGCCTTGCCGTTGGCGGCGAAGGGGAACATGCCGGTCTTGACCTCGTAGCCGCGCTCCTTGGCCTTGTCCTCAGTGAGCCCCACGGAGGCCACCTCCGGCTCGCAGTAGGTGCAGTTGGGGACGTGGTCGTACTGGATGGGGTGCACCTCGTTGCCAGCGATCTGCTCGGCGACGAGCACGCCCTCATGGCTCGCTACGTGGGCCAGCCAGGGCGTCGCGATGACGTCCCCGATCGCCCATACCCCTTCGGTGACCCGCAGGTACGCATCCACCGGGACCATGCCGCGCTCGTCGGGCGTGACGCCGACGCTGTCCAGCCCGATGTCCTGGGTCACGGCTGCGCGGCCGACGGCCACGAGCAGCATCTCGGCCTCTAGCACCTGCTCCTCACCCCCTGCGCGGGGCTTCATGGTGACCCGGACGCCTTGGTCCAGCAGCTCCACCTTGGTGATGGAGGTCCCGGTGCGGACGTCGATGCCGCGCTTGCGGTATACCTTCTCCAGCTCCTTGCCCACCTCTTGGTCCTCAATGGGCAGGAGCTGATCCATGTACTCGACCAGGGTCACCTGCGCACCGAAGGAGCGATACACGGAGGCAAACTCGGTCCCGACGGCGCCAGCGCCCATCACAATCAGCGAGGCAGGGACCTCTTGGATCTCCAGGATATCGTCCGAGTTGACGGTCCGCTTGTGGTCCATCGGGATGAAGGGCAGGTCCCGGCACACCGAACCGGTGGCGATGATCGTGGCTTTGGTGGCCAGGGTGGTCACGGTCCCGTCGGCGGCTGTCACCGTGACCTTTCCAGGCCCCGCCAAGCGCCCGTGCCCCTGGTGGACATCCACCTTGTTCTTCCGCATGAGGAAGCTCACCCCCCGGCTGTTGGTCTGGACAACCTTCTCGCGGAACTTCTGGACCCCTGAGAAGTCGACGGACACGCCCTCCGCCGAGATGCCGTACTTCTTGGACTCCTTCATCTTGTCGTAGAGCGAGGCGCTCTCCAGGAGGGCCTTGGTCGGGATGCACCCGCGCAGGAGGCAGGTGCCGCCGAGCCGGCTGTCCTTCTCTACGATGGCGGTCTTGAGGCCGAGCTGCGAGGCGCGCACGGCCGCGACGTAACCGCCAGGACCAGCTCCAAGGATGACGACGTCGTAGGAAGCAGATGACACGGGAGACCTCACGCGTAGGGAAAGAGGCCCGGTCATGCTTCGGCCGGGCAGGTTCGGCGCCGTACCCTTATAGAGGGGCAGGCCGATCGTCAACCGAGGGAGGGCGCTAGCGCGCCCCTCCGAGGCGAGGCCACAAGCGACGGTCTTCCGACACCGCTCCGCGGGGAAGCGCGGCGTCGTTAGGGCGCGAAGAGCAAGACGAACTCGACCCGGTTGTTCCGACGTCGGTTGCGCTCGGACACGTTGGGGAAGAGCGGCTCGAGGGAACCGACGGCCTCGACCTCCAGCCGCTCCGGACCCACCTGCATGCCCACCAGGGCCTCCACGACCATCAAGCCACGCGCCTCAGCGAGCGCCAACTCTCCCTCGACATCGCCACGGTCGTCGGTGTGCGCCCGGACGAGGATTCGGGCGCCGCGCGTGTCTTGGAGGAGGCGGGCGATGTGCCGGAGGGCAACGAGGCTGCTCTCGGTCAGGGTCTCTTGCTCGAAGAGGATGCGCTGCTCGTCACCATCGAACACGATCCGCTCTGCCTCCCACCGCGGGAGATCTGGGGACGCGAGGCGCTCGAGGGTGATGTTGCGAGCCTGCGCGCCAGCTTCCAGCACGATCGCTCCACGCGCCGCACGGTGACCTGGCGCAGACACCGTCAGCAGGTAGCGCCCTGCTGGCACATCGAGGCGGAAGCGTCCGCGCGCGTCTGGGACGACGTCGGCATCCACATCCCCCCGCACGGAGACGACGGCTTGCGTGGGCTCCGCACCGTCCAGGGCAACCACGCCAGTGAGGCGCGCGCCGTCAATGGCCGGCTGAATGAGGAGGTCGCCTTGCCGCTCACCCTCGCCGATCACCGCCTGCAGCACCCTCTCGTTGTAGGCCGGGTGCACAATGCGCAGCTCGAAGCGTGTCCCGACGGGAAAGTCGGGTGTCCGGAACGCGCCGTTCTCGTCCGTCGCAATTCCGCTCCAGGGGCGATCCGAGAAGAGCAGGCGCGCGCCGTCGATCGGTTGCTGGTCCGTCGCGTCGAGGACGCGGCCAGCGAGCCAGCCCATGGGAATCTGCTCAGGCTCCAAGTAGACGACCTCCACCTCGGGCTCGTCGGTGGGTGGCGCGGCGGGTGGGGTGGGGTCGAGGTGCCACGCCAGACCGAAGACCCAGTTGAAGGCCGGCACGCCGGGGGTCCCCTGGCTCTCCTCGGTGGTCAAGCCGAACTCGAACGCGGTCATGAGCGAGAGAGGAGCGATGGGCGCGTAGCGCCCGCCCAAGCTGAGGAAGGCCGGCCATCCGGCCCCGCCTACGTCTGCGAGGCAAGGCTGGGGACTGTCGTTGCGGCAAGGGGCGCTGAGCGGAGCGTCCGTGACCCACTCGAGGAAGGCCGCCCACCGCTCGTAGGTCAGCTCTGCCCCCAAAGCGACGCGGTAGCGGTCATAATCGTACACACCGTGGCCAAAGCGTGACGCTGGTCCGAGGGGGCGCTCGAAGAGCGACGCCGAGCTGTCGAAAATGAAGCCGGTGTTCATGTGGAAGGAGACAGGCAGTCGACCACCGCGCAGCCCCTGCCAGGTCAGCAGGAAGAAGAGGTCGCTGCGCGCGCCGCCGCCGTCCAGACCGATGGCGTCTGCGCCTGCGAGGAGCGTCAGGTCGACAAGCGCACCGATGGACCAGTCGTCCCCCAGACCCCAGGTGGCGCGGGCTCCCAGGCTGAGGTCCCCGACGCTCTGAATGAGGACGGGGCTCGCGAGATCATTGGTCACGGAGCGAGCACCGAAGCGGAGCGAAGCGTCCAACCACGCCAGGGGCGTCCAGCCGAGGAGCACGCTGCCGACGAGCCGCTCGACGGAGTCGCCGACGATGGTGAAGTCTCGGGCGCTCGCGTACTCCCCGAAGAGCGCCAAGCCGAAGGTGCCGCGCTGCCCAGAGCGAGCCTCGACGATGCGGAGGAGCCCCGAGTAGCCAGAGGGCGCGAGGTACGTGAGCCCTGGGGACACAGCGGCGGCGGGTGACGCAGCTTCGGCGGGCGGGCGCTCCGGAAGCTCCTCCTCGAAGGAGACCTCCGGGAGCCCCGTCGGCACCTCCTGGGCGGAGAGCGTCACAGGAGCGAGCGTGGCGAGGAAGAGGGCGCAGAGACAAGTGAGGGGCAGGCGTTGACGCATTGCGTTCCACGGGTGGGATTCGTGCTGAGGTCACAGGGCCCGTCGAGGACCGCCTGTCTCTCCTGGAGCCTGGGCGGGGAGCATCCTCAAGGCGCGCTGCGCGGCGAGGCAGGAGGTCTCCGAGGGCGGGCCACCACCTCCCTAGCCCATTCGCGGCAACTAGGGAAGATGAGGGCGAAGATCGAAGGGTAAGCGCAGGCTGGTGCCGGGATCACCGTAGAGCCAGTGATAGATCCACCAGTCCACGGACACCTTCTTCACGTAGTTCCTGGTTTGACCGAAGGGGATCTCCTCGACCCAAACATCGAGGGGGAGGTCACCGCGCTCCCGGAGCCACCGATCGACCGCACCGGATCCGCCGTTGTAGCCGCCGGCTACGAGGGCCATGTGTCCCCCGTAGCGATCGCTCAGGACCCGCATGAGCATGGTGCCGAGCTCGACGTTGGTCGAAGGATCGAAGAGTTCCTGCGCGGTGACGCGGCCGCGGCCTGTACGCCGCGCCATGTCCTGTGCGGTACCCTCCATGAGCTGCAGGAGCCCCCGAGCGTTTGCCCAGCTCTCGACGCGCGGCTGGAATCCTGACTCAACGCGCATGATCGCCAGCACGAAGAAGGGGTCGATGTTGCGTTCGCGGGCCCATCGCCGCACCAGGTCCTCGTACGCGCGCGGGTGCGAGGTCTCCCATCGGCGTCGGTTCGTCGCGTTGGGGATCCCGAGCACGAGCGCGTTGCGGCGCCCCACGGTCTGGTGGCTGACGTGGTAGAGCCCCATCCGGTCGTAGAGCTGCGCGATGAACCAGCCCAGATCGTCGTCGTTGGGGAAGCGTCGCTGGAGGTGCTGCATCTCGCTCTGCGCCAACTCGGTCAAGCCGAGACGGAGCAGCTTCTGCCCGAGCCGAAAAGAGGGGTCCCGCGCCACGGTGGGGTGAACCGCGAGGAACGCTGGCGCCTCCTCCGCGCGATCGTCCAAGCTCTGGCGGAAGCGCTGCCAGCCCTCAGGCTCGCGCTGCGCGAGCCGCTGCGACGCGAGGAGGGCAAACCAGCCCATGGGGTGATCGCGCACAACACCCTGGAAGCCTGCGCGAGCCTCGGGCCAACGCCCCATCTCTTCCAAGCTCCGAGCGCGGAAGTAAGCGATGCGTCCACGGGAGAAGAGATCGTCTTCGCCTGTCCTGCCCGCCATCTGGTCTGCCAGCCGGAGCGCGGCGGGGTAGTCCCCTGCGAGGTAGGGGCGGGCCATCAGCAGCCACGTGGCGTCCTTGAGCATATCCCCGTCAGGCCATCGTCGGATCTGTTCGAGGAGGAGCTGCTCCGCCTCCTCGACGCGGTCCTGGCTCCGACGGATGCGCGCCGCGAAGTGCATCGCGTCGTCGGCGAAGGAGTGGTTCGGGAACTCCTCCCAGAGCTGTCGGAATAGGGCGACGGCCTGATCGCGCTGGCCTGCGTTCCAGTAACCACGCCCCCCGTTGTACATCGCGCGGACCCGCGCCTGTGGATCGGTGCAGGCCGCGATGATGCGGTCGTACCACGAGGTGCTCTCGCTGTGCTGCCGCAGCTTGGTGTGAGAGCGACCGATCAACCAGGCGGTCTCGCAGCCCTCTGGGCTCCCCTGGGGTACCCTCGCCGCCACGGGCGTGAGCATCCGAATCACCTCCTCGGAGCGATGGCGATCGAAGAGGGCGGTCGCGCGTCGCAGGGTGTCCCTGACGCTCGGGTGGTCGATTCGTGTCCGCACATCCGCACTCACCAGGGGGCGCAGCGTCCGGAGAGCGCGGTTCGCGGCGGTCTCGACGGCCGTCCCTGGACGGCCGTGGGCGAGGTGCAGGAAGAGCTGCGCCGCGTCGTCGTGGCGGCCGAGTCGCTGGTAGGTCTCGGCGAGGAGCTGCTCAACATCGTCGCGGTAGAAGGCCTGGGGGTGATCCACGAGGAAGGCCTCCAGCACGGCCAGCGTCTCTTCGTCCTGGCCCAGGCGAGACATCGCGCGGGCGCTCAAGAACCACGCGCGGGGACCAAAGATGGACTCACGACGGACGGTCTGAGCCCACGCGCGAGCGTCGCCGTACGATTCGAGCGCGAAGGAGGCGTTGGCCGCCCACCACGCGCAGTAATCGGCTACGGTGCTGCTCTCGGCGACGCATGCTTGGAGGTGGGGCAGCGCCTCGTCGTGGCGGTTGAGGCTGTGCAACGCGTAGGCGAGCACAAAGCGAACACGCCGCCGGTCCTCCCCATCGAGCTGCTCGACGGCTCTGTGGAGGGGATCGAGGGCCTGCGCGTGCCTGCCCGCGTTCACCTCCCCGATGGCGCGTTGCACAGGGCCGGGGTTGAAATAGGGCACGAGGTCGTCGACCCTCACCCCGGGAGGTCCGCCGACCGACCCCGACCCTCTGCGCAGGACGCGCGGCTCCTCTCCCTCACCGCTCCGCATCACGGGCTGAGACCACGAGGCCGCGGCGGATACAACGAGGAGCAGGGCGAGGCACGAGAGGGAGAGGAGGTAGCGCATGGCTCGGACGGGCGAAGGGGATCGGAACAGGTGAGGGCATGCGCGGGAGACCGGCGTGCGCGCGCTGCGTGAGGGGTACCTTGATTCGCAGGTTGGATGGGCCGGTGGCGTAGGTCTCCTTGCCATGCGGATGGAGCGCGCGGAGACCCAGTGCGTATTCCATCCGCCCGAAAGGAGCAAAAAGTGCACCCTCATGTCGATCCTTTCAGTCAGGTGGTAGGTTTGGTCCGATCAAGGGTGGTGTGGTCGTCGTGACCTCTCTCTCACCCGCACCCCCGCTCACACCATGGTCCAGTCCATCATCGATCAACGCTATCGTCTTCTCCGGCAGCTCGGTATCGGAGGCTTCGGCACCGTCTGGGAGGCCGAGGAGTTCGAACGCCACGGAGACACCCTGATCCCGCTGCGTCGCGTAGCCCTCAAGGTGCTCCACAACCACGACGAGGTGCAGCGTCGCTTTGCGCTGGAAGCGCAGGCACTGTGTCGCCTCAGTCATCCCAACGTGGTCACCGTGTACCACACCGGCCGTGCGCCAGCGCCCTACCTTGCGATGGAGCTGGTCGAAGGTCGTGCCCTCAGCCAGCTCCCTGCGCCAGAACCCTCGGACCTGGTCCCACGGCTTCGCCTGATGATCGAGGTCGCGGAGGCGCTGGCCCACGCTCACGAGCGCGCTGTCCTCCACCGCGACCTCAAGCCACAGAACATCCTCGTGACGCCGGAGGGTCACGCGAAGGTCGTCGACTTTGGCCTGTCCTGGTTGCTGACCTCGACGCAGGACGCGTCGCTCCGCATTGGCACGCCAGGCTACCTCGCACCCGAGCTGATCGAGGAGCGGGGACGCGAGGCGGACCACCGCGCGGACCTCTACAGCTTCGGGGCGACGCTGCATGCACTCTTCGCGGGCCGCTCACCCTTCACGGGTGGCAACGACCGCGCCACGGTCATGCGACAGATCCTCGGGGAGGTCGCGCTCGATCCCGGACTCCCGCACCTCCTGCGGCCCCTCGTTCGCCAGCTCCTGGCCGCAGACCCCATGCTGCGACCACCCAGCGCCGCCCAGGTTGCCGACATCCTCCGCGACCTCGTCGCGCGCACGCTGCGCGGCCCAGACGCTCCGCTGGAGGTGCGGCGCCACGAGCGCGTCACCCTGCGCTCCCTCCTGGTCCTAGAGCAAGAGGTCACCACGCACGCCGACCGAGGGGAGGTCGTGAGGCTGCGCGTCGCCGACAGGGGCGGTACATCCAACGGCCCCCTAGGCGTCTTTGCTTACAGCGTCGAGCGAAGCGGACGGAGCAACCGCGCCAACTTCGATGCGCTCTGCAGCGCGTGGGTCGGCGGCGAGCTGCACCTCGACGGGGCCCTGGTACGTCAGCGAGGCGCCGGTGAAGAGCGCTACCTGCAGGTCGACAGTGAGGCGACCGTCGTCCTAGCGCCCACCCTCCCGGTGCCCGTGACGGATGTGGTGCGCGTCGTCGGCCAGCGCAACGGACCCTGTCCAACCCGCTACTGGGTAGACCAGCGGGAGGCCTCCACAACAACGCGCCCGCTGCTCATCGGGGCGATGATTCACCGCCTCGCCGAGCGCATGGCCTCGAGCGACCCCATCGATCTAGCGGGGGAGACGGAACGGCTCCTCGTGGAACACCGTTGGCAGGCCCTCGCCGCTGGGTTGCGCGAGGAGGACACGGACCGTCTGCGCGCGGAGGTCATGGACCACGCGGAACACCTCCTCGCCTGGTGGCAAAGCAAGGAGCGCCCCCCAGGTCGTGTGAGCGTTGAGCTGCCACGCTTCAGCGCCACCCTGGGCCTGATGGGACGGGCGGACATGCTCATCGAGGCAGAGACGCGCGTGCTGGTCGACTTCAAGACCGGTAAGCGTCTTCGCGAAGACCACCTCCATCAGCTTCGGCTCTACCGCCAGCTCTTCGCCGATGGAGAGCAGGAGCCAGAGGGTCTGCTCGTCTATACGCAGCGGGGGCGTACGGAGCGCCTGCCGGACACCGACCAGACGAGCTACGTTCGTCTCTTGGTCGAAGCGAGAAACATGCTCGTTCGGAGCTTGCACGACCTATCGGAGGGCCAAGGCGCAGCGCTCCTCTTCGACCACGGACAATATCCTCTCCGCTGTGACGACGCCGTCTGCCGCTTTCGTAGGGCCACCTGCCAGGCCCAGACGCTCCGTCTCGGGTCGATGCAGGGCCCGCCGCCCGGCGCGCAGCCCAGCTCCAGCAGCGCTTGGACGACCCTCACCCCTCCTCAGAGCGACCGCGCGCGTGCATGGTACATGCACTTCTTTCGGCTCCTGGAGCGGGAGCGGCGCTCTCAGGTCGAGGTCGTGCGCCGCGCTTTGTCGCCGTGGCGTAGCGACGAGCGCGTCGCGGCCAAGGAGCTCTTCTCCCTGAGCGCGATTCGGCCCGAGGGGGCGGGGGCGTGGCGCTGCGAGGTCGCTGAAGCGCTCACCTTCCATCGCCACGACAAGGTCGCGCTTCATCCGGGAACGCTGGGCGACCCCCGCATGATCACGGGCCGCGTCCTGCAGGTCAGTCCCGACGCTCTGCTGCTGCAGCCTGACTGGGGCGATCCGCCCGTCGTCAGCCTGGAGGATCGGTGGTACGTGGAGCCCTACCAAAGCCTAAGCGGACAGCGCGCTGAACACAGAGCCCTGTGGCGGGTCATGGAGGACGACGACGCCCGCTGGTTGCGGTGGCTGATTCAGCCGCAGTCGCTGAAGACGTGGCGACAAAGCCTGGCCAGGCGCCCTTCCAGCGGCGGTGACGCAGAGGACGCGGGAGCCCGCCCTAGAGCAGCGTCGCGTCGTTGGAACAAGGAGCAGCGCTTAGCGCTGCAAGCGATGACGGCGGCGGACCCTCCGCCGCTGCTCTTGATCTCGGGCCCGCCTGGCACGGGCAAGACGCAGGTGATCGCTGCCGCGGTCGCGGAGCTGGTCGCGCGCGGTCAGCGGGTCCTCGTGGCGGCGCACACGAACACGGCGTTGGACACCCTGGTGCTGCGGATTCTGCAGGAGGGCGTCCCCTCGCTGCTGCGGGTGGGGAAGCGCGGCGATGCGAACGCGGAGATTAGACGCTTCCTCGACGTCTACGACATCGAGGCGCCCGTGTTCGCGGACACTTGGCTGGATCGGTCGGGGTCCCTGGGAGCTCTGCAAGCGCGCCTCGCTACCTGCCTCTGCGTGGCCGCGACCACGCACCGGTGTACCAGCTCACCGATCCTCGACGCCTGGGCGACCGCGCGACCGACAGAGGACCCCTCCCCCCCCTTTGACGTGGTGGTGGTCGACGAAGCTACCCAGCTCAGCGAACCGATGGCCCTAGCAGCCCTGCACTGGGGGGCGCGCGGCGTCCTCGTCGGGGACGAGCGACAGCTCCCCCCGATCGTCTCAGCGCCCGACGCCACGACGCGGCAGTTGCCTGACGCGCTCAGCGACGAGCTTCGCTCGATCGGGCTGGCGGGGCTGGACCTCTCGCTCTTCGAGCGCCTGCAGCCCTGGGCACCGCACGTCGAGCTGGTCCGCCAGTACCGGATGAACGCAGCGGTGCAGCAGGCGCCCAACGACGCCTTCTACGGCGGAAGGCTGATCGCCGCCCCCGGGGTCCGTCAGCGCACGCTCCCTGTCAGCAAGGGGTCGATCAACGCGCTGCCCGAGCCGCTGGCCTCGTGGTTGTCGCCAGAGAGGCCGGTGTTGTGGATCGACAGTCCGGGTAGCGAGGGCGGTCACCACTGTGGACACGAGGTGCGCATGGTGCTCGAGACCGCCCTCGCGCTGGACAAGCTGTGGGCGTCTTGTACGGAGGCGGTACCGCGCCATGCCTGGCTAGGCATCATCTCTCCTTACCGCGCGCAGTGTCGGGCGCTCCGTGCAGGCATCCTGGAGACCTTGGGGGAGGAGGGCCTCGATCGCGTGGAGGTGGAGACCGTGGACCGCTTCCAGGGCCGCGAGAAGGAGGCGCTGCTGGTCAGCCTCGTGTCGCGGCACGGGACGGACTTCGTGATGGATGCCCGGCGCATGAACGTGACGCTGACCCGCGCCCGCTCCAAGCTCCTCATCTACGGCGCGCCGACCCTCCGCGAGAGGCTGGAGGAGGGATTCGGTCTCCGATTTCCGCACATCGGAGCGGCCTCAGACATGGTTCCTGGGTAAGGACGCACGCGGGCCAAGGCGCGCGGCGCCGTCCGTATTGGCGGCTTCCGGAGGGCGGCAGGACCACGACACGGGCACGTTCTTGCGGCCAGCCCGACCTCCGGCCTTCACGCCGGGGGCCTGCCCACCCCAGTCGCCTCCGAGACGTCGAGCGCCTCGCCAGCCTCGATCGCGGAGCGTTGTGCCTCCGACTCACGCGCTCGCAGCTTGGCAAGATGGGCCTCCGCCTGCGCGACGTCGCGCTTGCCGACGTTGCTCATGAGGATCGACAGCGGGCGTGTCGCTTCGACCTGCTCCAAGGCGATACGGAGCGTAACCATGATGGGGATCGCCAAGATCATCCCGACGACGCCCCAGAGCCAGCCCCAGAACGCCAACGCCAGCAAGATCAACAGAGGCGAAAGATTCAAGTTCCGGCCGTGGAAGCGAGGCTCCATGAAGGTGCCAAAGATGACTTGGACGACCGAGAGCAGCAGCACGAGCCACAGCGCTGTCAGGGGAGACTCAAACTGCACCAGCGCGACGGCGCTCGGCATGAGCGTGGCAGCCCAAGAGCCCACGTAGGGGATGAAGTTGAAGAGGAAGATGATGACGCCAAAAAGCAGGAAGAAGTCCAGCCCAAAGAGCCACATGACGATGACCGAGCCCGTCGCGGTCAGCGCGCTAAAGATCACCTTGATGACGATGTAGCGCTGCACATTGCGGTTGATATCCCCCATGATCTGGAGGACCGACGCGGCGCGCTCCTCACTGAAGGCCAGCTCAACCCGACTGGCCATCCGCTCCACCTCCAAGAGGATGAAGATGATGAAGATGAGGATCACAAAGAGGTTGCCGGCGAGCCCGAGGAAGAAGGTCGTCCCGCCCCCGACGGCCCGCGCCAGGGAGTCCTGAGGTAACAACGAGAACACATCCGCGAAACGAAAGGGCTCATCCAACGCCAACAAGCGGGTACGAGCCCCAAGGTCGTGAATCTGTTCCTCCCATGCCGCCAGCCGTGCCTGGTACTTGACCGAGTGTTTGAAAAAATTCCTGACATTGGCGACCAAGAGCTGCACCATTCCGTACAAGCTCATCAGGATTACGACCACTGTCACCACAAAGCCAAGCACCTTGGGTACGCCCCTACGGTGCAAGAACTCGGCGAAGGGGTAGATCAAGTACACCAGAAAGAGCGCAACGAAGAAGGGCTTAAGGACAGAGCCTAGAGCTTGGAGAATCAACGTAAGGAGCACGAGCAGGAAGATGGAGGCCGTCACCACCATCATCTTGCGCGCACCGGTGCCTGGGCTGGCCAGCTCAAGCACGAGGCCCGCTGTGGTTCGTGGCGCAGGCTCACCAGGCGCGGGTTGGGCGGGGTTGTTGTGATGCACCGATGCCACTCCTCTCGTCGGGTGTTGCCCTAGGCGCCGCGTGCGCTGGCAGATGGAAGACCTCGCCGACGGCGCCACCACGATGGCTCACGAAACCCCTCGCTGACAAGATTCCTTCCCTAAGGCGGATTCCATCGGCACCACAGCGCGCACGAGCGGGTACCGCCTAGGGGTAGAGAGGTGCAGCCCGCTCGTGATACCTTGGGGGGCGGCACCCGCCCAGGCTACACACGACGACCTTGGACGTCCGCAGAGGTCAGCGAGCTCTGCTGCGACAGGGGTCAGCCCTCAGCGATGCACCACCAGCTCGTAGGGCGGATCTCCCTCAGGCCGGAGGCTGCCCACGTACACCTCGTAGAGGCCAGCGGCGAAGCGCCCCTCTACCCGCGGCTGCGTGCCGACAGCGCTCTCGGGACAGAAGCGCTCTCCCTGCGGGCCGATCACGACGAGGCTGATCGCTTCGGTGGAGGCAGCGCGCCACGTCAGCGTCTGCAGCTCGTCGAGGGCGACAACATGATCGGCCACCACGCCGATCCACCCGATGCAGCCGCCACCAAGGCCGCGCGCATCCCGGGTGCCCCCCGCGCGCCCCTGGAGGGTCACGGGAGCCGTCGGCGCACGCAGCACGGCGCCGCCGAAGACGCCATGCTCCCAGCGACGTGCCTCATGTCCTCCGCCCGGCGGTATCTCCAGGCTCGGGCCACCTGCGATGGCCTCCCCCGCAGGTACCAGCTCGATCACAACGCGCGCTGCCGGGGGGGACGTGACCAACCACAGCCCGCGGCTGACGGCCTCGCGCTCAAGGAGATGCCCCCTGTCGCCTTCCAGCGTCGGCTCACCACAAGCACCCGTGTCGTCCATCCAGCGAAGCTCAACACCGCGGGGCTCCGCCTGCACGAGACGAAGCCGCCAGGGGCCCGTGGCGGCTGGGCTGGGTAGGAGCGCTGCCGGGACCGTCGGCGCGCTACCACAGCGACCACCCGCAAGCAGCTCGCCGGTGACCTCGGCCCGCTGCGGCGCGTCGAAGAATGCGGTGGGCGCAGAGGCCGCGCTGTGGCTGTCGTCGGGCACACCCTCCCCCGCCGGAGCGTGGCCGGATGCCGTCTCGCCTCCGGTGGCAGCGGGGTGGTGCGCTGCGAGGGTGCATGCCAACCACCCAGAGACCAGAGCACAGGCCACGACGCTGGTCGAACGAGGCCCCACCGGCGCGCCTACTGGCTCGCTTCTCGCTCGCGTACCCGCTCGGTGGCAGCGTCGATCAGGTTCAGCGAGTCGTAGAACTGGCCGACGCTCTTGCGAAGGTTGTCGAGCCGGAGGCGGTAGAGACGCTCCTTGCCCGCGCGCTGCACATCCACCAGACCACAGCGCCGCAAGCGCTGAAGATGGTGGGACACGGTGGAGGGCGCGAGCTGAAAGTTGTCGACAATCTCGGTGACCGAGAACGACAGCATCTCGCCAGCTCCCGGCGTACACAGAAACTGCAAGATCTCCTGCCGCGTCTGGTCCGACATCGCGCTCAAGAGCTCTAGATCGAAGGTAAGCCGCGGTGAACGCAGCTTCCGATTCATGACAGCCATGGATACACCACCCAGAAGCTTAGCCTCGTGTTCGTCAGCTTCACAACTCCTCGACGCGCCAAGGACGTCAACGCCGTACCACGACCGCCAACGAACTGTGCGCCATCCAACCCTGCGTTTCGGTGTTACACCCTTCCGCACCGGAACGCAACGATCTGAACGCGCCAGCGCTGAGACCCTGGAAATTTGCTGTCATCTCCGTCATGTAGACGTGCCAACACCAGAAGCCAAGGCGCCCGCGCCCTTACCGGGAGCGGCCTTTGGCGTGCCAAAGGGGCCCATGGCGTGCCGAAGGCCCACCAGGGATCTCCCCGGGTCGTCTCCCAGACAACGCTCTGCGTCAAAGCCCCGCCCCCCGGCCTGGCTCGTCGCGACCCCCGCCGCAGCACGGCGTCGTCAGCGCCATCCCCCAGCTCCCGCGACAGGACTCCCCTTGGTCTCTCTCACGCAGCCCGGCTGCCCCCCCCCCGGCGACAACACGCGCAGCGCGGGGGGCAGGTGGTGCTGCTGGCGCATCGCGCCTAGAACCCGCCAGCGCTGGGATTCCGCACCTGTTCCACGACATAGTCGGGATCGGCGCGCAGCGCCTCCAAGAGGCCCTCAACGCTCTGCGCCTCCGCCAGCACAGGCGCCAACGCCGCTTGCCGATCTGCATAGTGCGACACCGCGCTGAAGTGGCGGTGGCGACCCCCGAAGGGCGGAGGACCGTCGGGCGCATGCCGGTGGGCCTGCACCGGTCCAGGCAGCGGGTAGACCGTCAACACGAGGATACCCTGCCAGCTCACCAGCCACATCCGGTCATCCATGCTCCGCTCGGGGGGAGCTGGGGCAGCAGGGGCCGCCTCCGTGGGGGGCTGTAGCGCATCCGCGGGCTGCTGCGCACCGCCACAGCCCGCCAGGCCGATCACCAGCGTCGCCGCCAAGGCGAGCGATCGCCACAAGCTCCGTCGATTGGACATGTCTTCCTCCCTGCAAGGGTCTACCCACCCCATGAGACGGTGTCTGGGCAGCTTCGGCCCCGGTGCTGCGTCTGACAAGACCCAACCTGCGAGCAGCACGACGCCACGGCACCGCCAGACCGGCGCCGCTTCCGTCGGAGGATGTGGACACGGAGTCCGTCCCCGGGTCAAGGCCGTCTGAGCACGGTGACCTCTACGCGCACCACGCCCTCCCGCTCCATCCGGAGCGCGCGCGCCGCACGCTGGCTCAGATCGATGATTCGGCCCTGAGCGTAAGGGCCCCGGTCGTTGATCCGCACGTCCACATGACGCCCCGTGTCCAGACGCCGCACACGAACGAGCGTCCCCATGGGGAGCGTGCGATGCGCTGCGGTGAAGGCTCGACGGTTGAATCGCTCTCCGCTGGCGGTGGTGCGACCATGAAACCCAGGCCCGTACCAGCTCGCCATCCCCACCTCCTTCGTTCCGCGGCCCCCAGGACTACCAGCGCAGCCGAGGGCCACCGAGGCCACGACAAAGACCAACGCGCCCCACACCCACCATCGCTTCTGCATCACGTCGCCTCCTCGCCCCCCCGAGAGGGAACCAGCGGCCAGCCCCCACCGCTCCACCCACACGGCGGCCCAGCGCTGCCTCTGAGCCCGCGCGCGGCCCAGCGCGCGCCCCATCATCACGCGCGCCGATCCCTCTGGGCAAGATTCCATGGACCGCGGTCCGACCCCGCGCCCTCCCCACCCAGCCGAGGGGTCGGCCGATGCTCTCCCAGCCACTCCGCCTGCTCGGTGACCGCGCCAGGCGCTAGCGAAGGTCGCATCGGGCCTCTCAGAGACGCAGCGCGCGGGGGCGCTCCAAGGGACCAGCAGGGGAAGCCACCAGCGGAAGGAATCCCCGAGCGCAATGGAGGCCAGCACCGCAGCCCACGAAGGGAAGGCGTGCAGCGCCCGCATTTTCCGTGGCCCTCTGGGCTGCTCCGACGTAGGGTGCCGGGAGACCGTCGGCGTCCACGGCTCCCCGCAGACCCCCAGATGCTCGCCTCCCCCACCCTCTCGTCGCTCATCCAGGAGCGCGCCATGGAGCTCGGCTTCCGGCGGGTCGCCATCCTCCCGGCCGCCCCGTTGAGCCACGCCCCGCACCTCGATCGCTGGCTGGAGGAGGGGTTCCACGGCGAGATGCTCTGGATGGAAGGACACCGAGACCTGAGGACGGACCCGAGCCGCCTTGAGCCGGGGACGCGCTCGGTGATTGCGCTGAGCGCCGCGTACGGTCCGCCCCGCGGCGACGACGACGGCACGATGGGCGGCATCAGCCGCTACGCTCGCGGAGACGACTACCATGACGTCCTCCGCGCGAAGCTGCGTGCGCTCTCCGCCTTCATCAGCGCAGAGGGCGGGGTCGATGTCGCTGGTCGGCCGGCCATCGACAGCGCCCCGCTCTTGGAACGAAACCTCGCCGTAGAGGGTGGTCTTGGCTGGCTCGGGAAGAGCGCCATGGTGCTCCACCCGGACGACGGCAGCTACTTCTTTCTCGCCGAGCTCCTGGTACCGCTGGAGTTGGTGCCACAGGGTTCTGCGCTGCCCGACCGCTGCGGCCGGTGCACGCGCTGCATCGATCTCTGTCCGACAGGGGCGATCGTCGCGCCCTACCGGGTCGACGCCCGCCGCTGTATCTCGTACCTGACCATCGAAGTGCGAGGACCGATTCCCCGGGCCATGCGCCCTTCCGTAGGGCTTCACCTCTTCGGCTGCGACATCTGCCAGCAGGTGTGCCCATGGAACACCCACGCGAGGGCAGAAGCCATGCCCGAGCTGGCGCCACGACCTGAGATCGCGCAGAGCAGCGCCCGCGACCTCCTGGTATTGGACGGCCCCGCCTTCGCGGCGCGCTTCCGGGGGAGCCCGATCAAGCGGACGAAGCGACGCGGTCTCGCGCGCAACGCCGCCGTGGTATTGGGTAACCTTGGCGACCGCGGAGACCTGCCGCTCTTGACGGCCCGTCTCAACGCCGAGGAAGACCCTCTCGTGCGTGGACACATCGCGTGGGCCATCGGCAGGCAGCGCTGCGCCGCCGCCCGCATCGCGCTGGAGGGCCAGCTCCGGGTTGAGGAGAGCGCCTACGTGCAAGATGAGCTGCGCTTCGCGCTCACGCTCTCCGCAGGCCCCGGCTAGGTGCCAGCGGTGGACGAGCCGCCGGCGCTACCTCGCGAGGAAACGCCACACCGCGCTCCTGCTCACCCTGGAGCGCGCTCGGCGACCAGCAGACACCTCAGGCTCAGGTCCGCAAAGAAGGTCTGCGCGACTGCTGGAAACGCACGCCCCTCGAGGAGTCGAAAGCCTGCGACCTGCAGCAAGCCACGCAGCTCGTGCAGGCTGTACACGCGTACCGAGATCTCCTGTCGCCACGGCTCCTCACCTTCGACGGCCAGCGAGCGCTCGATCTCCAGGCGGCTGCGCAGCGGATCGAACTCGATGTCGTCAAGCATCAGCACGCCATCGGCTTCCCACCAGGCGCGCCGTGGGAGGCGGCTCAGCACCGCGTCCCGATTGAACACGTCCAAGACCAAGCGCCCCCCCGGTCGCAAACGGCGCGCCAAGCTCTGCAGCACCTCCAGGTTCCCGCGCTCCTCAAAGTAGCCGAAGGTGTTGCGCATGAGGTACGCGGCATCAAAGGCTTCCGCCGCCCGACCCAGCTCCCGCATGTCACCCTGCCACCATCGCGTGGATTCGACGATGCCCAGCTCCCGCGCGCGCCGTGCCGCGCGGCGCAACGCTACGAAGCTGAGGTCCAACCCCGTGACATGCACGCCAGCCTGCGCGAGCTGCAGCGCGTGGTGGCCTTGGCCACACCCCACGTCCAGCACACGGTCCTGGGGGGAGAGCTCTAGGACCCCGGCCAAGTACCTGCACTCACGGTGAATCTGACGTGCGCTTGTCTGGTCGTCCATGCGCCAGTGCGTCTCATCAAAGGCCGTCTCGAACCAGGGGCGCGCTACGCCCGTCCACTTCCCGGTCGCCCGAACCCGCGCCTCCTCCCGACGCTGTTCGCGCGCCACCAAGGAGGTCACGCGTTCGCCCTCGCTATCGCTGAGGTCGTCCTCGGCATCGTCTTCGACAACAACGAAGGGGGAGACGGGTTGCGGCGGACGCGGAGGCATCGGGGGAGGCAGCGGGCGCGCGCTGACGGCCTCACCCGCCGAGGGCGCGGCAGAGGCCACCGGCGTGGCCGCCTCGGTGACGACGGGCTGCTGCGCATCGCCCGCATCCTCGTCGGCTCCTAGGGTCTCTGTTGGCGCGGAGAGCGACGCCTCTTCGGAGGGAGGCAGCTCTACCTCCTCCACCTCGTCGACCTCCTCCACCTCCGCAGCTTCGCTTGCGTCCTCGTCGGTAGCCGAAAAGGCTGCACCCTCGTCGGACGATGCGCTGGGCTCCAACGCGGCGTCCGCTGCTGCATCGCTGGCCCCCGGCGCCCCCAGGGCCTGCCTGCCGGCCACAGCGCGCGCATCGGCTTCGCCACCGGCTTCCCCCTCCTCACCCAGCGCGGGTGCCTCGTCTGGGGAGACGGCTCCTCTCTCCTCTTGCTCCGGTGTGTCCATGGTCGTCGCGCCTTCTCGCTGCACACCCTAGGTCCTTTCGCCTGGAGAGCTTCCAGCGAAGCAGCCAAGGATGCAAGTTCTCTGGACGCGGAGGCACTCCTAGGGTTGCTGCGCCCCGTGCAGACGATGGGGCGACAACAGGGGCTCGCCCAAGCGCACGGTCCGCGGCAGCCCAGCGGCGTCAGGACACGATCGCAGCCCGACGGGCATCGCCGCGCGCAAAAGGACGACCGTGGAGCCGATCGCGAAGACGCCTAGCTCGTCGCCAGCGGCGACGCGCCAAGGCTCACTGAGCACGTAACGGTCACAGACCACCTCATGATCCTGCCTGAGCGAGACCCTCTCCGTGGCGATCCGGATGCCCCCCACGACCGTCGCCGCGACCATCACAAGCGCTGCCGCCGTCCCGGTCTCATCCCGAAAGCGAAACACAACGCGCTCGTTCTCCACGAAGACGCCTTCCCGGGTTGGGACCGTCATGCCGTTGACCGGGAGCAGACGACCGCCGAGGTGCCACACCTCGTCGATGTCCATCGTGCAGGGAGCGTGGACCCGATGGTAGTCCTTGGGGCTCAGGTAGATGGTACCGAACCAAGCGTCCGCGAAGGTGGTAGCGGCTTCGGCATCTCCCAAGAAGTCGACCACACCGTAGGTCAGCCCCTTGGCCTGAACCAGCTGCCCAGCTCCCAAGGTGCCAGCCACGTCGAGGCGACCGTCTGCAGGCATGCCCCAGTCGGGCGCCTCGACCCGCCACGGTCGCACGCCAGGGCGCAGCGAGCGCGTAAACCAGGCGTTAACGCTGGGGTAGGTCTCCAAGGGTTCCGACGCCTCGCCGTTGTCTGCCCCGACCGCGCGGGCGATGCCCGAGTAGAGCGGCCCGCGAAGACGCACGGGCACCTCCGCCTCTGCCCACCGAGCGACCCGCCGGGTGAGCCAACGGTCAGGCATGTGGTCCAGCACAGCCTGCTGGAGTCGACCTCTGATACCTACGGATTCCTTGCCAGCCGCCATTGCGAGACCCCTCACCCTACCTTAGTGGACCCTACCGCAGGGTCCGGGCACCGGGGCGGACCCCGAAGACGCCGGAGGGTCGGTATGGGGACACGTCAGGACCTCGTCAAGCACGAAGCTGCGCGCAAAGGCCGTCATGCAGCGATCGCCGGCGGGGTCACCGCCGGCCTCTTCGCGCTGACGCTCGGCCTGCCGCTCGTCCCCTGGATTGTCCTGCTCGGGGGAGGCGCCTACACCGGGAAGCAGGTCTACGACTGGCTCCGTTTCCGCGGCAAGTGGGGGCTCCGCTTCTAGGGAGTGCGGTGCTCCTCCCCTAGCCTCACCCGAGGCGTCTGGCGCTCGGACGTCGCGCCCAGAACGGCGCACAGCGCTGCGGCTCCCGATCTCCCTGCAGGAGGCGCTCCCGGCAGGCCTGGGCTTGGCGTTCAGGGACGCAGAGGTGCCTCTCCATAGAGATAGACGAGGAGCGACGTGCGCCACGACCCACCCGGCGCGATATGGCTGATCTCCACCTCAACGCTGCGCTCTCCAGGGAGGGCGAGCACTTCGTCCTCCCACACGAAGGGCGGCGTGACGTCGCCCGGACACCAGTTGGCCCGCGGTGCACGCACGCTGGGGATCGCCCCCGTCGGGTTCTCCGCGCAGTAGCTGGATCCAGGCTGCCCCGGGAAGGGAAGCAGGGTACAGAGCGCCTCGCAGTCCTCACGCCACGGGCGCAGCGTCGCGAGCGCGCGACCGTCCACGTAGAGGGCATGGAAGCGCCGGCAGAACTCCTCCGCCGGCCCCAGACAGTTGCCAGGGTCAGCGCCCCCACCATGCCCTGTGGTGCGGTACTCGAGACGCACCGAGCGCACCTCCTCGGGGTTCGTCCACCTCACCAGAGCGCGGGGCTCGTCGCGGGTGAGGTTGCCGTTGTGCAGTGGGAGGACATCCAGGACGGGTCGCGGTGGCGGGCCCACCGCCACATGCAGGCCAGCGTCGATGTTCCAGCCACCGTCCGAGCCCGTCACCTGGCCACCGCCGTCCGACCACGTGCTGATGTGCACGATCAGCTCCCACGCCCCCGGCCGCGCATTCGCCAGGTCCGTGATGTCTACCTCCAGCGACATCGGGCCACCGAAAGGCGTGATCGCGCGCTCCACCTCGAAGAGCGGCTGGTCCTCAGGCGCGTCGACCTGACGCAGGAGGATCTCGAAGTTCCTGTCAAAGGCGTCGCAGTGGCTCGGCCACCGGTGCCCCTCGGGGATGTCCTCCCGCCGCCAGGAGGTAAAGGGGTAGCAGGTCGTCCCCAGCTCCACCTGGAGGCGCACGCTGGCGTAAGGCGTAGCGTCGAGGAAGAAGGGAGCGCTCACCCGGTGGAAGTTGGGCGAGCCGGGCTGGCTGGAGATGCGCGCGCTCTCCAGCAGCGGTGTCACAACCGGTTCCGGCGGCGCTGGGGGCTCGGGTGTGTCCACCTCCTCCCCGCTGTCCAGCTCGGGTGCCAAGGCGTCCACGACGTCCTCTGGCTCTGGGGGCCCCGGCGTCGCGTCTCGCCCTGGGTCACCCTCACACGACCCCAGGGTCAGGCACCCTATCATCAGAAGCAGGGTTGCGCGCCATACACGCCTCGTCGCGTTCATCTCTCACCTCCTGGCGACGCGGGCCACAAGGCCCGCAGAACCTCTCGCTTGCCCTGCGGCGGACCTGCGTGCTTCGACACCGACCAGCCTGCCGCACGCAAAGCACGCCGCACCGAACCCGCGACGCTGTAGGTGACCAGGACTCCTCCTGGTCGCACGCGCCGTCCCAGCGAAGCGAAGAGCTCCGTTGACCAGAGGTCAGCGCAGGTGTCGGGAGAGAACGCGTCGTGGACCAGCGCGTCTACCCCCGTGGGCTCGTCCCCGAGGTCCTGGACCGGTCCTCGAAAGATCCGCAGGGCCAGCCGTGAAGGTCCGCAGAGGGCCACGCCCTCGACCCAGGTCCCGGCCGGAGCCGCCAGCAGCGCAGCGCAGGCTTGGTGGAAGGCCGCAGCGACCGCCTCCGGGAGCCCTTGATCCGTCCCCAGCACGCGCAAGATCGCGGGATCTAGGGGATTCGGCTCGGTGGAGTACCAGGTCAGGCTTGACCCGGCACCGAGCGCAGATGCGGCCGCCACCGCCCAGTTGAGCCCTGTCCCCCACCCGACCTCGAGGACGCTGGTCTCCTGGCCCAGCACCAGCCGCTCTTCGATGCCCGACAGCCGGAGGAACACGTGCTCTGCCTCCGCGCGCGCACCTCGCACGCTGTGGTAGGTCTGGCGGTGCACGTCGTCAAAGAGGGTCAGGCTGCCGTCGTCCGTGCATACGACGCCTGCAACAAGCGCCTCCTGACGCACGGCTAGGCCTTGCGTCGCGTGCGCGAGCGACCTCGCGGAGCCGTGGGAGCAGGCTCCGGAGGGGTCAGCGGCGCTGGTGAGGGTCCCGCCGCGCGGGGCGTGGCGGCTGGGGCACGCTTGGGTCGCTCTCTCGTGTCGCCGGGCGTGCTTGCGTCAAGGTCAGCGCTGGACGACGTCTCGTGCTGCGTCTCCTCGTCATCCGAATCGCCACGCCGGGCGAAGCCTCTCCATAGGCGCTGGACGACGTCGGTCGCTACCTCACGCAAGGCCTCCTCCAGCGCACCGCCGCTCTCCTCCATGTCTTCTCCGATGACACCACCCTCCGAGGGAGGTGTATCGGGGCTGGCGGGGCTGGCAGCGCGACGCCGATTGCGCACCGCAACGCGAGACCGGACGTTGGGCTTGATGGCTTCATCGTTAGGGATGAAGCGCACCTCCATCCGAACCTCCAGCGAGAGCGTCGTCAGCAGCTTGGCGATCTCCTCGGTGAGGTTCGCCCTCTCCAGGAAGTCCCGGAACTCGCGCGCGGTGACACGGATCAGCTCGCGCCGGGTCCCGTCGATGGTCTGAAAGAGGTAGGCCACAACCTCGCGCGGCAGGCGCAGCTCCGCGGCCTTCTGGCGCAGGATGTCTTCTGTCAAGCGCGCAGCGTCGGCGCCCTGGTGCCAGGTCCGTCGGACGGCGCTCTTGAGGAGGTCCTCTACTTTGCCGCGCAGACCGGAGTGGTCTTCATGCTCTGGGGCGTCTCTATCAGACATGGTCCACTCCTTGGGCGGGTCAGCCTCCGAAGGGCTCACGCAAGACCACCGTCTGGTCGCGGCGCGGCCCGACGCTCACCAAGTCAACCGGAACGCCGGAGCCCTCTTCGACGAAGTCCAAGAGGGCGCGCGCGGCCCGTGGCAGCTCATCAAGGCGTTGCACGTCTTCGATGGGGAGCTCCCACCCTGGCAGGGTCTCATAGATCGGCGTGGCGCGCAGCTGTTGTGCGCAATCAGCCACACCGACATCGTAGCGTACCCCGTCGATCTCCCAGGCCACGCACACCTTGACCTCGTCGAGACCGGTGAGCACGTCGAGCTTCGTGATCGCCAAAGCGTCGAATCCGTTGAGTAGATGTGCGTAGCGCAGTGCAGGGAGGTCCAGCCACCCACACCGACGCGGACGCCCGGTCGTGGAGCCATACTCGTGGCCACGATCACGCAGGTACTGCCCCATGTCGTCGTGAAGCTCGGTGGGAAAGGGGCCGCCACCGACGCGGGTCGCGTAGGCCTTGGTGATGCCCACCACGCGATCGAGGCTGCTGGGGGGCACGCCTGCTCCCGTGCACGCGCCCCCGCTGATCGTGTGGCTCGAGGTGACAAAGGGGTAGGTGCCATGGCCAACGTCCAGAAGCACGCCCTGCGCTCCCTCGAAGAGCAGATGGTCTCCTCGCGCGCGCGCGGCGGCAAGGGTGGCGCGAGAGTCCGTCAGGAAAGGCTGGATCTGCTCACCGAGGCGCAGGTACTTCTCGACCATCGGTTCCAGAGGCATCTCATCGGCACCAAGCCACGCGAGGACCGCGTTGCGCTCCGGGAGCACCTGTTCGAGCCGCGCTCGGAGCGCGTCCTCATCCACGAGGTCGCGGAGTCGAACGCCACGACGCGCGGCTCTGTCTTCGTAGCAGGGCCCAATGCCACGACCGGTGGTGCCGATCTTGCTCTCCCCCCGACGCTCCTCCCGCGCGAGGTCCAAGGCCTTGTGAATCGGGAGAATCACGTGGGCATCTTGGCAGAGCATCAGACGCTCCGGCGTCATGCCGACGCCGCGCTCCTGCAGCGCGCTCATCTCACCGAGGAGCACGTCGACGTCCACCACGACACCGCTCGCGATCAGGCATCGCTTGCCGGGATGCAGGATACCGCTGGGGATGAGGTGCAGAACGGTCGTACGGGATACGTCCCCCTCACGGACGACCAAGGTGTGACCGGCGTTGTTCCCGCCTTGGAAGCGTACCACCCAGTCGGCCCCTTCGGTGAAGAGGTCAACCACCTTGCCTTTCCCCTCGTCACCCCATTGCGCACCGATGATCACACAGCTGGACATGCGTTTCCTTCACAAAAAGTTTGGCTTCGCCGAAAGGGCTGCGCGCGGGAGCGCGCTAGAGGCTCATGGAGAGAGGAGGTAAGGCACCGAGCTCTGCAACGCAGGCACAGCCACCTTCCGCGCCGCGTGTAAGGCAGCGCTGGGTACGATGGGGGTTCCGTGGGCCTCTAGCGCGGCCTCTAGGGCCAACAATACGCCCAAGCCCTCAAAAAGGTCCACGGGACCCAGGTGTCCGATCCGCAGGATACGCCCCTTGAGGCGATCCTGGCCGCCGCTGACCGTATAGCCGCTGTGCTCCCGGATCCAACGCACGAGGGACGCTCCATCCACATCGTCCGGCACAGCGAGGCTGGTCAATGCTGGCGTCAACAGGCCCGTTGGGAAGGGCTTGAGACCCAGCGCCGACGTTCCCGCCCGGATGACCTCCGCTTGCAACGCCGTGTGCGCGAAGAGCGACTCCTTGCCGACAGAGCGCCAGCGCCGCAGCACCTCGAGCCCCCCGACGACCAGTGGGATAGCGGGCGTCCAGGCGGTCTGACCGGTCGCTGTCTGCTTCCGCTCTCGGCGCAGATCATGCGTCAGGCTCCGTCGTGGTGCCGGCTCCATGGCCTCCCAAGCCCGCTGGCTCACGCCGACGAACGCAGCCCCCGGTGGCAGACCGAAGGCCTTCTGGCTGCCCGTGACCAGCACGTCGATCCTGTCGCGGCGCATCGAAAGGTCCACGCAACCCACCGCGGTGATCCCGTCGACCACCACCACCGCCTCGGGGTGATGTCTTCGCAGCGCTGACACCAGCTCCGCAACCGGGTGCAGCGCGCCCGTCGACGTCTCTGACGCGACGCAAACGAAGACGTCCACGGGCCCCGCGCTAGCGGCAGCCTCGACGGCCTCAGCGCGCGCCGAGTCTCCCCAGGAGACGTCCACGCTGCGCACCGAGGCACCCGTGAGGGCGGCCAGCTCCTGCCACCGCTCTGCGAACTTACCCCCGGTCACCACCAACGCATGCCGCCCTTCCCAGAGCAACGAGTGGAGCGCGCTCTCCATCCCGGTGGTTCCGGATCCGGTGATGAGCAGCGCGTCCCCATCCGTCTCCAGCAGCCAGCGCAAGTGACCGAGCAGCTCCCCAAGATCCGCACCGAAGGCTTGCGAACGATGGTGGGGCAGGCCTGCTGCCATGGCGAGGCGCGTCTCCTCCGCGATGGCGGTGGGGCCGGGCGTCATCAAACGTCTCTTGACCCACATCAGGGCACCCCCAACAAAGAGCAGCGTCCGAGCCTTCCTCTACCAACCCGCGTCGGCCACAACCCAGGACGAGCCGCGCGCAACGCGCGGCTGGGGGCGTCGCGCACAAACCTCTTCTGAACGCAGAGCCTCCCGATGGTGGGCGCTTAGCAGCGCCCCTTCGCTGCTGTCAAGGCAAGGCTTCGGCACCGTCCGGGTGGGCACCCGAAGCGATCCTCGCTCCGGTCGGGGCGACCAACACCGGCGCAGACCAAGGCAGCCGGCGCAGTCCACCTGGCCTCTACACGATGCCTCTCCGCCCCGCTGGTGCCCTGCTGGCTAGCTCGCTTGATCGATCAGCGCGGGAGCCAACGCGAGTCCACGAGGCAGGGCGCCTCCTCTTGCCCGGCCTCGCGAGCGAGCGCGCGCTGCTCGCTCGGGTGAGGGCCAGTAGATCACCACCGCGTGGTGCAGGCTGTCGGGGTCGTGCAGGTAATTGCGCACCACCCGCAGCGCGACAAATCCCTGGCGCAACTGGAAGCTCAGCGTGGGATCGCAGATCTCGCCCCGCACGACACGCTCGACATAGGCCTCTGCGCTGAGGACGGAGGCGTGCTTCCGATAACCAGGGATGCGTGCGCCGGCCATGATGCCGTCTAAACGACGCCCCTGGGCCAACGCCCTGCGACCGCGGTATAGGGCCTTACCGACGCCACGACCGCGGCTGTCTGGATCGACCATCACCTCCGCACCATAGAGGAGCGTACCGTGGCGAGCGTCGTGGGTGGAGAGCGTGCCCCCGCCGGTGACCTCAAGCCAGCTCGCGTCCTCGGGGAAGGCGTCAGATCGTAGGACCAGGCTAGCGGCCATGCCGCAGAGCGCGCCCGTCTGAAGGTCGATCGCCACCAGCTGGCCCTCTGGGAAGTGTTCCAGGTGGCGCCGAAGGTCGGGAAGGGCCCACGGGCGCTGCTGCGGATAGACGCGCCGGCTCAGGGCCTCGATGGCCGGGAGGTCCATCGCCTGGGTCTCGCGAACCATGATCCCTGTCGCCGGCTCGATGAATGGGAGACAGGGATCGCACACACTATAGGGTTCCGAACTCATAACTCCTCAAGGGAGGGTTGGGCAACGACCTGCGCCGTCCGCTCGCTGTCGAGGAGCGGCAACACCGTCCCGAACGAGCGGGCGTGTTGGATGGTCTTCAGGTCCAGCTCGCCGATCACCATGCTCTCCTGATTGGGAACACCTTCGGCGAGGATGCCGTCTCTCGCGAACGAGAAGTCGCTGGGCGTCAAGATGGACGCCTGCCCGTAATTCAGCGAAACGGCGGGTACCATCGGCAGCGAGCCGACCGTACCGGAGTGGATGACGTAGAGTTGATTCTCGATGGCGCGCGCCTGCGCACAGTAGCGGACCCGCAGGAATCCTTGCCGGTCGTCGGTGCACGAGGGAACACACAGGATGTCCGCGCCGCATCGAGCGGCCGCCCGAGCGATCTCGGGAAACTCCACGTCGTAACAGATGGCGACGGCGATCCGGCCCATCTCGGTGTCGAAGACCTTCAACGTGTCGCGTGCCTGCACGCGCCACTCCTCGGCTTCGAAGCGCGTCATGTGCATCTTGCCCTGGACGCCATGCTCCCCTCGCGGGGAGAACACGAAGGCGTCGTTGTACACCTCGTCGCCCTCGCCCAGGGTCGGAATCGACCCAGCGACGATGTAGAGGCCAAAACGACGGGCCAGCTTGCTCATCATCTCGACGAACTGAGGCACGAAGCGCGCGAGATGCCGAATCTGGACGTCGACGGGCCGTCGCGTGTTCGAGAGCGTCAAGAGCTGCACCGTGAAGTACTCCGGAAACACCAAGAGGCGACACTTGTAGTCCCTGGCCGTCTCGACCAAGGCGGTCACCTGTTCCTCGAACTGCTCAAAGCGCTCGACGGGGCGGATAAAGTACTGAAGGGCTGCAACGCGAACACGATCCATGCACACACCGGAGGCGGGGGAGGACACCCCCACAAGCAGGCAGAGCGTAGGGGAACACTGTGACAGATGTAAGGCACTGCGCGCACTTCTCCAAGGCCACGCGCGAAATGAGGGGTAGACCAGCCCCGGGGAGGGCGCTGGCAGGCCCGCTGGCCTTTGCATTTTGCCGCGCTCTAGGGCACCCTCCTCTTGCGTGCGTTCCTCGCTCCCCGGTTGCACCGATGCGCCTCCCGCTCCTCTCTCTTGTTGCGGCCCTCGTGTCCTTCTCGGCGCTCGCCGCCGGCTGCAAGTCTGACGACCCGGTGACCCGAGGAGATCAAGACGCCACGCTCGTCGGCGACGACGCGCCCGACCTCGGCGGGCCCGCGCTCCCCGACGCGTCCGAGCCCGGGGACGACACCAACCTGCCCGGTGTTGACGCCTCACCTCCAGACGTCACGCGAGACACCCGCCCACCCTCCGACACCTCCACGGACGTGCCACCCTGGGAGGCGCCGCCGCTGCCCCCGCTCCAGGTGTTCTGCGACACCTTCTGCGCGGAAGTGAACCGATGCCCAAGCGCCGAGCGTGACCTCTTTGGTGGGCGGCCTTGCGTCGAGGTTTGCGCACGCTACACGAATGAGGAGCTGCTCTTCGCCTCGGGATGCGTCGGCATCGCCCACGAGCTGGAGGCCACCCTACGCGAGGTCCCGATCGGCGGCATCCAATGGAACGCCTGCGAGCGACAAGCGCTCTGCGTCCCCCCGACCGACGCCCTGCACCCCGGCGTCGAGACCTGGTGCGCGACCGTCTATGACCTCTGCGGGACCGTGCCCGGCAGCGACGACCCCCACCCCGTGTCCTGCGCTCACGTCACATCAGGGATCGCCGCTCAGATGAACCTACGCAGCGGCTACGACGCCGCGGAGTGCGTCCGCGCCCTGGGCGCTTGCCCCGAGGACGAAGACGTCATCAACGCTTGCTGGATGCCCGTGGGCAGCCCCTGCACCGACATCTGCCGGAGCATCGAGCCTTGCGCTGGGGTGGCCGGGACCAACTATCAGGAGTGCTACGAGGGCTGCCGCTACCTGCGCGCCACGGTCCCGGCGAGGGTCGACGACCTCAAGCGCTGCATGGACGAGCGCCCCGTGTGCGTCGCCAAGTTGAGCTGCTTCCAATAGGACGCCGCACCACCGCTGCCCAGTGGCGCAGCGGCTTAGGGCGAGCGCCAAGCGACGTACTGGCGGGCCGGGAGCGTCACGCTGAGGACCGCCGCCACCCACGCGACGCTGACGCCCCACCCGGGTCCAAGGCGCGGGACGCTCCACGCCGCGACGAGGGCGAACGCCGCTACGGAGGTGGAGCCGAGCATCATCGGACCTGCGGCGCCCGTCGGGAGCACCTCGCCGTGCTGCCACCACAGGGCGACCATCGCGGTGAGGAAGATGGCCGGGAAGATGGCCAGGACGCCGGCCATCAGGGGCCCCAGGTGAGCAGCCCAAGCGATGGCACCGCCAACCGCGAGCGCCGCCAGTACGCCGCGCGCGAGCAGGGCCGGCCACGGGACCCGCCCCTGGGCGACGAAGACCTGCCGTCGCTGCCAGGTAGCCCCCGTCCCCAGCAGGGCCATCGCCGCCGTTGCGCCGAAGGCGAACCACGCCAGGGCGCTGTCCGAGGCCCGGAACTGCGCCAGGAGGGACACCAGCGCAAGAGCCGCAGCGAACCAGGCGGCGAGGGTCACCAGAACCATCACCGCCAAGCGCTGCCGAGCGCCCTGGATCGGCAATCGCGGGGGCAGCTCGCGCCACATCAGCAAGAAGAGCGCGTTGAGGAGCATGCCGGGCGGCGCGGCCCACATCGCCTGACGGAAGGCATCGGTCCCTTGATCGGCGGCCCAGAAGCCGAGCGCGGCGGGCACGATGGTCGTCGGGATGGTGCCGAGCACCCCGCCGCGGCTGCCGAGGCGCTCGATCAGCCACGTGATGGCGATTGCGACGACGCCAGCGAAGAGTCCATAGGCGAGGATCATGTACCCCGAGGTTCAACGGAGTCCGAGCACACGCGCGACGGGGATCGGCTCCGCCTTGCCCTTGAAGCGCCGTGGCGCCTCCTCTACCACCTCGGCGATGTCCGCGACAGCGCGCGCCACCGAGGCCCCCACCAGAATCTGCCCCGGCTCCGCCGCTGCGCAGAGCCGGGCGGCGACATTAACGACGTCGCCGAGCACGGTCCATGACATCGCCCGGCGGCTGCCCATGTAGCCGGCGACGAGGGGCCCTGCGTTGATCCCGATGCCTGCGGCCAAGGCGGGTAGACCTTCGCTGACACGCTGCTCATTGAGCGTGTCGAGGGCCTTCATCATCCCGATGGCAGCGCGTACGGCATCTTCGCTGTGGGTAGCCGAAGGGATCGGCGCGCCCCAGACAGCCATGATCTCGTCTCCGATGAACTTGTCGAGGGTGCCACCCCGGGTGAAGATGGCATCGGCCATGACGTCGAAGTAGGCGTTCAGGCCTTGGACGACCTCCGCCGCGGGGCGCGTCTCTGTCCAGGACGTGAAGCCGCGGATGTCGACAAAAAGCACGGTGGCTTCGGTCGCGGTGCCTCCTCGTTCGAGCCGGACACGCCCGCTCATGACGTCGTCCACGACCTCAGGGGGCAGGAGGCGGGCCAGACGATCGCGCGAGAGAGCCTGCTGCTGCATCTTCTCGCGGAGCTGGACCAGCTCGATGAACTGCGCGGCCTGGGAGGCAAACCCGCTGAGCAGGTGGAGGTCCTGCTCTGTGAAGACCGCGACATCCAGGCGCGAATCGAGGTGAATGACCCCGTGGAGCCGCTCGCCCGCGAGGAGGGGCACGGACATGGTCGCGCGTATGGAGTGAAGAATTACGCTCTCAGCGGCCTGGAAGCGCGCGTCCGTCTTTGCGTCGCTCGACAGCACCGCCTGCCGCTCCTCGACCACTTCGCGCAAGATGGAGCGTGGGATCGTGAACGAGTCCGCCTCCGAGCCGGGACGTTCGGCCGAGTCCTGGGAGCGCACCCGCGAAGCGACCGGCTCCAGGCTGCCGTCCGAGCGGGCCATCAAGAGGATGCCTCGCTCTGCGCCGAAGAGATCCGTCGCGACGTGGAGCACCCGCTCGAGGAGGACGTTGATGTCTGCAGCATCGCCGACGGCCCGCATGAGCTCATAGGCTACCCGCAGCTTCTCATAGTCGGCGCGCAGCTGCTCGACATCCCGCACGGCGGCCGCGCTCACAAAGTGCCCCTGCGCTCCCCCCTGTCCCACCCTGACCTGCACTTCGGAGAGCGTCGTCTGGTCCACGACCGTGAAGCGACCTGTCGCCCGCGAAGGCCGGTGCAGGGCGAACTCCAGCGTTGTCGAGCCCACGACGATTCTGTCGCCAGCGCGCAGCTCGACGGGCCCGCCGATCTTCGCCCCGTTGACCATGGTGCCGTTGCGGCTCCCCGCGTCCTCCACCAGCCACTTTCCTCCGGCGAGGCGCAAGGTAGCGTGCACTTTCGAGACGGTCGGGTCCTCCAGCGGGAGATCGACGCTGGACGCACGACCCAGGCGCACGGTGTGCTCCAGAAGCACGGTCCGCGGCTCCGCCGAGGGCTCACGGATGCTCAGTCGGTAGCGCAGCAGAGACAGATCAACCTCCGTGCAGAGAGAGGGTGAGCTCGTGCACCGGGGGTGCATGAGCCCCGGCTTGGCGAACCCGCCCGCGTATCGTAGCCTTCGCAGCCGAGGGCGTGCAAGCCCTGGAGTGCCTATCGGAGAGTACCCAACCCATGAACCCAGCGCACGTGCTCGTCGTCGACGACGAGGTGGAGCTCCTGCAGGCCCTCACACGGCTCCTTCGCAAGGAAGGGTACCGCGTGTCTGCTGCTGCGCAGGCCATGGCGGCGGCGGACCTGCTGGCGCGCCATGAAGACATCGCGGCCGTGCTCTGCGATCTTCGCTTGCCCGGAAAGAGTGGCCTGACGCTCCTTGAAGACGTGCGACGCACCAGGCCGCGGCTCCCCTTCGTGATGCTCACGGCCTACGGGACGGTCGAGCGTGCCGTGGAGGCGATGCGCGCTGGCGCGTCGGACTTCCTCGTCAAGCCCGTGCGGCGGGAGACGCTGCTCTCGACGCTGCAGCGGGCCCTTGAGCACGAAGCGCTGCGCGTCGAGAACGAGGCCCTCCGAGACGAGGTGCTGCGCCTCCGCGCGGCACAGCCCCAACGTCTGCTGGGCCACGCGGAGGGTGTGCGCCGCGTGCGCCAGCTGGCCGCGCAGGCAGCACGCTCGGACGCGACCCTCTTGATCACGGGTGAGTCCGGCACTGGCAAAGAGGTGCTCGCCCGCGAGATCCACGCGCTCTCGCGGCGTCACGAGGGGCCCTTCGTCCCTGTTCACTGCGCAGCGCTGGCCGAGACCCTGATCGAGAGCGAGCTCTTCGGTCACGAGGCCGGAGCGTTTACGGGGGCAGTGCGACAGCACCGAGGTCTCTTTGAGGCCGCGGACAAGGGAACCCTCTTCCTCGACGAAGTGGGCGAGATTCCCCTCAGCGTCCAGGTCAAGCTCCTGCGCGTGCTCCAGGAGGGGGAGGTCACCCGCCTCGGCGGCACACGACCTGTGCGGCTGGATGTCCGCATCCTCGCAGCCACGCACCGCGATCTGCGGCGCCTCGTCGCGGAGGGAGCGTTCCGGGAAGATCTCTACTACCGGCTGCATGTCGTCGAGCTGACACTCCCGCCGCTGCGGGAGCGCCGCGAGGACATCCCGCTGCTGGCCGAGGCCTTCGTCCACGACCTGGCCCCGGACCCCACACGGGTCCCCCCACTGACCCGCAGGGCGATCGCGGCCTTGTCTGCAGGTTCGTGGCCAGGCAACGTGCGGGAGCTGCGGAACGTGTTGGAGCGCGCGCTGGTCCTCGACCGTGACGGAGAGCTCGACGAGGACGATCTGCCGGCTGAGCTCCGGAGCAGGAGCACCGATGCGCCCTCCTCTGGCGCAGGCTTTGTCGTCGCGCCGGGGATGCCCCTGGATGAGGTCGAGCGTCGCCACATCCTCCAGACCCTGGAAGCGGCGCAGGGCGACAAGGCCCGTGCTTCCGCCATGCTGGGCATCGGACGGCGCACCATCTACCGCAAACTCGACGAGTACCGTCCCGAGCCGACCCCGGGTCCGAGGGACGACGACCCGACGCCCTAAGCGCAGGCCTGGCATCCGCGACCGACCAGCGCGCGGAGGCTACGCGGCAGACTTGCGCACCCGGGGCCCAGGCGCTAACCCCCGGCGGGGGCAAGCGCCTGTGTTGACCAGCGGTCCGGCGATTGATACCGTCGCGCGACTGGCGGTAGGAGCACCACCCCAACCGGCATCACAGCGCCTGGCGCCTTCACCCTCCAGAAAGGCCATCGCATTAGCATGAATGTAGAATACGCCGGACAAAGTGACGTGGGGCGGAAGCGAGGGCACAACGAGGACAGCTTCCTCGTCCTCCCTGAGCACAACCTCTTCATCGTGGCCGATGGGATGGGGGGCCACAGCTCTGGAGAGGTCGCCTCGAAGATGGCGGTCGAGACCGTGTCGCAGTTCTTTCGAGAGACCTCGGAGGACGATGACGTCACGTGGCCCTTCAAGATGGAACGTGGCATCAGCTACGACGAGAACCGCCTCTCCACCAGCATCAAGCTCGCCAACCGCCGCATCCACGAGTGCCAAGCAGCCAATCCCAAGCAGCGTGGAATGGGCACCACCCTCGTGTGCGCCTACTTCGTTCAAGATTCACTCTTGATCGGCCATGTCGGTGACAGCCGCGTCTACCGGCTGCGCAGCAACGTCCTCACCCAGCTCACCGAGGACCACTCGCTGCTCAACGACTACCGGAAGATGAAGGCGATGACGGACGAAGAGATCGCCAACTTCCCGCACAAAAACGTCATCGTCCGCGCTCTAGGCATGAAGGACGCGGTGCAAGTGGATGTCCTGCAGGAGGATGCGCAGGCGGGCGACATCGTGCTCCTCTGCTCGGATGGCCTCTCCGGCATGATCTCTGACGAAGACATCGCGCGGCTCCTGGCTGCGCACCGCAACGACCTTGCGGCTGGTTGCCAGGCGTTGATCGACGCAGCCAACGAGAAGGGGGGCCACGACAACATCACCTGCGTCGTTGTCCGCGTCCTCTGAGCGCAGAGCGTCACCAGGCAACCTCACGCGCCCCGTAGCGCACGCTCCTGCGCAAGCTCCCCCGCAACGTGGCGCCACCCCCCAGCAACAGCGCCTCCTCGACCCACGCTCCCGCCTCAAGCCTGCTCTCGGCCCCAACGTGCGCCCACGCACCGAGCTGGTCGCGCGCGTCCGCAGGGACCTGCGGTGAGAGCCAGCTCCACGCCCCGGGAGCACCCACGCGACCCTCCATGAGCCGCTGACGCTGCGGCCCCGACGCCCACCCCTCGGCGCCGGCCAAGGCCTGCGAGACCCCGCGCCACATGCGGGCTGGCGTCCCAAGGTCAGCCCAGGGGCCATGCAGAAGGACGCCCTGCACCGGCGCTCCTCGCTCCAAGCAGCGCGCCAGACCGGCACGAATCCAACACGAGGGTGCGGGCCCATCGATGGCTGCGATCAGCTCCCTCTCGACGATCGCATAGCCGCTGTAACCTACCCACGCGAGCGTCCCCTCGCACGAAGTCGCTGGCGCCTCTGCGCGACCCCCGCGCCCTGGTAGGGCCACAACCCCTCCATCGGCCGGCCTCCACCCAACCGTCGCTTCGACACCGTCGGCCAGCAAGCCCAGGGTAGCGACCGCCCCGGAGGTCCTGTGCGCTTCCGCGAGCGCTCCCAAGTCCCCACCGAAGAGCAAGTCCCCATTGGCGATCCAGTAGGGCCCCTCTCCACCCGCACGGTCCAGAAAGGAACGGAGGCCACCTCCGGTCCCCAGCTCTACCTGCTCGCGGCTCTCCTCCACCACCACAGCGGCGTCGTCCCACCAGCGCGCCAGTCCCCTGAACGCATCGGCGTGTTGGTAGGTGTTGAAGTAGAGGCGCTCGACGCCCTGATCGACCACCGGCTGCCCCGCCCACCAGGCCAGCGGCGCGTCGAAGAGCGGGAGCATAGGCTTGGGGTGGTCGGCCGTCAGCGGCGCCAAGCGCGTCCCCAAGCCTGCGCAGAGCAGAAAGGCATCCTTGACCCTCGCCATCACGACCCCGCGTCCCGAAGGCCAGGATCCACGGTGAGCAGGAGCTGCCGCCAGTCCTCCCGAAGCTCTACACGCCGCATCGCGTCAGCGACGTAGCCGAGCGACCTTGGGATCCACTGCAGGAAGGAGGGATTGCCGCGGACGCGGTCGATGTACACGAAGCGGCCTGCGTCCTTCAGCTTGCGCTGCAAGGTCATCCACCAGAAGCCTTCGCGGAGCGTCTGCCCCGCTCCCGAGGCCACGAGACCACGCGCGACGACGCCCTCCGTCCACGCGTCCATGCAAGCATCCAGGAGCCCATCCGGGAGAGCCACGTAGCTGTCCCGCAGCAGCGCCACGACGTCGTAGACGATCGGACCTTGGAGCGCGTCCTGGAAGTCCAGAAGCAGCAGCCCGCCATCTGGACGAACCATGAGGTTGTGGCTCTGGAAGTCCCGGTGCACGATGACCTGCGGCAGCGCCATCACGCGATCGACAATGTCCTCAACGCCTGCCTCCCACAGGCTGCGCTCTGCCTGCGTCAACGTGACCCCGAGATCCGCCTCCAAGCGCCACTCTCGGTAGTGTTCGAGCTCCCATCGGAGCAGCGCAGCGTCCATGCTACGCTCCACGACCAGCGGCGGGGCACCCTCGCGGGTCCCGCTGAGCCAGTCCAGCGCCAGCCCGACGGCCTGGCCGTAGAGGATCGCCTGCGCCTCCGCCCCACCGCTCTGCTGTGCGAGGTCGAGATCCAGCGGACCCCCGTCTTCGAGCCACAACACGCGCTGCTCCTCGTCGAGACCCAAGAGCGCGGGCACAGGCAGACCACGCGTCTCCAACCAGCGCTGCACCACGACGAAAGGCTCGTCTGCGACCCGCGCAGCCAACACCCCCCCCCTCTCCTCCGCCTCCCGGGACGCAGGAGGGAGCAGCATCGCGATCCGTGGCTCGTCCACGCCCTCCAACCACACCCTCAGATAGCGCCGCGGCGAAGCGTGTGGCGGGAGCACCTCCACCCGCGACGCGACGACCCCCTCACCCAGCGCCGAGAGCGCCACGAGCGCCCTCTCGACCATCGCGACCTCGGACTCCATGAAGCCTCCACTCAGCCAGCCGCCGCCTGCCCGGAGGATTCACCCGCCAGGGCTCCCTGCGCCATAGAGCAGGTACAGCACCAAGACTGCCCAGGCGCCGACGATCGTCAACATCCATCTGTCCCGAACCATGGCATCGGTCGGGCTCTCCGCACGTTCGCGCGCACGGCTGAGCGCATAGAAGCGCGTCAGTCCGAGAGCGATCGGAGGCAACGTGAGCGGGAGGTAGGGGGTGTTGAACATCTGGCGTGTGCTCTCCTCGAGCGTGTACGCGCCGTAGGCAAGGAGCGTCGCTGTCCCAACGCCCACCATCGCCCACGCCAAGCGATCACCTGCGTAGGCTTGGAGGGTGGACCTCGTGGAGGCGCTCCCACCCAACGCCAGGACCTCATGCCGACGCTTGCCGAGACCCAAGTAGAGCGCGAGGAGGAAGGTGCAGACGAGGAGGTAGGTGCTGACGTCGACCTCCGCGAGGGCGGCGCCCGCCAACACCCGCAACAAAAATCCACTGGCGATGACCAACACATCCAGCACGGGGACGTGCTTCAACTTCCGTGTGTATGCCACGTTCAACGCGAAGTACGCGAGCGCAGTCAGCGCAAAGGCGGCGTCAACAACCAACGCACACAGCAGGGAGGTCAACGCGATCCCTGTCGCCAGCCGCAGCGCGGCCGGCACCGGCAGAAGGCCCGCGGCGATCGGACGAAAACGCTTGGTGGGGTGGGCGCGATCCTCGTCCACATCGAAGCTGTCGTTCAGCAGGTACACAGCCCCAGAGAGCAGGCAGAAGAGACCCGCGCCGAGCAAGGTGAGGGCCAGCGCCGGCAGCTCGCCGAGTCGCAGCGAAAAGACCAAGGGCGCCAACACGAACGCGTTCTTGGGCCACTGCTGGGGTCGCATGCTGCGCACCACCCCGAAGGCCCACTCTGCACTCGTCCGCGACTCCATCAGCTCGCCTGCTCTCCCATGGACCCCACCCCTCGACCACCCCTGCGGCAACGGGCGAAGCGATTGACCCCGCCTGCTCCCTCCAGTAGCGAGGCGAGCGCGCCTCCCTCTTAGCCGAGGGCGCCGGGCGAAACAACCAGGGCTCACACCTCACGCGTGACAGCGCCGCCGCGCTCCCACTGCATGCTGCTCACCCTCCTGCACTACAGCGCGCTCGCCCTCCTGCTCGTCTACGCAGCGCAGCGGGGTTGGCTCACCTGGCTGCGACGCCGGAACCTCCCGACATCCCTTCCGGCCCCCCTCGAGGGCGACGAGGTACCCGATGTTCTCGTGCAGCTTCCCCTCTACAACGAGGCTTCGGTGGCCGCTCGGGTGATACGTGCGGCCGCCTCCTTAGACTGGCCTTGTGAGCGCCTGCACGTGCAGGTACTCGACGATTCGACCGACGAGACCAGCCTGACATGCGCCCGCGTCGTGCGTGCGTTGCGACGGGAAGGCGTGCAGATCGTGCATGTCCGGCGCGCCCACCGCGACCACTTCAAGGCGGGGGCGCTGGCAGAAGGCCTCAGGGTCAACCCCGCTCCCTTGGTCGCCCTCTTCGACGCCGACTTCCTGCCCCCCTCCGACTTCCTGCGGCGCAGCGTGCCGGCGCTCCTGGCTGACCCGAAGCGCGCGATGGTCCAGGCGCGCTGGGGACACCTCAACGCTAAGGACAACTTGCTGACCCGGGCCCAGGCGCTCCTTCTCGACGGCCACTTCGTTACGGAACAGGCAGTGCGCGCGGCACAAGGCTCCTGGTTCAACTTCAACGGCACAGCAGGCCTCTGGCGACGCAGCGCCATCGACGACGCGGGGGGCTGGCAGGGAGACACCCTCACGGAGGACCTGGACCTAAGCTACCGCGCGCAGCTGCGCGGCTGGCACTTCGCCTATCTCCCAGACCTGGTGGTCCCCGCTGAGCTGCCCGCGCGTCTGGACGCGCTCCTCTCGCAGCAAGAGCGATGGTCCCAGGGTGGGTTGCAGACACTCCGCAAGCTCGGATCAAGGCTCCTACGAGCCCCAGTGCCCTTCAGGCGCAAGGCCGCTGCGCTCCTGCACCTTAGCGCCAACGCCGTCTACCCCCTGCTCTTGGTGGTCTCCGTCACGGGCCCGCTGCTAGCGTGGCCCTCCTTCAGCGGGCTGCGGGTTCCCGTGCTCGACGTCGCGGCGCTTGTGCTCGGCGCAGGCACACTCGGCGCCTTCTATGGCGACATCTGCCGGCAGCGAGGCGAAACATGGCCCCAGACCCTCGTCGGGGTCCCCCTCGCCATCCTCATCGACATGGGGCTCGCGTGGAGAAAGGGGGTCGCCGCGGTGAAGGGGGCGCGGGGGCTTCGGGGGGAGTTCGTCCGGACGCCGAAGCGCGGTAGCACCACCCGAGAACACCATGCCCTAGAGGCCGGGGGGCAGCCTCTGGGCAGTCCTCACGCCTCGGACCAGGCGGCCGCTCTCTCCCCCTACCCGCCTGCAACCTGCCTGGGCAGCGCTCCATCCGGATCCCCCACCGGGACCCAGGGTGGCGCAGCCCTTCGCGCCGTCTCGGGCGAGGCCCTGCTCACGCTCTGGGCCGCATTGGCCCTCACCCTGCACCTGGGAGCCGGCGCCCCTCACCCCGCGCTCTGCGTCATGCTCCTGCTCATCCTCTGCGGGCATGGCAGCGTGGCTACCTGGAGGCTGCGTGCGTTCCCCAGGCGCTCACTCCCCGAAGCGATCGGGGCGGGGCCGACCCTCGTCGAAGCAGGACGATGAGCGCGCGGCGCAGGGGCGAAATGCCCGACGGCGCGGTGCCCGACGGCGCGGTGCCCGACGGCGCGTCGAACGACGCTGCCAGCGACGCTGGACACGACGCGGACGACGCCCTCCACAGCACCCGACCGCTCCCCCAGAGACCCTCGCGCGCTCCTCGCTGGGTGCGCTCGCCGGCGACGAGGCGTCGGGTAGGCGCGGCGCTCAGTGGGCTCTGCGGACTGACCGCGAGCCTCTTCGCTGCGCTCCACCTCTCCGCTGCTCTCGGTGGGACACCCGCCCTCTCGGTCTGGTGGGCCGCCCTCGCGTGGACCTTCGTAGCGACCGGTCTGCCTCTCGTGTTGGCAGAAACGACCCCCCGCGCGTGGCGCTGGCTTGCCTACGTTGGGACAGGGATCGCGTGGCTCCTCGTGGTGCTCTCGCCGCCGCTCTTGAGCGACGATGTGTGGCGCTACTTCTTCGAAGGGCGCTTGAGCGCCTCCGGCATCGCGCCGCTGCTCTACCCACCGACGAGCCCCAAGGTCGCTGACCTCAGCGCTGGGCTGTTGACCCATATCAACCACCCGACGATGCCCGGGATCTACCCTCCTGCGGCGCAGGCTGGCTTCCTGGCACACGCGGCCCTAGGCGGCGCGCTCTGGACCTGGAAGCTGATGCTCTTGACCGCTCTCCTGTCGACCTGCTGGCTGCTCGCTCGCGCTGGACGACCACGCGCCGCGCTCGCCTTGGGCCTGCATCCGCTTCCGGTGATCGCCGGGGGGGGCGCTGGCCACCTCGACGTGCTCGGCCTCCCGCTCCTCTGCGGGGCGTTGCTCGCAATCGGCGCTCAACGGTGGTGGCGCGCTGGCGCTGCTCTGGGGGTCGCCGCAGGCCTCAAGCTCTTCCCGCTCGGGCTCGCCTTGGCCGCCGCGCTTGGGCTGCGCTCGTGGCGGCGCATCATCCCCTTCGGCTCCGCTGCCCTGGTGCTGTGCGCTCTCTACCTCCCGTGGTGGTGGTCGGGGATGCCATCGGGCGGGTCCCTGGGCACGTACAGCATCCAGTGGACTTACAGCGGCGTGCCCTTCCGGCTCTTGGTCGAGGCGCTCACCCTCGTGCTCCGGGGCCTCGGGGTCCCCGACGCGTGGCCCCACCCTGACGACCTCTGGCGCGCGCTGATGGTCGGCAGGGTAGACAGCGAGGTCGTGTGGCTGGATCGCAGGGAGCTCGCGCAGCTCGTCGCCCGCATAGCGGCAGCGTTAGGCGTCGCTGCTGGCGCGCTGTGGCTGGCGGGGCGCTGCCAGCCCGTAGCGCTTCTCCACGGGACGCTGCTCCTTGCCTTCTGGCTCTCCCCCGTCGTCCACCCCTGGTACATGGTGTGGCTGCTTCCTGGGGCGCTCCTGCTGCGCGACCCTGTCGCCTGGGGTTGGTGCGCCACGGTCGTGTTCGCGTGGTGGGCCCCTGCTGCCAGCCACGACGGGCTCGGGTGGGCTGATCCATGGTGGGCTGGCGCGCTCGCGATCAGCGGGGCGCTGATGGGGGCCGTGGTGCTCGCGCGCTCAGAGGGCACCTGGCTCAGCGGAGGCACTCCATCGTAGGGCGACCAGCTCCTCGACGTTGCCCTTAGGGCCTGGGGTCTCACTGGGGACGTGCGCGAGGACCTGGAGCCCGAGCGAGCGCAAGCCATGCAAGGCCTCATGGACGACGGCTGTGCGCAGAGGCTCGCGAACGACCCCCTTCCCGACGCGCTCGGGACCGGCCTCGAACTGAGGCTTGAGCAAGACCACGAGCAGGGCGTCGGGCAGCAGACAGGGCGTCAACCACTGGGCCACCTTGACGACGCTGACAAAGGAGCAGTCGACCACCGCCAGGGAGAAGCGCTCGCCCTCGAGGCGGGCATGCAGATCGCGCACGTGGAGGCCCTCCCAGCACCGGACGCGTGCGTCTGCGCGCAGCGCAGGGTGCAGCTGGCCATGACCGACGTCCACCGCCAGCACCGAAGCGGCGCCCCGCTGGAGCAGGCAGTCGGTGAACCCACCCGTTGAGGCACCGACGTCGAGCGCGTGCACACCACACACATCCACGCGAAAGGCTCGCAGCGCCTGATCCATCTTCCATCCGCCCCGCGACACAAAGGGGCACGCCTCCCCCCGGACCTCAAGCGCGGCCTCCGACGATACACGGAGGGCGGGTTCACGACAGACAACCCCATCAACGAAGACACCTCCCTCCAGCACGAGCTCTTGCGCGCGCTGCCGGCTGGAAGCCAGCCCAGCACGCACGAGGTGCTTGTCGAGGCGCTCCTTCAACCTCGCGCCCGGGAGCAGTGTGCGAGGCCTCGACGGCACAGCCACGCCAGGAGCTTGTTCAGGAGCCCATCGCACAGCGCGAGCCGGACGAGCGCGTCCTCCGCAACCTGCTGCTGCCGGCGCAGCTCCACCTCGGCTTCCGCCCAGCCGAGCAGCAGCACGAGGTTAACCTCTTCCTCGGCGCGCTGCTGGTGCTCGGAGGCTTCCAGCGCGTCCTCCATATCGTCGACGAGCTGAAAGAGCGCTCCGAAAGCATCACCGAAGACGGCCATCGCCTCCCGCTGGGCAAGCGACATCCCGGCGCTGATCGCCCCGAGCACCAGGGCCGCCCGGAAGAGCGCGCCCGTCTTGAGTGAGTGCATTTCCCGGAAGGCGGGGACATCACGGGCGACCCCTTCGATGTCCAGCACCTGGCCACCGACCATACCCCGCTGCCCGGCGGCGGCTTGAATCTCTTCCAGCGCCGCACAGCGCAGCTCCGGGTGAAGGTCTTTCGCGTCCAACGCAGCTCGGTAGGCCTCGTCATGGAGCGCGTCCCCCGCAAGAATCGCTAGGGCCTCCCCGTAGCGCACATGCACCGTTGGGAGGCCGCGTCGGAGCAGGTCATTGTCCATGGCTGGAAGATCGTCGTGGACGAGCGAGTAGGCGTGCAGGTGTTCCAGCGCCAAGGCGAGGGGCAGCGCGGACTCCACGCGCCCGCCGCACGCGCTGGCGGCCGCGAGACAGAGCACAGGGCGGAGCCGCTTGCCCGCGCCCAAGAGGGCGTAGGCCATGGCGTCGCGCAAGGGCGCCGGTCCGCGCCATCCATCTGCACGTTCTTGCAAGGCGCGCTCGACATCCCGTTGGAAGCGCTCGAGCAGGGGATCGATCTCACCGTACATGCACGGATCCGGGGTGCGGGAAGCGCGGACGCTGCGGGAAGCGCGGACGCTGTGGGAAGCTGTGAGACGCTGCGGGAAGCTCTGCGGCGCCCGGCGCGACGGACACCCTTGTCGTCGCTCATAGTTTGTTGCCAACAGACGGGCGTCAACCGCAATTCGCCTGGGCAGCGGCCCTGCTCACCGCGGGGTGCGCTGCCAGTAGGCCCAGAGCTTAGCGCTCGCCTGTGCTCGCTTGGAGAACCCCAGGCCGGTGAAGAGCATCGCGCGATGTTGGAGGAAGGTGGCGTTTTGGTGATCGTCGGGGTCCCGACTCAAACGGAAGAAGCGGCCTCCAGCCAGCTCCTGGCCCTCGCTGAGCACACCTAGGTCTGCGTCCTCGGCGAGCCACGCGATCAGCTCGGGCCCGAGCCACGTGCACCACGCGATGAGCAGGCGCCAGTGGCCTCGGTTCTCTTCGCGGCCCGCGCGCTCATTCCACGGCGGCAGCTCCTCATGGAACCCGTAGCCGAGCCTGAGCAGATCTGGGTTCTGCGTATTCTGAATGGCGTGCTCGTCGGCGTCGTGCGCGTGCGCGTAGAGCGGGCGGAGCGCACGCACACCGGCGAGGAAGGTGTCAGCGAGCTCGTCTGCGCCCCTCGGGCCCTCTTCCCGCCACACCTCGTTGGCGAGCGACAGCGTTAGGGCCACGAGCCAGCGTCCGGTGTAGGGGTGAGGCCCTGCGTGCCAGTGAGCGCGGTGCCGCTCGCATGCGGAGGCCACTTCCACTCTGGCCAGCGCGTGGAAGTCGTCGGCACGCATGGCAGACCAGGACCCCAGTGGGCGCCATCGAGCCCCAGGACGGGACACATCCCGCCAGCGGGTCCAGGGTGCCCCGCTCCGTGACGCGAGGTCGTCAAGAAACGACTCGAGGCTGCCGTCCGCCAGCACGTCCTCAGAGGTCGTCCAGCGCAAGACCACCCTGTCCTCTCGCATTCGCATACGACACCCGCCGATGAAGGAACGCGCAGGGCACCGGGCCTGCGCAGCGCCATGGCCCCCTGGGCCACCCGTGAAGAAGATTGCATCCGAGGCCGCGTGACCCTACTCCCCTCGGACCGGCCCCGCTGGCGTTCCTGATGGGATGCGCGGGATCGCTTGGCAACCCGTCACGCTGCCGCAGCGCACTTGCTCGGGGGGTAGACCTCGCTCACCTCCTGCCGCAGCCCGGCGCTGCAGACGGGTCTCCGCCGCCTCCCCCCGCGTCCCCAGGCTTGGTACGATGACCCTCTCTCTTGTTCACCGTGTTCTCGCCCTCGCTCTCGTCGCGCTTGGGCTCACGGGCTGCTCGCGTGCTGCGGTGATCGCTCCCCGGCAAGACGCCGCGCCGCCGATTCACGCCCTGGAAGCGAGCAGCAGCGGCTGGTGGGTTGTGCGAGACGCTCCTGCCGCTTGGACGGAGGACGTGCTGGTCCGCATCCTCCCCCGCACCTGGCCTGCGGACGCGATCCCCCCGACCTTGGGCTTTGGCCGGCTCGTCCTCCGTGGGGGTGAGCTCGCTCTGCTGCCGACCGTCCTGCGTCGCGGCCTCCCCCCCGAGGCGCTGCGGGTCGAGCTGACGGAGGGTGCCGCGGCGCTGGAGGAGGGCAAGGAGCTGCTTCAGGTGAGGCGCCGCAGCGAGGACACCCTCGAGATGGAGGGAGGTCAGCGCGTCGGCGTCGTGCTCCATGACGTGTACGCCATCCTGGGCCCAGAGCGCCCAGGGCAGCATGAGCTCGCCGCACGGATCGTGGCCCTCGGGCGGGTGGTGGAGGTCGACGAGGACAGCGCCACGCTACGCATTGAGCATGCACGCAAGGCGTTACCAAGCCACGCGCTCGCGCTCTTCCTGCAGCTTCGGCGAGAGGCGCCTGCTTTCCCGCAGACCCTGCTCTTCGCTCTCCCCGAGGGCGTCTCCTTTCCCGAAGCGACCTACTTCCAAGCGCTCCAGACGCGGATGGAGCGGCTCGGCCTCTCCAACATCGGCATTGAGGTGCGTCCTTTCAGCGGAAGCGTGACCACCTACGAGGCCGCGTGGAATCTGCGCAACGAGGCGCCTGAGGGTCGCAGCGGGGTACTCCTCGCCCTTGAGCCGAGCCCGGAAGGCGTCACGCTCCAGCTCTCGACCTTCGGCGGAAACAGTGACGCATACACCGTGGGGATTCTCCCCGGGGGGATGCCGCTGGCCGGCGGCCTTGACGACGATGTGGTCCGATCCTCCCTGCTGGACATTGGCTTGGCGACCGTCCTTGCCCTGCGCGGCGATCAAGCGCGCGCGCTGTACGCGACCTTGCTTGCGCTGGACGGCGACACGCTCCCTCCCCTTGTGGTGTCTCACCTCCGCGAACACCTCGCGCTGCGCTACCTCGGCCTCGGCCGCCCCTTCGATGGGCTCTGGCTCATGGACGAAGACGTCGTCTGGGGTGAAGGGCTGGTGGAAGACGCCATCCTGCGCAACGCGCTGAGCATTCGGGCTGCGCTACGACGCGATCTCGGTGCGCACAGCACGGAACTTGAGGACATCTCACGCTACGTAGCCCTGACCCGCGCGCATCTCCCGAACGAGCCTGTGCTCTTGGAGAGTCTTCAGGTCGCGTCGGCGCTGCGTTCCTTGGGCGAGCTCGACCAGGCTGCGGACGTGATCGCGGACGTACTGCTCGGGTGGACGCCGCGCCTTGGGCTTGGGAGCCTCTACATCGCCGCGTCGCAGCTGGCGGTGGTTGAGAGCTTGCGCGACGACGCGGCGGCGTCTCGCCTCGCTTTCACCGTGTTGGATCCTCACGCGCAGGCACTCACGGTGGGACAGCGAGCGATGCTGGCCATCCTCCAGGCCGAGCTCTTGTTTCGAGCCGGGGACCAGCGTCAGGCCGTGCGTGTGCTGGCGGAGATCATGGCCCAGGACCATGAGGCGCTCACGGTCGATGAGCGGATGAGCCTCTACGAGCGCAGCGCGCTCCTCTTCATGGAGCTGGGCGAAGCTCGCCAGAGCCTCAGCTTCATGGGGCGAGCGTTGCAGGCGGCCCTCGCGGACCACCGGCACCTCCAGCTGCGCGACCTGCTGCGCACGATCGGCATGATCGAGCTGCGCGCTATCGGCGCCCCGCAGCTCGACGCCGCGCGGATGGTGGCGGAGGCCCGCGAGAGCTTCTTCCTGGCCTTCGACTTGTCCCGCCAGCTCGCCTACCCTGCTGATGCGGCCTCCTTGTTGCTCTACTTGGCCTCCGTGGACCGACAGATCCGGCAGCTCGAGGGGGCCGATCGGCACCTGGAGGAGGCTGAGCGCCTCGCGCGGAGCGCGGGCGCGGCTTCGCTTATCGCCGAGATCTATCACCTGCGCGCGTTGGTGGCGCTGGACCGCGGAGAAATTGACGAGGCGCAGCTCCTCCAGCAGATCGGCGAGGTCTGGGCGGGACACGGAGCCGTCACGCTGCCTCCCTTGCCGGAGGTCGATCACTCGCTCTAGCGAGCGTCTGCCGGGTGGAGCACGAGGCTGATGAGTGCGGGAATCCCCGTCGAACGGAACACACAGGCCCTCGATCTCCTGCGCAGAATCGACGAGGCACGCCACACGCAAGCCGGGGCAGAGGACATCCAACGCTGTGGCATCACGTGCAGTCGCTGCTGCAAGCGCCCCTTTGATGTCAGCGAGACCGACCTGCAGCTCCTGCTCGAAGGCGTCGCTACCTCAACCGACCTCCAGCGACGCGCTCTCTTGGAGCGCGTCGCCCTGCGCGCGGCTCACGATCGTGAGGCACTCGGCATCCAGGGGGACGCAATTCACCTGGAGGCGATCGGTGAGGACGCCTTTGACGACTACTGCGACGACGACGACGACCATCCCTGTCCGATTCTCGACCCTCTGACCCAGACCTGTGCCCTACCGGACTACCGACCTGAGCCGTGTCGCTTCCGAGGGGCACGGTGGCGGGATGGTGAACACGAGCTGGATCTCGCGTGCCCTGCCGGGGAAGGGCCAAGCGTGACGGTGGTCTTCGCTTGGATCGATGTCAGCGCGCGCCTGGCACGGCTCAGCGAGCTCTCACGCGACCAGCGCACGCAGGGCAGGACGACCATCGCCCTCGGGCTCGATGCGCTGCTGCGTAGCCGGCGCGCGGCCGGATGAGCGGCTTCCGGCAAGGTCGCAGGCCTGCCGGGCCCTGACGTCGGCTACCTGTCCGCGGCAACCCGAGGTACGGAGGCCAGGGCGGCAAGGTCGAGGGTCTGCCAGCCATCGTGCCGCATGGATGGGATGCTGGAGCCCCCGCTTGGTGAAGGGAGGCCGCGCTGCATCGCGGGAGCCAGCAGCTCTAGAAGGGGAGCGGGAAGCCGCCGCCTCCTGGCGCCCTGCAGGAGTGGCCGCCTGCCGGGTCGGGGATCAGCCCGCCGAAGAGCATCCGTGGCTCGCAGGACTCGCCCTGACGGCACTGGCCGGGCGTCCCAGGCTGGCAGGAGCAGCTCGACGCGATGCCACCGCCCATCAGGATTTCGAAGAAGGAGAAGAGGCTAAGAGGCGCCTCACAGCTCGATCCTGAACCACAGGCGGCGTTGAAAGGATCGTTGCCTCCCAAGATGCCGTTGCACGAGCCGCGGAGGTAACAACCGGCGGTCGGGTCGCAGCCGATGGCCGCGAAGTCGCCCGTGTAACCTGCCGCTGTAGCCGCCTGATAGCAGTCCGTCGGTGCATTGCAGCGGCGCGGATCGACAACGGACTGCTCGACGCAGTTGCCCAGCCGGTCGCAAGCAAAGCCTTCCGGGCACGTGCACGCGCCACAGCGGCCGCGGATGCAGATGTCACCGGGGTTCTGGCAGTCTGTCTCGGAGAGGCACTGGGTACAACGTCCGGCTTGGCAGTAGCCCGTGCCGCAGTCCGTCCGGGAGGAGCAGGTTTGGCCGGTCGTGTAGAGGCAGCGTCCCGTCCCCTGCCCCGTGATGCAGACCTCACCCACGGCCGTGTTGCAGTCTTGGTCACGCGTGCAGCCCACGCAGGTGCAGGTCCCGTCCGGTCGCACGGTCAGGTAGGGCCGCTCCGTCGTGCAGTCCGCAGGGGTCAGGTCGCAGCCCGACGTGTCCACGACACAGCGTCCACCCTGACACACTTGGCCAGCAGCACAGGCCGGGGTGCAGGTGTCGGTGCTAGCGGGTTCACACTGCCCAGCGCGGCACACAAACCCGTCGGCGCAAGCAGGCTCGCAGGTCGGGGGCGGGTTGACATCGTCTGGGGTCGTGTCCGTGTCGTCACCGGTGTCCCCACCGATCACGTCCGGATCCTCGCATCCCGCGCCCTCGCACACGTCAGGGGTCGTGTCGGGGGTCGCGTCCGGTTCGTCAGCCACGCACTGGCCGCCAACGCACACCGAGCCTGGGTCACAGTCGCGGTTGCGCTCACAGGTGTCTCCTCCACCCGGCCCGCCGGGCTCATAGCAGACGCCGTCGAGGCAGACCTCACCACGGAAACAGTCGCGGTCACCGAGGCACTCGGTCTCCACGCAGCGCCCGCGCGCGAAGGGATCCTTGTTCCCGAAGTCATCGCGCTGTTCGCACGAGAAACCTACGGGACACGACGCGCTGGAGTCGCACCCGCCACTGGTCGTGGAATCGCCGTCGCATCCCGTTAGCCAGAGCGCCGTCATCATGACGCCCGCCGCCAGCAGACGCGTCTTCCAAGATGTCATCATTCCGAGTTCTCCCTGAGGGTGACCGCCACTCCGTCCTCGCGCCGCGGGGGAGCTGCCCTCTCGCGTGCCCGATCCACACGCATGGGCGCGTGCGAAAGCGACGGCACCATGATAGGGGAGCAGCGGATGGGTTTCAATAGGGTCGCTGCGGCGACCCGCGCGCCTGCCCTCAGGCGCCTCGCACCGCCAGACCGCCATGAAAGACCTCCTCGCACGCAGCCTCAAGCGCCTCGTCGAGCGTGAGCCACGCCACGCGAAAGGCCAACGAAACGCCCTCGTCCTGACCGTCGCCTCCAACAAGGGGGGAGTCGGCAAGACCACAACGGCCGTCAACCTCGCGGCGGCGCTCGCGCGTCAGCATCAACTCAAGACCCTGCTGATCGATCTGGACGCCACAGGGTGCGTGCGGCGCGCCCTCGCGCAGCTCCACCCCGATCTGCCAGCCAGCGCTCACCGCATCTTCGACGAAGCGCAGGCCGCCGATCCCATCGAGCTCCTTCGTCCATCACGCCTCGACCGCCTCGACCTCATCCTCTCGGACGACACCCTCAACCAAACCGAGAAGCAGCTGCACGCCAGGTTGGGCCGAGAGCTCGTTCTGCGCGAGGCCCTCAGAGTCGTGAGGACGCACTACGACGTCATCCTCCTCGACGCCGCACCCTCCCTCAACCTCGTGACCCTGAACGCGCTCTGCGCTACTGACCTCGTGCTCCTCCCCACCGACGCCAGTCCCCTCGGCGTGCAAGGGATTGAGGCGATGCTCCGCACCCTCGCTACGGTCGCCCAGACCCTCCACCCTGGTCTCGGCGTGCTCGGCGTGGTGATGACCCGGGTCGACGGTCGCTCACCCCTCGTCAACCAACAAGCCACGGATGCCCTCCGTGCGCTCGACCCCGACCTCTTGCTCCCCGTGCAGATCCGCCTGTCGACAGCGCTCCTGCATGCGCAGAACGCGGGCGTGGATGTCTTCGCCCACGACCCCCGCTCGCGCGCCGCCGACGACTACCGCGCGCTCGGCACCCACATCGCGCAGAGCGTCCGCACCCGTCTGGCTGCCCAGGGATGAGCCCGCTACGGATGAGACTCACCACACCTGCGTTGTTCGCCTGCTTGATCACGGTGGCTTCCGTCGGGTGCGTGCGCTGGCCGCTGGTACGCCCCACACCCCTGCCGGACCAGGAGGCCGCTGAAGAGGGAGAGCCTATTCCGGGCGTGTCCCTCTGGCGCGAGCATGCCACGCTGCCGCCCGAGCCTGCGCTGCGCCCGCCTTGGGTGGTCGTCCATGGAGCGCTCGACGCCTCGTGCCGGCTCATCCCAGACGCGTCCTTGCAAGGCCAGGTGGCGCGACCGAGAAGGACGGAGACCCTGCCTCCGTGGCGCGCAGTGGATCTGCACCTGACCTCTGCGCTGCGCGTCGCGCGGGTCGCGGCGACCCCCCTCCACACCCATGACCCCGTCTCGACCCAGGTGCAGCTCATGGCGCTCGACGGGCGGCGCGTCCGACCGGGAGAGCTGCACCTCCACCTGCCAAACCTCGCACAGCGCCACCGCCTCCGCGTCTACGACGCGAACGGCCGGCTCCGTGTGGAGGCCCTCCTCACCCTGCGCGAGCTCTTCCGAGATCACCGTGCAGACATCGGCCTCGTACCCTCCCCTCGGCTGGTCGCAATGCTCTACTTCATCGGCCAGCACTTCGACGCCGAGATTGAGGTGGTCTCCGCCTTCCGCGTTGGAGGGGTCAACGCGACCCGAGGATCGCGCCACGCGTCCGCAGATGCTGCGGACATTCGCATCGCGGGGGTGAGCCCGCAGGAGCTCCTCCGCTTCGTCGAGAGCCACTTCCGACCGATCGGTGTCGGAATCTACCCCAACACGGGCTTCGTCCACGTCGACGACCGCAGCGTCAGCTATGCGTGGACCGACGCATCGCGCTCGGGCCGCCCTTCCCGCCTACGACAGCGGCGCATGCAGCACGCCCCAGAGGCTCCTGACCCGAGCCAGCACGCTCCCCACCTCACCGAGCTGCTGCTCTACTGGGCCGTGGAGCGAAGACTCCGCTGACCCGCTACGCTGCTGCCTAGAGGCGGTCCAGGATCGACTGGCTGTGCTCGTCGCCCAGCTCGACCGCGCGCTCCAACGAGGCGCGCGCCTCATCGCGGCGGCCAGCGCGAATCAGCGCCATGCCGAGGTTGCGATGGTAGACCGCACGGCGCGGCGCAAGCCGGGTGGCCTGCTGATGAAACTGCACCGCCCGCTCGAAGTTTCCTTCCTGGAAGAAGATCTCACCCATGCCCGCGGCGGCGCCGTGCTGCGTACGGTCAGCACGCAGGACGGCCTCGAAGCGCTCTCGCGCAGTCGCGTAGTCCCGGGCGGCAAGGGCCCGCTGCCCTTCGCGCAAGAGCCCCGCGACGTCCGCCTCCCCAGACCCTGCCGCGGGCTGAGCCGCTGCCGGAGCGGGCTGCGCCGGCTGCGCGGGACGCGGCTCACGCTGCTGCGCGGGCTGCTGACCCGGAGCAGGCTGTCGCTGAACCGTCGTGGGGACGCTGGGCGCCGGCGCAGGGGTGGGCGCCG
>ERZ869909.149-NODE-149-length-105124-cov-9.398050_pt1 | contig 105124 bp, 90 predicted proteins | sample MGYA00520892_ERZ869909 | MGnify/ENA primary metagenome ERZ869909 (study PRJEB32215, sample SAMEA104723947) | bioreactor metagenome | biome: bioreactor; feature: anaerobic bioreactor; material: water | place: China | collected 2015-03-12 ... | reverse complement strand
CCAGGGATGGCATCTAAGAGCGTACACGGATGTATTTACAGCGTGTCCAGAACAGGTCAGCGACAATTGGGCCAGCATCGAAACTGATTTAATCAGTGTTTCCTTAGCGACTGGCCAGCCAGGCTTTCCAGCCGCCAAACTCGGTAATGTCGGTGGCGCCTTCCAGGCCGTAGGGATCGCAGATAAAGCCGGTTTCCCAGCGCCCATCAGCCAATTGCACCTTGCCCAGCCCCAGCGGCGCAGGAATGCCGGTCAGGAAAGAGCCCAGTTCGCGGCTCGGCAACTCCCAGACTTCGACCTGGATCGCCTGGCCACCTTCGGCCACCCGCAGCATGCCGGGGCGCATAGGTGGGCCGCCGGCCAGAGCATAGAGCTTGTAATCGGCCGAGCTGGCGGTAGCTTCTAGCAACCGGCCACCGCGTTGACGCAATTGCCAGTTCAGCGGCAGGCCATCCAGGTGCGCGCCGCAGACCACCACCCGGGCCATGTCGTTGCGGGCTGGTGTGGCCGGCAGGCTGCTGCTCAGCGGTTGCTCGCCGACCAGTGGCAATCCGCTGTGTTGCTGTAGCGCGGCGCCCAGGCTGAGCAGGTACTGATCGGTGAAGGCGCGACCGAACAGGGTGACGCCCCACGGCAGGCCGTTGGCCATGAAGCCGCTTGGCACGGCAACGGCAGCGTAATCAAGCAGGTTCATGAAGTTGGTGTAATAGCCCAGGTCGCTGTTGCGCGCGACTGGCTCGGCCTCCAGCTCGGCCAGGGTCACCGGGCGTGGGATGGTCGGGGTCAGGACGCAATCGACATCAGCTAGCAATTGATCGCAGAGGGTTTTGTAGCCCTGCAGCCGGTACTGGTATTCAAAGGCGTCCTGGGCGCTGAACTGAGGCGCCTTGTCCAGCACCGCGCGAATCACTGGCAGTACCGCTTCGGGATCGCGCTCGATCAGCTCGCCGGCGACGCTGTAGCGTTCGGCAACCCAGGGCCCCTCGTAAAGCAGTTTGGCGGCCTGCATGAAGGGATCAAGATCGATTTCCACCGGCGTACCGCCGATCGCCTTGAGCTGTTCGATAGCGGCAGCGAATAACCCGGGGCTTTCCGGGCACCCAAGAAATTCAGGTGTTTTTGGTACCCCGAAGCGGAATGGGCGAGGGCTGCCGAAGGCGTCAGCGGCATTCCACAGTGGGTTGGCCCGGCTGTAATCGTCCTTGGGGTCGAGCCTGGCGGTCAGGGCCAGCAGTTTCGAGCACTCGGCTGCACTGGCGGCGAAATAGGTAATGCAGTCCAAGGTGCGACAGGCCGGTACCAGGCCGCTGGCCGACAACAGGCCGCGGGTTTGTTTGAGCCCGACCAGATTGTTCAGCGCCGCCGGCACCCGGCCGGAACCGGCGGTATCGGTGCCCAGGGCAAAACTGCACAGCCCCAGGGCCACGCTCAGGGCTGAACCGGAGCTGGAACCACCCGATGGGTATTGCGGATGGGTGGCATTGTGGCAGGCGCCGTAGGGCGAGCGCGTGCCGTTCAGTCCGGTAGCAAACTGGTCGAGGTTGGTCTTGCCCAACGGCACGGCACCCAGCTCGATCAGTTGCTGTACCAGGGTTGCCGAGCAATCCGGCGTGTAGGTGAATGCCGGGCAGGCAGCGGTGGTCGGAATGCCGGCCAGGTCGATATTGTCCTTGATGGCGAACGGCACGCCGAACAGCGGTAATTGCTCCGGGCTTTTGCCGTCCAGCGCAGCCAGATAGGGCTCCAGTTCGGTCTCGCTGAGCAAGTGGATGAATAGCGGGTTGTCGCTGTTGAGGGCGGCGGCGCGCTGGCGCAGTTTGGTAAGCAGTTGGCGCGGGGTGAGTACGCCTTCCTTGTAGGCGGCCTGCAGTGCGTCGAGACGCAGATCGTGGTCAAAGCGTGTCATGCGGCGTGTTCCTCCAGAACGATCACCCGCTGTCCGGCGCGTACCGGAGAGCCTGGTTGGACATGGACTGATGCGACCACCCCGGCACAGGGGGCGGTCAGGGGGATTTCCATTTTCATGGATTCGAGTACCACCAGCACGTCGCCGGCCTGGACCTGGGCACCTGCGGTGACCTGAACCTGCCAGAGATTGCCGGCGATGTGACTGTCGATGCTGTACTGACCGGCTTCGAGCGGCTGCTCCTCAGTGGGTTCGCCTGCGAGTTCTTCGCTCTGATAGTCGGCCTGGCCGTTGGCGATCCAGCGCTGGCGCTCGGCATCGAAGGCGGCCTGCTGGCGACTGCGAGCGGCAGCGATACTGTCGGCCTCGGTCGCGAGAAACTGCTGGTAGTCGGCCAGTGCCAGCTCGCTATGTTCGATGTGCAGCGGATAGCGCCCGAGTGGAAAGTCACGGCGAATCTGTTGCAGTTCGTCAGCTGATACCGGGTAAAACCGAATCTGATCAAAGAACCGCAGCAGCCAGGGCTTGCCAGCGTAGGCGGCAACTTCGCGGTAGCGGTTCCACATCTGCAAGGTACGCCCGACGAACTGGTAGCCGCCGGGGCCTTCCATACCGTAGATGCACATATAGGCGCCGCCGATACCGACCGAGTTCTCTGCGGTCCAGGTGCGTGCCGGGTTGTACTTGGTGGTCACCAGGCGGTGCCGGGGGTCCAGTGGCGTGGCCACCGGGGCACCGAGATAGACGTCGCCCAGCCCCATAACCAGGTAGCTGGCGTCAAACACGGTGCGTTGCACTTCCACCAAGTTTGGCAGGTCGTTGATGCGGCGGATGAATTCCAGGTTGCTCGGGCACCAGGGGGCGTCCTTGCGCACGGTGGTCATGTATTTCTCGATCGCCAACTGGCAGGCCGGATCATCCCAGGACAGCGGCAGGTGCACTATGCGTGAAGGTACGCGCAGGTCGTCGGCGCTGCAGACGGCTTGCCAGAGACGCTCAACGGTAGCGAGCAGGGCGTCCAGGGCCAGGGTTTCCGGCTGGTAATGTACTTGCAGCGAGCGGATGCCTGGGGTCAGGTCCACTACTCCGGCCAGTTGCTCGGCTTCCAGCGCCTGCATCAGGGCATGGCCGCGAAAACGCAGCACCAGATCCAGTTCCGGCGGGCCGATCTCCAGCAACAGGTGGGTATCGCCGGACAGCCGTGCGACCAGCCGGGTATCGGCTTCGCCCGTATCTAGAATGATCGGTGAGGCCAGGGCGATGGCTGGACTGTGGGTTGGACAGCAGGGCTGCAACTCGACGACTTCACGCTGCTGCAACCGGGCCAGCTCGCGGGCAGTGGTGACGCTGACCGGGGTGAAGCGGATCTTGTCACCGGCCTTGAGCTGGCCGAGCTGCCACAGATCAGCCTCGATGATGGTCACCGGGCAAACGAAGCCCCCCAGGCTGGGGCCGTCCGGGCCGAGAATCACCGGCATGTCGCCGGTAAAGTCGACGGCGCCGACGGCATAGGGGTTGTCATGGATATTTGACGGGTGCAGGCCCGCTTCGCCACCATCCTCGCGCGCCCATTCCGGTTTTGGCCCGATCAGGCGTACCCCGGTACGGCTGGAGTTGAAATGCACCTCCCATTCGGTGGCAAAGAAGCGCTCAATGTACTCGGCGGTGAAGTACTCGGGTGCGCCATGCGGGCCATAAATCACCCGCAGTTCGCGGACGTCGGTCAGCGACGTGTGCAGAGCGGCTGGCAGGCTGGCTGTTGCGACCGGCACCAGCGGCAGCAGCCGCAGCACATCGCCTGCGCGTAGCGCCCGGCCGGCATGACCGCCAAACTGACCGAGGGTAAAGGTGCTCTTGCTGCCGAGGTAATCCGGCACCTGAAGGCCGCCTTGTACCGCCAGGTAACTGCGCGCACCGGCACCTTCAATAGTACCCAGGCTGAGGGTGCTGCCAGCGGGTATGTCGAGCACCTGATGCATGGGTTGCGTCACTCCGTCCAGCTTCACCGGCAGGCTGGCGCCACTGACGACCACCTGGGTGGCGCTGTTGAAGCTCAGGGTTGGGCCCGTCATGGTGATTTCCAGGCCGGCGGCGTCGGTGGCATTGCCCAGCAGGCGGTTGGCCAGGGCCAGCGCTCGACTGTCCATGGGCCCAGAGGGCGGCACGCCGACGGCCCAGTAGCCAAGACGGCCGGGCAAGTCCTGTACCGTGGTCTGGGTGCCGGCGATCAGCACTTCACAGGTGCTGGCCTGATAGGCCAGGTTTTCCAGGCAGCGGGTCCAGGGCTCGCCACTGGCGAAGGGGGCGTCATTGAGAATCTGGCGCAGATAGCCGAGGTTGGTTTCCACCCCGTAGAGTCGGGTCTCGGCCAGCAGTTGATCGAGGGCGGCACTGGCGGCTGCACGATCGGGCTGCCAGCAGATCAGCTTGGCAATCATCGGATCGAAGTAGGGGGCAATTTCGCAGCCGGCTTCCACCCAGGTATCGATGCGCACCGCTTGCCCGTCGGCCGACGGAAACTCGACCTGGGTCAGCAGGCCCGGGCTAGGTTGGAAGTCACGGCCCGGGTCTTCGGCATACAGCCGCGCCTGTATTGCGTGGCCGCGCGGTTGCAGGGCCTTGCCCAGCTCGGCCAGTGGCGGCAGATCACCTGCCGCCAGGCGGACCATCCATTCGACGATATCCACACCCCAGACCTGCTCGGTGACGCCGTGCTCGACCTGCAGGCGGGTGTTCACTTCAAGGAAGTAGAACTGCTCGGCGGCACTGTCATAGACAAACTCGACGGTACCGGCGCTACGGTAGTTGATTGCACTGGCCAACTGGATGGCGGCCTGACAGAGCGCTTCGGCCATGCCGGCGGGCAGATTGGGTGCCGGGGTTTCTTCCAGCACCTTCTGGTTGCGCCGCTGCACCGAGCAATCGCGTACGCCCAGCGCCAGGACCTGGCCCTCGCCATCACCAAATACCTGGACTTCCAGATGTCGGGCGCGCTGGATGTACTTCTCGATAAACACCCCGGCGTCGCTGAAGTTGTTCTGCCCGAGGCGTTTGACCGCATCGAAGGCGTCATCCAACTCGGCCGCGGTGTGGCATACGCGCATACCGATACCGCCGCCGCCCGCGGTGCTTTTTAGCATGACCGGGTAGCCCACCTGTTCGGCTGCGTGCAAGGCATCGGCCACGCTGTCCAGCAGTTCGGTGCCCTCGAGCATAGGCACGCCATGGGCCTTGGCCAGGGCGCGGGCGGTATGCTTGAGTCCAAACACCCGCAATTGTTCCGGCGTGGGCCCGACAAAGGCGATGCCGGCGGCTTCACAGGCTTCGGCAAAGGCGGCGTTTTCCGACAGAAATCCGTAGCCCGGATGAATCGCCTGGGCACCGCTGGCGCGGGCGGCGGCGAGGATCTTGTCGATATCCAGATAGGTGGCACTGGCCGCGCCCTCACCCAGAGCAATGGCCTGATCCGCCTGCTGTACATGCAGGCTGCCGGCATCGGCCTCGGCATATACGGCCACACCCCGCACCTCCAGCGTTTTCAAGGTCCGCAGGATGCGGCAGGCAATGGCACCACGGTTGGCAATCAGCAGGGTGTGGAACATGGTCTTTCCTCGACCGGGCCGTCCCGGAAAGTACGTCTGGTCCAGACGGGTCGTCCCGGCTGGGTGATCTTGTCATGGGCTATGGCTTGCCTGACCGTGTCATTGCGGGTCGCGCAGCGACGCGGCAATCCATGCCGGCAGGGGAAGTCGTTAGGCATGATCCCGTTCAATCCCATACCAGATACTGCGCCGGGGTCGGGTTGTAGCCGTTGCACGGGTTGTTCAACTGCGGGCAGTTGGAGATCAGGACGATGACGTCCATGTGGGCGACCAGTTCGACATACTTGCCGGCGGCAGAGATGCCGTCCTCGAAGGTCAGGCCGCCCTCCGGGGTGACCGGGACGTTCATGAAGAAGTTGATGTTGTGGCTGATGTCGGCCTTGCGCAGCCGGCCATCATGCAGTGCGGCGCGCAGGAAGTTGTCACGGCAACTGTGCATGTAGCGGGTGCTCAGGGCATAACGCACGGTGTTGCTTTCCTGGGCACAGGCACCGCCCAGAGTGTCATGCCGGCCGCAGGTGTCGGCGGTGATAGTCAGCATCGGCCTGCCCAGGTTGCTATAGAGCACGCTGCCGGTGGTCAGGTAAACGCTGTTCTGCTTGCGCAGGGTGCGTTGCACGTCGTAACGCTCACGCGGGTTGCTGGCGCTGAAAAACAGCGTGTCCACCGCCTGATTGCCTTCCAGGTCCAGCAGGCGCAGGGTTTGGCCGGCCTTGAGATCATGCAGGAAAGGTTCACCCGCGCCGATGGTGGCGCGGTACACGGCCTGTTCGGGCTGTTTGTCACTGTAGGTCAATGGCATGGTCGACCCTCCTTACAGAAAGATGCGATCGGTGTTGTGCAGGCCGCGAACGTTTTCTTCGCGGGTGCGACGACAGAGCACGGTGATGCCGTCATCGGCCGCCTGGTGCCAGCTCAACTGCACGGGTTTCGGGGCGTATACCGGGTTTGGGTCCATGGGGTGCTGCAAGGCGGTGAGCACCACCAGGGTATTCATTGGCGCGTACAGTTCGATGTAGTCGCCGCTCTGGCTGTTGCCGGGTTCAAAGGCAAAGCGGCCTTCGGCATCCACGCTTACCTTGCTGAACAGGTTGAGGGTCATCAGCAGGTCCTGCAGTTGCATATCCCACTTGCCCAGTTCCACCAGCAGGTTGTCGAAGCCGTTGCGGAAAAAGCCGTTGCGCAGTTGCTGGTAGCTGCCGGCGCCGTATTTTTCCGTGACTTCTTCGGCATTCAGCACGCCACCAAAACTGTCGTGCCAGCCGCAGGTATCACTGACGATGGCCGCCAGTACCTTGCCCATGTCCGAATACAGGCAGTGGCCAGCGGTAAGTTTGGCGGTGTGCTGGCATTTCAGGCTGTCCGGCAGGTTGAGGCGTTCGCTTTTCTCCTGGGCGTTGAACAGCAGCAGACTGACATTGGCGTCGCCCTCAAGGTCGGTGATGCGCAGCACTTGGCCACGCTTGAGCACAAATGAGGTATGGCCGCCGCCGGGGACGGTTTCCTGGTACAGGGTTGGGCGAAGGGGGGCAGGCAGAGTCATGCTCAGGCTCCTTGCAATTGTGGGGCAGTAAGGTCGCGGGTCAGGCGTTCGGGCAGTGCCGCGACGGCGGCCCGGGCCACCTTGCGATCGGTGTTGAGCGGAATGTCGTAGGTGATCCGGGCGCCGTAGGCACCAGGGGCTTGCGGATCGATCCGAGTCTTGTCGAACACCAGCAGGCGGGTGCCAAGACTGAAGCCCTCGGCCAGATCGTGGGTGACCATGAATACGGTCAGCCCAGTCTGCTGCCAGAGTTCCAGCAGCAGCGCGTGCATGTCCTTGCGGATGCCTGGGTCGAGGGCGCCGAAGGGCTCATCCAGCAGCAGAATGCGCGGCGCCTTGACCAGTGTCTGGGCAATCGCCAGACGCTGTTGCATGCCGCCGGACAGGGCGTGCGGGTACTTGTTCAGTGCCTGGCCCAGGCCAACTTTTTCCAGCATGGCCACCGCATGCTCGCGGGCTTCGCGGCGGGCCTGGCCGAACAGCCGGCCGAGCAGTCGTGAGCCTTGCAGTTCGAGCCCAAGCATGACGTTGCCGAGTACTGTCAGATGCGGAAATACCGAATAGCGCTGGAATACCACGCCGCGCTCCGGACCTGGCTCGCTGGCCAGGGGGTGGCCGTCGATCAGCAACTGGCCGCGGCTGGGTGTCTCCTGTCCCAGTAACAGGCGCAAGAAGGTCGATTTGCCACAGCCGGAAGCGCCGACCATGGTGATGAATTCGCCGCTGGCTACCTCCATGTTGAGGTTCTCCAGGACCACCTGGTCAGCGTACTGCTGCCAGACGCCCTTGATCGAAACGGCGCTCATATCAGTGGCCTCCTTTGGGTTCGAACCAGGGGAACAGCAGGCGGCAGGCACCTTTGAGCAGGCGGTCCATGCAGAAAGCCAGCAGGGTTATCCAGGCTACGTAGGGCAGGATCACGTCCATCGCCAGGTAGCGGCGGACCAGGAAGATGCGGTATCCCAGGCCCTCGGTCGAGGCGATCGCTTCGGCGGCGATCAGAAACAGCCAGGCCGGGCCCAGTGCCAGACACAGGCCCTGCAGCAAGCGCGGCAGCAGTTGCGGCAAAACTACCCGGATCAGCACCTGCCAGCTGTTGGCGCCCAGGGTTTGGGCCTTGATCAACAGTTCGGCGGGAATCTCCGCGACTCGCTGCTGCAGATCGCGAATCAATACCGGAGTAATACCGATGACGATCAGCATTACTTTCGATAGCTCACCCAGGCCCATGACAATGAACAGGATCGGCAGTATCGCCAGCGGTGGGATCATCGATATCACCGTAACCAGTGGTGACAGCGGCGTGCGCAGCAGCGGTATCAGCATCGCCAGGCCCAGCACCAGGCTGATCGCTGCGCTGATGGCAAGGCCGCTACCCAGGCGTTTGAGGCTGGCGGCGCTGTCGTCCCACCACAGGTAGGCGCCGCTGCGCCGGTCTTCCGTGAAGGCCATGCGTTCGACCGCCGCGCTCATCTGGCTGAAACTGGGCAGCAGCTTGTCATTCGGGTTTTCGGCCAGACGTGCCTGTGAGCTGAACAGGTACAGCAACAACAGGATGGCAAACGGGAGCAGGATCAGCCCAAGGCGCAGGGGGCGACCGGGGTGCCGGTTCATCAAGCGGGGCATGGCAAGTCTCCATTGGTTACACGGGCCGAGATCTCAGCAGTCTGAGCGTCTCCCGGGCTTTTATCCCGCCGTGTAACCTCCGGAGGAGGTCGACAACTCTCGGACCAGTCACCTTCTGCGAAGGCCGGAACCCTAGTCGTCCATTTGCGTTGAGTTGTAGTAGGTCATGATGCGACCGGCAACACGCAAGGGGTCAGTCAGACCCGGATCTCGGATGCTGCTGAGGCTAATGCAGGGGGCGTGCCAGAATAGGTCGACCAGCTTGTATACAAGATGTGCGCTGCGGTTGATGAGGCGATTGCGGGTTTATGCGGGGCAATTCGCGCTCGTTTATGGTGCGTGGCGTGCGTTGATTGTCGTATTTTGGGGCGTCTGGCGCTTGGATATCACGCTAGGCTTGCCGCTATAGGGCAAACAAGGCTAACCTTACAGCCAAGAGTTGGCCGGACAGTCGCTGTGCCGCAAGGCGTGGAGGAAAGTCCGGGCTCCATAGGGCAGAGTGCCAGGTAACGCCTGGGAGGCGTGAGCCTACGGAAAGTGCAGCAGAGAGCAGACCGCCGATGGCCCCGCAAGGGGATCAGGTAAGGGTGAAAGGGTGCGGTAAGAGCGCACCGCGCGACTGGTAACAGTTCGTGGCACGGTAAACCCCACTCGGAGCAAGACCAAATAGGAACCCGATGGTGTGGCCCGCACTGGGTTCGGGTAGGTTGCTACAGGCAGTCAGTGATGGCTGTCGCAGAGGAATGGCTGTCCTCGACAGAACCCGGCTTATAGGCCAACTCTTTATTTTCCTTCCTTTTGTCGGAATCCCAATTTTCAGAGCAAAAAAATATAACTCTTCATACTTTACTTTAAGTTGTGAGGAGAACACTTTGTTGTGCCTGTTATTCGTGGTTCGTTTTTCAGCTGATTTCTGGGAAAACACCCCTCTTTTTGCGCTAACTCCCCGTCCTGCAAGGCTTTTTTCGTGAGTTACTCACTTGACGCTGTGTGCGTGGCATTTCTATAGTGTGCCAAAGTGGTATGAAGTGGGTAAAAGTGGGAAATATTGGCACGGACAGTCACCTAATCAGGGGAAGCCAGCAGCGTGTTTCGAGGAGCGAATGCCATCAATCTGGACGCCAAGGGGCGGCTTGCGATGCCGGCGCGTTATCGCGACCGTCTCGTGGAGCTGTGCGCCGGCCAGTTGGTGGCAACCATTGCGCTGGAAGAACGCTGCCTGTGGATCTATCCGTTGCCGGAGTGGGAAGCAGTTGAAATGCAACTGAAGAAAGCTCCGAATCTCAACCCTGCGGTCAAGCGGCTCAATCGTCTGCTGATCGGTAATGCCAATGAAATCGAGCTCGACAGCAATGGCCGCTTCGTTGTGCCGCCGTTGCTGCGTGATCACGCCGGCCTGGACAAGAAAGTCATGCTGGTCGGCCAATTGAATAAATTCGAGCTCTGGAGTGAAGAGGCCTGGGAGGCCACCACCAGCGCCTATCTGGAAGAAGTGCAGGAAGTTGGCGAGCTGCCGGCTGAACTGCACTCCTTGAGTCTATGACCCGGCAAACCGATTACTCACACATCAGCGTATTGCTTGATGAAGCGCTTGAGGGCCTGGCGGTGCGTCCCGACGGACTCTATGTGGATGGCACCTTTGGGCGTGGGGGGCACAGCCGGGCGATTCTGGCCCGACTCTCACGAGAGGGCAGGCTGATCGGCTTTGACAAGGACCCGGAGGCGATCCGGGCCGGAACAGAGCTGGCGGCCGAAGACGGCCGCTTTGTCGTTGTAAAAAGGTCATTTGCCGAGCTGGCCGAGGAGCTGCGCGCGCGCTCTTTGGAAGGCCAGGTTGACGGTATTCTGCTGGATCTGGGGGTGTCCTCGCCGCAACTGGACGACCCCGCGCGTGGTTTCAGTTTTCTCAATGATGGCCCGCTGGACATGCGTATGGACCCGGATAGTGGCCAAAGCGCGGCCGACTGGGTCAATAGCGCCAGCGAATCCGACATTGCCACCGTGCTCAAGGAATACGGTGAAGAACGCTTCTCCCGGCGCATGGCTCGCGCGATTGTTGAGCGTCGTACCCAGACCCCGTTCACCCGCACGGCTGATCTGGCCGAGGTGATCAAACAGGCCAATCCAGCCTGGGAAAAGCACAAGCATCCGGCCACTCGGGCTTTCCAGGGTATTCGCATCTTCATCAACCGTGAGCTGGCCGATCTTGAGCAGGGCCTCAAAGCTGCGGTCGAAATGCTTGCGCCTGGTGGTCGGCTGGCGGTGATCAGCTTCCACTCGCTGGAAGATCGGCTGGTCAAACAGTTCATGCGCCGTGAGGCCAAGGGTGAGCCGTTGCCGCGTGATCTGCCGGTGCGCGATGTCGATATTCCCACCCGGCTGAAACTGCAAGGCAAAGCTATTAAGCCCAGTGCCGCTGAAGTAGCCGCCAATCCACGTGCGCGCAGTGCGGTGCTGCGTATTGCGGAGCGGCGTTGATGGACGCCAAAGCGACTGTGGGCAAGTTGCCAGGTAGCGGTCTGCCGCGTACCAGTGGCGGTTTGCTGTTGTGCTGGGCGCTGGTGCTGGCCAGTGCTCTGGCGGTGGCCTACAGCACGCATTGGAGTCGGGTGCTGCTCAATGAACTGGCCGGTGAAATGGCTGGCCGGGAAAAAGCCCAGGCCGAATGGGGTCGCCTGCTGCTGGAGCAGAGCACCTGGACTGCGCATGGCCGGGTGGAAACCCTGGCGACCCGACAACTGGGCATGCGCGTACCTGAACCTGGCGAAGTGATTCTGGTGAAACCATGATGCACATTCAGCCCAATGGCAGTCGCTACCCCTGGCGCTTCAGACTGGTGATCGGTCTGTTGGGCCTGTGCTGCGCGGCCATTGCCTGGCAGATCGTGCACTTGCATGTGCTTGATGATGGTTTTCTGCGTAATCAGGGCGACAAGCGCAGCGTGCGTCATACCGTTATTCCTGCTCACCGCGGGATGATTACCGATCGGCATGGCGAACCGCTCGCGGTCAGCACCCCGGTGCTGACCCTGTGGGCCAACCCCCGCCAACTGGTCGGTCATGAAACTCGCTGGCCAGAGCTGGCCAAGGCACTGGGCACCGATGCCAAGACCTTCGCCGAGCGCTTGCGGGCCAATGCTGAGCGCGAGTTCATCTATTTGCGGCGGCACATGACCCCGGAAGATGGCGAAGCTGTGCTGGCGCTCAAGGTGCCGGGTGTTTACAGCACCGAAGAGTACCGGCGCTTTTATCCGGCTGGTGATGTGGCGGCACATATCCTTGGTTTCACCAATGTTGATGACATTGGTCAGGAGGGGCTGGAGCTGTCCTATAACGACTGGCTGCAGGGTGTGCCGGGTCGGCGTCAGGTGTTGCAGGATCGGCGTGGGCGGCTGATCAAGGATGTCCAGGTTGTGCGCAACGCGCGCCCGGGCAACGACCTGAAACTGTCGATTGATCTGCGGCTGCAATATATCGCTCATCGGGAGCTGCGTGAGGCGCTCAACCAGTTCAATGCCAAAGCCGGCTCGGTAGTGCTGATTGACGTGCGCACCGGGGAAATCCTGGCGATGGTCAATCAGCCCAGCTACAACCCCAACAACCGCAGCAACCTGCGCCCGGAAATGATGCGCAACCGGGCGTTGATCGATGTGTTCGAACCGGGTTCGCCGATCAAGAGTTTTACCGTTGCCGCTGGTCTAATGTCGGGTAACTACCAACCGACTACGGTGATGGACACCCGGCCGGGCACCATGCGGGTGGCCACCATGACGGTGCGTGATGTGCGCAACTACGGTGTGCTGGACCTGACTGGCGTGATGATGAAATCGAGCAATATCGGGGTGGTCAAGATTGCCTTGGATATTGGCGCCGAACCCATTTACGAACTGCTGCAACAACTGGGGCTGGGTGAGTCGACCGGGCTTGGTTTTCCGGGTGAAAGCGTCGGCCGGATGCCCAGTCATCGACGCTGGCCGCAGGTGGAGACCGCCACCCTGTCTTACGGCTACGGGCTGGCGGTGACTGCGACCCAATTGGCTCAGACCTATGCAGTGCTAGGTAACCACGGACGCAAGGTACCGCTATCGCTGCTCAAGGTCGACCAGCCACCGCAGGGCGAACAGGTGATTCCGCAGGCAGTCAGTGACCAGGTGCTGGTGATGCTGCGCGCAGCGGTTGATGGCGATGGCGGCACTGGTTCCCGGGCCCGGGTGCCTGGTTATCAGGTGGGTGGCAAGACCGGTACCGTACACAAGACTTTGCCTGGTGGTGGCTACGCCCGTGACCGTTATCGCTCGGTGTTTGCCGGTGTGGCGCCGATCAGCAATCCGCGTTATGCCGCTGTGGTGGTGATTGATGAGCCAGGCAGTGGGCAGTATTACGGTGGTTTGGTCGCCGCTCCGGTATTTGGTCAGGTCATGGCGGACGCTCTGCGTCTGACCAATGTGCCGCCGGACGATCTGCCGGCGCTGCAACAGGTTGAACTGCCCCCGATTGACGGAGGCTCACGCGGATGAAAACACTGCGCCAACTGCTGCCGAACTGGAACGGAGCTGATGCCGAGATTCACAGCCTGACACTGGACAGCCGGGCAGTGGTGCCCGGCTGCCTGTTCCTGGCCGTGCCGGGGCAGCGCCATGATGGCCGCGACTACATCGCTCGGGCGCTCGAAGCTGGCGCAGCCGCCATCGTTTACGAGGCACAAGGGGCCCAAGTGTCAAGCGCTGCGGTACCGCTGGTGCCGGTCGAAGGCCTGGCTGCTCAACTGTCGGCGATTGCCGGACGCTTCTACGATCAACCGTCAGCACAGCTGGGGCTGATCGGCGTGACCGGGACCAATGGCAAGACCAGCGTCAGCCAGATGCTGGCTCAGGTTTTGACCAGTCTGGGGCAGCCTTGCGGGATCATCGGTACCCTGGGCAGTGGCATGCCGGGTGAGTTGAACGATCACGGGATGACCACTCCGGATGCGCTGCGAGTGCAGCAGCAATTGGCAGGCTTGCGTGATCAGGGCGCCCGCTGGGTCAGTATGGAAGTGTCATCCCATGCCCTGGATCAGGGGCGGGTAGCGGCGCTGGACTTCGATGTCGCGGTGTTCACCAACTTAAGCCGTGATCACCTGGACTACCACGGCGATATGGATAGCTATGGCGCGGCCAAGGCCCGCTTGTTCCAGCGTCCGTTGGGCCATGCGGTGATCAATCTGGACGATCCGTTCGCACGCCAGTTGCTGCCGCTGTGCAGTTGCCCGGTCATCACATACAGCCTGCACGATCCGGTAGCCAGTCTGTACTGCACCGATATTCGTTATGACAGTCAGGGTATCCAGGCCTGTTTGCACGCAGAAGGTCAACGCTTGAGCCTGACCAGCCCGCTGCTGGGGGATTTCAACCTGAGCAACTTGCTGGCAGTGATCGCCGCGTTGATGGCCGCTGGTATCGAACTACCCCGGGCCCTGACTGCGGTTGCCGCAGTGCAGGCTCCAGCCGGCAGGATGCAGCGTCTGGGGGGCGAGGCATTGCCGCTGGTGGTGATCGACTATGCGCATACCCCCGACGCCCTGGAAAAGGCTCTGGCGGCCCTGCGCGCGCATACCCTCGGCCGGCTGACCTGTGTGTTTGGCTGCGGTGGCGATCGCGACAACGGCAAACGCCCGCTGATGGCACGGGCTGCTGAATTGGGCGCCGATGCGCTGGTGATCACTGACGACAATCCTCGCACTGAGCCCTCGGCGGTGATCATCGAGCAGATCCTGAGCGGGATTGAACATACCGGTAACGTGGCAGTCATAGCCAACCGGGCTGAGGCGATCAGCCAAACCATTCAACAGGCCCGGGCTGGCGATGTGATTTTGCTGGCTGGTAAAGGCCATGAGACCTATCAGGAGATTGACGGCGTGCGTCATCCTTTCAGTGATATCGAACAGGCCGAAGCCGCCTTGCAGGCATGGGAGGCGCGTCATGCTTGAAGCGCTGCGTTTGTCGGAACTGGTCAAACCACTGGCGGCCAGCCTCAAGGGCGAGGATGTCAGCTTTGATAGCGTCAGCATTGACTCGCGCCAGGTTCAGGCTGGCGGCCTGTTTGTCGCATTACCCGGCAGCCGGGTCGATGGCCACGACTTCATCGCTCAGGCCCGTCTGCACGGTGCCGTAGCGGCGCTGGTCGAGCATCTGGTTGATGACCCGTTGCCGCAACTGCTAGTGCATGACTGCCAACTGGCCTTGGGGCAGTTGGCTGCCCTGTCGCGCCAGGCGTTCAAGGGGCGGATGGTGGCGATCACCGGCTCCAGTGGCAAGACCACGGTCAAGGAAATGCTGGCCTCGATCCTGCGCGAGCAGGGTAGTGTGCTGGCCACTCAGGGCAATCTCAATAACGAGCTCGGCGTGCCGCTGACCCTGTTGGCGTTGCAGCCGGAACACCAGTTTGCGGTGATCGAGATGGGCGCCGCCAAAGTTGGTGATATCGCCTACAGCATGGGGATCGCCAAGCCAGATATCAGCATCCTGACCAATGCCGGCATGGCTCACGTCGGGCGTTTTGGCAGTCCGGAAAATATCGCCAAGACCAAGGGCGAGATCATCACCGCGCTCAAGAGTGATGGCCATGTGGTGCTGAATCTGGACAGCCCCTGGTTTGAACAGTGGTACCAGAGCCTTGGCAAGCGCAAGTCGCATGCATTCAGCCTGGAAAATCCGACAGCTGAGTTGCGTGGCGAGTCGGTCGAGATCGATGAGCGCGGTTGCCCGGGCTTCCTGCTGGTGACCCCCAAGGGCTCGATCACCGTGCAGCTCAACCTGCTGGGCCGACACAACATCGCCAACGCCTTGGCCGCGACTGGTGCAGCGCTGGCGCTGGGCCTTGAGCTGGAACAGATTCGCCGTGGCCTGGCCCGGCTGCAACCGGTGGCCGGGCGGGCCCAGGGTAAGCCCGGCCATGCCGGTGCGCTGGTCATTGACGACAGCTATAACGCCAACCCGAGTTCGGTCAAGGCCGCCATCGACCTGCTGGCCGGGTTCGACGGTCAGCGCATTCTGGTGCTGGGTGATATGGGTGAGCTGGGTGACTGGGAGGCTGCCGGTCACCGTGAGGTGGGTGAGCATGCCCGCCAGCAGGGGCTGGATGCCCTGTACGCCGTTGGCCGTCTGTCGGCCCTGGCGGTTGAGGCCTTTGGCGAGGGCGGACGACTGTTCGCCAGCAAGGCCGAGTTGATCAATGCACTGCGCCCGCAATTGCAGGCGCAGACCCGGGTATTGGTCAAGGGATCGCGTAGTTCCGGCATGGAAGAGGTGGTTGCCGGTCTGGTGGACACAACTGATAACGAAAACAAGGCCCACTGACAATGTTGCTGCTACTGGCTCAATATCTCCAACAGTTCCACACCGGCTTCGGTGTATTCCAGTACCTGACCCTGCGCGGGATTCTCGGGGTGCTGACGGCGCTGGCCATTGCGCTGTTCCTCGGGCCCTGGATGATCCGTACCCTGCAGGTGCGGCAGATCGGTCAGGCGGTACGCAATGACGGCCCGCAATCGCATCTGTCGAAAAAAGGCACACCGACCATGGGCGGGGCGCTGATTCTGGTGGCGATTGCCATCAGCACACTGCTCTGGGCCGACCTGTCCAATCTGTATGTCTGGGTCGTACTCGGGGTGACCATCAGCTTCGGGGCGATTGGCTGGGTCGATGATTACCGCAAGGTGATCGAGAAGAACTCGCGTGGTCTGCCGTCGCGCTGGAAGTACTTCTGGCAGTCGGTGTTCGGCTTGATTGCGGCGATTGTGCTTTACGTTTCGGCCAAGACTCCGGTCGAAACCACCCTGATCGTGCCGTTCTTCAAGCAACTGGAATTCCAGCTCGGCATCCTGTTCGTGGTGCTGACCTATTTCGTCATCGTTGGCTCCAGCAATGCAGTGAACCTGACCGACGGTCTCGATGGTCTGGCGATCATGCCGACCGTAATGGTCGGGGCGGCATTGGGCATTTTCGCCTACCTGTCGGGCAACATCCGCTTTGCCGAATACCTGTTGATCCCCTATGTACCGGGTTCGGGAGAACTGATCATCTTCTGTGGTGCGCTGATCGGTGCCGGTCTGGGCTTTCTCTGGTTTAACACCTATCCGGCCCAGGTGTTCATGGGCGATGTCGGTGCCCTGTCGCTGGGTGCGGCGCTGGGGGTGATTGCGGTAATCGTTCGCCAGGAAATCGTGCTGTTCATCATGGGCGGAATTTTCGTGGTTGAGACCCTGTCGGTGATCATTCAGGTCGCGTCGTTCAAGTTGACCGGCCGGCGAGTGTTCCGCATGGCGCCGATTCATCACCATTTCGAATTGAAAGGCTGGCCCGAGCCTCGGGTCATTGTGCGCTTCTGGATCATCACCGTGGTACTGGTGCTGATCGGACTGGCAACCCTGAAACTGCGTTGAGGATGACAAGGTGGCACTGATTACCACGGACAAGCAGCGGATCATCGTCGGGCTCGGTAGCACCGGGCTGTCGGTTGCCCGTTATCTGGTCGGCCGTGGTCTGCCCTTTGCCGTGTGCGATACCCGCAGCAGCCCGCCGGGTCTTGATCAGCTCAAGCGTTTTGCTCCGATGGCCGATGTCTATCTGGGTGAACTGGACGAGCAACTGCTGTGCGCTGCCGGTGAGCTGGTGGTCAGTCCCGGTATCGCCATCGCCACGCCGGCGATTGCGGCTGCCAAGGCTGCCGGGGTCTCTGTTGTAGGGGATATCGAGCTGTTTGCCCGCGAGCTGATTGCGCGAGAGGCCAGGCCGCAACTGGTGGCCATCACCGGTTCCAACGCCAAGAGTACGGTGACCACCCTGGTGGCCGAGATGGCAGCCGATGCTGGCCGGCAGGTGGCGGTGGGTGGCAATCTGGGTACCCCGGCACTGGATCTGCTCGACCAGCAGGCCGAGCTGTACGTACTGGAGTTGTCCAGTTTCCAACTGGAAACCACCGAGCGGCTGAATGCCGAAGTCGCTACCGTACTCAATATCAGTGAAGACCACATGGACCGCTATAGCGGTCTGGCAGCCTATCATCTGGCCAAACACCGGATTTTTCGCGGTGCCCGTCAGGTGGTGTTCAACCGGGACGACGGGCTGTCGCGGCCACTGGTGGCCGACCAGTTGCCGTGCCTGAGTTTTGGCCTGTCGCGCCCGGACTTCAAGGGTTTTGGCCTGCTCGAGAAGGACGGTGAGGCCTGGCTGGCCTTCGAGTTTGCGGCGCTGATGCCGGTGCGCGAACTGAAAATCCGTGGTGCCCATAACCAGGCCAACGCTCTGGCGGCTTTGGCGCTGGGGCATGCGGTGGGCTTGCCGCTTGACAGCATGCTGAGCACCCTGCGCCGGTTTGCCGGTCTGCCGCATCGTTGCCAATGGGTAGGCCAGCATCAGGGCGTGGATTACTACGACGACTCCAAGGCCACCAATGTTGGTGCCGCGCTGGCCGCGATTGAAGGCTTTGCTGCCGATCTGGCTGGCAAGCAGGTGCTGATTGCCGGCGGCGATGGCAAGGGCGCGGATTTTGCGCCGCTGCGCCAGCCAGTGGCGCGCCACTGCCGGGCAGTGGTGTTGCTGGGCCGCGATGCAGCGTTGCTGGAGCAGACGCTGGCGGGTAGTGTGCCATTGCTGCGCGTCGACACGCTGGAGCAGGCAGTGAACTGTGCGGCCGCCCAGGCTCAGCCCGGCGATGTGGTGCTGCTGTCGCCGGCCTGCGCCAGTCTCGACATGTTCCGCAATTTTGAAGAGCGCGGTCGACTGTTTGCCGAAGCGGTTGCGAGGTTGCCGGCATGAATGCGCTGAACCGGATTCCGACCCTGACCCAGTTCGTTGAGCCGCTCGCCGGTGCACGCCGCTTCGACCTGGATCTGCCGCTGCTGGCGGCGGCGTTGGCGCTGCTCGGACTGGGTCTGGTGATGGTCAGTTCGGCGTCCATGGAAGTGGCGGCCGGGCAGTTGGGCAATCCCTTCTATTACATGGTCCGCCAACTGATCTATCTGGGGATTGGCCTGGGGGCGATGGCCACCGCACTGTCGATTCCGCTGAAACTCTGGGAGCAGTTCCGCTTCCCGCTGCTGTTTCTGGGGATTGCTCTGCTGATCGCGGTACTGATTCCGGGGATTGGGCGTGAGGTCAACGGCAGCTGGCGCTGGATCGCGGTCGGGCCGATCAATATTCAGCCCTCGGAGCTGGCCAAGCTGTTTGCCGTGGTGTTTCTGGCTGGCTATCTGGTGCATCGCCAGGATGAAGTCAAGGAGCGCTGGTTTGGCTTTATCAAGCCGTTCATGGTGCTGTTTCCGATGGCCTGGCTGCTGATCATCGAACCTGACTTTGGTGCCACCGTGGTATTGATGGGGGCGGCGGTGGGCATGCTGTTCCTCGGTGGGGTGGGGCTGTTCCGCTTCATCCTGCTGTTCGGCTCGTTGGCCGGGGCCGCCGGCCTGCTGATTCTGTTCGAGCCCTATCGCCTGCAGCGTCTGACCGGTTTTCTCAACCCCTGGGATGACCCGTTTGGCAGCGGGTATCAGTTGACTCAGGCTCTGATCGCCTTTGGCCGTGGTGAGTGGCTGGGCGTCGGGCTGGGTAACAGCATTCAGAAGCAGTTCTATCTGCCCGAGGCGCATACCGATTTCGTGTTTGCCGTACTGGCCGAGGAAATGGGGCTGATCGGTGCGCTGGCAGCCTTTGCCCTGTTGATTTTCGTAGCCGTACGCAGCCTGTACCTGGGGTTGTGGGCCGAGCGCGACGGGCAGTTGTTCTCGGCCTATCTGGCCTATGGGATTGCGTTGATGTGGTGTGGGCAGATCCTGATCAACGTCGGTGTGAATGTTGGCCTGCTGCCGACCAAAGGTTTGACCCTGCCGTTCCTCAGTTATGGCGGTAGTTCGTTGGTAGTGTGCTGCATCAGTCTGGGCATCCTGTTGCGCATTGATTGGGAGCGTCGACAAGCGCTACGGGAGGTAAGCAATGAGCAATAAGGTATTGGTGATGGCAGGCGGCACCGGCGGTCACGTGTTTCCGGCGCTGGCTTGCGCGCGAATGCTGCGTGATCAGGGCTTCGAAGTGCACTGGCTGGGCACCCGTCGGGGCATCGAGGCTGAGCTGGTGCCTGATGCCGGGTTCCCGATCCACTACATCGACATTCAGGGTGTACGTGGCAAGGGCAAGCTGGATCTGCTCAAGGCACCGGTACGGATTCTGCGTGCGTTGCTGCAGTCGCTGAAGCTGCTGGACCGGCTCAAGCCGATCTGCGTGCTTGGTGCCGGTGGCTATGTCACCGGTCCTGGCGGACTGGCTGCCCGGATCAAGCGGATTCCGCTGGTTATCCATGAGCAAAATGCAGTGGTCGGCACCGCCAACCGGTTGTTGGCGCGCTGGGCCGCTCGCTGCTGTGAGGGTTTCCCGGGCAGCTTCGCTAATCCGGCCAAACGCCTGAGTACTGGCAACCCGGTGCGCGAAGATATTTTCCAGACCCCGGAGCTGAGCTGGGACGGCGGCCGCCGGCCACGGCTGTTGATTCTGGGTGGCAGTCTGGGCGCTGCGCCGCTGAACCGCCTGCTGCCGCTGGGGCTGGCACTGGTCGATCATGACAAGCGCCCGGAAATCGTTCATCAGTGCGGAAAACAGCATGTCGAGGATACCCGCGAGGCTTATCAGATGGCCGGTGTGGCAGCGATTGTGGAGCCGTTCATTGCTGATATGGCTGGCGCCTATGAGTGGGCCGATCTGGTGGTGTGCCGGGCCGGCGCGCTGACTGTCTGCGAACTCGCGGCCGCTGGCCGGCCGTCGCTGCTGGTGCCACTGCCGCATGCCATTGATGACCATCAGAGCGCCAATGCCCGGTTCCTGGCTGATCGCGGAGCTGCCGAGCTGTTGCCGCAAGCCAGTCTGACACCGGAGCTACTGGCGCAGCGGCTGAATTTTCTTTTCTCGCAACCGGAGAAACTGCAACAGATGGCAGAACTTGCTCGTAAACAGGCGACCCCGAACGCTACGGCGGATGTGGTGCGCGCCTGCCTGGAGGTGGCCCGTGAGTCCTAAGGCGACCTTCACCCTGCCGGAAATGCGCCGCATTCGCCGGATTCACTTCGTCGGTATCGGCGGGGTTGGCATGTGCGGTATTGCCGAGGTGTTGCTGAACCTGGGCTATCAGGTGTCCGGTTCCGACCTCAAGCGTTCGGCCGTGACCCAGCGCCTGGAGAGTTTCGGTGCCCGGATCGATATCGGCCACCGCGCCGAAAATCTGGCCAACGCCGATGTACTGGTGGTGTCCAGCGCGATCAATCCGAGCAACCCGGAAGTGGCCGCGGCGATTGAAAAGCGCATTCCGGTCGTGCCACGTGCGGAAATGCTGGCTGAGCTGATGCGTTATCGCCACGGTATCGCAGTTGCCGGAACTCATGGCAAGACCACCACCACCAGCCTGATCGCGTCGGTACTGGCGGCTGAAGGCTTGAGCCCGACATTCGTAATCGGTGGTCGTCTGACCAGCGCCGGGACCAACGCGCAACTGGGTGAGAGCCGTTATCTGGTGGCCGAGGCCGATGAAAGCGATGCCTCGTTCCTGCATTTGCAGCCGATGGTGGCGATCGTGACCAACATCGATGCCGACCACATGGCTACCTACGAAGGTGACTTCAGCAAGCTCAAGCGGACCTTTGTGGAGTTTCTGCACAACCTGCCGTTCTACGGCCTGGCGGTACTGTGTGTGGATGACCCGGTCGTGCGCGAGATTCTGCCGCAGGTTAACCGCCAGGTCATTACCTATGGTCTGAGCGAGGATGCCGATGTCCGCGCTGTGGATATCGAACAAAAGGGCATGCAGACCCATTTCACGGTCTTGCGTGACGGGCATGAACCGCTGCGGGTGTGCGTCAACATGCCGGGCGTGCACAACGTGCTGAATGCGCTGGCGACCATCGCTGTGGCCACCGACGAGGGCATCAGCGATGCCGCGATCGTCAAGGGCTTGACCGGTTTCGAGGGCGTTGGCCGGCGCTTCCAGGTCTATGGCAATTATCCACTGGCTGATGGCGAGGTGATGCTGGTCGACGATTACGGCCATCACCCGCGTGAGGTTCAGGCGGTGATCAAGGCCGTGCGCGCCGGCTGGCCGGAACGGCGGCTGGTGATGATCTATCAGCCGCACCGCTTTACCCGGACCCGCGACCTGTATGAAGACTTCGTTCAGGTTCTGGCCGAAACCAATGCGCTGCTGCTGATGGAGGTCTACCCGGCCGGCGAGGAGCCGATTCCGGGCGCTGACAGCAAGCATCTGTGCCGCAGCATCCGGCAGCGAGGCCAGGTGGACCCGATTTATGTTGATCGTGACGCCGACGTGATGCCACTGCTGGAAGCGGTGCTGCAGCCTGGCGACATTCTGTTGACCCAGGGGGCCGGGGATATCGGTGGCCTGGCGCCGCAACTGGCCGAAGCCTTGAGCCGGCTGGGGCAAACCGTTACGGAGGGTAAGGCCTGATGGTTGACGTAAAAGCTTTGGGCCGTGTCGCAGTACTTTATGGCGGTCATTCGGCCGAACGGGAAGTGTCGCTCAAGTCCGGCAAGGCGGTACTCGAGTCGCTCAAAGGTGCCGGGGTAGACGCCTATGGCATCGATGCCGGAGACGATCTGGCGCAGCGCCTGATTGCCGAGCGCCCGGACCGGGTGTTCATTGCCCTGCATGGTCGTGGCGGCGAGGACGGTAGCCTGCAGGGGCTGCTGGAAAGCCTGAAGCTGCCTTATACCGGCAGTGGCGTGATGGCTTCTGCGCTGGGCATGGACAAGCTGCGGACCAAACTGGTGTGGCAAAGCCTGGGGCTGCCGACGCCGCCCTACGCCGTGCTGACCGATGAGACCGAGTGCGCGGCGATTGTCGAGCGCCTGGGTGCACCGCTGATCATCAAGCCGATCCATGAAGGCTCGAGCATCGGCATGGCCAAGGTCGATAGCGAGGCCGCGCTGCGTAGCGCCTGGCAGTCGGCGCGTCAGTACGACGATGTAGCACTGGTCGAACAGTGGATCACCGGCGCCGAGTTCACCGTAGCGATTCTAGATGGGCAGGCGCTGCCAGCAATTCGGTTGCAAACCCCGCACACCTTTTACGACTACGACGCCAAGTACCTGGCCAATGACACCCAGTACATCTGCCCCTGCGGCCTGCCGGCGGACAAGGAAGCGGAACTGGCCGAATTGTGCCTGAAGGCTTTCAACGCCGTGGGTTGCCATGGTTGGGGGCGGGTCGATGTGATGCAGGACCAGACCGGGCAGTTCTATCTGCTTGAAGTCAACACGGTGCCTGGCATGACCGATCACAGCCTGGTGCCGATGGCTGCTAAGGCTGCGGGCAAGAGTTTTACCGATCTGGTGCTGGCGATCCTCGCCAGCGCCCGGTACTGAGGAGTCTGTTGGATGTTGGGGCTGATGATCAGGGATCCGCGAGCAGGCAAGCCTGCGACTCGACGCCAGGCGTCGGGTCGTGGCGCCGTGCGCGTGACCCCGCCAGCCCCGCGCAGCCGGCCGCGGCTGAGCTTCAGCCTGCCTGCCATGAACGGTCTGGGGATGCGTTTGCAACAGGTACTTTGGCCGTTGTTGCTGGTGGCCCTGGGCATGGGGCTGTACGAGTTGGGCAGCCGGCTGTGGCCGCTGGCCGACCGGCCGATTGCGCTGATCAGCGTACAGGGCGAGTTGCAGTACATCGACCACGACGCGGTGCAGGGAGTGATCCAGCCTTATCTGCAGGACAGCTTCCTGAGCATCAACCTGCGGGGCCTGCAAAGCGATCTGGCGGCCATGCCCTGGGTCGCCAAAGCGTCGGTACAGCGGGTCTGGCCGGATCAGCTGGTGATTCATCTGGACGAACAGCTGCCGGTTGCCCGCTGGGGTAGCAATGCGCTGCTCAATAACGAAGGGCGGGCCTTTGAGCCGGATGAGATCGCGAGATTTGCCGATCTGCCCCAGTTGAACGGGCCGCAGCGAGCCAAACAGCGGGTGATGCAGCAGTACCAGCAGTTCAATCGACTGTTGCGGCCCTATGGCCACGGTGTGGCGCAGTTGGAGCTGCGTGATCGCGGGAGCTGGTTTCTGACCACCCAGGACGGGATTCAGATTCTGCTCGGACGTGACAACGTAGTGGAGAAGATGCAGCGGTTTCTGACCATCGACCAACTGGTGTTGTCCGAGCGTCGGGAACAAATAGCGCGGGTCGATCTGCGCTACAGCAACAGCATGGCGGTGGCCTGGCGCACGCCGGCCAACGTGGATTAATCGGGGAGTGACACAGGCTTATGGCAAGCAAGCAGGGTAGCAGGATGATCGTCGGGCTGGATATCGGCACCTCCAAGGTGGTGGCGCTGGTCGGCGAGATCGGAGCGAACGGCGAACTGGAAATCGTCGGTATCGGCTCGCATCCCTCGCGTGGCCTGAAAAAAGGCGTGGTGGTCAATATCGAATCCACCGTGCAGTCGATCCAGCGGGCGATCGAAGAAGCCGAACTGATGGCTGGCTGCCAGATCCACTCGGTCTTTGCCGGCATTGCCGGTAACCACATTCGCAGCCTGAACTCGCATGGCATCGTTGCCATCCGGGATCGCGAAGTGGTGCAGGCCGATATTGATCGGGTACTGGATGCCGGCCAGGCAGTGGCGATTCCCGCTGATCAGAAGGTGCTGCACATTCTGCCGCAGGAATATGTGATCGATAACCAGGAGGGCGTGCGCGAGCCACTGGGCATGTCTGGAGTTCGCCTGGAAGCCAAGGTGCATCTGGTGACCTGTGCGCTGAACGCCGTGCAGAACATCGAGAAGTGTATTCGCCGCTGCGGCCTGGAAGTCGAGGATGTGATTCTCGAACAACTGGCCTCCAGTTATGCCGTGCTGACCGAGGATGAAAAGGAACTGGGTGTCTGCCTGGTGGACATCGGTGGCGGTACCACCGACATCGCCATTTTCACCGAAGGCGCGATCCGCCACACCTCGGTGATTCCGATTGCTGGCGATCAGGTGACCAACGATATCGCCATGGCGCTACGGACCCCAACCCAGTACGCCGAAGAGATCAAGATTCGCTATGCCTGTGCGTTGGCCAAACTGGCTGGCCCGGAAGAAACCATCAAGGTGCCCAGTGTTGGTGAGCGCCCGCCGCGTGACTTGTCGCGCCAGGCTCTGGCTGAAGTGGTCGAGCCGCGCTACGACGAGCTGTTCACCCTGATCCAGGCCGAACTGCGCCGATCCGGTTACGAGGACATGATCCCGGCCGGAATCGTCCTGACCGGCGGCACCTCGAAAATGGAGGGGGCTGTCGAGCTTGCCGAGGAAATCTTCCATATGCCGGTACGCCTGGGCGTGCCGCAGGAATTCAAGGGGCTGACCGACGTGGTGCGTAACCCGATCTACGCCACCAGCGTAGGCCTTCTGCACTACGGCATCAAACATCAGGGCGAGTCCAGTCCGGGCTCGGAGTCGAGCCGCGAATCGACCCTTGAACGGGTCAAGCGCTGGTTCAAGGGCAATTTTTAAAGAAGCCTGCCGTAAGCAGGTCGTAGCAACGAAACGAAGCAATACAACGAGTACAAACTCAAGGAGATGGGACCATGTTCGAATTGATCGATAACGTACCGCAAAACGCAGTTATCAAGGTTGTTGGCGTCGGTGGCGGCGGTGGTAATGCGCTGCAGCACATGGTGGTGAACAACGTTGAAGGCGTCGATTTCATCTGCGCCAACACCGATGCTCAGGCACTGAAGAACGTCAGTGCGCGCACCGTGTTGCAGCTCGGCTCGGCGGTAACCAAGGGCCTGGGTGCCGGGGCCAACCCGTTGATCGGCCGGGAAGCAGCGATCGAAGATCGCGAGCGCATTGCTGAAGTACTGCAAGGCTCCGACATGGTGTTCATCACCGCTGGCATGGGTGGTGGTACCGGTACCGGTGCCGCGCCGATCGTTGCCGAAGTGGCGCGTGAACTGGGCATCCTGACTGTGGCCGTGGTAACCAAGCCGTTCCCGTTCGAAGGCCGCAAGCGCATGCAGGTCGCTGATGAAGGTATCCGCGAACTGAGCCAGCATGTCGACTCGCTGATCACCATTCCCAACGAAAAACTGCTGACCGTACTGGGTAAGGACGCCAGCCTGCTGGCAGCCTTCAGCAAGGCCAATGATGTACTGCTCGGTGCTGTACAGGGCATCGCCGACCTGATCATGCGTCCGGGCATGATCAACGTTGACTTTGCTGACGTTAAAACCGTCATGAGCGAAATGGGCATGGCCATGATGGGAACCGGTCACGCCAGCGGCCCGAACCGCGCCCGTGAAGCGGCTGAAGCGGCAATCCGCAGCCCGCTGCTGGAAGATGTCAACCTGATGGGCGCACGCGGCATCCTGGTTAACATCACCGCTGGTCCGGATCTGTCGCTGGGTGAGTTCTCCGAAGTCGGTAGCACCGTCGAGGAGTTTGCCTCTGAGTCAGCCACTGTGGTGGTTGGTACTGTGATTGATCCTGAGCTGCGTGATGAACTGCGCGTGACCGTTGTAGCTACCGGGCTGGGCAGTCGTGCCGACAAGCCGGTCAAGGTGGTCGACAATACCGCGGCTCCAGCTGCCACTCGCCAGGTGGAGAACAGCAGTGCGCCGAACTACCGGGATCTGGATCGTCCGACCGTCATGCGCAATCAGGCTCCGGCCGGCAATGCTGCTGCCGCACGCTTGAGCCAGCCGACTGAAGATCTGGATTATCTGGATATCCCGGCGTTCCTGCGGCGTCAGGCTGATTGATTGGGTCAATCGACGGCATAGGGCTGATTGGTATTCAGCGGGGGCATGCTTTGCTATCATGCACGCCAATTGTTGAAAATTATTCGCAACTAAGCGGAAGCCAGGTCACACATGATCAGACAGCGCACACTGAAGAACGTAATCCGGGCCACCGGTGTGGGCCTACATTCGGGTGAGAAGGTTTATCTCACCCTGAAACCGGCTCCTGTGGACACCGGGATTGTGTTCTGCCGGACCGATCTCGACCCGATGGTCGAGATCCCGGCGCGTGCCGAGTTTGTGGGTGAAACCACCATGTCCACCACCCTGGTAAAGGATGGTGCCAAGGTGGATACCGTCGAGCACCTGTTGTCGGCCATGGCCGGCCTGGGCATTGATAACGCCTATGTTGAACTGAGTGCTCCGGAAGTGCCAATCATGGATGGCAGCGCCGGTCCGTTCGTGTTCCTGATCCAGTCCGCTGGTATTGAGGAGCAGGACGCGCCCAAGCAGTTCATTCGGATCAAGCGCGAAGTCAGCGTGGAAGAGCCGGGCAAGCGTGCCACCTTCGTACCTTTCGAGGGCTTCAAGGTGTCCTTTGCCATTGACTTCGATCACCCGGTATTTCGTGGCCGCAGCCAGTTTGCCAGCGTCGATTTTTCCAGTACCTCGTTCGTCAAGGAAGTCAGCCGGGCCCGGACCTTTGGGTTCATGCGCGATATCGAATACCTGCGCTCGCAGAATCTGGCGCTGGGCGGCAGTGTCGATAACGCCATCGTGGTTGACGAGTACCGGGTTCTGAACGAAGACGGTCTGCGTTACGAAGACGAATTCGTTCGGCACAAGATCCTTGATGCCATCGGTGATCTCTATCTGCTGGGCAAGAGCCTGGTTGGCGAGTTCCGTGGCGAGAAATCGGGTCACGCTCTGAACAACAAGCTTCTGCGTACGCTACTGGCGAACAAGGATGCTTGGGAAATTGTCACCTTTGAAGACGCCGGCACCGCACCCATCTCCTTTATGCGTCCTGCCGCTGCTGTCTGATAGAACACTCGTTTCGTTGTTTTGGACGGCTGCCTCGGCAGCCGTTTTTTTATTTGTAAAAGCGCTGCAATCGCAGTGGCGTAGGATCAGCTTGCTAGGACTCGCGATGGTGCCGCGCCAGACGCTCAAGCGCGGCTTTTAGTGCTGGGTCGCTTACCACTTCGGCGGTCTCTTCCAGGCTTTGGGCCGCCACGATCGAATGCTTCATTTTGTGAAGTGGTGGTGATTTTTTGACCAACGGCGGTTGTACCTTGCAGTAGATTTTAGTTAAGGTTGCGAATTCCGTGTAGACCTGTAATTGGCGGATCAGGCGTTTTTGTTGGTAACGCAGGCGAGTGGCCCAGTGGCTGTCGCTAACCACCAGACGCAAGACTCCGTCGCGCAGCGAGGCTACACGGCAGTGTTCGCGCGCCGCCGGCTCCAGTTGGGTTTCCACCAGGGCCTGGAGGCGCTTGACGGTACTGGCTCCGGCAAATAGCCCCTTGAGGGTGGAATGGGTGCGAAGTAGATCGCCTGGACGGCGAGCATCCAGCGGAGTAAACGACATGACAGTGCCTGTGGAGTGATACACAGCGGTCATCCTAGCAGAACCGCGTATTTAGGTGTTTGGGGATTATTCTGTGAATATCATTATCTTGACCGGCCGCCACGGAGCGGCCCGGGCGTTGACCTTGAGTCCGCCCTGGGTGATTGGGACGGTACTGACCGTGCTGGCCCTGCCGATCATCGCCGCGCTATTGACCTGGAAAGTCATGGCGCCGACCACTGAAGTGGTAGTCAGTGCCCAGGACTATGACAGGGTCTGGCAGCGTACTCTGGACGAAATGGCCAGTCATTCGGCCAGTGATGAATCCCAGTCCCAGCTTGAGCGGATGACTCAGCAGTTGGCCCGATTGCAGACCCGGCTGACCCGGCTTGATGCCCTGGGTGAGCGGTTGACCGAAATGGCCGAGCTGTCGGATGGCGAATTCGACTTCAACAGCGACCCTGGCATGGGTGGACCGGAGCTTCGCAAGGAATCGCTGCGCTACGAAACACCGGATGTCCAGACCGTGATCGACCAACTGGCTGAGCGGATCGACAATCGCACCCAGCAGCTCAAGCTGCTTGAAGAGCTGATGCTCAACCGCCAGACCGATGCCAATGCCCTGTTGGACTTCAAACCAGTACAGGTAGGTCACATTTCCTCCGGCTTTGGTCGTCGGGTCGATCCGATTACCGGGCGCATGGCCCTGCACACCGGGCTGGACTTTGCCGCTCCGCGCGGTACCCCGATCTATGCAGTAGGTGCCGGGGTGGTGACTTTCTCCGGGCGCAATGGCGCCTACGGCAATATGATCGAAATCACCCATGGCGGTGGCTACAAGACTCGCTACGCCCATGCCCATACGCTGGATGTGAAGAAAGGTGACCTGGTTCAGAAGGGTCAACAGATCGCCACGGTGGGCTCCACTGGCCGTTCCACTGGGCCGCATCTGCATCTGGAAATCTACCGCAACGGTATGGCAGTCAATCCGGCTCGCTATATTGCCCTCAAGTAAGCCTTCCCATATCGCGCCGATACCTGTCCGGCGGTTTATTGTGGCGCGATATTCAGAGTAGAATGACCCCTTTTATGTCGTCATGGCCGGATAATCTCAGCCGGCCCTGGCCTCCATCAAACGGAAATCAGGTCGACTATGTTTGCGCCTTTATTGAAGAAACTGTTTGGAAGCAAAAACGAGCGTGAGTTGAAGCGCATGGGCAAGATGGTCGCATCGGTCAATGCCCTCGAAGAAAAACTGAACGCCCTGAGCGATGAACAGTTAAAGGCCCAGACCCAGGTGCTCAAGGACCGGCTGGCCAAAGGCGAAACCCTTGACGATATCCTTCCTGATGCGTTTGCCGTAGTGCGCGAGGCGAGCAAGCGGGTACTGGGCATGCGCCACTTCGACGTTCAGTTGATCGGTGGTCTGGTGCTGCATGAAGGCAAGATCGCCGAGATGAAGACCGGTGAGGGCAAGACTCTGGTGGCGACCCTGCCATCCTACCTGAATGCACTGTCCGGCAAGGGCGTGCATGTGGTCACGGTCAATGATTATCTGGCGCGCCGGGATGCCAATAACGTCCGTCCGCTGCATGAGTTCCTGGGACTGAGCGTAGGCGTAGTGGTGCCGTTCCAGGACCCCGAGGAAAAGCGCAAGGCCTACCAGTGCGATATCACCTACGGGACCAACAACGAGTTCGGCTTCGACTACCTGCGCGACAACATGGCGTTCCGGCTCGAAGACAAGTTCCAGCGCGGTCAGAACTTCGCCATCGTCGACGAAGTCGACTCGATCCTGATCGACGAGGCGCGCACGCCGCTGATCATCTCCGGGCCGGCTGAAGACAGTTCGCAGATGTATATGACCATCAACAAGCTGATTCCCAGCCTCAAGCGGGCGATCCCGGCTGAAGAGGCCGAAGCTGAAGTTGAGGGTCATTACGTTATCGATGAGAAGACCCGTCAGGTCGAGCTCAACGAAGAAGGTTTCCAGTACGTCGAGGACCTGCTGGTCCAGCAGGGTCTGCTACCCGAGGGTGACAGCCTGTACGCGGCCCAAAACCTCGGTCTGCTGCATCATGTGAATTCGGCGTTGCGGGCGCATACCCTGTTCCATCGCAATGTTGAGTACATCGTCCAGAACAACCAGGTCATTCTGGTGGATGAGCATACTGGCCGGACCATGCCGGGCCGTCGTCTGTCCGAGGGCCTGCATCAGGCCATCGAGGCCAAGGAAGGGTTACAGATTCAGGCCGAAAGCCAGACACTGGCTTCGACCACCTTCCAGAACTACTTCCGTCTGTATGACAAGCTGTCCGGCATGACCGGTACTGCTGATACCGAGGCGTTCGAGTTTCGCCAGATCTATGGCCTTGACGTGGTGGTTATTCCTACCAACAAGCCGATGATCCGCAAGGACTACAACGATTTGGTCTATCTGACCATCGAGGAAAAGTTTGCAGCAATCGCTGCCGACATCAAGGACTGCATGGAAAAGCAGCGCCCGGTACTGGTAGGTACGGCTTCGATCGAGTCTTCTGAGGTGGTTTCGCAACTGCTGCAGCAGAAGGGTGTTCCGCATCAGGTACTGAATGCCAAGTACCACGAGAAAGAAGCGGAAATCGTTGCCCAGGCTGGTCGCCCTGGGGCCGTGACCATCGCCACCAACATGGCTGGTCGTGGTACCGATATTATTCTTGGCGGTAGCTGGGAAGCTGAGGTTGCCAGCCTGGAAAACCCGACTGAAGACCAGATTGCGCAGATCAAGGATGAGTGGCAGCAGCGCCACCAGCAGGTACTGAATGCCGGTGGTCTGCATATCATCGCCTGCGAGCGGCACGAATCGCGTCGTATCGACAACCAGTTGCGTGGTCGCGCCGGTCGTCAGGGCGATCCGGGTTCCAGTCGTTTCTATCTTTCGCTGGAAGACAATCTGATGCGTATCTTCGCCTCCGACCGGGTGAAGAATTTCATGAAGGCCCTGGGTATGGAGAAGGGCGAGGCGATTGAGCACCGCATGGTGACCAACGCCATCGAGAAGGCCCAGCGCAAGGTTGAAGGGCGCAACTTCGACATCCGTAAGCAGTTGTTGGAGTACGACGACGTCGCCAATGAGCAGCGCAAGGTGGTGTACCGCCAGCGCAATGATATTTTGGCCGCCGAGTCGGTCGAAGAAACCATCAAGGCCATCCGCGCAGATGTGGTGGCTGACGCAATCAGCCAGTTCATTCCGCCCCAGAGCCTGCCCGAGCAGTGGGACATCCCTGGGCTTGAGCAGCATCTGGCTAGCGAGCTGGCGCTCAAACTGCCGATCCAGCAATGGCTCGACGAGGACGATCATCTGCACGAGGAAGGGCTGCGCCAGCGCATCCTCGATGAGCTGGTTAAGGCCTACGCCGAGAAAGAAGAGATGGCCGGCGCCGAGGCACTGCGCACCTTCGAGAAACAGATGTTGCTGCGGGTATTGGATGATCGCTGGAAGGAGCATCTGGCGACCATGGATCATCTGCGCCAGGGTATCCACTTGCGCGGTTATGCCCAGAAGAACCCCAAGCAGGAATACAAGCGCGAGGCGTTCAACCTGTTCGAGCAACTGCTGGACTCGCTCAAGCATGACACCATTCGCATTCTCAGCCATGTTCAGGTTCGCCGTGAAGACCCGGCCGAAGAGGAGGCGCGGATGCGTCGACAGGCTGAGGAAATGGCCCGGCGCATGCAGTTCAAGCATGACCAGAGCAGCGCGCTGGATGTAGCCCCTGAGGCCGAGGGCGGTGCTGCACAACCCGCCAGCGCGGCACCGGTAACCCGTGACGGCCCGAAAGTTGGACGCAATGATCCTTGCCCCTGCGGTTCGGGTAAGAAGTACAAGCACTGTCACGGTCAGATCGGCTAAGGAACCACTGAAAAACTACCTGCGTTGGCAATACTGCGTTTTTCAGAGGTTTTAATCGGTAGGAGCGGCCTGCGGCCGCGAATGGGCTTTGCAGCCAGCGCCAGCAGTCGTTCACGTCTGCAGGACGCTCCTACCAGCTAGAATCAGTTGTTATTCATTCCTTTGGAGTCCTTCCCATGCCTGTTGGTCTCGGTCCTTTGCCTGTGTTGCATCCTGTTCCCGGTTTTCGTCTGGGTATTGCGTCGGCCGGAATCAAGCGAGCAGGGCGCAAGGATGTGGTGGTCATGGAAGCGGCTCCGGGCTCGGTGATTGCCGGGGTATTCACCACCAACGCCTTCTGCGCGGCACCGGTTACCCTGTGCAAGCAGCATCTGGCCCATCACCCGCGCTATCTGCTGGTCAATACCGGCAATGCCAATGCCGGAACCGGCAAGCCGGGCATGCAGGCAGCGGTGCGAACCTGTGAAGCGTTGGCCGAGCTGGTCCAAGTTGGTCCAGAGCAGGTATTGCCGTTCAGTACCGGTGTAATTGGTGAGCTGCTGCCGGCCGACAAAATCATCGCGGTATTGCCGCAGGCCCTGGCAAACCTGGCTGAAGGCAACTGGGCCGAGGCCGCCGAGGGCATCATGACCACCGACACCCTGCCCAAGGGCTGTAGCCGGCAGATCAGCCTTGGTGGACAGACCGTGACCATTACCGGTATCTCCAAGGGGGCCGGCATGATTCGTCCGAACATGGCGACCATGCTCGGTTATATTGCCACCGACGCCAAGATTGCTCCGCCGTTGCTGCAGCGTCTGGTCAAGGAGGCGGCCGACCTGTCCTTCAACCGCATCACCATCGACGGTGACACCAGCACCAACGATTCCTGCATGCTGATTGCCACCGGTCAGGCCGATATGGTCGAGATCATCGACTACGCCAGTGCCGATTACCGGGCTCTGAGTGATGCGGTCAAGGGCGTGATGCTGGAGCTGGCCCAGGCGATCGTGCGTGATGGCGAGGGGGCGACCAAGTTCGTCACCATTCAGGTCAATGGCGGTGGCAATCAGGACGAGTGTCTTGATGTGGCCTACGCGGTGGCCCATTCACCACTGATCAAGACGGCACTGTTCGCCTCTGATCCGAACTGGGGACGCATTCTTGCTGCGGTCGGCTATGCCGGTGTGCCGGAATTGAATGTCGAAAAGATCGATGTCTATCTGGATGAAGTCTGCATTACCCGTCAGGGTGGCCGGGCGGCGGACTATACCGAGGAGCAGGGTGCCCGGGTGATGGCCCAGGAGGAAATCACCATCCGCATCGAACTTGGGCGCGGCCAACACAGTGAAACGCTGTGGACTACCGATCTGTCCCATGAGTATGTGCGGATCAATGCTGAGTACCGTACCTGATCTGCGTTCGTCACCGCATCGCTTAATGGATTGCCACGGGCCTTCGGCCCTCGCAATGACGGAGTAGTGGAGCGAAGGCAACAGGTAAGAACCGGGTCACAAAGGGTGACCCATATCAACGGGGACCCCTCCCCCTCAACGGGCAGGCCCCCCTCACGTCATTGCGAGGAGCAGGGGGCGGCCATCCGCCGTCGTGGCGATCCATGCTGAGTGCTAGCTGCCCCACGCACTGACGGACTGTAGTTCATGGCGGCTCAGGCCTGCTCCTATGGGCAATACTGCGCCTCGATCTGGCCGCGTTCCACCCGATGGCGGCCAACCCGGTTGAGAATTACCCGTCGGCCCTCCAGCTCGCTACGGGCTGGGCAGAGGCGGAATGTTCCAGCCAGAAAACCACCGTTCAGCATTTCTGTCTCGCCCAGTGGGTTGAACCGCACATACTGGGCCAGTACCCCATTGGCGTGTATACCTCTGATCCGGCTGGGTTGCAGCTCTCTGAGGAGTTGTTCATCTGAATCGTAGCGGCCATTATTGTTGCTATCGAGAAACATCTGCCAACCCTGGCTCCAGTCGCCATCAATCGGGGCCAGAGTAACCGGACGGTTGCGTAGAATTGCTTCCTGACGAGCAGCATTCAGACTACCGGTCAAGTAACTGATGCTGCTGTCGAGCCGCTGGCGATCAATCGCTGCGCCAACGCCGGGAATACCGATAGCCAGCAGTATGGCGGTCAGGGCAATGGCAGCCAACAGCTCAAGCAAGGTGAAACCTTGGGTGGGCATGGCATCTTCTTCCGTGAAATAAATGCTGAAAATAAAAAAGCCGGGCTACGATCCTGTGCCCGGCTTGATGATAGATCAGTGATGGATCAGCGCCAGCATTCTTCCTGGGTTTTGCCCGAACCTGTGCGCCCCTTCTCACCTCTGGCGTTCAGGGTCAGGTTGCCACAGGCGCTGTCACCGAACTGCTGGGTGGCGGTCAGCGTATAGCCTCCGTCATTGGCAGCCTGGCCGACGCTGAGGGTGTAGTACTTGGCGTACTTGCTTTCACCCACGTTCAGTTGGCTGCGGTTGGTATCGCTGGTGACGTAGCTGTTGTTCTGAGCGTAAAAGCGTTCCTGCCGTGCTGCAGCTTCCATCAGCAGCGCCTGGCCTTCAACCCGGTTGCCGCGCAGTACATGCTCGCGGTAGGACGGGTAGGCGATACTGGCCAGAATTCCGACGATGACCACTACGATCATGACCTCCAGCAAGCTGAAACCACGGTTGGATTTGATAGCGACCAAAGACATTAATTGTCCTCCAGGGGGATGACCTGCCAGCTCTGGCGGCCTTCAAGTTCGGGAGAGGGGCTGAAGCCTACGCCGTTGCCACTGCCACCAAAAATCATACCGTCACCTGAGAGGGCGATCCCGCCAGGCGAATTCTGTTTGAAGCCTGATACCACCATGCCGTCAATGGTGTCGTTGCTGTCAAAGCGGCCATCGGCATTGAAGTCCAATGCGGGGTGGAAGGTACGAGCTCCAGTCTGGGCATTCAGTGCGTATACCCAGCCGCTGGTGCCGTCGGCACAGGGATCTTCGTTGGGAATCAGCGAACTGAACAATATGGTGTCACCACGTACCTCCATGCGGTTGACCATCATCTCGCCTTCCAGAGCCTGACCCTGTACTTGCAGATCGATAAACCAGCCCCAGTTCTGAACCCGGTTATTCAGCTCTTCCTGAGCAGGGGTGGTATTGGCCATATACCACTGTGGCAACGTTTGACTGATGACCCGAACTTCGAGACTGTTGCCATCGAAGTTGTGCGCCTGCTCAGCGCTGATGCTCTGTCCGTGCAGGTTGCTGCGGCTGAGACTGGGCCGGCTTGTGTTGCTGGTGGACTGGGCCCGAGTCAGGCGGTCCCAGATGCCATATACGGCCTGGGCCTTGCTGGTGTCGGGAGCAGCATCAGAGGTCTCGAAGTATTTGCCGGTACCAACGATCACAATGTAGCCCCGGCGGGTCGGGTGACGGACCAGTGATGGAATGGCAGTAATCGGTTGCACGTCGCCGTTACTGGCGCGAGCGCGGTACAAGGGCTGGCCACCGTAGGATACGTCGAAGCTGGATGCCTGGACGTTACCCTGGACTGAACGGGCGAAGGGATCAGGAATCTCCTGATTGGTCGTAGTTGTGTTGATCAGATCAAAGCGCCACAGGTTGCCTTGCAGGTCCCCTGCGTAGGCATAGTCCACTACACCGTCGCCGTTATTGTCAGCACCGCGCACGCTGGAAAGACCATTGGCACCGTTGGTGCCCTGGTCTACCACCAGTTCTGTTAGCAGATTGCCATTTGCGATGTCGATGACGAACATGGATGCCTTGTCATCAACGCTATCGTAACCATTGCCAAGCAAAATGCCCCATTGACCACTGTGCAGGCGGACGATCTCAGGCTCGGCAAAGGTATAGCCGAGGTTTTCGTAGCCTTCGGTTTCGTTGCTGATTTCCCACAGGAGCTGGACATTGCCCGGATTGGTAATATCCAGGGCGAAAAGCCCTTTGCCGCCAGCGCGCAGAGTGCCGACCAGTACGGTACGCCAGCCGCCGTCAAAGTACACATCACGCACTACCGGAGTGCCATCGACAAAGTAACGATGGGCGCCGCCCTGATAGCTCTGGCCGGTCAACCGGGGCATGTTGGGCAATACCATGCTGGGGATGAAAGCGAACACCTCGGCACCGGTGTCGGCGTCGAAGGCATGGAGCATGCCATCGTTGGCGCCGACATAAACCAGTTCAGGGCGCCCGCCAGTAGTATCAGAGCGAGGAGGGCGGTTGGCATTCTGGAAGGCCAGATAATCGCCGGGGCTGCCATCGATCCGGTCGGCCAGATAAGGCAGGTAGCTCGGGGTACCAACCAGTACCGGGCTGGAGTTGATGATATCGCCCAGTGGCGAGCTGCGACGCCGGAAGGTTCCGGCAGTGTCGCCTTCGCCGCTGCGGTTACCGCGCAGGTAGCTGACTCGACCGTTGCCGCGACTGTCCACAGTATTACCCAGAGCGTCAGGGTTGGTATTGAATATGGCTTGCAGGTCGCTGCCGAGATTGTTGTAGTCGAAGGATTGCAGGCTGTTGGTTCCACTGCCTCCAGCCATCCAGATTGTACGCTCGTTTGGGCTCGGGAGTTGCTGACGGGCGCTCCAGAGAGGAGTCTGGGTTACGGCGCCGTTGGCGTGGCGGATTACATCGGTGCGGGTCAGATCACCGCTCCAGTCGGAGCTGTCATAAGAGGACTCGAACAGTCGGTTGGTTACGCTGAAGTTGTCTGCTTCCAGGTCACTGAGGTCTGTTGATACGCCGGGCTTGGCCGCTGTAGAGGTGCGCTCGGCAATGCGGTTGATGATGTCGTTGAAGGCCCCAACGATTTCCTCCGGGCTATCGGCACTGAAGAACTCACCACGAGAGTTGATTGCCGCATGCCACAGATCGTAGACATTGTTGTCATTACTGGCCGATGCCGGTGGCCAACTGGCTTGGCCGTTTTTGAGGCTTTGGTAACCTTCGCCGGCGAAGGTGCTTCCATCCCATTCCAAGCCGGGTTGGTTGAGTGCGCTGGTCAAGGCCAGACCAACGTTGAAGTTCACCATGTGCTGCCAGGTTGCCGGGTTGTTGCGAGGGTCCCAATATTCACTGCTGGTCCAGTTGCCTGAGTCGGCGACATAGGGGCCGTATTTTTTCAGTTCATTGGGGATAGTCGACCTGAGGTCGGTCGCCCAGTAGTGCATGGCTAGATCGGCCAAGGTGTTGTTGGTACTGTCGGCAAAGGGTGCGCGTGTGCCGTTATAGTTTTCGCCATCAGGGAGTGTAAAGCTGCTGGCGTCATGGCGGAAGGTGCCTGTAGGGCTGCCATCGTCACCGTTCCACATGCCATCGGTCATGAGAATATGGTAGCTGGGCCGGCAGCTAAGTACCGGGTTGGTGATGGTAGTGCCACCAATTGGATTGGGGGTGGCTGCCCAGGCAACATCGGTTTGCAGGAATTTTCCGGCCCTGTCTAGGGCGGCACGTAGTGGTGTGCCCTGATTGAACTGAAGATCCTGCATCCATTCGAAGAAGTTGTACTTGTGCTGCCCACCGAAGGTGCGGAACCTGTTGTTATTGCAGTTATTGGAGTTCAGTGAGGTGCAGTTGCCCAGGCTCTGCCAGGTAAAGCGCACCGAAGCAGGCAATTCATTGAAGGCCAGATTGGCTGCGCTCAGGGTTGCCAGGGCGCGATTGCGATAGAAGCTGTACCAGATGGCGAAGTTTTCCCGCTCGTCACGGCCATTGATTCCGGATGTTTCGCTGACTCTGACCAGCGTGTAGCAGTCGTCGTTGTTAGGGGTGGTCTGGCAACTGGTAGTATTGTTGCGAGTGTAGTAATACGCAGGAACAGCTGTTTGCGTTACAGAGGCGGTCATATTGTTGTTGTTACGGCTACAGCTAACGTTATTTAGCGTTACCCCGTCAAAGGTTGCCGTAGCGGTACAGCCTGTGCTGGTTCTACTAATATTGAATGTGATAGCTCCTCCGGCGGTTGTCTGAGGACTGCAAGCACCATTAGTGTTTCTACTGCAAGACGCGGAGAAGTCTGTGGTCGGGTTCTGAGCCAGGTTGTAAATTCGGCCTGTCGGGGCTGTGTAATTGGTCGAGCTGTTGTAATTGTAGTTCTGGCTGACATTGATATCGTCGTTCCAGGATACGCGATAGTTGTTGGCCAAGTCTCGGGCCCCTAGGTCAGTACGAAAGCCATTGTGATAGGCGTTGGTGAAACTGGTGCTGAACCCTGGGCTGGCTTCACTGCCATTGGAGTTCAGCTTGACTGGTAGTAGATAGTCTACTTCGGGGTTGTAATACATCGGGTTGAAGGCAGCAGATTTAGTGCGGCGATTATTTCGTACCGAGTTGTCGTTGGCTCCCATCGAGTCGGGCACAAAGGCCCAACGCATACTGCCTGAATCATCCAGGGTAAAAATCAGGTTCGGTGCAACAGAATCCACCAGCATCAGTGGTTGCTGGCTGACATCCAGTGCGGCGGCATAGCTTGAAGCGGCATGCAGGTACAAGGAAAAGGCCAGAGTGCTGAGAGCCGTTTTGCGCGCGGCGCCAAGAGTTTTCATGGGTCGATCAGCCTTTTGTCAGTTGTATACGCGGGCGGTGGTTGAGCGCATGTGAAGCTCGCTGTTGTCGCTGGCGGCCCGGCTGTTGATTTCATAGCGGAACAGGCCAATGCCCATCAGCATGTTGCCGTATTCGGGGTTCTCGTTTTCCCCGGTGTCGGCTCCGCCAGGGGCGGGAATGGCATACCAGTTGATTGTTTCTGCGAAGCTGGTTACGTCGTCCGGCGAATAAACCTGGGTTTTGATGGAGTCAAAGAACTGTTGGTAGTCTGGGGCTCTGTTGATCAGACAGGGAGCTTCGGGTTGCAGGTTGTTTGGGCACTGATTCACGGCATTGAGCGGTCGCAGTGCGGTAGCCAGATCATAGGAGCCAGGGATTTGCCGGCGGGTGCCGATGGTCCGGTACTCGCCGTCGCGCAGACCGGCCTCGGCAGCATTGAACAGTTGTTTCTGATCAACCAGGTTGCCAGTGATCCGCGCTTCAAGGGTGACTTCGCGCATATTGGTGATAGCCAGGGTCGTAAGGATCAGCAGAAAGACCAGGGCGATGACCAGGGCAGCGCCGCGCTGCTGGTAATGGTGTGGTGTTTTCATCGTGTCAGATTCCTGAGGTTGACCGTACTTTCTGCGATCAGATACAGCGCCCGATCCGGGGCGGTGGCCCGGCCGTTGTCGTACCAGGTGGCTTGCCAGCGCTGGTAGGCCGGGCTGGCGTTGCTATCGGCCAGGTTCTGCGCACGGCTTTTCAGCAGGGCGGAGTAGCGCACCGAACGAATGGTTTCACCGGCGGCAGGCGCCAGGGTGTACCTGGCGGCCTCACGGCTTTCTCCGCCACTGACACCAAACTCAAGCTTGAAGTCGACCAGGTTGTCGACAATGGCCACGCCGTTGCAGAGCAGGGCGCCATCAACTACTTGCAGACGCACGATGGCCGGCTCCGCCGGGTTGGTGTAGGGCTCATCGGCGGCATCCAGCTCAGTTCCGTCACAGGTGGCGACACCTGGCACGTTGGGTTGATAGCGGATGCACAGGCGTTGGCTGGCGGCATGGAAATTGATCACCTCCCCGGCTGCGAATGTGCAGGTTCCGGCAGTAGCGGCCCGGAAGGTATTTTCGAAGGAGTCGTCGGGCCGGTTGCGATAGCCGACCCGCTGCAGTTCTTCCTCAAGAATCAACAGGGTGTAGCGGGCATTCTCGACATTGTCGGATTGACCCTGCTGGAACAGGTAGTTGCCCTTGTTGTCGACGTAGATCTGGGTGATGCCCAGAATCAGCAGGCTGCTGATGGCAAGGGCGATCAGCAGTTCGATCATCGACAGTCCGCGTTCAGCGTGGTTGAAGTAGTTGTTCATATCTGGGTCCGGAAGCGATAAGTGCAGAACTCGGGGGTCGAGTCACCGGCTTGCGGGCACTCGTTGCCTACCGCCCGCCAGGCCAGTTGAATCTCAATGGCCGCTGCATTGTCATTGCAGGTGCCGGGAGCCGAAGACAGGCAGCTATAGATCTGATTGCCGAACTCGTCGGCCCCTGGTAACAGCAGGCGCACCTTGCGGGCCCAGCAGGCCAGTTGGTCGCCAACCAGAGTGGTAGGGTTGCCCGCTTCCAGGCAGTCGCCATTGGCGCTGGTTGGCAAGCTGGCGAACAGTGGAGAATCATCACTGTCAGCTTCCAGAGAGCCTGGGTTGGTGCGCACGATTTCCAGCAGCTCACTGGCCAGAATGACGGCCTGGGTGCGTTGAACCGAATCCTGGGTGTACTGAATGGCCCGCCCCTGCATCGCCACCATGCCGAGGATGCCGATGGCGGTCAGCAGTATGGTGATCAGAACTTCCAGCAGACTGAAGCCCCGCGTATCTCTATGGTTCATGGTGTGCAACTCCCCAGGCTACCGCCTGCGGCATTCTGGCCTTTGTGGTGAAGGGTGGTGGAGCCACTGCCAGAGACGGTCAGTAGCAGCCCTGTACCGGCGTCATCATCGCGGCAGAAGGTTGAGCGAAAATCGGGGACGGTGGCGGTGCCGTTGGGGCGATAGCCCAATTGGTTGGCGCTGGCGCGGAAGTCGACACCGCCCAGGGTCAGGGTAGTGGTGCGAAGCGGCTCTCCGCGCGCGCTGACCTCAATGCTGCCGGCAGTAGTATCAATGGCGACCTGTACGGGAACCTTGCGGATGACTGCCTCGCTGCGGGCGTACTGCAGCAGTGCGTTGAACTCTTCCGCCTGGGACTGAATGCGATTATCGCGAACCAGCGTGTTGAAGCCGGGAACGGCTATCACTGACAGAATGACGAGTAGTGCAATCACTATCATCAGCTCTACCAGTGTAAATCCCTTCGAACTTCCGGGTGTCATGATCAGCTCCATAGACCTTTTCAGCGGCAAAGGTACAGAGTTGATTAGCCAAGGGCACGGGTTGGGTGATGGGTGGTTGAAGAGAAGGGATAAGTGGTTTTTGAATACGGTAACAGGCTTGGTAAGAGCGGCCGAGGGCCGCTCTTACCCTGGGGTTACGGGCTGGGTCGCCCCTGATCCGGCTGGCTGTAATCGCATACCCCGTCAGGGAAGATTTCGTTTAGTCGTGCGACTTGGCCGGCATCTGGGGTCCAGCTCCCGTAGGTTCCATCGGTTATGGCCGTGGCTACCGGTTTTAGGCTGCATTTGAAGACGCTGCCTTCGATTGGTCCGCCAGCGACCATTCGCGAAGTGGTGTAGGTCGGGAAGGCCTGGGTGCAGATGCCGGCGCTCTGGTTGTCAAGAATGCCGTTCCATACCTCATCGCCTGCGGCCATTAGTTCGCCATCGCTGTCGAAGCAGCTATCCACCGCCTGGGCCGGGCGGTTCTCACCAATGCTCTGATCCGGGTTGGCGCGGATGTTCATCAGCCAGTCATGCAGCACCTCCAGAGCCATCCATGTCTGGTCAAACTCCTGGCCAGGGCGCGGGCGGTTCGGGTCGCTGGTATTGGTGGGACGGGTATCGGTAAACCAGATCACCTGACTGTCGGCATGCCCCATCCGGTTGATGATTCGCTGCCGGGCCGAGAACGACTGATGGCTGTTGTGCATGTCCAGTACTTCTTCCAGGTAGTTGCGCCAGTCGATCACTGGAATATCCAGCTGCCCGTCAAACACCATCCCTGAGCTATAGGCCGCCTGGATAGCCTGCAGGTCACCGGCAGTCCGGGGCGCGGGCGCTATGCCGTCCGGACTCAGGTTCATATTGCGCATGCTCCAGGGGTCGAAGAGGCTGGGGTCTGCCATTACGTCATTGATGCTGCCGAGGAACGGGAATCCCTCCTGGACCATTTCATTTGGCTGTTTCCAGCCGCCGACAAAGGCATTCAGGTGCAGAAACTCTGTCGGGGTGATGGCGCCATCGACCAGGGCCTGAAGGCCGTATTGAACTCCGACGTTATCGTACAGCGTGCGCGGTTCGCCCTGATCATCGACACCGTAGATGTTGCGCAGGTCGTCGTAGTGGGTCCACTTGACGCTGTTCATGATGCCGGCGGGTTCCATCAATTGCTGATTGGTGACCTGACCGAACAGCGGGTTCATGACCAGCGGAGTCAGGCCACGCCAGGCCGGGATGCACTCGGTCATGCCGGGAGCGGTGGCATAGCCCAGCATGGTCTTGGCGCCAGCCAGCGGGTCAGGGTAGTCATCGGTCGAGTTGAGGCCGACCAGCAGACTGCGGTTGGCGGTGGTCTGCCATAGCGGGTTGGTCCGGTCGGTGGCGTCCATATAATGCTCAAGCAGTTCGCAGTCACCGATATGAATGGTCTGGGTCACCATGTCCGGGTAGGCGTACTGGGGCACACCGGCGTCAATCAGGCCGGGATGATTCTGGGCGTAGACATATTGCTGGATGCCGCCGCCGGAACCGCCAATGGCGACGGTGTAGTCTGGCATGCCGAAGCGCTTGACGAAGTGCTCCTTGGTCATCAGCGCTGCTTCACCGCCGACCTGCAGATTGTAGTGAGTATTGGTGCGAGTGCCGGTGGAATAGATCACCGCATAACCCTGGCCTAGCACCTGGGGAGACAGCGCGCGACCGCTCAGGCGGCCCTGGGTGTGGCCAATGGCGACCCCGCCTTCGAAGTGAAACAGCAACCGGTCGTTCCACAGTTCTGTAGAGGCGCTGTCGGCGTTGTCGCCGAGACTGGCCAGGGTCGCGAAGCTGTAGATGAAACGGTTGAGCGTGCCGACCTCGCGGCGTACGACAAAGTCCACTTCGCGGCCATCGGTTAGTGTGGTGGTTGCCATGTCGGCTGGGCGGCTGCCGTCACCGGGTAGTGGTTTGTAGCTATTGTCGGTCGCCCGATAGAGAAACTCGACATAGGGTTCGATCATGCAGTCCTTGCTGTAGCCGATCAGCGTACCGCCCTCAAACACCGGGAAGCCGGCATTGTCATCGGTATCGACCAGAGGCTGGCGGCCCAGTTCAGTGGTGACGGTGCAGACAAAGGGGTATTGCTGCGGGCCGGAGAAGATCGGGCCGCTGAGCGGGTGGCTGGTCAGGCTCAGGTTGTCCAGCGGACCGTGCTGGGTATGGTGCAGCTCAAGCTGGTTATCACCCGGCTCCAGCCCTTCGATCAGAACTTCCATGCGCCCCAGGCGGCTGATGGTCCGGCTGGGCTCGATCTGCTGGTCGTTGAGCCAGAACTCCAGTCGCTCCAGTTCCTGCTCGACCAGATCAGGATCGCCGAGAATGCTTACCAGCACATCTTGACCGCTCACCTGATCGGCCGCGCTGGACAGGGGGTCGAGGTTGAAGTCAGGAGCGGTTGGTGACTGGCGATTGGAGCTTGAGCTGGAGCTGTTCAGGCAGCCGCTCAACGCCAGAGTCAGCAGGCTGATGGTGCCGGGTAAAAGATAGCGTCTAGTCAGTGACATGGGTGCGTCCCTCGTGTGGCCTGTATCTTGTTGTGGTTATGGCCTGACCAATGCTAGGGGGCGATGTGCTGACAAAACAGGTACAGATTCGGCGATTTGACTGGAACAGATGTGGTTTAAAGCTGGCTGGCCATCTCACCGAGTTTGGTAATGGCTTGCCGGATCGCGGGTGTGACCGGGTGGCCGGCGTTGATACGCAGATAGTTGTAGTGCCGTGCGCCGGCGGAAAACACATTGCCGGGGAAGATATGAATGCCGGCGGCCAGCGCCTGATCGAACAGCTGCCTGGAGTCTGACTGGCCCGGCAGCTTTACCCATAACACGCAGCCGCCGGCGGGCTCTTCTACCCGTGTACCAGCAGGAAAGGTGGCCCGTATCAAGGCTGCGGTATCACGGCTTTGCTGCTGCAGCTGTCGACGCAAGCGTTGCAGGTGCTGGGCATAGAAGCCGCTTTCCATCAGGCGCCCGAGCAGCAACTGTGGGGCCGAGGCGGTGGTAATGCTGCTGATCTGTTTGAGTTCGCGCAGCCGGTGGTGAAAGCGCCCAGGAGCAACCCAGCCGAGCCGCAGCCCGGGCATCAAGGTTTTGGAGAAGGAGTTGCAGTAGATCACCATCCCGTGCTCGTCATAGGCCTTGGCCGGCAGTGCCTTGTCAGCGTAAACGGTGTCGCCCCAGATATCGTTCTCGATCAGCGGAATCTGATAACGGTTGGCCAGGGCTACCAGTTTGCGCTTGCGCTCGACCGGCATGCTGAAACCCAGTGGATTCTGGGCATTGGGCGAAACCAGACAGGCGCTGACCTGGCCGCGCTTGAAGGCCTGCTCCAGAGAGTACAGACAGATGCCGTCGCGGTAATGGGTGGGGATTTCCACCACCCGCCGTTGCAGTACATCCAGGGCCACCAGCGTGCCGTAGTAGGTTGGGGTTTCCACGGCCACGCTATCGCCGCGTCGGGTGACCGCGCGCAAAGCCAGCTCAATGGCTTCCATGCAACCATTGGTGACGATCAGGTCCTGTTCGGTGATGGGGACGTCGTACTTCAGACTGCGCCTAGCCAGTTGATGGGTAAACCGCGGATGGCCGTGTGGATGCATATAGTCCCAGGCCTCCAGCGGATGAGTCCGGGTGACCTCGCGCAGGGTCCGCAGTACCCTTTCAACAGGCATGCTACTCGGGCTGGGTAGTGCGATACCCAGGCGGATCAGGTCCTGTTCGGCGTGGGGTTCCATGTAGTGAAGGATGTCCTCACTGAGCGAAACCTCTACCGGCAGCAAGGGGAAGTGTGCGGGGTGCTCGTTGTCCGGTTGGCGCGGCGGATCCTGGCTGACATAGACCCCGGAACGCGGACGCACTTCAATGAAGCCATCCAGCTCAAGCTGACGAAAGCACTGCATGATGGTGTTGATACTGACGCCGAACAGCTGGCTCAGATGGCGTATCGAGGGCAAGCGCTCGCCAGCGCGATAGCTGCCGCCGAGGATATGTTTGCGCAAGCGTTGACTGATGCTCTCGTACAGAAAGAGTTCGTGGGCCATGGGTGTATCGTCTCGGCTTCCTGCGGACGCGGGCCAGATTGTTGTTAGTGGCCTCAGACCCAAGAGTATAGGCGGGGAGAGTGCTGTGCGCCAAAATTGTGCGCTTTGGGTTAGTCATGCGGCCTTCCCTGATCCGGCTGGGTGTAATCGCATACCCCGTCAGGGAAGATTTCCTTGAGTCTGGCGGCCTGGTAGGCGTCCGGTCGCCAGTGACCATAGGTACCATCGTTCAAGGCGGTGTCCACCGATTTCAGTGCGCATTTGAAAATCCCGCCTTCAATTGGCCCGCCAGCGACCATGCGTGAGGTGGTGTAGGTCGGGAATACCTGGCTGCAGGCTCCGGGAGGCTGGTCGTCGAGCTTGCCGGCCCAGACGTCATCGCCGGCGGCGATCAGGCTGCCGTCAGCGGCAAAGCAACTGTCGAGCGCATTGGCCGGGCGGTTCTCGGCGATACTCAGGTGCGGGTTGGCGCGGATGTTCATCAGCCACTCATGCAGCACTTCCAGGGCCAGCCAGGTGTGATTGGCTTCCTTGTTGGCGCGCGGTCGCAGTGGATTGCTGGTGTCGGTGGGCCGGGTGTCGGTGAACCAGATCAACTGGTGATCGGCGTGCCCCATTTGGTTGATGATCCGTTGCCGGGCAGAGAACGATTGATGGCTGTTGTGCATGTCCAGCGCATCTTCGAGGTAATGCCGCCAGTCGATCAGCGGGATATCCAGCTGGCCTTCGAATACCAGACCGGATCGGTAAGCTGCTCGAATGGCTTCGGGATCGCCTACAGTGCGGGGCGCCGGGGTGATGTGGTCCGGGCTCAGGGTCATATTGCGCCGGCTCCAGGCATCGAAGCGGCGGCTGGGTGATGCCAGCACATGGGGTAGTGAGCCGATAAACGGGTAACCCTCCTGAACCATATCCGCTGGCCGCTTCCAGCCGCCGACCAAAGCGTTGAGACGGAGAAACTCTTCCGGTGTGATCTTGCCGTCGGTCAGGGCGCGCAGGCCGTATTGCACACCAACATTGTCATACAGGGTACGGGGTTCGCCTTGTTCATCCACGCCGTAGATGTTGCGCAGGTCCTGATAGTGGGTCCAGCGTACCGTTGACATCAGTTTTTCTGGCTGCATCAGCTCCTGATTGCGGGCCCGCCCATAGTGTGGGTTAAGGACCAGAGGGGTGAGGCCGCGCCAGCCGGGGACGCATTCGCTCATGCCGGGTGCGCTGGAGTAGCCCAGCAATAGCTTGCCGAGAGCGAAAGGATCGAGGAAGTGCGCAACGGCATTGAGCCCGACCAGCAGGCTGCGGTTGGCGGTGGTGCGCCAGCGCCGATTGTTCTTGTCAGTTACGTCCATGAAGTGTTCCAGTAATTCACAATCCAGGCCGTGAATCATCTGGGTGACCATGTCCGGGTAGGCGTACTGTGGTACGCCGGCATCGATCAGACCGGGATGGTTCTGAGCGTAGATGTATTGCTGGATGCCGCCACCGGAGCCGCCAATGGCTACGGTGTAGTCAGGAACCCCAAAGCGCTTGATAAAGTGCTCCTTGGTCATTAGCGCGGTTTCGCCGCCCAGTTGCAGGTTGTAGTGTGTGCTGGTACGGGTGCCGCTGGAGTAAATCACCGCATAACCCAGGCCCAGCGCCTCTGGCTCGAGCGAGCGGCGGGTTACCCGGCCCTGGCTATGGCCGACCCCCACGCCACCCTCGAAGTGAAACAGCAGGCGGCCGTTCCATAGATCGGTTGAAAGCCCGGATGGCGCATCCTCGAAGTGCGCCAGAGTGGCAAAACTGTAGATGAAACGGTTGATGGTGCCGATCTCCCGGCGCACGATGAAGTCCACTTCGCGGCCATCGGTCAGAACCGTGGTGGCAACATCATCTGGGTAGCTGCCATCCTCGGGCAGTGGCTGATAGCGGCCTTCGGTAGTGCGATAGAGCCAGTCGACATAGGCCTCAATCATGCAATCGTTGCTATAGCCGATCAGTGCCCCAGTGTCGTCGTGCACAGGAAAACCCGGCGGCTGGTCGCTATCGACCAGAGGCTGGCGCTCCAGCTCGCTGGTTACGGTGCAGACGAAAGGAAACTGCTGGGGGCCGGAGAAAATAGGGCCGCTCAACGGATAGCTGGTCAAGGTCAGTTCGTGCAGTTGTCCCAGCCGCTGATGGTGCAGCTCCAGTTGATTGCGACCGATGTTCAGGCCGTCGATCAGCACTTCCAGTCGGCCATCGCGTTGGGTCAGGCGCAGAGGCTGGACAGGGTGCTGGTTGACGCGAAACTCAAGGTTTCCAAGGGCTCGCTGTAACAGTTCGGGGTCGCCCTCCAGACCCAGCAGAACATCGCTGCCGCTGATCTGATCGGGGGCGCTGGACAGGACGCTCAGGCTGATCTGGCTGGCGTTCGTGGGAGTGTCGGCCCATGACTGGGATACCAGGCTCAATCCCAGGATGCCGAGTGCTACAGCAAACCCGTGGCGTGACATCATCGAACGCCCTCCCTTTCCTGACCCTATAACGACTATAGGCAAGGCGCCATACAGGCGCCATGTTAGGCGTCATTGCGAGCAGCAGGGGGCGGCCAGTCGCCGACGTGGCAATCCAGAGGTTTTGGCGTAGGCCCCTGGATTGCCACGGGCCTTCGGCCCTCGCAATGACGAGGTGGGGGGAGTGGCGGAGTGGGGTATTGCTGCGGGCCTTTGGCCCTCGCAATGACGGATTGGGGGGGATGAGGCTGGTCTGGCCAGCCTCGTGGCATGGGTTACCAGCCGGTCAGCGCCTTTCCAGCAATACCCCGGCTTCCATGTGATGGGTATAGGGGAACTGGTCGAACAGGGCGCAGCGGGTGATCTGGTGCGAGCTGTTCAACTGCGTCAGGTTGGCGGCCAGGGTTTCCGGGTTGCAGGAGATGTAGAGGATGCGTGGATAGCCACGGACCAGCTCCAAGGTCGCAGGGTCCAGGCCGGCGCGTGGCGGGTCGACGAATACGGTGTCGAACTCGAAACCGGCCAGATCAATACCCTGCAACCGGCGGAATTCGCGTACGCCGGTCAGAGCCTGGGTGACTTCCTCGCTGGCCAGACGCACCAGGGTGACATTGTCGACTCCGTTCATGCGCAGATTTTCCTGAGCGGCATGCACCGAGCGCTTGGCCAGTTCTGTGGCCAGTACCCGGCGGAAGCGGGTCGACAGCGGCAGGGTGAAATTGCCGTTGCCGCAATACAGTTCCAACAGGTCGCGCTCGCTGTGTCCGGCCGCACTCAGCGCCCAGCTCAGCATCTTCTGGTTAACCTCACCGTTGGGCTGGGTGAAACCGCCTTCGACCTGCTGGTAATGCCAGGAGCGCTCGTCGACTGTCAGGGTTTCGGTGACGTAGTCCTGGGCCAGTACCCGCTTGCGGCCTCGGCTGCGGCCGATCAACTGAATGTCGAGTGCCTCGGCCAGTCCTCGGGCCGCCTGATCCCAGCTCTCGTCGATCGGCCGGTGGTAGCACAGGGTGACCAGTGCCTGGCCTGATAGCGTAGTGAGAAACTCGACCTGGAACAGCTTGCGGCCCAACACCGGATCTGTCTTGCAGGCCTCCAGCAAGGGCCCCATCAGCGCATTGATGCGTCGGCTGGCAATCGGCAACTGTTCCAGCAGAACCGGCGCGCGCTTGTCGCCCTGCTCGAACATCGCATAGTGCGGCACGCCCTGCTCATACCACAGACGGAACTCGGCGCGCAGGCGGAAGTGTTCTGGCGGCGAGGCGAACAGCTCCGGTTCCGGGGCGCCGAAGGGGGCGAGCAGGTCGACCAGCCGCTGGCGCTTGTCGGCCAGTTGCTGGTCGTAGTTGTGCGGATTGAATTCCAGGCCCATCAGTGGAAGATCGCCAGTTTGATGATGAACAGTCCGGCCAGAATATACAGGCTGGGGTTGAGGTCACGCCAGCGCCCGGCCAGCAGCTTGATTGCTGTCCAACTGATGAAGCCCAGGGCGATGCCATGCGCGATCGAGAAGGTCAGCGGCATGGAGATGGCGGTTATCACCACCGGCGCGGCGACGGTCAGGTCTTCCCAGTCGATCTGGACCAGGCCACCGGTCATCAGTACTGCAACGAACAACAGGGCCGGTGCAGTCGCGTAGGGCGGCACGGTACCGGCCAGCGGCGAGAAGAACAGGCACAGCAGAAACAGCAGGGCGACTACGCAGGCGGTCAGGCCGGTACGGCCACCGACGCTGGTGCCGGCCGCTGATTCAACATAGCTGGTGGTGGTCGAAGTACCCAGGGCGGCACCGGCCATGGTTGCGGTACTGTCGGCCATCAGCGCGCGGCCCAGACGCGGCAGCTTGCCGTCCTGATCAACCAGATTGGCCCGTTGCGCGACCCCGATCAGGGTGCCTGAGGTGTCGAACAGGTCAACGAACAGGAAGGCGAAGATCACACTGATCATCCCGACTTCCAGCGCGCCACGGATATCCAGCTCCATGAAGGTCGGTTTCAGGCTCGGCGGCGGCGCGACCACGCCAGTGAACGAGGTCAGGCCAGCCAGCAGGCTGATACCGGTCACCACCAGAATGCCGATCATGACCGCGCCGGTGATCTTGCGATAGGCCAGGGCGACGATCAGGGCAAAGCCCAGTGCGGCCAGAACCGGTGCCGGTTGGCGCATGTCGCCCAGGGTTACCAGCGTAACCGGGTGATCGACCACCAGTCCGGCGTTCTTCAGGGCGATCAGCGCCAGGAACAGTCCGATCCCGGCGGCAATCGCCGAGCGCAGCGCCAGCGGAATGCTGTTGATGATCCACTCACGAACCTTGAAGATACTCAGCAGGAAAAACAGAAAGCCGGAAATGAAGACCGCCCCCAGGGCGACTTCCCAGCTATAGCCCATCGAGCCGACCACGGTATAGCTGAACATCGCGTTCAGCCCCATACCCGGAGCCAAGGCAATCGGGTAGTTGGCCCACAGGCCCATGATCAATGTGCCAATGGCGGCAGCCAGGCAGGTGGCGACAAAGGCCGCACCAGGGTCGATACCGGCGTCGCTCATCATCGCCGGGTTGACGAAGATGATGTAGGCCATGGTCAGGAAGGTGGTCAGGCCGGCAACGACTTCAGTGCGAACGGTCGTGCCGTGGGCTTTGAGTTGGAAGAGCTTTTCCAGCATGGAGGTATCCCAAGGTGTGAGGGCTGAAAAAGCGCCCAATTCTACCTTAATCAAGACACTTTTAGTGAATTTCTCCTGTCGTTGTGTCAGGCTTTACGGCCATTTTCTTGCGGAGAACCGCCATGACTCTGAGTTTTGACAACGACGCCCAGCGCGTCAGCTACGGTATCGGTCGCCAGATGGGCGATCAGCTGGCAGGCAGCAATATCCCTGATCTGAGCATTGATGCCGTGGTTGCCGGTCTGCGCGATGCCTTTGCCGGTCAGCCGAGCCAGGTTGAGGAGGCTGCGCTGCAGGCTGCTTTCCAGGCGCTGCAGGAAAAGATGCAGGCAGTAGCCGAGCAGGCTGCTCAGGCTGAGCGTCAGGCGGGCGTGGACTATCTGGCGGACAACGCCAAGCGTGAAGGGGTCGTAACCCTGCCGTCAGGCCTGCAGTATGAAGTCATCAGCGAAGGCACTGGCGCCACCCCGACTGCCAGCTCCACCGTGCAGACCCACTACGAAGGCACTCTGATCAGCGGTGAGGTATTCGATAGCTCCTACAAGCGTGGTCAGCCCGCCGAATTCCCGGTAGGTGGCGTGATTGCCGGCTGGACCGAGGCGCTGCAACTGATGAAGGAAGGCGCCAAGTGGCGGCTGTATATTCCTTCGGAGCTGGCCTACGGCGCCCGCGCTGCTGGCAGCATCCCGCCGCACAGCACCCTGGTGTTTGATATTGAGCTGTTGAAGGTGCTCTAAGCTTAGGCTGGAGCGACCCATGCGCTTTCCTCGGGTTTCCTGGGAGCCTGGAGCATCTGCTCCAGGACGGGGATGCAGCCGGCTTGCGCTGCGGGAGCGGATGCTCCCGCCTCCCAGGGGGGGTATTGGGAGTTGAGGTCCAGGAGGCTATCTGCCCTCTGAGCTATTAGAAGCTGCGATCAATCGAGAAGCGCGCCAGTTGTTCCAGTGAATCGCGGTAGGTTGAAGCCGGTAGTGTCTGCAGCAATTCAACCGCCTCATCAACCTGGCTGCGCGCCAGATTCAGAGTGTAGTCCAGCGCTCCGCAATCCCTGACCGCCTGCTGGATCGGCGTGATGTCTTCCAGGCCGCCTTTCTGGATGGCCTGGCGCACCAGTTGAGCCTGCTCGGCAGTGCCTTCGCGCATGGTGTAGATCAAAGGCAGTGTTGGCTTGCCTTCGGCCAGATCGTCTCCGACATTCTTGCCCATGGACTCGGCGTCGCCGGTATAGTCGAGCACGTCATCGACCAGCTGGAAAGCAATCCCCAGAGCATTGCCGTACTGGCGCAAGGCTTCGGTCTGCGTCTGGCTGGCACCGGCCAGCAATCCGGCACAATGGGTCGAGGCCTCGAACAGCATGGCGGTCTTGCTGCGGATCACTTCCATATAGGTCGCTTCGTCAGTACTGGCGTCGCGGACCTTGGACAGTTGCAGCACTTCGCCCTCGGCGATCACGTTGGTGGCATTGGCCAAAGTACGCATGATGGCCATGTCGCCCAGTTCGACCATCATTTCGAAGGCGCGGGAATAAAGGAAGTCGCCTACCAGTACACTCGGCGCGTTGCCCCAAAGGGCGTTGGCGGTCGAGCGACCGCGGCGCAGATCCGAAGTGTCGACCACGTCGTCATGCAACAGAGTGGCGGTATGCAGGAACTCGATAATCGCCGCCAGGCTGTGTTGGCGCGAGTCGCTAAGGCCGCAAGCCCGAGCGCCGAGCAGGACTACCAGTGGGCGCAGTCGCTTGCCGCCGGCACCGATAATGTAGTGACCAATTTTTTCGACCAGCGGAACCCGGGAGTGGAGCTGGCGCATGATGAGCTGGTTTACCGCCTCGAAGTCATCCTTCACGGCAGAATAAAAAGGCAGGGTAGTCATTGACCGTACACTTTCCTGAAGATTGGCGGCATGCTAGGTGTCGGGGCTGTTGGTGTCAAGGAAACCCACCACCACTGAGGGATGCGGCCTGACGGGCTGGGTGCTGTTTGGGCTTGCGCGGGCGTTGCTCTTTGCGTAGAATCCACGCCCTCGAAAACCCGATTCACAGCATCCCTGTTTTGACAATGGCAAGCTCGGGCCCGATAGGCGGGTTCACTTGCAGCCATGCCGGCCACTAACCATTATTCCCAAGCGCCGGGTGAGCAGGATTACGGAGAAAGCAACATGTACGCAGTGATTGTTACCGGTGGCAAGCAGTACAAAGTCGCCGAAGGCGAATACCTGAAGGTCGAGAAGCTGGAAGCCGAAACCGGCGCCAGCATCGAGTTCGACCGCGTTCTGCTGGTTGGCAATGGTGACGACGTCAAGATCGGTGCCCCGGTTGTTGAAGGCGCCAAAGTGACTGCTGAAGTGACCGAGCATGGTCGTGGCGACAAGGTGCGGATCATCAAGTTCCGTCGTCGTAAGCACCACATGAAGCGTCAGGGCCACCGTCAGTGGTACACCGAGATCAAGATTACTGGCATCTCTGCCTAAGCGATTGAGGAGTTAATACTCATGGCACACAAAAAAGCAGGCGGTTCCACGCGTAACGGCCGCGATTCAGAATCCAAACGACTTGGCGTCAAGCTGTACGGCGGCCAGGCTGCTACTGCCGGCAACATCATTGTTCGTCAGCGTGGCACCGAGTTCCACCCCGGCAAGAACGTTGGCATGGGCAAGGATCACACTCTGTTCGCCAAGGCTGACGGCGTGATCAAGTTCGAAGTGAAGGGCAAGTTCGGTCGTCGTTACGTTAATGTCGTAACTGCCTGATCGGCTCTGAACTGAAAAAGCCCTGTCGTGAGACGGGGCTTTTTTGTTTGTTTTGTTCGTGTTGTTTGTGGCTTATTCTTTCCATGTGTTTATAAACCCATCCCGCTCGGGAGGGGAGAGCGATGAAATTTGTCGATGAGGTATCCATCACGGTCAAGGCTGGTGATGGCGGCAACGGATGCATGAGCTTCCGTCGCGAAAAATTCATTCCCAAAGGTGGTCCGGATGGAGGTGATGGCGGTGATGGTGGCTCCATCTACCTGGTGGCCGACCCCAATCTGAACACCTTGGTCGATTACCGCTACACCCGCCGCTTCAATGCGCAGCGTGGCGAGAACGGTCGTGGCAAGGACTGTACCGGCGCCAAGGGCGAAGAAATGGTGCTGCCAGTGCCGGTTGGGACTACGGTCATTGATGCGGGTACCCAGGAGATCATTGGTGACCTGACCGAAGCCGGTCAGCGCCTGCTGGTGGCTCAGGGTGGCTGGCATGGGCTGGGCAACACCCGCTTCAAGTCGAGCGTCAACCGTGCTCCGCGTCAGACTACCCAGGGTAGCCTGGGGGAGTTGCGTGACCTTAAGTTGGAGCTGAAGGTGCTGGCTGATGTCGGGCTGCTGGGTTTGCCCAATGCGGGCAAGAGCACGCTGATTCGGGCGGTGTCTGCCGCCAAGCCGAAAGTCGCCGACTACCCGTTCACTACTATGGTGCCGAACCTGGGTGTAGTAGATGTTGGGCGGCTGCGCAGCTTTGTGATTGCCGATATTCCTGGGGTGATCGAGGGTGCGGCTGAGGGTGCGGGGCTGGGAACCCGATTCCTCAAACATCTGTCGCGTACCCGGTTGTTGTTGCATCTGGTCGATATGGCGCCCCTGGATCAAAGTGATCCGGTTGAGGCGGTAGAGACCATTCTGCATGAGCTGGGCAAGTTCAGTCCGTCGCTGCTGTTGCGTGAGCGCTGGCTGGTGCTGAACAAGTGCGACCAGTTGCTGGAAGATGAGCAGCAGGCGATTCTCGATGATGTGGTCGAGCGTCTGGAGTGGGAAGGTCCGGTGTTCGTGATCTCGGCGGCTGATCGTCAGGGTACCGAGGAGCTGGCGCAGGCGGCGATGAACTGGCTGGAAGAGCGTGAGCGTCTGATGGCTGAGGATGAAGAATACGCCGCCGCCATGGCTGAGCTGGATCAGGCCATCGAAGATGAGGCGCGTGCTCATATCCAGGCTCTGGATGATCGTCGTGCCCTGCGCAAGCAAGGGCTGCTCAAGGATGAAGATGACGACGACTTTGATGACGATGATGATGGCGAAGACGGTCCGGAAATCATCTACGTGCGTTGAGCGGAGGGAGGCAATAGCCTCCCTCTTGCGTCATGCAATACAATAAGCGCCGGTTTCCCCATTGTCCTCGGTTGATGGAATCAGCATGCGTGAAAAGGTAACCAACGCCCGGCGTTGGGTGGTCAAGATCGGTAGTGCCTTGCTGACCAGTGATGGTCGTGGGCTGGATCGTGCGGCCATGGCGGTATGGGTTGAGCAGTTGGTGGCACTGCGCAAGGCGGGTGCCGAACTGGTGCTGGTGTCCTCGGGCGCTGTGGCCGCGGGCATGAGTCGTCTGGGCTGGAGCGAAAGGCCCAAAACCATTCATGAAATGCAGGCCGCCGCCGCGATTGGCCAGATGGGATTGGTCCAGGCCTGGGAGTCCAGCTTTCAGGCGCATGGTCTGTCGACCGCGCAGGTACTGCTGACCCATGATGACTTGTCGGACCGCAAGCGTTATCTGAATGCGCGCAGCACTTTGCGGGCGTTGCTGGATCTCGGTGTTATCCCGGTGATCAATGAGAACGATACCGTGGTGACCGATGAAATCCGCTTCGGTGACAACGATACCCTGGGGGCGCTGGTCACCAATCTGGTCGAAGGCGATCTGTTGGTGATTCTGACCGACCGGGATGGGTTGTTTACTGCCGACCCGCGCAACAATCCGGATGCCGAGCTGGTTACCCAGGCCATGGCCGATGATTCCAAGCTTGACGCTATGGCCGGTGGCAGCGCCGGGGCGCTGGGGCGTGGTGGCATGCTGACCAAGCTGCGTGCAGCGCGGCTGGCGGCACGTTCCGGGGCTGGCACGGTGATTGTCGGTGGCAGGATCGAGCGGGTGATCGAGCGCCTGCAGGCCGGTGAGGTGCTGGGCACCTTGCTGCTGCCGGAGAAGGGTATGCTGGCTGCGCGCAAGCAGTGGCTGGCCGGGCACTTGCAGACCCGTGGCCGGTTGCTGATCGACGAAGGCGCGGTCAAGGCATTGACTGCCGGGCGTCGCAGCTTGCTGCCGGTTGGGGTCAAGGCTGTAGAGGGTAATTTCCGCCGCGGCGAAATGGTCGTCTGTGTCGGTCCGGACGGGCGCGAGGTGGCGCGCGGGCTGGTCAACTACAGTGCCCAGGATGCCGCCAGAATCATCGGTCAGCCGACCGAGGCGATCTCCCGGATTCTGGGTTATCTGGATGAGCCGGAATTGGTGCATCGGGATAACCTGGTGTTGGTTTAAGGCTGTGTTTCGGGCTTGACATTAGCCAACCCTGACGGCATAGTACGCGACCTTATTTGTACCTAATTCATCTGTTTTTCTGAGGAGCACGACGGTGGCCAACTCACCTCAAGCCAAGAAACGCGCCAAGCAGGCCGAGAAGCGCCGCAGCCACAATGCCAGCCTGCGCTCCATGGTCCGCACCTATATCAAGAACGTGGTCAAGGCCATCGACGCCAAAGACCTCGATAAAGCCAAGGCAGCCTACACCGCTGCTGTGCCGGTCATCGACCGTATGGCTGATAAGGGCATCATCAACAAGAACAAGGCCGCTCGCCACAAGAGCCGCCTGAACGCTCACATCAAGGCCATGGCTGAAGCCGCCTGATCGCGTTCGCTTGTTGTAGAAAAAGCCGGCCTTGAGCCGGCTTTTTTGTGCGTACTGAACTTGGGTTTGCCTGGGAGCCTGGAGCATCTGCTCCAGGACAGGGATGCAGCGAGCTTGCTGCGGGAGCGGATGCTCCCGCCTCCCGGGGTGCCGCTTCCCGGCAAAAGATACTCCCTGGATACCTTCACACAGGCTATTATCGCGGTTTTGCCGGATGAGTCACCGATGACCGATACCACACCCAATCCCGCTCCCGACGCCAAAGCTCCCGGCTTGCTGCGCTCAGGGTTGGTGGTCAGCTTCATGACCATGTTGTCGCGGGTGCTGGGACTGGTCCGTGATGTGGTGGTGGCCAACTATTTCGGCTCCAAGTCCGAAGCCGACGCCTTCTTCATTGCTTTCAAAATCCCCAATTTCTTGCGCCGGCTGTTCGCTGAGGGCGCTTTTGCCCAGGCGTTTGTGCCGGTGCTGTCGGAGTACCGCACCAAGCGCAGCCTGGCTGAGGTCAAGCTGCTGGTCGATAAGGTCGCCGGCACCCTGGGGCTGACGCTGGTGGGGATTACCGCGCTGGGGGTGGCCGGGGCGCCAGTGCTGATCACCCTGTTTGCTCCAGGGTTTCATGGCGACAGCGAAAAACTCGGGCTGGCGACCGACATGCTGCGGATTACCTTCCCCTATCTGCTGCTGATCTCGCTGACCGCGCTGTGCGGCTCTATTCTCAACAGTTACAACCGTTTCGCGGTGCCGGCATTCACCCCGGTGCTGCTGAACCTCAGCATGATTGGCGCCACGCTGTGCCTGACGCCGTACTTCGATCAGCCGATCATGGCGCTGGCCTGGGGTGTGTTCATCGCCGGGGTGCTGCAGTTGCTGTTCCAGTTGCCGTTTCTGGCGCAGATCAGGCTGCTGCCGGTGCCGCGCCCGGACCGCAAGCATGAAGGCGTCAAGCGGATAATGACGTTGATGATTCCGGCGCTGTTCGGGGTCTCGGTCAGCCAGATCAACCTGATGCTGGATACCGTGCTGGCGTCCTTTCTGCAGACCGGCAGCATTTCCTGGCTGTACTACGCCGACCGGCTGTCCGAGCTGCCGCTGGGGGCCTTCGGCATTGCCGTGGGCACGGTGATTTTGCCGGCGCTGTCGCGTCAGCATGCCGGTGATGACCCCAAGGCCTTTGCTGCAACCCTGGACTGGGCGGTGCGCATGGTGCTGCTGGTCGGGGTGCCGGCGGCACTGGCGCTGCTGCTGTTGGCTGAGCCGTTGATTGCCACGCTGTTCCATTATGGCGCCATGACCGAGCGTGACGTGCTGCAGTCGGCTGCAGCGCTGCGCGCCTATGCGGTGGGGGTGATGACCTTTATGCTGATCAAGGTGTTGGCGCCGGGCTACTTTGCCCGTCAGGACACCAAGACCCCGGTCAAGATCGCAATCATCTGCATGGTCGCCAACATGGCGCTGAACCTGATCCTGATCTGGCCGCTCAAGCACGTCGGCCTGGCGTTGGCCACTTCGTTGTCGGCGCTGCTTAATGCCGGCTTGCTGTGGTGGGGGCTGCGCAAGATTGGGGTATTCCAGGCCCAGCCGGGCTGGCCGGTGTTCGCTGTGCGTCTGCTGCTGGCCTGTTTCGCCATGGGGGCGCTAGTGCTGTGGCTGACGCCGGCAGTCGAGCAATGGCTGGCCTGGGGCTGGCAGCAGAAAGTCTGGCACATGAGCGTGCTGGTCTGCGCCGGAGGCGGGGTCTATATTGCCGCGCTGTTGGCGGCCGGGCTGCGGCTGCGGCATATTCGGCGCTAGGCTCTGTACGAAAAGTGCCTGCGCTCGGTGATGCTGCGTTAAAAACAGCCTCAGAATGCTCATTTACAACACGTAAACTGCGCTTCTTCGGCTGTTTTTGCCTTGCCTGACCTTCGCTCGGCGACTTTTCGTACAGAGCCTAATACTCTCTGCGCTGCTGCGTCCCGTCATCGCGAGGGCCACAGGCCCGTGGCGATCCATGCGTACCTGCCGCGTCGGTAGCGGTTGTAACCCGTAACCCTGTATACTCCCGGGTTTCATTCATCCTCCACGCAACGAGCATTATGGAACTGGTCCGCGGCCTACATAACCTGCGGCCCCGGCATCGGGGCTGTGTGGCAACCATCGGCAATTTCGACGGTGTGCATGCCGGGCATCAGACTATTCTTGAGCGCCTGCGTGCGCACTCCCAGCGCCTGGGGCTGCCGGGCTGCGTGGTGATTTTCGAACCGCAGCCGCGCGAATTCTTTGCCCCCAAGGCGGCACCGGCACGTATCAGCCGTCTGCGCGACAAACTGGAGCTGCTCGAAGCCCAGGGTGTTGATCGGGTGTTGTGCCTGGCGTTCAACCGGCGGCTGCGTGAGCTCAGTGCCGAGCAGTTCGTCCAGCAGGTGCTGGTCGACGGGCTTGGGGTCCGGCACCTGGAGGTTGGTGACGACTTCCGTTTTGGCTGTGATCGCACTGGCGATTTCGCCTATCTGGAGCAAAGCGGCCAGCGCCACGGTTTTAGCGTGGAAGCGGCCAATACCATTATCGAGGGCGGCGAGCGGATCAGCAGCACCCGTATCCGCGAAGTGCTCGACAGCGGCGACTTTTCCCAGGCCGAGCGTCTGCTGGGTCGTCCATTCAGCATTACCGGCCGTGTTCTGCATGGTCAAAAGCTTGGCCGCCAGCTTGGCGCGCCGACCGCCAACATCCAGCTCAAGCGTCTGCGTGCGCCTCTCAATGGGGTGTACCGGGTCAGTACCGTGCTGGATGGGGTGTTGCTCAAAGGGGTGGCCAATATTGGCACCCGTCCTACGGTCGAGGGTGATGGCCGCCCGCACCTGGAAGTCCATCTGTTCGACTTCTCCGGCGACCTGTACGGTCGCACCCTGACCGTGATGTTTCATGAAAAACTGCGCGACGAACAACGGTTTGACTCGTTGGACGCATTGCAGGCGGCGATCAAGGCCGATTTTGCCGCAGCCAGGGCCCGATGGGGCTTGTAACCGATAAAGAGCCTGGACCGAGATGACCGACTACAAAGCGACACTGAATCTGCCCGCCACGGACTTTCCGATGAAGGCCGGCCTGCCGACCCGCGAGCCGGAAGCCCTCAAACGTCTCGATGGCCTGTACCAGCGCATTCGCGAGGTTAGCCAGGGCCGCCCGCAGTTCATCCTGCATGATGGCCCGCCCTACGCCAACGGCAGTATTCATATCGGTCATGCGGTCAACAAGATCCTCAAGGACATGATTGTCCGCTCCAAGACCCTGTCCGGGTTTGATGCCCCCTACGTGCCAGGCTGGGACTGTCACGGTCTGCCGATCGAACACAAGATCGAAACCCTGCATGGCAAACATCTGGAGCCCGGCAAGACCCGTGAGCTGAGCCGCGCCTATGCCGCCGAGCAGGTCGAGGGTCAGAAAGCCGATTTCATTCGCCTGGGTGTGCTGGGCGACTGGGATAATCCCTATCTGACCATGAATTACGCCAACGAAGCCGGCGAGATCCGCGCACTGGGCAAGATGGTTGAGCAGGGCTTTGTGTTCAAGGGGCTGAAGCCGGTTAACTGGTGCTTTGACTGTGGCTCGGCGCTGGCCGAGGCCGAGGTCGAATACCAGGACAAAAAGTCCGACGCTATCGACGTGGCCTTCGCCATCGAAGATGCCGACAAGCTGGCTGCGGCCTTTGGTCTGGATGCCCTGCCCAAGCCAGCGGCGATCGTGATCTGGACTACCACACCCTGGACCATTCCGGCCAACCAGGCGCTGAACGTGCATCCTGAATTCAACTATGCGCTGGTCGATACCGGTGAGCGCTTGCTGGTACTGGCTGAGGAACTGGTCGAGGCCTGTCTGGAGCGCTACGGCCTGCAAGGTCAGGTGCTTGGTACCTGCGCCGGTGCGGCGCTGGACCTGATCCGCTTCCGTCACCCGCTCTACGAACGTCTGTCACCGGTCTATCTGGCCGACTATGTCGAACTGGGCGCCGGTACTGGCGTGGTGCACTCGGCCCCGGCCTACGGTGAAGACGACTTCCGTACCTGCAAGCAGCACGGCATGAGCAATGACGACATTCTCACGCCGGTGCAGAGCAACGGCGTCTACGCCAGTGACCTGCCGTTCTTTGGCGGCCAGTTCATCTGGAAGGCCAACCCCAGTATCGTTGCCAAGCTGGAAGAACTCGGTGCGTTGCTCAAGCATGAGACCATCACCCACAGCTACATGCACTGCTGGCGGCATAAAACTCCGCTGATCTACCGGGCCACTGCCCAGTGGTTTGTCGGCATGGATGTCGAGGTCGGCAATGGTGAAACCCTGCGCCAGCGCGCGCTCAAGGCTATTGAGCAAACCAAGTTCGTGCCCGAGTGGGGCAAGCAGCGCCTGCACAATATGATTGCCGGGCGCCCTGACTGGTGTATCTCGCGTCAGCGCAACTGGGGCGTACCGATCCCATTCTTCCTGCATAAGGAAACCGGTGAGCTGCACCCGCGCACTGTCGAGCTGATCGAGCAGGTGGCGCAGCGGGTCGAGCAGGGCGGTATCGATGCCTGGTTCAACCTGGATGCAGTCGAACTGCTGGGTGACGAAGCGGCCCAGTACGACAAGATCAGCGACACCCTGGATGTCTGGTTCGACTCCGGCACCACCCACTGGCACGTGATGCGCGGCTCGCACCCGATGGGGCATGAGCAGGGCCCGCGCGCTGACCTGTATCTGGAAGGCTCGGACCAGCATCGCGGCTGGTTCCATTCCTCCTTGCTGACCGGCTGTGCGATTGACGGCAACGCACCCTATCGCGGGCTGCTGACCCACGGTTTCACCGTCGACGAAAACGGCCGCAAGATGTCCAAGTCGCTGGGCAACACCATTGCCCCGCAGAAGGTCAACGATACCCTGGGCGCCGATATTCTGCGGCTATGGGTTTCATCCACCGACTATTCGGCTGAAATGGCGGTGTCCGAGCAGATCCTCCAGCGCAGCGCCGACGCCTATCGGCGGATCCGCAATACTGCGCGGTTCCTGCTGTCGAACCTCAATGGCTTCGATCCGGCCCGCGACCTGCTGGCTCCCGAGCAGATGCTCGATCTGGATCGCTGGGCAGTCGATTACAGCCTGCGCCTGCAGCAGGAGATCGTTGAAGCCTACGACAGCTACAAGTTCTGGAACGTCTATCAGAAAGTGCACAACTTCTGCGTGCAGGAGCTGGGCGGTTTCTACCTAGACATCATCAAGGATCGTCAGTACACCACCCAGACTGACAGCGTAGCGCGCCGCTCCTGCCAGAGCGCCATGTACCACATCGCCGAAGCCCTGGTGCGCTGGATTGCCCCGATTCTGGCGTTCACGGCCGAAGAAATCTGGCAATACCTGCCGGGCGAGCGCAATGAGTCAGTGATGCTCAACACCTGGTATCAGGGGCTGACTGCCTTGCCGGCTGATGCCGAACTGGGTCGGACGTTTTGGGACCAAGTGATCGAAGTCAAGGCGGCGGTCAACAAAGAGCTGGAAAATCAGCGCAACGCCAAGGTCATCGGCGGTAACCTGCAGGCCGAAGTGACGCTGTACGCCGAGCCGGCACTGGCCGCGACCCTGGCCAAGCTGGGCGATGAGCTGCGGTTTGTGTTGATTACCTCCTACGCCAGCGTGGCTGATCTGGCCGAGGCCGGCAGCGATGCGGTGGAGACCGAGCTGGCCGGGCTCAAGCTCAAGGTGGTCAAGAGCGGGCACGGCAAGTGTGTGCGCTGCTGGCACTTCCGCGAGGATGTCGGCCAGCATGCCGGTCATGAGGAAATCTGTGGCCGCTGTGTCGAGAATATCGACGGCGCTGGCGAGGTGCGTCAGCATGCCTGATACCCGGCGTGGCAGCTTGCTGTGGCTGTGGTTGTCGGCGCTGGTGATCGTCCTCGACCTGTCGACCAAATGGCTGGCTGACAGTACGTTGCAGATGTACCAGCAGGTGCCGGTGATTCCGGGGTTGTTCAGTTTTACTCTGGCCTACAACCCGGGCGCCGCGTTCAGCTTCCTGGCCGACTCCGGCGGTTGGCAGCGCTGGTTCTTCATCGCCGTGGCGGTGGGGGTCAGCGTGCTGCTGGTGATCTGGCTGGCCCGGCTGGCCCGGGAAAAATGGCTGGAGGCCATGGCGCTGGCGTTGATCCTGGGCGGCGCGCTGGGCAACCTGTATGACCGCGTAGTGCATGGGCATGTGGTGGACTTTATTCTGGTGCACTGGCAGCAGAGCTGGTTCTTCCCGGCCTTCAACATTGCCGACAGCGCGATTACCGTCGGCGCGGTGCTGTTGATCGCCGACATGTTCTGGCCACGCAAGAAAACATCTTAAACCTGGTAGGAGCGGCCTGCGGCCGCGAAAGCGTCATCACCGCCCGCCGCTCCGCTTCGCGCCTGCAAGGCGCTCCTACCGGGGTGTCAGCAAACGAATACATTTTGAGTTCCGTACATGACCGACATCCGCATCACTCACGACAGCCAGGTTACTCTGCATTTCACCCTGAAACTGCCCGGCGGAGAGGTGGTTGATACTACCGTTGGCAAGAAACCCGCAACCTTCAAGGTCGGTGACGGCAGCCTGCTGCCAGGCTTTGAGCAGAGCCTGTTCGGACTCAAGGCCGGCGATCAGCGCAGCTTCGAGATCGAGCCCGAGCGCGGCTTTGGTCAGGGCAATCCGCAGAATATCCAGACCATGCCACGGGACGGTTTCAAGGATATGGAGCCTGAACCGGGCCTGATGATCATTTTCCAGGACGCCGCTGGCGGCGAAATGCCCGGTGTGGTCAAGAGCGTCAGCGACACTGTGGTTGAGATCGACTTCAACCACCCGCTGGCCGGCAAGGTAGTGACCTTCGAAGTAGAGATCCTCGACGTCGCTTGAGGGTGTAACCCCGGATCACAGCTCCCGGGTTTCCTGGGAGCCTGGAGCATCTGCTCCAGGTCGGGGATGCAGCGGGGTTCGCAGCGGGAGCAGGTGCTCCCGCCTCCCAGGATCGGCCCGCAGTGAGGCCCGCAGGTAGCACAGATGCTTTCCCTGGGAGCCTGGAGCATCTGCTCCAGGTCGGGGATGCAGCGGGCTTCGCAGCGGGAGCGGATGCTCCCGCCTCCCAGCAAGCGTTACGCGGCAGCTTGTGCTGGAAAACCCACGCCCCAACCCTGATATAATCCTCAGACCTTTCTCCGTTTCAGCCCTGAGGCCCCCATGCAGATCAAACTGGCCAATCCCCGTGGTTTTTGTGCCGGTGTCGACCGCGCCATCGAGATCGTCAACCGCGCCCTGGAAGTCTTCGGCCCACCGATCTATGTGCGCCATGAAGTGGTGCACAACAAGTTCGTGGTCGAGGATCTGCGCAGCCGCGGTGCGGTGTTCGTCGAGGAAGTCGATCAGGTGCCGGATGACGTGATCGTTATCTTCAGTGCCCACGGGGTTTCCCAGACGGTCCGCAAGCAGGCTGCTGATCGCGGCCTCAAGGTGTTCGATGCCACCTGCCCGCTAGTGACCAAGGTGCATATGGAAGTGGCCCGCTATAGTCGAGATGGGCGCGAGTGCATCCTGATCGGCCACGCCGGTCACCCGGAAGTCGAAGGGACCATGGGTCAGTATGATGCCGGTAACGGTGGTGCGATCTATCTGGTCGAGGACGAAGAGGACGTTGCCAGCCTCCAGGTGCGTGATCCGCAGCGCCTAGCCTTTGTTACCCAGACCACGCTGTCGATGGACGATACGGCCCGGGTGATTGATGCGCTGCGTGCGCGCTTCCCGGCCATCGACGGGCCACGCAAGGATGATATCTGCTATGCCACTCAGAACCGTCAGGATGCGGTCAAGCAACTGGCGGCCGAGTGCGACCTGGTCCTTGTGGTCGGCAGCCCCAACAGCTCCAACTCCAATCGCCTGCGCGAACTGTCCGAGCGCATGGGCACGCCGGCGTACCTGATCGATGGCGCCGATGAGATTCAGCGTGATTGGCTTGAAGGGGTCAACAATGTTGGTGTTACTGCCGGGGCTTCAGCGCCTGATGTGCTGGTGCGTGAGGTCATCGCCCGCCTGCATGAGTGGGGCGCCAGCGGTGCCGAAGAACTGGCCGGGCAGGAAGAAAATATCGTATTCAGCATGCCCAGGGAATTGCGGGTCGTGCAGGTGGGGTGATGCGGATGCTGGTTTCCTGGGGGGATTTCCTGGGAGCCTGGAGCATCTGCTCCAGGCAAGTGTTACAGAGTGGTCCGCTGCGGGAGCGGATGCTCCCGCCTCCCGGGTTAAAACAACCCCCGAATCCCAGCGATCCCTTGTGCGCCGGCATCAAAGGCCTCAGGTAGCCGCTCTGGGCTCATCCCGCCCAACAGATAGACCGGCTTATTGATGCGGCCGATCAGCGCCTGAGCAGCCTCCCAGCCCAGTCCAGCAGCGTCCGGATGACTGAGCGTTGGCAGTACCGGCGACAGCGTGACAAAGTCCACCCCCAGTGTTTCCGCCAGCAACAATTCCTCGGCATTGTGGCAGGACGCAGCCAGCCAGCCACCTTTGTTTCGCGCCTGCAAGGCGCTCCTACTTGAAGGGGGGTAGGAGCGGCCCGCGGCCGCGAATGCGCCATTGCCGTTCAACTCACGCAACTGCCGTGCGGTCAGATGCCAGCCAACGCCGGGATACTCTGGTGGCTCGTTACCCTTTAACAGCCAGTCGAACCGCTCCCCAAACCGGGCTAGCACCCGCTCGGTTAGGACACGATACTCTCGCTCAGCAAGCTGGGTCTGGCGCAGTTGCACCAGCCTGATCCCGTTTTCAAGAGCCTGCTCCAACCCGGCGAACAGCGCGCCTTCGTCAGCCATGTCAGGGGTAATCAGGTAACGTTCGGGCAACTGGGCAGCTTGCACGATAGGAGCATTGGCGGCTGGAAAGCTGTAGTTGCCCAGCTCTGAAGGCGCAACCCAGCACACCGGCTGACCCTCGGCGCCATGGGCTTCACCGCTGAACCCGGTCACCAGCCACACATCCAGTCGTACCGACTTGTCAGGGTAGTCGTGACGAATATCGATCAGCGGGCGGGCCTGAGTCACGCTGATACCAAGCTCTTCCAGCAGCTCCCGGCGCAACCCGGTAGCGCGATCTTCGCCAGTCTCCAGCTTGCCGCCAGGAAACTCCCATAAACCACCCTGATGGGCATCGTCCGGGCGTTTGGCGATAAGGATCTGCCCCGCCGCATTGCGGATTACGGCAGCCATGACATGTATGCGTTTCACTGAGGGAGCCTCTGAAGAATAACAACACTGTCATTGCGAGGGCCGCAGGCCCGTGGCAATCCAGGGATGATGGATTGCCACGGTGCTTCGCACCTCGCAATGACGGAGCGGGCGAGAGTGGTGTCTGGTGTACGTCCCGACCACAGTGCCTCCCCGTCATTGCGAGGGCCGTAGGCCCGTGGCAATCCAGGGGGGGGTGGATTGCCACGGTGCTTCGCGCCTCGCAATGACGTTGAATAATGATGTACTGCCAGGAAGCTCGCTAGCGCTCGGGCAAGTCTTCGGAAAACACATCATGCTCATCGTCGTCCTTGCCGGGGATGACATGTTCCTCCGCAGCCCAGGCGCCGAGATCGATCAGGCGGCAGCGAGCAGAGCAGAAGGGCCGGTCAGGGAAGTTGTCGTCCCAGGTAACGGGTGCCTTGCAGGTTGGGCACTCGACGGTCAGGGTCATGCATGGGCTCCTTGGGTCAGTGCCAGATAGCGCTGGTGCAGGGCATCGACCTGAGCATGCAGCGCCGCCAGATCACGATCGTTGCTGATCACATCGTGGGCGTGGCGCAGGCGTTCCTCACGCTGAGCCTGTGCCTGCATGATGGCGCGAACCTGAGTCTCAGGCACCTGATCACGCTGGGCAGTCCGGGCGATTTGCAGAGCTTCCGGCACATCGACGACCAGAATGCGCTGAGTCATCTGGTGCTGGCCAGACTCCACCAGCAAAGGGGAAACCAGTAGAGCGTAGGGTGATTCTGCCCGGCTAAGATCAGAGGTGATCTCTTCGCGGATCAGCGGGTGCAGCAAAGCCTCCAGCCAGCGCCGCTCGGCCGGTTCGGCAAACACTTTCTCCCGCAGTGCCGCACGGTTCAGTTCGCCGCTATCGAGCAGAATCGCGTCGCCAAAGCGGTCGACAATCTGCCCCAGCGCCGGCCGCCCGGGCTCGACCACTACGCGGGATTTGAGATCGGCATCCACCACATGGATGCCATGAGCTTGGGCAAAGCGATCGGCGGCGGCACTCTTGCCGCTGCCAATGCCGCCGGTCAGGCCAATAATCATGCAATTAAAATCCAGCGAACTTGAGATATCCACTGGTTATTGTGTCACCCCAGATCAACGCAATCCAGCCGGCAATGGCCAGGTAGGGGCCGAAGGGGAGGGGGGTGGTGTTGGATTGGCCGCGGGTCTTGAGGATGATGATGCCGAGAATGGCGCCCACCAGCGAAGACAGCAGAATGGTCAGGGGCAGCACTTGCCAGCCGCCCCAGGCGCCGAGCATGGCCAGCAGCTTGAAGTCGCCATAACCCATGCCTTCCTTGCCGGTCACCAGCTTGAACAGCCAGTACACCGACCACAGGCTCAGGTAGCCAAGTACCGCTCCCCACAGTGCAGTGCCCAGATCGGTGAACAGGCCAAAGCTGTTGACGATCAGGCCCAGCCACAGCATTGGCAGCACTATTACATCGGGCAGCAACTGGGTGTCGGCATCGATAAGGCTGAGGCTGATCAGTGCCCAGGTCAGCAGCAGCATGGCGGCGGCGGCCCAGCCGAAGCCGAGCTGCCAGGCTATCAGCATTGATAATCCACCGGTCAGCAGCTCCACCAGCGGGTAGCGTGGGCTGATGCGCTCCTTACAGTGGCCACAGCGGCCGCGCAGAATCAGGTAGCTGATTACCGGCAGGTTCTGCCAGGGTTTGATTTCGCTCTGGCAGTGCGGGCAGTGTGAATGCGGCAGAATCAGGTTGTAGGTTGGCAGCGGTGGCTGTTCAACCTCGGGTTCGAGCATTTCCTGGCATTGCCGACGCCAATCGCGCTCAAGCATGATGGGCAGGCGATGAATCACCACGTTGAGGAAGCTGCCAACAATCAGCCCGAGCAATCCGCAAAGCAAAACAAAGGCCAGCACATGGCTGGCCAGATAATCGAGAAGCAGCATATTAGACGACTGAGCCCAGCTGGAAGATCGGCAGGTACATGGCGATGATCAGGCCGCCCACCAGAACACCCAGAACAGACATGATCAGCGGTTCGAGCAGGGTGGTGAGGTTATCGACCTTGTTATCTACCTCGGCCTCGTAGTAGTCGGCGACCTTTTCCAGCATTTCATCCAGCGAACCGGACTCTTCACCAATGCCGGCCATCTGTACCGCCAATGAGGGGAATACATTGGTGGTTCGCATGGCGAAGTTGAGCTGGGTGCCGGCGGATACGTCGTCCTTGATCTTCATTACGGCGTTGTAGAACACCACGTTGCCGGCGGCACCGGCGACCGAGTCCAGCGCATCGACCAGCGGTACACCAGCGGCGAAGGTGGTCGACAAGGTTCGAGCGTAACGTGCTACCGCAGCCTGGTAGATAATCTCGCCAACTACGGGCGCCTTGAGTAGTGCCCTATCCTGGCCGTCACGGAACGGCTTAGAGCGGAGGTGGATCTGCTTATAGGCAAAGCCAAGAGCGATGAAGCCAATCAGTAGAATGAACCACCAGGATTGCAGCCATTCCGATAGCCCGATGACAAACAGGGTAAAGGCTGGCAACTCGGCGCCAAAGTTGGAGAATACCTCCTTGAACTGTGGCACCACCTTGAGCAGCAGAATGGCGGTAACGATAACCGCCACTACGATAACCGCAATCGGGTAGGTCATGGCCTTCTTGATCTTGGCCTTGAGCGCTTCGGTCTTTTCCTTGTAGGTGGCGATGCGGTCAAGCAGCGACTCCAGCCGGCCTGACTGCTCACCAGACTGCACCAGGTTGCAGAACAGATCGTCGAAATACTTGGGGTGTTTGCGCAGCGAGTCGGCCAGGGTATTACCGGCGGCTACATCAACCTTGATATCGTTGACCAGCTTGGCCAGGTTGGGGTTTTCCGCGCCTTCGGCAATGATCTCGAAGGACTGGATAATTGGCACCCCGGCTTCCATCATGGTGGCTAACTGGCGAGTAAAAAAGGCGATATCCAGCGGCTTGATCGGCTTGGCGCGCTTGCTGAACAGGCCTGACTTCTTGTTCACCTTGGTGACCAGTACACCCTGCTTGCGCAGTTGCGCCTTGATCAGCGCGGCGTTGGCGCCCTGCATTTCGCCGGTCACCTTGGTGCCCTTGCGGTCCTTGCCTTCCCACTTGTAGGCGTAGACCTTTTCTTCTTTGGCCTTTTTGGCTGTGACAGGCTTTTTGACTGCTGCTTGTTGCGCCATGACTTAGTCCTTTGTCACTCGGTTGACTTCCGCCAGGCTGGTCACACCCTGCTGTACTTTCAGCAGGGCTGACTGGCGCAGGTCGCGGAAGCCTTCGCTTTGGGCGACATCCGAAATCTGAATGGAATTACCTTCTTCCATGATAATACGTTGCATGGCCTGCGTTATTTTAACTACTTCATAAATCCCGACACGGCCCTTGTATCCATCCTTGCAATTTTCACAACCCACCGGGCCATAAATGGTCAACCCGGCATCTATCTGTTGTTCAGTAAAGCCTTCGGCCAGCAATGTGTCACGTGGCACCTCCATCGGCTTCTTGCAACTTTTGCACAGCCGCCGCGCCAGACGCTGGGCGATGATCAGGTTGACCGAGGTAGCAATGTTGAACGAGGGCACGCCCATGTTGCGCAGACGGGTCAGGGTTTCTGCTGCGCTGTTGGTGTGCAGGGTAGACATTACCATGTGCCCGGTCTGGGCTGCCTTGATGGCGATTTCCGCCGTTTCCAGGTCGCGGATCTCGCCGACCATGATGATATCCGGGTCCTGACGCAGAAAGGCGCGCAGGGCCTGGGCAAAGTCCAGGCCCTGCTTGGGATTGACGTTGACCTGGTTGATACCTTCAAGGTTGATTTCCACTGGGTCTTCGGCAGTGGAAATATTGCGCTCCATGGTATTGAGAATATTCAGGCCGGTATAAAGGGAAACGGTCTTGCCCGAGCCGGTCGGGCCGGTAACCAGGATCATGCCCTGGGGCTTGGCCAGGGCGTCCAGATACATCTGTTTCTGGTCTTCCTCATAGCCCAGCGAGTCGATACCCATCTTGGCGCTGTCCGAGTCGAGAATACGCAACACCACCTTCTCGCCCCACAGCGTGGGCAGGGTGTTGACCCGGAAATCGATAGCCTTGGTCTTGGAAATCTTCATCTTGATCCGGCCGTCCTGGGGTTTGCGCCGCTCGGCCATGTCCATGGCTGACATGACCTTCAGGCGGGCAGCAATACGCACCCCCAGCTGTACCGGTGGCTTGGCCATCTCGTGCAGTACGCCATCGGTACGAAAGCGCACCCGATAGAGCTTTTCATAGGGTTCAAAGTGCAAATCCGATGAGCCCATGCGAATGGCATCCAGCAGCATCTTGTTGACGAAGCGCACGATAGGCGCATCGTCGGCACCGTCTGTTGCCTCACCTTTATCTTCATCCTTGCCAACTTGTACGTCCAGATTGTCCAGGTCGGCATCGGACATGTCGCCGAGCCCGCCGGTAGGGCTGTCCAGATATTTGTCGATAGCGCTGTGCAGCTTGTCGTCTTCAACAATGACGGCATCGGTCATCAGCCCGGTATGAAACTGGATGTCGCTCAGCGCCTGCTGGTTGGTCGGATCGCTCAGTGCCAGGTAAAGCCGTGAGCCGCGCTTGAACAGCGGCAGTACATTGTGCTGGCGCACCAGCTTTTCGCTGACCAAATCCTGGGGTGGCTGGCTTTCCTTGTCTAGCGAGACAAGGTCGAAATAGGGGTAGCCGAATTCCTCGGCGCAGACCATAGCCAGATCACGGGGGTTGGCCAGCTTGTTCTGCACCAGATAGGTGATCAGCGGGATCTTGTCCTGGTGGGCCTGTTTACTGGCTTTGCTGGCGACCTGGGGGTCAAGCAGCTCGACTTGAACAATACGCCGGGCCAGCCCGGAGAGCACAGGGGTTTCCATAAGGTACGACGTGTCTCGGTACAGTTTGTAGGGTTATGTGCGGACTATAGTACAGCGCAAGAGCGCTGCACACAGCAATAGGCCAAAAAAGCGAACCAGTAGGCTTGCCAGCCCGTTAGTCCGTGCGGGAGCCGGGTGCTTTAGATCGTTTCCACCGGCACACCACCGGTAGGAGCGCTCTGCGAGCGCGAATGGGCTGTGCAATCACCGGCAACCCTTCGTGGCCGCAGGCCGCTCCTACCCAAAGTAGTCATTCAACTTGAGGGTACAGCCATGAGTGTCACTACCGTTCGCCTTCAGACAGACGTTGAACTGAATTACACCGGGTTCAGCCAACTGCCCGGAGTTTTGTGCAAGACGGCTTTCTATACCGGAGGCCATTGTTTTGCGGTGCTAACCAAGCTGAGTATCCAGACCGTATCGTCGTCAGTCTCATACACTAATCTATAGCTTTCATGCGGTATCAGTTCGCGCGTCCCTGGAATCAAGCCTGCTTTACCTATCATTGGGCTTGTGGCCAGGCGGGCTGCAGCAGCGCTGAATAAGTCATCCATGCCAACAGCGGCAACAGGGTTGTCGGAGGCGATGTAATCCCAGATGTCGGCGCGATCCTGTTCTGCTTCAGGAGTCCAGATGACTCTCACGCCTGCTCCGCTATGGCCTGGCGACGTTTGGCTGCAAAGGTGGCTTCAACCTCATCATTTGATCGACCCCGTCCTGCTCGCATTGAGGTGCGCGCAGTCTCCACCTTCTGGCGCAGGTATTCGTCGTATTCTCGGGCTTTGCGGCGCTGTTCAAGGTATTCGCGCATTAACTCGCGTACGACCTGAGATGCAGGCCGGTCTTCCTCCATGGTTGCGGCCATGAAGGCATCACGCAGCTCGGGTTCCAGCTTCAGCGTGAAAACGGCTTTTGTGCTCATACGCTGTCTCCGTATATCAGTTATGTACTGAGTATATACCAGGTTAGTACTTGGTGCGCCTGATTAGATTGTTGTCATGCAAAACAAAGCATGGGAACACCTGCCGAAGCGCTCCGGGTTCAGCCAGTTGCTCGGAGTTTTGTGCCTGGCCTGGGTAGCGTCGTCTGGATTCTCCCGCCTCCCAAGTTCGCCCTCCGGCACACCGCTTCACCGGTACACCACCGGTAGGAGCGCTCTGCGAGCGCGAATGGGCTGTGCAATCACCGGCAACCCTTCGCGGCCGCAGGCCGCTCCTACCCAATGGTTGCGGCTATTAAGTCAGCTCTACCTAGTGTTGGAATGCGCAAAGAAACCCACATAAATATAGTGCTTGGAGTGTGTGTTGCTATACCTGGGAGCCTGGAGCATCTGCTCCAGGACGGGGGTGCAGCGAGCTTGCTGCGGGAGCGGATGCTCCCGCCTCCCAGGATCGGCCCGCAGTGAGGCCCGCAGGTAGCGCAGATGCTTTTCCCTGGGAGCCTGGAGCATCTGCTCCAGGACGGTGATGCAGCGAGCTTGCTGCGGGAGCAGATGCTCCCGCCTCCCGGATAAGTGTTACGTCACTAGTTGACAAAATTTGTCACTTTTTGGCGTTGCGCGCCCGGTTATTGGTGATGGCAGTACGATATATAAGGCGAGATAAAGCCTGGAACCTTGATGTAAGTCACAAAATACCGGCTAACAACAGCAGGTTGCGAGTGGAATAATGCGCCTGGCACGGACTGTGCTTTTATCCGTGTAGCCAACAGGCTGTTCTTATAACGTTAAGGAGTTGATGATAATGAAGGCTCAAAAAGGCTTTACTTTGATCGAACTGATGATCGTGGTTGCGATCATCGGTATTCTGGCTGCCATCGCTCTGCCGGCATATCAAGACTATACTCGTCGTGCCCAGGCATCTGAAGTGATTTTGGCTGCAAGTAGTGCTCGTACTTGTGTTCAGGAGATTTACCAGTCAGCTCCTGGAACAGTGGATGCGTCTAGCTGTGAAGATGGTTTTGTTGCAACTCAGTACGCTACCTCACTTGGAGTAACCAATGCTGGTGTAATTACCGTTGATGGTTCTGTGGGTGGCCCGACGACTGTTCAGGTGGTGCTGACCCCAACCATTGTTAGTAATAATGTTACTGAGTGGGCGTGCTCTGGCACACCGACAAACCTGATGCCTGGTTCTTGTCGGTAATGATTTAGGGTGTTGGATGAGGCTGCCTAAAATCCTTTCTTGAGCGCCAAGTCTGTATCTCTCATTGTATAGTGCTAGCGCCAAGCCCCGGTTCGCCGGGGTTTGGTGTTTTTATGTCGGGAGAGTTGTTGCTTGGAAGGGGTAAGTTATTTCTACTGGCATTGTTTAATAGCGCTCACAGACTTTTCCTGCTTTGCTGGGCGTAGTCGAACCCATTTGATGGGGTTGATATTTTAGTATGTATAAGACTTTTCAAATATTGTTGTATGGTATGGCGGCGTTCGTCGGCGTTTTACTACCTGCGGTGATTGATGTAGTCCAGTCAGCAATGTTCGGCTTGCGCGAAATGCACCTAATTCTGGGTGTGCTGTTTGTTGATTATTCTGTTTTCTTGGTTTTGGTCTGTTCTGTCTTTTTGTTGTTGTGTTGTTTTGTGGTCTATTTTTTGTTCTGGTTGAAGGCTGTTAGAGCGCTTCTGGTTTTTCATGTGGGTAGTAACATATTGGTTGACCTAATGGCGATTTTTTTAGCGGTTTTGTATTTATATTCAGTCAGCCTAATTTTTTTCCCAATTTCAAAGTACAGTTACGCCGTTGAGTTTGTGCGGCAACCCTGGTTCTTCTTTCTCCTTGGTAGTGGTTTACTGCTGGCCGGGTTGATCCGCTGGTTGTGGCTGCAGACGGCTCGCAGGGCCTTGGGGCTTGGGGTTGTGGTGGCCGCTTTTGTGCTGCTGAATACCGGAGCATGGCGTGCGCCTAGTATGCAGTCTGAACAGTTGCAGCCCAACCTGATTCTGGTGGGAGTGGATTCGCTGTCCATGGCTGCATTTGAAAAGCATGGTGAATTGCTTCCGTCCATAGCCTACCTGCTGAATGCCGGCCAGTCTTATTCTCGCGCCTACAGCAATCTGGGTCGTACCTATCCTGCCTGGGTTACCCTGCTTTCTGGACAATATCCGCAGGACAATGGCGCTTTTTTCAATCTGCGCGAGCTGTCGCATTCTGCCAACCGAGACTTACTAAGTCATCAGCTCCAGGCGCAGGGGTATCACTCCGTTTTTGCCTTGGATGAGCGCCGGTTTAATAATATGGACCAGAGTTTTGGTTTTGACAGGGCAGTAGGGCCAAAACCAGGGGTTCTGGATTTCGTAATGCCGATGCTTACGGATAACCCATTGGCAAACCTGCTGTTGCAAATGCGTTTTTCGCAGTGGCTGTTTCCATGGTCGTGGAATAACGTGGCTGCTGTTTCCAGTTATTCCGCTGATGGTTTTGTTGATGATGTATTACGCGCTGTGAGCCTTGATAAGCCAAACTTGCTGGCGGTGCACTTTGAAAGTTCGCACTTTCCATACAAAACGCGTCATGCCAGCCTCGAGTTTGAGCATGAAAATACCTTGTGGGCACGTTATATAAAATCCTTGCATGTGGTTGACGGCCAGGTCGGGCGGTTGATGCAGGGGTTGGCCGATAGAGGGATGCTGGAAGATGCGCTGGTTGTATTGCTGGCGGATCATGGTGAGGCAATTGGTCTTGTTGAAGCGAGGGTAGAAACCCCGGATGGGCCGGTCGAAGTTTCCAGCTACGGCCACGGTGCAAATTTGCTCAGTGACCACCAAAACCGGATCGTACTGGGTGTTGTTCAGTACAAGCACGGTGAGCCTGTTGGGGAAAGAAAAACTATTGATCAGCAAGTCAGTCTGGTTGATGTGCGGCCTGCGATAGAGCGCTTTTTAGAGCATGGCGACAGCACAATAGTGCCAACTGAGGAATGCACGATCGTTGAAACAGGTCTGCGTATGCCGGCCCTGGAGAACTACACCACTCTCAATGAGATGGAGGTGGCAAGGCAAGGGGCAGCGTATTATCAGGTTAGTGGTGGGCTAATGCACTTGCGTGAAGAGTTTATAGGGGATTTGGTAAGGCTCAAGGATATAGGTCTGCGCTGTGCTGACAGGATAACCTGGTTCGCGCCACAGGCAGGCAAGCATCATGCTTATGCATTGGATGAGAAGGGCATGCCAAGCGCTCAAATAAAGCCCCTCGATGACGATATCGAGCGCATTGCTCGGTATCGTAATAACTATAAGGCAATGTAAGTGATAGCCATCAGAGAGCGGCTGGGCGATCTTGCTTTGGGGAACTGGTATGCGTTGCTGAGTGCCTGGGCTTGGGTCTATCTGTCGTGGCGCTTTCTTTATGGCTCATCTCTGGTGGTGGACCTTGCTCTTGGTTTTGTTGTTGCTGGTAGTCTGTTGGCGCTGTTCAAACCGGGCACTTTTTTGTGTTATCTATTCGCCGCGCTGGTCATCGCTGGTGCGGGTCTGCTTCAGATACTGGCGTATTTTGAAGGCGATACCGACTTCTTGAGCGGCCCCAGGCTGCTGGCGCTATTGGCTTGCGGCCTGAGCTTGTGGTTGATTTTTGGTGGTCCGGCAGCAAGGTCGGATTCAAGTTCAGTTGCTCAGCGACGAATATCTTGGTTGGTAGCTGCGGTATGCATGTTGGCAATTGGGTTGATGAATGCTCAGACGCTGTTTGTCGCAGAGTGGACAGTCTTGTTGCTTGAGCTGATGTTTATAGTTGTTTGTGCTCTGACCCAGCCTGACTTCTTTCGGCGACACAAAAGTTTTTGGACGTTGTTTGGGGTGTTGACGTTATTGCTGCTGATTTCCAATCATCTTGCTGCGCGTGTGGATGGTGCTTATGCCCGGTTTGATCGTGTTTGGCATGTCTTGGGGCATATAGCGTTTGCCTTTGCTTTTTATCTGTGGTGCCTGCGTGAAAAGCGTGTCATTGAGCTGATCGTTGTAGTGTCAGGTATTGCCCTGACGATTTATACGGTCTTGCTGCTAAGCGCCTGGTTTGGTCAGGATGCACCGTATTATCACGACTGGATACACGGTGTGCCCCTGTTCGGTCATATCCGCCATCTTGGCTTCTATCTTTGCTTTCTTGGTGTTGTCGCGGCGTTTTTTGTTGTGCATAGCACCCGTGAGCTGCTTCCTGTCAGCGTTTTGCTTTGCACCTTGGCGCTGACGTTGCTCCTGTGGAGTGGGGGGCGAGGGGCGTTCATCGGCGTGGTTCTGGCCACCATGGTTACTCTCTGGGCTTCGCGAGGGCGGCGCCGGGCCCTATGGTTGCTGGGCTGTCTGGCTGCTGCTTTGGTCATATCCTTTGTGTTTCGCGTTGAGCACCCGTATCTCGGCTGGTTGTCTGCTGTCTTGAGAACTGAGCGGGCAGATGCTGCTGATGCTTTGACTTCTGGGCGCTGGGCGATCTGGCTGCAAATGCTGGAGCCTATGCGTGAGCGACTATGGTTCGGTTGGGGAGGGGATGGGTTCCGTACGGTCTGGCAGGGGCGTGCTGGGATTATTCAGCCACACAATGGCATTGTGCAGCTACAGATTGAATGGGGGTTGATTGCTACTATTGTGCTGTTGGGCTGGATCGCATGGCTTTATATCGACGGCTGGCGACAGGCAATTCGTACGCTCAGGGGCTCAAGTCCTCTCCAGTCTGGCTTGGTTCTGGGACTGAGTGGAGCGACCGCCTACCTTTTCTTTTCGATGACTGACGGTATTTTTTATTATGGGTTGCCTGGTGCTTATCTGGCTGCCTTTATGGGAATGCTTGCCGCGGGTGTTCGGTGCGCTACTTATAGCGGCGAAGTTAAATAGTAGGCTCATAGACCTTTCCTACGCTCTGCGTGGGAATGCCCTGCCGAAGCGCTTCGCGCATGTGCTCGGGGTTGGCGTTGTAGGCTAGTCAGCGCGGGAGCCGACCGCGGCCCGGTCCGAACGCGGCCCGAGATTCTCCCGCCTCCTAGGGGGGCGTTAAACCAGAGCTTCCAGCCCTTTTTTATCTACCAGATTCAGCAGTTTCAGCGAAGGGCCGTTGGGCTTTTTGCCGCCAATCTCCCACTTCTGCACAGTGGAGGGGCTGATGTTGAGATAGGCGGCGAATACAGCTTGGCTGGCTCGGTTTTTCTGCCGGATGCGTTTGATTTGGGCCGGGGTGTAGGTTTCCAACTGCGGCAGGCACAAGGCATCAAACTCGCGCAGGGTGACATCTTTCATCACTCCGGCATCGTGCAGCTCTTGGGCACTTTCATGAATGGTATCCAGAATTGATTTATCCATTATTGACAACCTCGATCAAGGCACCGCTGTTGACTGCTTTGTTCAGTTCGGCCTTGCTGTAGCTCAGCAGAATATCCGTATACAATTTCAGGGCCTTCAGTTCCTTATCGCTGATATTGGCTCGCGCATTTTTTGCGAAACCATAGACGAAGAAGGCCTTGTCTCCGGCCCGATAGGCTAATAGGGTTCGAACGCCCCCTCTCTTGCCTCGGCCACCCACAGCGACCCGCTTTTTGAACACCTGGCCACCCACCCAGGTAGGCATCCACCAGGCCCTGGTCAATTTCCCTGACGGCAACTAGCAGGGCGTCGTCGCTCAATCCTTCCCTGGCGGCCCATTTGCTGAACGCCTTGTTTTTAAATGTCCGCATAGACGTCCTTGTTGTTAGCGCAATTGTATCACTTGGTGCTATATATGCAATCTTGGAATCGGGATCAGGTCTTTGGATCGTTCCCTCGTTCTGCGTGGGAACGCCCCGCCGAAGCGCTCTGCGCATCTGCTCGGGGTTGGCGTTGTAGGCTAGTCAGCGCGGGAGCCGACCGCGGCCCGAGATTCTCCCGCCTCCCCAGGGGGTATTTCAAGTCAGCTTGTTGATCAGTTTTTCAAGAGTCTATGGCTACCGATCAATCAGTGGTACGGACAAAGTCCACTCAATCTTCAAGTTCAGCGCCTCTGCATCGTACTCGCGTGACCAATCAGCAAGCCAGCACTCAAGGTCATCTTCACTGTAAATTTTGGTATCAAGTCCAACCAGCAGTGCAATCATCTCTTCACCGGGCCCTGTGAGTTCAAAGCCATTCAGTAGTAAAAAAATGGCTCCGGCCGCAGCGGCTGTGCGCTTATTTGCATTGTTGAAAGGGTGATTGAATATGATGCTCGCCATCAGCCTGGAGGTAAGGCGGAATATGTCGTCTGTGCCTTCGTAGTAACGAACTTGCGCTGGACGTTGCTGAGATGACTCAAGCTGGTCAGGTTTTAATACACCATTCAACTCTGACGGCGTTTGCAGCTTAATCAGAGTTGAATTGATGTGTTTTAGGTCTTCAAGGGATAGGTAACGAATACCTTCGCAGGGCTTACCGCTGAAATAATCCGGGCTGGCCATCCTGGCGCTACCTCATCAGACCTTGGAGAGTTCCTTCAAGGTTGCTTCGTAACGACGGAAGACTTTCTCAAAGGCGGCCTGAACCTGATCAGCATGCACGCCAGACACCGGGCGTGCGCAAACAACCTCGCCAGCTTTACGCGGCGTGATATGAACACGAGTATCTTTGCGCAGTGCGTTGCTCATAGTTTTCCCCTTAGTAGTCCCTTACTACATCAGAACGTTACAGATCATGAAAATTCCACCGAAATGCGGGGCTTTTTCATTCTCGGCAACACTTTTTCAAAATGGACGACGATACTGTCAACGTCAAGCCAAACAGTCAAGCTATAGCATCGATAGCAAAGGCCTATCCGACATGTGGTTGATTCCGTGCAATCAATTGCAAATGCTGCTTGTTCTTTCTGGCCTGGTGGCACTGGTGCGTTGCTCGCCGCGGGAGCCGACCGCGGCCCGGTCCGAACGCGGCCCGAGATTCTCCCGCCTCCCAGGGGGGTTAGCCACAGGCCCCGTTGGTTGTTTTCTCTACGCGCGCTCCGGGGGCTTGAGTATCTGCTCAAGGTTGGGATGTTCCAGTATCCCGGAAGCCCCTAAAAGGAATGATGCTCCAAATATTCATTGAGCGCTCGGCGGGTTAGGTCATTCAGGGTGATTTTTTGCCGGGTCGCGGCAAGGCTGGCCGCAAGGTGCAGGTCATGGCCAACGCGAACGTTGAATGATCCCTTGCAGGGCGTTTCGGGCTCTTGCTTGAGGGCGGCGCAGGTTTCCAGGTAGTCGTCTACGGCATCTTTGAAGGCCTGCTCCAACTCGGCAACGGTTACACCTTCGTAGCTGACCAGTGCGCGGATGAACTGTAGTTTTCCAAACAGGCAGTTGTCCTCAGGGCTGGCTTCTATGGAGCCGTAATAGCCCCGGTATTTCAGCATATTGTTCATCAGATCAGCCCTCCTGCTTTAAGGTTCTCGATCACTTGTCGCTTTATGTAGGCTTTCAGTTCGTTGCCAGGATGGGGGCGGTGCAAGTTGATCATTGCCTTAGGGTTGCCATTATCAAATTTGACGCGACTGCCTTGCCCCTCGATTTTTCGATATCCCAGACCGTGCAGAAGCACTATCAATTCCTGCCATGTGAAGCTTGCTTGCCTATTCAGTAGCTTGGATAGCAGTTTCTCTTGCTTCGACATCAGTTCATCTCTCGTCCTTGAGTGCAACTAATTTTAGTTGCGACGGGCTGCGATGTCTACCTGGGAGTTGAGGTCACAATAGATCGTTTCCACGCTCTGCGCGGGAACGCCCCGCCGAAGCGCTCTGCGCATCTGCTCGGGGTTGGCGTTGTAGGGTAGTCAGCGCGGGAGCAGATGCTCCCGCCTCCCAGGGGGGATTCGCTCGTGCCAGTAGCCAGGCTTCTTGGCGTGGTGGGCGAATGCGACAATAGTTATCACTTGATCGTTTGCTATGGTCACAATAGAGAAGGGGAAGCGCTGAAGAATAAGTCTTTTGGCTCCGAGCTTGGCAGCTTCGCCAGGCACGGGTACAAGCGGCGGGTTTGGTTAGCTGAGTCTGATTGTCGCATGCTCAAACGTATCGATCAGTTGACTTCCCAGGCCGGGGAGTTCCTGCTCATACCAGGCGGCGGCTTCGATCAGTTCTTCGGTAGCGTCCGTGCTAACCTTTACCTTCAAGACTAGCTCCTTATCCGGGCCCTGGCGTGTGCAATGGCTTTATCCGCGTCCAAAAACTCAGTCTTGCCAGATTCAATGTTATTGATTCTGCGGCAAATTTCAGCATCCCAAGCCTCTGCCACACTGATATCGGCAGGGCCATCTAAACTTGCAACCAAATCATGCGCAAGTTTGGCTCTCTCCCGTTCAGACAGGGTCATTGCAGCGCTTGTAATACTTTCAAGCTGGGCTGTATTCATCGTATTTACCAAAGCTGGCAAAATGGTAATGGTCAAATGATGCAGCAAAGTACATCCCATAACAAGGCAAGGATGGCTCTGCGCATCTGCTCGGGGTTGGCGTTGTAGGCTAGTCAGCGCGGGAGCGGATGCTCCCGCCTCCCAGGGAGGGGGGGGGTTAGCCGCAGGCTCCGTTGGTTGTTTTCTCTACGCTCGGCCGTCCGGTTGCGCTGATATTCACGGCCCGTTCCTGGCTGCCAACGCTGGGGCTTTCCCGGCAGACGGTGAAGTCTGCTGTGGTGGCGCCTACGCCGCTGGGCTGAAAGCTCAGGGTGGTGACGGCGCCGATTACTCTGAAGCCGTTGGGTACTTTACCCTGTTGGTGAATGATGGTGCCGTCGGCCAGGGTTACGATCCAGCCCTGATCCCAGCTTCCGGTGCAACTGGTGCCATTGCTTGAGGCGCACAGCGTGGCGGGAGTGTTGCGCTTGATCGCTTCGGAGCGGGCCAGGAAGGCGCTGGAAGCCAGGTTGTTGGCGGTGGCGCGTAGTTTGCTGCTGAGTGTGGCTTCAAGAAACGAGGGCACGGCAATGGTCAGCAGGATGGCCGCCACGGCGATGGTGATCATCAGCTCGATCAGGGTGAAGCCTGAGCGCTTGTTGGCGCTCAGGCGTTTGCCGGTGGTTGTCGGATGCTGACTGTTCATTCTTCCAGATTCCAGTAAACACGGCCTTTGGGCGCGCCAGCCAGTTCGGGAGCTTCCGGTTGGCGGCCAGCCAGCGGTGAGGACGGGTCGGAGCCGATGATGAAGGGTACTGTGGTGCCGTCATCCAGCTGGACCATACCGGCGACCGGGGAGGGCGGCAGACCGCCGCCGGGGATCATTTCGCTGCGCTGGTTGGTGTCGTTGGCCGGGGCAGCATTGAGATAGTTGATATTGTAGACCCTGGCGATACCGAGGTTGTTGCTGCACTGTCCGGCTTGTGGCGGAGTAGGCTCGTGGGTGCTGAAGGTGACGGTGCCGAAGACGGTAATGGCGGAGGTGACGACTTGCTCCTTGGCATTCAGCTCCAGATACCAGCCTTTTTTGGTGCTAAGGTCGCTGTCACTGGGTGTGGCGTCGGTATCGATCTCCAGCAGTGAGTTGAGGCATATCATGTTGACGCCACAGGTTGCCGACTCAGCGCTTAGCCAGGTATCGACTTCGGGGCGGTCCTTGAGCATGAAGAAGTAGTTCTGCACGTCGCCGGACTGGCCCAGGGGCTTTTCCCGGTCGCCAGAGCCGAGCAGCAGGAAGTAGGTGTTGCCTTCAAAGACTACGTCCGGGGCATAGAGGAACTTGCGATTGTTGCAGCTTGCCTGTGCGGTGTCACAGCCCAGTGAAGCGATGCGAGTCAGGGCCCAGTCGGCCGGGGCGTAGCTGGCGATGGGGGAGCCGTTGGGGCCAGACAGACGATAGACGTTGCCGCCCATGTCGGCGGTATAACCGTACATCAGTCGACCCATTTCGTCTTTGACCGGGGTGACATCCGCGACGATACCGCGCTCGGTAACGAACTGGCGTACCACGGTGCCAAGCTCGCCGTCGATGACATACAGCCGGTTACCCTTGGAGCTGCTGGTGCAAGTATTGGGGTGGGCGTCTTCGCAAGTATCGTAACCACCACCCATGAGCAGTAGGGGTTTGCCGCCTGACTGGTAACCAGCGGCCTTGACGATGGCAGGAGCAGCCCAGGTTTGTCCCAGTGCTTCAAAGCCGGTGGTGCAACTGCCGCCGAAACAGCCCTGGCGCCACATCAGGCTGGGGCTTGCCGGGTTGGACACGTTGAGAGCATAGAGGGCTTGGCCGCCACGACGCATGGTTGCATACAGCCAGGCAGTGCTGATGCTCGGGTCGGTACTGTTGGTTTTGGCCTGGTAGGCGACGATGGGGCCATCAAAGCCGTAGTCCTTACGGGTGGCGCTATCCAGATCCAGACCGGGGAAGAACACAGGCGGGTCGTTGTCGCGCAGGCGCTTGATCTTGCTGTAGAACTCTCGGGGTAGGAATGACCAGAGTTCATTGCCGCCGTTACGGTTACCGTTGATGGCGCGCAGCATGCCGTCGTTGGCGCCGTAGAACACCCGTACATCTGGCGAGCTGTCGGTGCCGAAGTTGATGGCGACTGGGCGAGAGTGCACTACGTCGCCATGGACCGACGGGCGCATGGCGGTGCTGGCGATAAAGTTGTCCTGGGCGTCAGTGGTTCTGTTGTTGTGGCCGCGTATCCAGTTAAGCAGCAGGCCACGTTCGGTATCGTTCGCTGCTCCGACTAGCTGGTTGTTCAGCGAGCTGGAAGTCAGAGAACTCAATTGACCGCCGTTATCAAAGTACACGGTGCGGCTGGCTGGCGTAGTGCCACGCAGTACAAAGCCCTGGCCGCCCTTTTCGACCATGTTGCCGTCCGGACTGTTGGATGAGCCTGGGGCATTGGTGGCCAGGCACTGCTGTTCATCAATGTTGGCCCAGTAGCTGTCGGCTCCAGCAGGAGTCCAGAAACTGCGGGCACATTCAGCGATAAACCCCGTAGCGCTGTTGATTGCGGGCTGGTCTGTGGCGTCAAGGGTCTGCAGGTTGGTAGTGCCTGACGGATAGAACCCCAGTTTGTATTGCTTCAGGTTGCCGTCCCAGCGCGGCAGTGCGCTCTGGGCCGGGCGGAACATGCCGACGAATACCTGATTGAGGTAGGTGCCCTGGGTATTGACGCTGACCGGAAGGCTGACCGACGCATATACGCTGTTGACTGCCTGGATTTCCGACAGGGCGGTATTGATAGCGTCAGCGATATCCTGGGCGGCTGGGTTGTTGCCACTGCTGGAGCTGACCGGGAAGTATTTGCCGCCACTGATATTGGCCATGCTCTGTAGTACGGCGGTCCAGTTCGGGCCCTGACCGGTGGTGCCGGGGTTGATTTCAATGGTGTAAGTGGTGATGCCCAGGTCACTCTGCTTCATGAAGCGTGACCATTCATCGATCGGGTTGTCCTGCAGGCCGCTTGGCGACAGCGGGATGGTAGTAGTGTTGCCGCCTTCGGCTGCCAGTCGGTTACGCGATTCGGTGCGCACCGAGTTGTTGTCGGTTGAGGGGCCGTTGCTCAGATAGATGATGAAGTTTCTGGCGCAGGACTCATCCGATACCGGGCTGTTGTAGGTGGTGCCGGTGAAGCTATTCAAGGCATTGCCAGACAAGGCCCAGACGGCGTTATTGGAAGCTGGACCGCTGGTATTGCCGCTGTAGTCGGTTTTGGCTTTGCTGTTGCCGGCATAGGCATTCTTGCCGGCGTAGTAGTACCAGGCTTCGGCCATGACCAGACTGCCGATGGCGCCGTTGCCTCGATCATTAATAGGGTGCAGGTCGTTGATCAGGTTGGTATACAGCGGCTTGGTCGTGCTGTTCATGGCGCGGATCGCAGCCCGAACATAACCGCCGGTTACGTTGTTGTTGGGGTTGCCGGTCTCGTTATAGAACATGATGCCTACCCGAAAGCGGTTCTCCGGCAGCCCGGCAAAGGTGCTGGCCAGGGCGGCTTTCAGGTTGGTGAACGGCTGAGGGTTGTTGCCGCTGCCCCAGTTGGCGGTGTTGTCTACCACGAACAGCACGTTGGGCAGGTCGCCATCAGCCGCAGGCGGCACGCCAACGAACAGGTCAATATCCTCGGCCTGAATGGGCAAGGTCAGACTCAAGAGCGCGGCGGCGATCAGGGCTTTGAAAGTGCGAAAGTTCATGGTGTTCTCCTGAATCGCCTTGGTTAGGAGCAGAGATTGGTTTTCTGAGCATTGCCCAGGCGCACGCGGATTCCCTGGCGAACGGTGGCGCTGGCTCCGCTGGCCACGTCATTGACCGTAGCTGTTATTTCCCAGAGTGTGTCCCAGGTGCTGTCTGACATGGTGCCCAGAGTCACGCTGCTGGCGGCCGCCGAGGCGGCCAGGGTGAAGCCAACGCACTGAGGCTGGGCGACTTCAACGGTGTAATCGGTCGTGCCGTTATTGTTGATGTCGATCAGGATCTGCTGGGCTACCGGGTTGGTGGCAAAGGCGCCGCTGATGATTTGCTCAATCGCTGCGTTGGCCGCGGCAATCGCTTCTTCGCGCACCTGCATATTGCCAACCGCTTTGAGGTTGGTGGTGCTCAGGGTAAAGGCGCTGCCGACCATCAGGGTCAGCAACAGCAACATGATCAGGCCGACAACCAGTGTGGCGCCGCGCTGCTTGGCTGGCATGGAACCTGTGTTCATTGTTCGGCTCCCTTTTTAAGGAGTGTCATCGTCGTCATCCCCGTCGTCATCGTCGCTGGGCGGTGTGCCCGGAGGCATGCCGGCAGGTACTTCGCGGCGTCCCGATACGTTGTTGAAGCGGACGTTGGTGCTGAAGACGTGACGCTTGAAGTTGTCGTTGAAAGGGCCGAGCGTCTGGCCCCCGAGCTGATAGGTTTTTGCGTCGCTATAGCCGGGGGTGGGGCGGGTACTGCGCACCAATACGTAGATCTGGGCGCTGACGGCGTTGACCAGATCGTCGGCTGAACAGCCTGCACCGCAATGGATGTAGGTATTAGGAGCGCCATCGCCGCGGATGCCGGCTGCGTAATCCACCGCCGCGCCTTCGGTGGCGTTGAAGTTGTCGATACCCAGTTCGATACGCAGAGCTTCCACGCCTTCGATCAATGCTTGCGGGGCGTTGAACTGTACGGTGCTGCTGTTTAGATCAAGACTGGAGCGGACCAGAGTGGGGATGTCGCCATCTTGGACGTAGTAGATATGCGAAATGAATTTGCGCTTGTTGGCAATCGGGTTGGCTGCGCAGTCACGTTGACGCAGGTTGAAGCTGGCAGTGCCGGTCTGGCCAACAATGTAGCGGGTCAGGTCGTCAATGCAGCGTGAAACCTGCACATACAGCGCGTTGGTGACATCGGCGCTACAGCCAGGGGTGCCGGCGACGCAGGTTTCGGCATGGCGGGTAACCAGTACATCGGTATTGGCGCGTTTGCTGGTTACTACGCCGGCGCAACCGGCTGGAACCCCGGAATAAACCTGGGCGGGTATGCCGATCAGGCTGTCGCGGTAGGCCTGATCCCAGGTGCTGAAGGCCTGGCAGGGGGCAGGGACGGTATCTGGCGGTGGTGCGGATGAGCTGCTGATCGGGTCGTCGAATGGATGGATATAGCCATCCCAGAAGCCAGCGTGCATCAGGTCGCGTTGCAGCAACTGAATGGCAAAGCGGCCATTTTCGATCTGGGCATTGGTTTTGGCCAGTTCATCGTTGGTGCGGCTGATGTCGAGAAACAGGCGTAGTACTGCGGCCAGAATCAGCAGACTGATGGTGATGGCGACCATCAGTTCGATCAGGCTGAAACCCCGTTGCCGGTTGCCGGGCGTCATGATTGGGCTGCTCATAGTTCGGCGATCCGGACGATGGTGGTGACGGCGCGTCGGCAACGGTCCTGGGCACAGGAGCCGGCGTCGTTGAAGGCGTTAATGCCGCAGGATACGCTGGCTGGCGGTGGCTCAAGCGGGATCAGACCCTGCCAGGCGACAGTGACCATATAGGTGTTGGCGCCCAGATCTTCCACGCAGCCGCGACCGCCGATCAAGGTGCCGACCGAACTGCCGCCGATTGCTTCTGCGGCACCTTACAGTGCCAGACACCATTCGTTGTAGTCGACGCTCTGGCGGGTGCTACCGGCAGCTGGGCAAGTGCCGCCGCTGCCCAGCGGGCTGGCGGTTGGGTAGTCATCGGCATTGAGGCGGTTGGCCATGATCCGGCTGGCCATGTCATTGAGCAGGATCAGCGCCTGGGCGCGTTGATAGGACTCCATCTCGGATTGCTGCAGACGTGATTGCAGTCCCGCCAGACCCATCAGGCCTACCAGCAGAATAACCACGGTGACCATCAGTTCGATCATGGTCAGGCCCCGTTGCTTGCCAGGTAATGCATGTCTTGGCATGGGCGTCACCATTTGTCCGCAGGGGTTTTGACGCCCTGATGGTTGAGGCTCAGTGTTACGTCGCTGCTTTGTGGGCCGGTGGGGCTGAAGGTGACTGTGAAGCTGGGCACGGCGCCGGTGCCGACGGTAACGTCCCAGGTATAACGGCCAGTCAGTTCGCTGGGCAGGCTGAAACCGCTGTTTTCCAATTGGGTTTTGCTGGCATAGGCCCGATTGGCCATCAGGAACTGCTGCTGACGATTGGCCAGATCCATCATCACCGCCTGGGCGGCAGCGCGGTTGGAGCGAATGACATATTGTTGATAGCTGGGATAGGCGATAGTCGCCAGGATGGCAACAATGACCACCACGATCATCACTTCAATCAGGGTGAAGCCCTTGGTACTACGCATGGGGCGGATACTCCTCGAATGCCGTACCCAGTATAAGCGGCGCTGTATGGCGCTGCTGTGCGAACCGGTGTTGTTTTCTGCTGTTATTTCGCGAGCGGTAGCACTTGGCCGATAAATGGTGGCCAAGGCCCAGAGTTTATGCTGCCTTTTGTTTGCTGGCAAAGTGCAATGTTAGCTGAGCACTGCTGTTGTTGTGAGGTTTGTAATGTGATCTTTGTCACAAAAAGGTTTTATTAGTGTTTGGGGGGGGATTACTGGTACAGGTATGAATAGTGTCTCTTTTTGCTTCTGTCTGGCTAGTTGGATGAGTGCTCCTGGAGGCATAATTCGATGGTTTTCAGCGACTTCGGTCAGCCCCCCTTGAGCTATGCTCAAGGAAACGGGATCGGGATGGCTTGTCATGATGCAAGAGCCGGATAATCCGGCAGTACCCAGTGTGCTGTTGCTGGACCTGGAGAACTGCCCGCACCACCTTAATCATTTGCCGCAAAACCTGGAACAGTTTGACCGGGTGATCATTTGCTACGCCCAGCGCGGGCCCAAGGTGCCGCTGGATTGGCTGATGCCGCTGGCCAAGGCGATTCAGCACGAACGCCTGACCATTCACAAAATGGAGCAGACAGGCAAGAACGCCGCAGATTTCGGCATTTGCTTCTTCGCCGGGCTTTTGCTGCATGAGTTGCCGGACAATACCCACTTCGTGATTGTCTCCAATGATACTGATCTGGATCACACGGTCAGTCTGCTGCGTAGCCATGGCCGCTCGGCCGAGCGAGTGGGGTCGCAGAAGATCGAGAACGGCCTTAACGGTGACGATGACGAGGCCATTCAGTTGTACTGCAACCACCTGCTGACCTACAGCAAGAATCGCCCGGCGCGCCAGGACACATTGCGCAACAGTATTCATAACAAGTTCAAAAGTGACCCTTTACTGGTAGGGCGGGTGTATGAGGCCTTGCAGCGCGAGGGGGCAGTCAGTGTCGATCAGGGTAAGGTGGACTACAACGACGGCGTGATCAGGCGTCTGGCCCTGGCCTGAGCCGGCCATCATCTGGAGGGTCTGCAACCCCTTGTCTACACTGAGGCTGTGGCGGTTAAGGGGGACATATGCGGCTGAGACTGTGGATTCTTTTGGCTGTAGCGGTGCTGGCATTGGGGTGGTTGATCAGGGATGAAATGCGCAGTTCCTTTTATCAGTCGCAGTGGTTTAGCCGTCATGCTTCTACCCTGACCTACAGTCTGGAGGAGGGTGTCAGCGAGCGCCTGCGTTACCCCGAGTTCGGCCCGTTCAATCAGCGTCTGGGGTATAGCCTGTTGCCGGGCTTTATCGAGCGGTTGCAGGATCAGGGTTTTGCCGTGACCCATCAGGTGCGCTTCAGTGATGAGCTGCTGGCGTATGCTGACAAGGGTTTGTACCCACCCTATCGGGAGAAAACCCGTTCCGGCCTGCAAGTGCGCGACTGCAAGGCTGACCCGATCTATCAGTTCCGCTATCCGCTGCGCCAGTATGTCTCCTTCGACCATATTCCGCCGCTTTTGGTCAGCAGTTTGCTGTTTATCGAAAATCGCCATTTGCTTAACCCTGACGCGCCGTTGGCCAACCCGGCGGTGGACTGGCCGCGCTTTCTAAAGGCGTCACTATCACTGGTCAGCAACCGCTGGGATGAGAATGGTGGTTCATCCCCAGGGGCCAGCACCTTGGCAACGCAAATTGAAAAGTACCGGCACTCGCCCGAGGGGCGGACTCATGGTCCGAAGGACAAGCTGTTGCAAATGGGTTCGGCCAGTTTTCGGGCCTATCTGGATGGGCCTAATACCGAGGCGGCGCGTCAGCGCCTGGTGCTGGATTACCTCAATACCGTGCCGCTGGCAGCCGCGCCGGGGCATGGCGAGGTGATTGGTCTGGGCGATGCTCTGTGGGTCTGGTATGTCGAGGATTTTCATCGTTTTAACCAGAACCTGCGCGGTGATCATGGCTTGCAGGCCCAGGCGCTGGCCCTGCGTCAGGCTCTGTCCATGTTGATAGCCCAGCGGCGACCGTCTTACTACCTGTTGCAGGGCCGCGAAGATATGCATGAACTGGTCGACAGCCATATTCGCCTGCTCGCCCGGGAAGGGATTGTAGATCCGCAGTTGCGTCAGGCGGCGCTGGAGACGCATGTGCGCTTTCGTGACTGGAGCCGGCAACCGGTACGTCCGCGGGTTGCCGCCGACAAGGCCGTGACCGTGACCCGCAGCCGAATCGCTGGGTTGCTTGGCCAGACTCTGTACGGCATCGATCGTATGGATTTACAGGTCGACAGCAGCCTGCATCTGGAGCTGCAACGGGCTGCCAGCGAGTATCTGGAAAGCCTGGCAGATCCCGAGGTGGCCGGGCGCATCGGCTTGTTTGGTGAGCGTCTGCTGTCGCCAGAGAAGGTTGGCGAGGTGCGTTACAGCTTTACCCTGATGCAGCGCACGCCCGAAGGCAATCAGGTTCGGGTGCAGACCGACAATACCGGTCTGCCCTTTGACCTGAACGAAGGCAGCAAGCTGGAACTGGGGTCTACCGCCAAGCTGCGGGTGCTGGTCACTTATCTGGAAATCATTGCCGAGCTGTACGACCAGTTGTCCGAGGGCGCGACCGAGGCTATTCAGGAAGCGCTCTCCGAGCCGGATGACCGTATCAGTGTCTGGGCTGCGACCTGGTTGCGGGCCAACCCTGAGGCAACCCTGGAACAGATGCTCGAGGCCGCGCTGGAGCGGCGCTATTCGGCCAGCCCGCATGAGCAGTTCTTTACCGGGGGCGGGGTGCAGCGTTTCAGCAACTTCCGCAATGAAGACAATGGCCGCAATCCGACCGTGCGTGAGGCTATCCGCGAGTCGATCAACCTGCCGTTCGTTCGCTTGCTGCGCGATATTGTGCGTTACACCATTCACCAGACCCCGGGTAGCAGTATCCAGCTGTTGCGTGATGATCGCGACCCGCGTCGGGTTCAGTATCTGGAGCAGTTTGCAGACCGGGAGGGGCGTACTTTCCTGTTGCGTTTCTGGCGCAAGTACAGCGGTAAAACCGAGGCCGAGCGTATGGAAACCTTCCTCGATGGCTTGCGCCCGACCGTCACCCGCCTGGCTGCGGTGTATCGCTACCTGTATCCCGAGTCCACGCCGGAGGAGCTGGCGGAGTTTCTGTCGCGACGTACGGGCGAGCAACTGAGCGAGTCGCGGATCAATACCCTGCACCGCGATTACGGCCCGGGCCGCTACAACCTGCCGGATCAGGGCTATATTGCCCGGGTCCACCCGCTGGAGTTGTGGTTGCTGGGGTATTTGCGCGAAAACCCTGAGGCCCAGTTCCTTGATGCGGTTGAGGCCAGCCGCGCCGAGCGCCAGGAGGTGTATGGCTGGCTGTTCCGCACCCGGCACCGGGGCGCCCGGGATGTGCGGATCAGAACCATGCTCGAAGTCGAGGCGTTTCTGGATATTCATCGGCGCTGGCAGCGTTTGGGTTATCCGTTCGAGCACATGGTGCCGTCGCTGGGCAGTGCGCTGGGCAGCGCCGGTGATCGCCCGGCAGCTCTGGCCGAGCTGATGGGGATCATCAATAACGAAGGGTTGCGCTACCGGACCGGGCGGATCAATACCCTGCACTTTGCTGGCGACACCCCCTATGAAACCCGTTTTGAACGGGTAGTCGAGCCCGGTCAGCAGGTTATCCCACGCACGGTAGCGAGGGTATTGCGCAATGTGCTGGCCGATGTGGTCGAGGGGGGGACGGCGCGGCGCCTGCAAGGAGCGTTTGTACAGGATGGGCAGGTGGTGCTGACTGGTGGCAAGACCGGCACCGGAGACAACCGGATTCACAGCATGGCTGCTGATGGTCGCTCAATCGGCAGTCAGGTAATGAACCGCACCGCCACCTTCGTGTTTTTCCTGGGGGATGAGCATTTCGGCACGCTGACTGCCTTTGTGCCGGGCCAGGCTGCCGAGGGTTTTCGCTTTACCTCGGCCTTGCCGGTTCAGGTATTGCGGGGCATGGCGCCGTTTCTGATGCCGTATCTTACCGGCGCTGAGGTGCAGTGCCTGCCACGTGCGGACTACTCTGCCTTGGCACCGTGATAGTAGGTGTCGGCAACCTCGTGACTGCTGGTTTTGGGTTGGCGGCGTTGCTGCCAGCCGATTAGCAACAGTGGCACGACGATCATCAGACTGCCGGTGAAGAACCACAGATCCGGCACTTCGGCAAACCACCACCAGCCGATCAGCACCGCCCAGATCAGTCCGGTGTATTCGGCGCTGGTGATCTGGTTGGCATCTACCTGCCGATAGGCCAGCAGTACGCAGACGTTGTAGCCGAGGATGAACACCGATGAGCCTACTGCGCTGAGCAGCACAGCGTTGCTCCAGGGCGCGCCCTCCCAGAGCATCAGCAGCAGACACACTGGGGTGATCATCAGGTAGTTGAGAAACAGCTTGTGTACGGTGGACTGCCGGGCTGGCAGCTTGCGTACCAATACTGCATTGATCGCCAGAGCGGCGGCTGAGCCAAGCGCCGCCAGTGCCGCCCAACTGATGTCGACCGGGCGCAGGATTACCAGAATGCCGGCAAACCCGCCGAACACCGCCAGCAGACTCCAGCGGGTCAGGCGCTCGCCAAAAAATACCGCTGAGAGGATCATCACCAGAATCGGTGCGACGTAGAACACCGCGTTGGCCGTGGCCAGCGGCAGGCTGACCAACGCCACTACCATGCAAACAATGCCGACCAGATGCACATGGCCGCGAATGGCGTGCAAGACTCCGCCCTCGAAGAAGTGCCCGGTATCGATCTGACGCCAGAACGGCAGCAACAGGGCCAGGGTGATCAAGCAGCGCATGAACGCGTACTGAAACACCGCCGAATCGCCTTCAAGCAGCTTGATGAATACATCCGAAATCAACGCCAGGGCATTGCCGATGATCAGCAATAAGATGGCGCTGTTGACGGTCTTGCCGGACATGGGAGCTCCTGGGTTTGGGGTTTTCCTGGGAGCCTGGAGCATCTGCTCCAGGTAGGTGCTGCATGGTAGTTCGCTGCGGGAGTCCGATCGCGGCCCGAGATGCTCCCGCCTCCCAGGCAGGGGTCGCAGGCTAGCTATTTATCGCCGCCAGTTTAGCGATCCGCATTTATCCGATAAAATGATCTTTGTTGCTCATCTATTAGAAAATTGGATAATGAGGCTTCCACCCCTAAAAGCCCTGCCGGTCTTCGAGGCTGTTGCCCGGCTCAACAGTTTTTCCCAGGCTGCCGAGGAACTGGCGGTCAGCCAGAGTGCGGTCAGCCACCAGATCAAGCAGCTCGAGCACTACCTCGGCGAGCAGTTGTTTCTGCGCACCGGGCGCTACCTCAGTCTGACCGAGGAGGGGCGCCAGTACTATGAGGCGGTCAGCGGTGCCTTGCGGCAGATCGAGCAGGCCAGCGAACAGTTGCTGGGGCAGGAGACCATGGCGTTGCGGCTGTCGGTGTTCAGTTCCTTCGCCGTGCGCTGGCTGGTGCCACGCTTGCCGGCCCTGCACCGGGAGTTGCCACAATTGGAATTGGCGCTGGACATGAGCGGCGGGCATCCGCGCCTGTCTGACCGGGTAGCTGACTGCTTCATCACTGTGCGTACCGATGTGCCGGCCTACAGTTACGAGTTGATCTACACCGAACAACTGTTCCCGGTCTGTAGCCAGCAATATTGGCAGACGCTGTGCCGCGAGCTGGGACTGGACCCGGCGCTGGGTGTGCACCAGCCGGAACTGGCGCCGCAGCGCCTGGCGTCCTATCCGCTGTTGTCGACCCACAGCATCTACAACCGTGCCGGTGGCGACTGGATCCACTGGTACGCCGTTGCCGGCCAGAGCTTGCCATCTGGCGCAAGGCTGCAGCATTTCAGCCATATGCTGCTGGCGCTGGAGGCGGCGCGCTTTCACCAGGGCATCGCCCTGACCAATGACTACATGCTTAGCAATCGGGCCGATTCGGCTGACTTCGTGCGTTTGCCCTGCCATGCCCTGACTACCGGCGACCAGTTCTATTTCGCCTGGAAAACCAGCCGCCGCAATGAGCCGGGGTTGCGTCTGCTGCGTGGCTGGCTGGTAGAGCAGGCCATCGAGTCGGGGTTGTTGGGGCGGTAGCGGTGGGCTGGGTGATTCCCGGGAAAACCCAAACCCCAAGAAACTCTCGATCAGCAAATTATTACCCCATATGTCCACTGCCCGGTGGCACCCGAGCCCCCGCGCTCTGCCTTTTCCAGCACCCATGGCCTTGGGCCACAGCACTATTGTGCCGGTACCACGCAAGCCGACCGCGGTTTGCATACCGCGCCCCTGGGTCCTACCCTGACCCTGTCAGTTTGATCGACAACGGGCAAACACACGAGGAGGCTTATGTCACTCTCCCGGTTGAGTTCGCTACGTTTGTTTCGCCAGCAGTGCCATGTCGGCGGTACTTGGGTAGACGCAGAAGACGGCAGCACCATCGCGGTTGATAATCCCGCCAGCGGCGAGGTGTTCGGCCGCATTCCTTCCCTCACGGCGGCGCAGGTCGAGGCCGCGATCGATACCGCGCAATCCGCTTTTATCGACTGGCGTGCCCGTACCGCGCAGCAGCGTGCCGATCTGTTGCTGCGCTGGCACGATCTGGTGCTGGCAAACCGTGAGGACATCGCCATTCTGATGACCCTGGAGCAGGGCAAGCCATTGGTCGAGGCGCAGGGCGAGGTGGATTATGCCGCGTCTTTCCTGCGCTGGTTTGCCGAGGAAGCACGGCGGGTCTATGGCGAGACCATTCCCGGCGCCAAGCCGGGCCAGCAGATCGTCGTGCTGCGCCAGCCGGTCGGGGTCACGGCGGCCATTACGCCGTGGAATTTCCCGGCCGCGATGATTACCCGCAAGGCCGGCGCTGCCCTGGCGGCGGGTTGCAGCATGATCGTCAAGCCGGCCGAGGCTACCCCCTATACGGCGCTGGCGCTGGCGGTACTGGCCGAGGAGGCCGGGTTGCCGCCTGGGGTGTTCAATGTCATCACTGGCGAGGCCAGACTGATCGGCCAGGTACTGACCGCCAGCCCGGTGGTGCGCAAGCTCAGTTTCACTGGCTCGACAGCGGTTGGCCGGCAGTTGATGGCGCAGTGTGCCGAGCATATCCAGAAGGTCTCGCTGGAGCTGGGCGGCAATGCGCCGTTCATCGTGTTCGACGATGCCGACCTGGATCGCGCCGTTGAAGGCGCCATGGCTAGCAAGTTCCGCAATACCGGCCAGACCTGCGTCTGCGCCAATCGCTTCCTGGTGCAGCGCAGCGTGCACGAGGCGTTTGTCGACAAGCTCGCGGCGGCCATGGCCAAGCTGCGGCTGGGTAACGGCTTTGAGCCGGGTGTAACCCAGGCGCCGCTGATCAACCAGGCGGCGGTGCGCAAGGTGCAGCAGCACTACCGTGATGCGCTGGACAAGGGCGCGCGGCACGTCAGTGGCGCGGTACCGGATGGCGCGCAGGGCAACTTCGTCGAGCCGGTGCTGATCTCCGAGGTGAACCCGGGCATGCAGTTGTGCCACGAAGAAACCTTTGGCCCGCTGGCGGCGGTGATGCCGTTCGACACCGAGCAGCAGGCCATCGAACTGGCCAATGCCACGCCCTACGGGCTGGCGGCCTATTTCTACAGCCGTGATGTTCACCGCTGCTGGCGCGTGGCCGAGGCGCTTGAGGCCGGCATTGTTGGCGTCAATGAAGGTGCGATCTCCAATCCGGCGGCGCCCTTTGGCGGCGTCAAGGCTTCGGGCCTGGGGCGTGAGGGTTCGCGTCACGGGCTGGAGGAATACACCGAACTCAAGTACCTGTGCATGGGGGCGGGCTGATGGCCGAGCTGCCGCGCAAGCGCATTGCGCTGATGCCGGGAGACGGCATCGGTGTCGAGGTCATGCAGGCCGCCGAGCAGGTGCTTACTGTCCTGCGGGAGCGTGAGGGTCTGGCGCTCGACTGGCAACGTCTGGACTGGCCAAGTACCGCCTGGCATCAAATGCACGGGTGCATGATGCCGGACGATGCGCTGGATCAGGTACGTGCCTTCGACGCGCTGCTGCTCGGCGCGCTGGGTGACCCCGGCCCGCTCAGTGAGACAGAGCGTTACCGGCTTCCGGACGGGGTGTCATTGGCGCCGCTGCTGCGTTTTCGCAAAGGCCTGGACCTGTGGGCCTGCGAGCGTCCGGCCCGGCTGCTGCCTGGGGCGCCACGTTACCTGGCCGACCCGCGTGCGTCCGAGGTCGATATGCTGGTGATCCGTGAAAACAGCGAAGGTGAGTATGTCGGTCAGGGTGGGCGACTGCATCCGGGCACGCCGCATGAGGTGGCCACGCAGCTTGAGGTCTTTACCCGCGCCGCGACCGAACGGCTGATCCGGCATGCCTTCACACGCGCCCGCCAGCGTCTGGCCCAGCGTGGCGAAGGGCGGCGGTTCAGTTGTGCCGATAAGGGCGAGGCCCACGCGCAGGTTTGCCTGATCACCAAGCGCAATGCCCAGCCGGCCTGGGGTGAGCTGTACAGCGAAGTGTTCGCCGAGGTGGCGCTGGAGTTTCCCGAGATTGGTATCCATCACGAACTGGTCGATGCCGCCTGTATGAAATTCGTGCAATGCCCGTGGCAGTTTGATGTGGTGGTCGCCAGCAACCTGCACGGCGACATCCTCACCGATCTGGCGGCGGTGCTGTCTGGCGGCCTGGGGTTGGCGCCCTCGTGCAATATCAATCCGACCCGCCGCGATACCCCGGCTTTGTTTGAACCGACCCACGGCAGCGCTCCGGACATTGCTGGTCAGGGTCTGGCTAATCCGGCGGCGATGCTGTTGACCACGGCGATGCTGCTCGAGTGGTTGGGTTTTGTGGCCGCCGCCGAGCGCCTACGCGTGGCCGTTGCGCGTGACCTGCTCAGTGCGGCAGGGCAGTCACGCAACTGCGCGGCCGTTACCGCTGGGGTGATCGCCCACCTGTAGGAGCGCTCTGCGAGCGCGAACAGCAGTACTGCACATTGAATACGCGGCCGCTGGCCGCCACACCGCAACAGGAGTCAGTCATGAGTCATCTGTCGCCGCTGCTGAAACAAGCCACCCAGGTCTGCGCCGAGCGCGGTCAGGGAAGCTGGCTGTATGACGTCAACGGCAAAGCCTATCTGGACTTTACCTCGGGCATTGGTGTGACCTCGACCGGCCATTGTCACCCGACCGTGGTTGAGGCCGCCCGCGCCCAGGTCGGCAAGGTCATCCATGCTCAGTACACCACGGTCACTCACCCGCCGATGCTTGAGCTGACCGATCGCCTGGTGGAGAAAATGCCCGCTGAGATCGACGCGGTGGCGTTCAGCAATTCCGGCTCCGAGGCGGTGGAAATGGCCCTGCGTCTGGCGCGTCAGGCCACTGGCCGGGCCAACGTGATTGTCTTCAACGGCGGCTTTCATGGTCGCACCATGGCTGCTGCCTCGTTGACCACTTCGGGCACCAAGGTGCGCAGCGGCTTTCACCCAATGATGGCCGGGGTGGTGGTGGCGCCGTTTCCGCATGCCTGGCGCTATGGCTGGAGCGAGCAGGAAGCCACCGAGTTCTGCCTGCGCGAGCTGGATCATATCTTCAAGACCCAGTCGGCGCCTGATGACACCGCGGCCATGCTGATCGAGCCGGTGCAGGGCGAGTACGGCTACTACCCGGCCAACACGGCCTTCATGCAGGGGCTTGCTGAGCGCTGTCGTCAGCACGGGATCTTGCTGATCTGCGATGAAATTCAGGCCGGCTATGGGCGCACCGGCAAATTCTGGAGCCACCAGCACTTCGCCGTGCAGCCGGATATCGTGATTACCGCCAAGGGGCTGGCCAGCGGGTTTCCGCTGTCGGCCATCGCTGCGTCCGAAGCGCTGATGCGCCGTGGCGCACCTGGCTCGCAGGGCGGCACTTACGGCGCTAATGCGGTGGCCTGCGCGGCGGCCCTGGCAACGCTGGAGGTGATCGAGCATGAGCAACTGGTCGATAACGCCGCGCAGCGCGGGCAGCAGTTGCTGGAACAATTGCAGGCGCTACAGCGCCAGCATCCGCTGATCGCCACCATCCGTGGCAAGGGCCTGATGCTGGGGATGGAGATAGCTGAAAGCCGCCTTCAGCCGCGTGCCGATATAGCCGCCCGGCTCACCGCTGCCTGCGAGCAGCAGGGGCTGTTGCTGCTGCGCTGTGGCATCGACGGCCAGATTGTGCGCTGGTTGCCGCCGCTGGTGGTCAGCGAGGCCGACATCAATGAGGGTGTGACGCGCTTTGAACGCGCCTTGCAGGAGGTCGCGGCATGACCGATGTACTGCTGTTAATGGCCCCTGAAGACACCGAGTTGCCTGGTCTGGATGGTTTGCCGGCAAGCGTGCGGCTGCGCTGCGTGCAGGATGAGGACGCCCTGCGCCAGGCCTTGCCCGAGGCCGAGGTGCTGGTGGTGACGGATTTTCGTTCTGGCCTGCTTGAACGTTGCTGGCCAGCCCAAAATCGCCTGCGCTGGGTGCATGCCACCAGTGCCGGGGTCGATGCACTGATGTTTCCGGCGCTTTGGGATAGTCCTGTGACCATCACCAATGCGCGCGGGCTGTTTGACCGGGGCATTGCCGAGTATGTACTCGGCGCGGTGCTGATGTTCGCCAAGGACACTCTCGGCAATCTGCGGTTGCAGCGGCATCGCCAGTGGCAACACCGCGATACCGAATTGATCGAGCAGCGCCGGGTGCTGGTGGTCGGCGCCGGTTCGATTGGCGGCGAGGTGGCCACGCTGCTGCGCGCCGTGGGCATGCAGGTGGTCGGCCTGGCGCGCACGGCGCGCGCCGATGCGCGCTTTGATGCGGTGCACGCCAGTGCGGCGTTGCCTGAGCAGTTGGCGCTGGCCGATTTCGTGGTCATCACCGCGCCGCTGACCGACGACACCCGTGGCCTGTTCAACGACCAGGCGTTTGCCGCGATGAAGCCCGGCGCGCGGCTGATCAATGTTGGCCGTGGGCCGATTGTCGATACCGCCGCGCTGTTGCGTGCGCTGGAGCGGGGGCAGCTAAGCGGCGCCGCGCTGGATGTCTTCGAGCAGGAACCGCTGCCCGAGGATCACCCGCTGTGGCAGCAACCCAACGTGATGATCTCTGCCCATATGGCCGGCGACTTTCTCGGCTGGCGCCGGGCTTTGGGCGAGCAGTTCGTCGCCAACTTCCTGCGCTGGCAGGCCGGGGAGGCACTGCATAACCGGGTGGAGCGTGGGTGAGCTAGCGGTGTTCCTGGGGGCCTCGAGCATTTGCTCGAGATAGGGGATGCACGGGGGCGCTGCGGGAGCAGATGCTCCCGCCTCCCAGCAGTGTTTTGTCGTTATGACCTCTTGAACCAACACAGGAGAAGCCCATGTCCCACGAGATTCTCGCCCTAACCGCTGTCGAGCTGTTGCAGCACTACCGTGACAAACGCTTGTCGCCGGTTGAGGTGGCGACGGCCATGCTCGATCAGATCGAGCGTGTGGACGACCATACCAACGGCTTCTGTCTGGTCGATCGTGATACCAGCCTGGGGCTGGCGCGTGAGGCCGAGCAGCGTTACCTGCGTGGTGAGGCGCAGGGGCTGCTCGACGGCGTGCCGGTGGCGGTCAAGGATGTGTTTCTCACTCCCATGTGGCCGACGCTGCGAGGCTCGCGCACGGTCGATCCGGCCGCGACGCTGAACAAGTCGGCACCCACCACGGCCGCGCTGGCGCGCCATGGCTATGTACCGATTGGCAAGACCACCACGCCGGAGCTGGGCTGGAAAGGGGTAACCGACAACCCCATCGACGGTGTCACCAACAACCCCTGGAATCCGGAGCGCACCGCTGGTGGTTCCAGTGGCGGCAGTGCGGTGGCGGTGGCGCTGGGGATGGCGCCGCTGGCGCTGGGCACCGATGCCGGCGGGTCAATCCGCATTCCGGCCGCGTTTTGCGGGATTGTCGGGCTCAAGCCGTCGTTCGGTGAAGTGCCGCACTGGCCGGCCAGCCCCTTTGGCACGCTGGCGCATGCCGGGCCGATGACCTGGACGGTCGAGGACTGCGCGCTGATGATGAATGTGCTGACCGAGGCCGATCATCGTGATACCCACGCCATTCCCCGGCGTGGCATCGATTATCTGGCGGAGCTCAAGGGCGGGGTGCGCGGGCTGAAAATCGCCTACAGCCCGAACCTTGGCTATGTCGATGTCGATCCTGAGGTGGAAGTTGCGGTGGCCGAAGCGGTCAGGGTATTCGAGCAACTGGGTGCTGAGGTGGTGCGCGTCGATCCCGGTTTCAGTGATCCGTTGGCCGCTTTCGGGCATCTGTTCTATGGCGGCGCGGCCAATGCCATGCGTGATCTGGGGCCGAAGAAGCGTGAGCTGATGGACCCGGCGCTGGTCAGCGTGGCTGAGCGCGCCGCCAAGCTCAGCATGCTTGACTACATGGGCGCAGTGAACGAGTCGATGGCGCTGCGTGAACGGATGGCCAACTTTCATCAGAAGTACGATCTGCTGCTGACCCCGGCGCTGCCGATCACCGCCTTCAAGACCGGGCGCGAAGTACCCGAGGACTGGCCGCATACCCGCTGGCCGACCTGGACCCCGTTCACCTACCCATTCAACATGACCGGCCAGCCGGGCTTGTCGGTGCCCTGCGGGTTCGACAGCCAGGGCTTGCCGATTGGCCTGCAACTGGTCGGTGCACGCTTCAACGATGCCCTGGTGCTGCGCGCCGGGCATGCCTACCAGCAGACCGCGCCGCTGACCGCGCGGCGGCCGCCGCTATTCCACGCCTGACCCGGAGGTGCCCATGCCGCTGAGCAACATGGATATCGAGATGTACGAATCCGAGGACCCGATCTGGAATCCGGCGCTGCGCACCATGCCGATTCCTGGGATCCGCAAGATGGTCAATCTGGCTGCCAGCCTGCCGGATGTGATTCACCTGTCGATTGGTCAGCCGGATTTGCCAGCGCCGGATACGGTGATCAATGCCGCCGTCGAGGCGTTCCAGGCCGGACAGACTGGCTACACCATGGATGCCGGCCTGCCGGAGCTGCTCGAATCACTGGCGCTGTACTACGGCGAGCGCTATCAGCGGCCGCTGACGGCGGACAATATCCTGGTCACCACCGGCGCCACAGAAGCGGTGTACCTGGCGTTGACTTCGGTGTCGGCGCCGGGGCGGCACTTCATTGTGCCGGACCCGGCATTTATGCTCTATGCACCGTTGATCCGCATGAACGGTGGCGAGGTGACCGAAGTCCCGACCCGCGCCGAGCACAACCACCAGCTCGATCCGCAGGAAGTGCTCGATGCCATCCAGCCCAACACCTATGCGATCGTGCTCAACTCACCAAGCAACCCGACCGGTACCCTGTACCCGAAGGAAACTCTGGAGGCGATCCTGCAGGAGGCGGCCTACCGCGATATCCATGTGATCAGCGACGAGGTTTACGATCATCTGATCTACGACGGCAAGACCTATCCTTCGGTCTTGGCCAGTTGCAGCGACCTGGACAACGTTATGGTCATCAGCAGCTTTTCCAAGACCTACAGCATGGCCGGGCTGCGCGTTGGCTGGCTGATCGCCAGTCAGGCGGCTATCAAGAAGCTGCGGCGCTATCACATGTTCACCACTACCGTGGCCAATACCCCGTGCCAGTGGGCCGGAGTGGCGGCGTTGCATCACGGTCGGGAGTTTATCGACGGCATGCTGGCCGAATACACCCGCCGGCGTGACCGTATTGTCGAGCTGGTTGAGCAGACGCCATGGCTGACCGGCTACAAGCCTGAAGGTGCTTTTTACCTGTTCCCCTCGTTGCCGGATGGAGTCAACGGCACCAACGTGGCGCTGCGGCTGCTCAAGGAAACCGGCGTGTGCACCATCCCCGGGGAAACCTTCGGCAATCACTGCAGCAACGCCCTGCGCCTCAGCTACTCGACCTCGCTGGACAAGATCGAACAGGCCTTCGAACGGATCATTCCGTGGATGGAGAAGCAGGATTTTGGGTGAGGGGTGATGGAACTCTGGGCTTCCCCGGGGTTTTGGGTTTTCCTGGGAGCCTTGAGCATCTGCTCAAGGTAGGCGTTGCACGGCAGTCCGCGGCGGGAGCGGATGCTCCCGCCTCCCAGGAAGGGCCGCAGAGTGGTTCGCCGGCGGTCCGAGGTGCACCCGCCTACCAAGAATCCATGTGTAGCTTTGTGCGTTTTCGCACATCATTCCATCGGATAGCCTGCTACATTTCGCGCTCAACGACATAACAAGGACGTATGTCATGGTACTTACCCCGGATCACAAGGGCTGGTATCACGTTGGGCGCTTGCCCCATTGCGATAATCCCGCTGTAGCCCAGTTCATCACCTTCCGCCTGGCAGATGCTTTGCCTGTCAAAACACAGCGCAGTCTGGAGCAGGAACTCAGGCTCTTGCCTGAAAATACGCGGGAACAGAAACGCCGACAGCGCATTGAGTTCTGGCTGGATCAGGGCTTGGGCTGTTGTGCTCTGCAACACGCACAGGTGGCCCAGGTTATGGCGGATGGGTTGATGCGTTGGCAGAACAGCCGCTACAGGTTGCTGGCCTGGTGCATCATGCCCAATCACGTTCATGTGCTGATCGAGCCGCATTACTCCCTGTCGCGGATCGTTCAGGGCTGGAAAGGCTTTACCGGTCGCTGGGTCATGTTGAACAGCAAAACGCTGGGGTTGAGGTTGCCCTTGGGCAGGTTGTGGATGCCCGGGTACTGGGATCGTTTCATTCGTGATGAGCGGCATCATCTTGCTGTGGTGGATTACATTCACAGCAACCCGGCCAAAGCCGGGTTATGTGCAGCGCCTGAGCATTGGCCGTGGTCTAGTGCCAGTAGGAGGTAAGCCCGGGAGGCGGGAGTATCTGCTGCCGTAGCGGACTATCGTGCAATGCTTACCTTGAGCAGATGCTCAAGGTTCCCAGGAGAAGCCCCTGGGAGGCGGGAGCATCTGCTCCCGCGGCGGGCTGCCGTGCAACGCTTACCTCGAGCAGATGCTCGAGGCTCCCAGGAGAACCCCGGGAAGCGTGCAACTACAACAACATCGACCGGATATCCGCCAGCAGTTCACCGAGGCGTTTGGTGAACTGGGCGGCGGCGGCGCCGTTGATGGCTCGGTGATCGTAGGACAGCGACAGCGGCAGCATCAGCCGAGGCTGGAAAGCTTTGCCGTCCCAGACCGGTTGCATGGTGGCCTTGGACACGCCAAGGATGGCCACCTCTGGGCTGTTGACGATCGGCGTGAAGTAGGTGCCACCGATGTGGCCCAGGCTGGAGATGGTGAAGCAGGCACCTTGCATTGCGTCGGCACCGAGCTTCTTGTTGCGCGCCTTGTCGGCCAGTTCAGCTGCCTCGGCAGCCAGTTGCAACAGGCTCTTTTGGTCGACGTCACGAATCACCGGCACCAGCAGACCATCCGGGGTGTCGACGGCAAAGCCGATATGCACGTACTGCTTGTGTACCAGTTGCTTGCCATTGCCGGCCAGCGAGACGTTGAAGTTCGGCTGTTCGCGTAGCAGATGGGCGCAGGCCTTGAGCAGGAACGGCAGGACCGTGAGCTTGACGCCGGCTTTCTCCGCTACGGTTTTTTGCGCCTTGCGGAAGTCTTCCAGTTCGCTGATGTCGGCCTGATCGAACTGGGTCACGTGCGGTACGTTGAGCCAGCTGCGGTGCAGGTTCATGGCGCCGACTTGTTGCAGACGGGTCATGTCCTTGATCTCGACCTCGCCAAAGCGGCTGAAATCGACTTCCGGGACCGGCGGGATACCCATCCCGCCAGCGGCACCGGCTGGCGCGGCTTTGCGCTGTTGCATGACCTGTTTGACGAAGGCGTCGACATCTTCCTTGAGGATGCGTTCACGCGGGCCACTGGGCTTGACCTCAGTCAGTTCAACGCCGAGTTCGCGGGCCAGCTTGCGTACTGCCGGGCCGGCATGGACTTTCTGGCCGTCGCGGCTGGGGCCGCCAACCGGTGGCGGGCTCTGTGGCTCGCTGGGTGTGCTGGCCTTGGGCTGTACGGCAGCTTCAGTTTCGATCGTGGCTGCGGGGCCGGCGGACTCGGCAGCCGGTGCCGGGCTGCTGGCTGCGCCTTCGGTCTTGATATGCATGATCAGGTCGCCGGTTTTGACGTCCTGCTCGAGCTTTGCCTCGATTGATTCGATTACCCCGGCCACGGGCGAGGGGATCTCCATGCTGGCCTTGTCCGACTCCAGTACCAGCAGCGATTGATCGACTTCGACGCTGTCGCCGCTGCTGACCAGAATCTCGATGATCTTGGCTTCGGTGCTGCCGATATCCGGAATCCGGATTGCCTCGATGCTGCTGGCGGCAGGCTGTGCCTGCTTTGGCTGCTCGGCAGTAGGTTGGGCTTTGGGCGCTTCGGCAGCTGGCTTTTGCTCTTGCTTGGCGGGTGCCGCTGCCTGGTCGGTAGCGCCTTCCACTTCCAGCTCCAGCAGAGCATCACCTTCTTTCAGTGTGTCGCCCAGTTTGAACTTGAGACTCTTGATAACCCCGGCCTTGGGGCTGGGGACTTCCATGCTGGCCTTGTCGGACTCCAGTACCAGCAGAGATTGTTCTGCCTCAACCCGGTCGCCTTCCTTGACCAGAATTTCAATGACTTCGCCTTCGCCGCCGATATCGGGCAACTTGATTACTTCACTCATAATGTCGCTCCTCAGCAATCCAGCGGGTTGGTCTTGTCAGGGTCGATACCGAAGGCCTTGAGGGCATCGGTCAGTACCTTGGGCTTGATCGCACCGGACTCGGCCAGGGCGCTGAGAGCGGTATAGGCCACCCAATAGCGGTCCACTTCGAAGAAGTGACGCAGTTTGCGGCGGGTGTCGCTGCGACCGAAGCCGTCAGTCCCCAGAACCTTGTAAGTTCCCGGCACCCATTGGCGAATCTGTTCGGCGTACAGCTTCATGTAGTCGGTAGCGGCGACTACCGGGCCGTTGCGCCCAGCCAGGTTCTGCTCGACGTAACTGGTCTGGGCTTTCTTGCCCGGGTGCAGACGGTTTTGACGCTCGACCGCCAGGCCGTCGCGGCGCAGTTCGTTGAAGCTGGTGACGCTCCAGATGTCACTGGTTACGCCAAAGTCGTCGGCCAGAATCTTGGCGGCTTCACGTACTTCGCGCAGGATGGTGCCGCTGCCCATCAGTTGCACGTGCAGTTTGGCCGGTTTGCTGGCTTCTTCGAGCAGGTACATGCCGCGGATGATGCCGTCTTCCACACCTTTGGTGGTCGGCATTGGCGGTTGCTGGTAAGCCTCGTTCATCACGGTCAGGTAATAGAAGACGTTTTCCTGCTCTTCCATCATCCGCCGTGCGCCCTCGCGAATGATTACTGCCAGTTCGTAGGCGTAGGTCGGGTCATAGCTGCGGCAGTTGGGGATGGTGGCGGCGAGGATGTGGCTGTGGCCGTCCTCGTGCTGCAAGCCTTCGCCGTTGAGGGTGGTGCGCCCAGCGGTGCCACCGAGCAAAAAGCCCTTGGCGCGGCTGTCGCCGGCGGCCCAGGCCAAATCGCCAATGCGCTGGAAGCCGAACATCGAATAGAAGATGTAGAACGGCAGCATCGGCTGGTTATGGGTGCTGTAGGCGGTGCCGGCAGCGATCCAGCTGGACATGGCGCCGGCTTCGTTGATGCCTTCCTCAAGGATCTGACCTTTCTTGTCCTCGCGGTAGAACATCACCTGGTCCTTGTCGACCGGCTCGTACAGCTGGCCGACCGAGGAGTAGATGCCGAGCTGACGGAACATGCCTTCCATACCGAAGGTGCGGGCTTCGTCGGGGACGATGGGTACGATGCGCGGGCCGAGTTCCTTGTCCTTGACCAGTTGCGAGAGAATCCGCACGAAGGCCATGGTGGTGGAGATTTCCCGTTCGCCGGTGCCATCGAGAATGCTCTTGAGGGTATCGAGCGGTGGTACCGGCACCTTGAAGCTTTCCGCACGGCGCTGCGGCATATAGCCACCCAGTGCCTGACGGCGTTCGTGCAGGTACTTGTATTCGGCGCTGCCTTCTTCCGGGCGGTAGAACGGCAGCTTTTCCAGTTGGTCGTCATTGACCGGGATGTCGAAGCGATCGCGGAATTTTTTCAGGCTCTCGATATCGACTTTCTTGGTGTTGTGCGCGGTGTTCTGGCCCTGACCAGCGCCGGTGCCGTATCCCTTGATGGTCTTGGCCAGGATGACGCTGGGCTGGCCTTCATGGTTGACCGCGTTGTGGTAGGCGGCATAGACCTTGTAGGGGTCATGGCCACCGCGGTTGAGCTTCCAGATTTCCTCGTCGGACAGGTCTTTGACCATCTCCTGCAGCTCGGGGCGGGTGCCGAAGAAGTGCTCGCGCACGAAGGCTCCGTCCTTGGCCTTGTAGTTCTGGTAGTCGCCGTCCACGGCTTCTTCCATACGCTGTTGCAGCAGACCATCATGGTCCTTGGCAAGCAGCGGGTCCCAGAAGCGTCCCCAGATGACCTTGATCACGTTCCAGTCAGCGCCGCGGAATACGCCTTCGAGTTCCTGGATGATCTTGCCGTTGCCGCGCACCGGGCCGTCCAGGCGCTGCAGGTTGCAGTTGATGACGAAGATCAGGTTGTCGAGTTTCTCGCGGCCAGCCAGCGAGATGGCGCCAAGGGTTTCCGGCTCGTCGGTTTCACCGTCGCCGACGAAACACCAGACCTTCTGCTTGCCCGGCTCGATGAAGCCGCGGTGCTCGAGGTATTTCATGAACCGCGCCTGATAGATCGCCTGGATCGGACCCAGGCCCATGGACACGGTAGGGAATTGCCAGAAGTCCGGCATCAGCCAGGGGTGTGGGTAGGACGACAGGCCCTGGCCGTCTACCTCCTGACGGAAGTTGTTGAGCTGATCTTCAGTGATCCGGCCTTCAAGGAATGCGCGGGCATAGATGCCGGGCGAGGCGTGGCCCTGGAAGAACACCAGGTCGCCACCGTGTTCGTCGGTCGGGGCTTTGAAAAAGTAGTTGAAGCCAATGTCGTACAGCGTGGCGCTGGAGGCGAAGGTGGAGATATGACCGCCCAGGTCCGGGTCCTGCTGGTTGGTACGCATCACCATGGCCAGGGCATTCCAGCGCACCATGGAGCGAATCCGTCGCTCCATGAACAGGTCGCCGGGCATGCGCGCCTCGTGGGTGACCGGAATGGTGTTGCGGTACGGGGTGGTGATGGCGTAGGGCAACTGGGTGCCGCTGCGGCTGGCCAGTTCACCCATGCGGGTCAGCAGGTAGTGGGCGCGGTCTTCGCCTTCTTTGGCGAGAACCGACTCCAGGGAATCGAGCCATTCCTGGGTTTCGAGCGGATCGATATCGTTGTGCTTCATTGTGTTCTCCAGACCTTGTGGGCCTCACCGGCGGTCGTTACGTGATCGTGCGGCCGTCGGCATGGGTATATGCGGTGAATGTAGTTTTACTACAAAAACTAGTCATATTCCAGCGGATGGAGAATATTTTTGTAGTAAAGCTACATTGTGACCGGTCAGTTCTATATCTCCGGGCTTTTCCGAACGCCGTGCCCGTGGCAAGCTGAGCTGAGGAACCACTGATTAAATCAGCTTTAGTGTTGGCCCAATTGTCGCTGACCTGTTCTGGACACGCCGTGAACCCATCCCTGGGGGCTTGACGATGCCCATCCA
>ERZ869909.148-NODE-148-length-105158-cov-7.533303_pt1 | contig 105158 bp, 95 predicted proteins | sample MGYA00520892_ERZ869909 | MGnify/ENA primary metagenome ERZ869909 (study PRJEB32215, sample SAMEA104723947) | bioreactor metagenome | biome: bioreactor; feature: anaerobic bioreactor; material: water | place: China | collected 2015-03-12 ... | reverse complement strand
AAGCGCCCTCAAAGGTCCGCCACACCCGACGACCGCCTACCATGGTGGCCAGCCTCTGTCGCACATCGAGGGGCTGGGGCGCAGCAGCGCCCCCTGGGTCCCGTCCACGAAGGCCCTCCCTCGTGGGTACGAGCCCTCCGCCTGTGCCTAGAGGCCGAGGAGAGAGCGCCACATCGTACACTCCGAGCTGCGCACCCCATCCATGATGGCGGCTGGCGCGTCGAACACATAGGCGTTGTCCCGGCCGGCCTCCCAAGCGTCCCATGTCGGGGTCCCCTCCGTGCGAGGCGAGCCACGCTCCGCCATGGCCGCCCACGCCCGCTCCATCTGCTCTCCCACCTCGCGATCCTCCTGCTGCGGCGTGAAGAAGGGGATGCGGTGGATGCCGCCAAAGAGATAACCGAGCTCGCGGCCATGAGACGCTGGGATCCTGCGCTGCCCGACAGCGCCGCGGCGAGCAAACCAATAGCGGTACAGGGGCTCTCCCTGAGCGGCGGCCAGCGCCTCGATGAGCAGCGTCGCCGGGCAGACGAAGCGGAAGTCGGAGTAGAGCGCGATGTAGGCGTCGGCCGCCGAGTCGTACGAGGACGCCGGATACGTCTCGACAATCCGGTCCACGCCGGTGTTGCCAACCACCGGGCGAAACGCGAGGCGAATCGCGCGCTCGAGATCGGCCTGGCTTCGAATGCTCGTCGTATCCAGAAGCTCGGCCATCTCCTCGGCCGTCGTACCTAGGAGCACGGGGACCCGGTGGTGCCGCCCCCCTCGGATACGCTCGAGCGGCGCTTCAGGCAGCACCACGCCGTCGACCACAGGGCCAAAGCTGCTGCTGGCACCTCGCACTTGGGGGCTCCCGATGTACACCTCGCCGGGAAGCACTGCGTCGACCGCTTCAGGTGACAGGGCGCGCAGACACGTGAGCAGAGGTCGGCCCGCCAGGTCGGCGCAGGGCGACGACGCGATCGCCCGCGTCGCCTCAGCCTGTGCCGCCGACAGGCTGCGGGTGCTCGTCCCTCCGCTCATGATTCCGACGCTGCCAAACAAGCCTTCGCTCTGGGGTGAGACCAGGTGCATGATGGTGTTGACCGCGCCCGCTGACTCTCCGAAGAGGTGCAGCCGCGAGGGGTCTCCGCCGAGCGCAGGGAGGTGCTCGTGGAGCCATCGCAAGGCCGCCTGCTGATCGAGCAGGGCGAAGTTGGTCGAGGGTCCACCGGCCTCCTCATCCAGTGCTGGCAGTGAGAGCCAGCCGAGCGCGCCGAGGCGGTAGTTGAGGGTGACGACGATCAGGCCGCGGGAGGCCAAACGTGCGCCGTCATAGACAAGGTTCTGGGTCTGGCCGATGGCTTGGCCCGAGCCACCGAACACGTTGCCGCCCCCGTGGATGAAGACGAGGACGGGCCAGCCGCCCACAGGGGGGGCGTTGCCGGTGCCCACAGGTTGAGGAAGAGACAGTCCTCGTTCCCCTCAAAGGACCCACGAGCCGGGTCGCGCTGCGGACAAGAGGGGGGCACGCGCTCCGGGCGGAGGAGGGCCGCGCGAAAGGGGGGTGGCTGGGGTGGGCGCCATCGCAGCGACCCGACCGGCGGCGCTGCGTAGGGTACGCCGAGCCAACGACGCACCCCCTCCGCTTCGCTTCCCTCGACCGCGCCAGCGCGCGTCATGAGCGTAAGGAATCCCGCACCCTCCGCTGGGACACAGGTTGGCGTCTCGTCCCCATCCTCGGTGAGGTCGCGGGGGTCGTCTCGTAGGTCGCTCGCTGTGTCCTCGCCCGTGGCGACATCCTGCAACGCTGTGCTGTCTTCCTCCCCCGAGCTGTCGGCGTTCGGGTCGTTGGCAGCGTCCTCGCCCGGCCCGTCGTCGGGAAGAACGTCCTCCACCGACACGTCCATGAGGTCCGTGGGGTCGCTTCGGGGCGTCGTCCCGCTCCGGTCGGCGCTGCACGCGCCGCACAGCCAGACAGCCGCCGTCACAAGGGGGAGGAGCGCGCGCGCGAGGGTCATGAGATGCCTCCGAGGACCACGGAAGAGGAATGCCGCGGTCGCCCGCGCCGGTCAAGGGGGGGCAGTGTCGCTTCGGATCGATGTGAGCGCTGCGCACGCCCGCGCGCAGCGTGCGCTCCAGGGTTGCCCCGATGTCGGCAGCGGGCTAGGGTTTGGCCGAGGCACTTCATTGCACAACCCTCGGCCGCAGGCCTACGCCGCGGTCCGGCGGATGGGACAGGAGGTCGGATGTCGTTTCGAATCCTTGGGGCAAGAGCAGCGTGGTCCCCGTGGCCCCGCCGGTATCGATCGGGAGGTGGGGGGCGCTGGGCGTGCGTGGGTGCGCTCCTCTGCGGCGTCCTGGTTGCTGGTCTGCAGATCGACCCAGCCGCCGCGGACGAGGCGCAGGTGACCGAGGCCGTCGAGGCGCCGGCGACGGGGGCACCGGTGATCGAAGGTGTCGAGGCTCTGGAGGCAGAGGCGCCCGCGCTCGTACCCTCGGCCCTGCCCAGCCAGCCGCGCTTCGCGGTCGACTTCGACGCGTCTTCCCAGACCCTCCGCGCGCTGGTGGTCGGCGAGGAGCGTTGGCGGCATCGCCTGGGCTCACCTGACGTGCAAGCGGCTACCTTGTGCGGCCCTGAGATGGCCCAAGGCGCCCTTTGGTACGCGTACGGCCAGCAGGCATGGAAGGTGGAGGACGTGAGCGGTCGCGTGCTGGCCAGGTGGTCGCTGGACGGCCGCTGCGTGGACTGGGCGGCGGAGGGGGACGCCCTCGTGTTGGTCACGGAGAGCGCGTCTGGCGAGGTGGCCTGGACTCGGCGCCATACCTTCCGAGCAGGAGCCGCACCTCCTCGCATGGTGCCCTCCTTTTCGTTGGGCGGCTTCATGCAGTTAGAGCGTGCGGCAAGAGCGGGTGTACCCTCCGAGCTGGTGTCTCGTCTCGATCACCCACCCCAGGGAGAGACGCTCGACCCGTCGGAGAGCGTCCAACTCGATGGTGCGATCGATGCATGGTTAGCGAGGCTGGAGCGAGACGACACAGACCCGTGGGTGCTCTACTACGCCATGGCGGGTCTGGCCTGGCAGGGTCGCGCCGAGGCGTCGAGAGCCCTCCACCCGCGCTTTGCAGCGGTAGACGCCGGGTGGGAGTTGGCGCGGGTGTCCCACCGCCTCCGAGCATGGGACGCCGCCCTTGCGGACGAGGCCCTCGCACGGGCACTCACAGGGATCGAGGCCAACGGATTTGTCGGGCGCCTCAACCTCTCTGCGCTGCCTGTCGTGGTTGCGCTCGGCGAGGGGCCGGCCGTCGACGCAGCGTGGGACGAGCATCGGCGATGGGCGGAGGGCCTGGCGCGCGTGGGGCCGCGCGCCGAAGGCGCCCATGCGTACTGGAGAGGCTACGCGTCGCTGGCGCGTCAGCGAGGCCAAGCTGACGACGCAGCGTGGGCCGCGCGCTACGCCACGCTGGCGCACGCCAACCGCTACTTCGGAGCGTGGGCCTCATCCGACGGGTGGCCTATGGACCTTTGGATGCACTTGCTGCTCGCCGCGGTCCTCTTCCTACCCGGGCTCAGCCTGCTCCACGTGGTTCGCGGGCTCGGGCATGGTGCGTGGCGGGCCAGCCAGCCTGCGCTGACGCGCTACAACCCCTTGGCGTGGTTCCCGCGTTCCGTTGTGGCGGGGCTCTTGCTGACGCTGCTCGTTGGGGGTATCTCTGCGTGGAGTTTTGGCCGCGCCATCAGCGCGGTAGGTAAGCTCGCCGCCGCGCCAAGCGAGTTGATCGCGGGGCTGCCGGCACATCCCGCATCGACGACGTACTTGGCCCCATACGCGGCGGGGCACCCGGCGGTAGCGGCCTGGCTGGCGGCGAGCGAAGACCCTAGCGCGCTGCTGGGCGACGATGTCGCTGCGGATGCCGCGATGGCGCACCTGCAGGCGGCCTTCCTCGAGATCTCGCGTCCTTCCCTTTCCTTGCGCACCTTGCTGGGGTCGACCGATGCGATGGCGCACCTGCAGGCGGATGCGTTGGTGTGGGCCGAAGGCGCCCAGGGCATGGTGTGGCTCGCGGTGATCTGCGCTCTCTTGCTGCTCTTGGCCCTGGTGTCGCCCCGGCGCGGTGGCGTTCCGTTGTACCCTGCAGACCGCGCTCGGGCCTGGCGTGTCTTGGAGCTGGTGTTGCCCGGTCTCAGCCCTCGCCTGGGGGTTGTCGGACCTCTGCTCGCGCTGGCCTGGGGTTTTGCCCTGCTGTGTTGGTTGTGGCTTGTGTTCTACGGTAGCCAGGGAGGGCTCGGGCCGCTGGAAGCGATCGGTACGCCCTCCTTCGAGCGCATCTACGGCCCTGTCGCAGGCGTGGGGGTACCTTCGGGGCAGGGCGTCTCCTGGGTGTGGTGGGTGCTGCCCTTTGGGCTCTGGGGCCTTGGTGCTGTGCTATGGTGGCGCGAGGGCGGCTTGGGTGCGGAGACATCCGGGGCGTCGGACAGCCCCCACCTGGACTAGAGGCACATGGCGCTCACCTCCACCATGCATCGAATCCTGCTCGACATCTCAGACGTCGACCGAGGTGTCTACGAGCAAGCTGCGCTTAGGATCGCGCAGCATCCGAGCGAATCGGACGCCTACCTCATCGCGCGTGTGCTCGCCTACGGGTTGGAGCTCGCGCCAGACCTGGTCCTGGGCCGGGGTATCGCGTTTCCGGAGGAGCCCACGATGTCGGTCACGGATCCGACCGGTCAGGTGCGTCGCTGGATCGAGGTCGGTGTCCCCTCTGCGGACCGCTTGCACCGGGTGGCGAAGCTGGCGGACGAGGTCGTGCTCTACGCGCACCGCACGCTGCAGCCGCTGCGCGACGAGCTCCGCGGTCGGGCCCTCCATCGCGCAGAGGCCGTCCGGGTGTTCACCTTCCCTCCCCCCTTGCTCGACAAGGTCGCAGCGCAGCTTGGGCGTCAGTGTCAGCTCTCGCTCTTGCGCCACGAAGGCATCCTCTATGTGACCACCCCGGACGGGGTGACGCACGAGACGCCGCTCCTGGAGCAGACGCTGGCCGCGGTCGGGCGCGGGGCGTGAGGTCGCTCAGCGAAAAGGGATGTCTTCTCTGACCGTGCCGAAGAGGGTGTGGCTGGTCGCGTCATCGACGTGGACCTGAATGAGCTGCCCGGGACGCAGGCGTTCAACCTCCGGGAAGACGGTCGTCTTGAAGTCGGCCGCTCGGCCGAACCAGCGCGCCGGCCCCTTTTTCGAGGGTCCCTCAACGAGGACCTCGACGTCCCGCCCCACGCGGCTCCCGTAGCGTGCCGCGCTGATCGCCTCCTGCTGTTGGATCACTGCCGTGAGCCTCGCCTTCTTGACCTCCTCGGGGACGCTGTCTGGGATGCGCTTGGAGGCGTAGGTGCCATCGCGCTCGGAGTAAGCGAAGAGGAAGGCTGAGTCGAAGCGCAGCTCGTCGAGCGCCTCTTGCGTCCGCCGAAAGTCATCCTCGCTCTCGTCTGGAAAGCCTACGATGATGTCGGTCGAGAGCGCGATATCTGGCATCGCGGCGCGGATGTCGGTGACCAAGGTGCGGAACTCCTCCCACGTGTAGCCCCGTCGCATCGCCTCAAGGACGCTATTGGAGCCGCTCTGGAGTGGGAGGTGCAGGTAGGGAGGCACCTTCTCGAGGCTCGCTAGCGTCTCGATCAGCTTGGGTGTGAAGTCGATGGGGTAGGGGGAGGTGTAGCGGATGCGTTCGATCCCCTCGATCTCCGCGACGCCGCGCAGCAGGTCGGCGAAGTCCACGTCTTCGTAGCGGTAGGAGTTCACGGTCTGGCCGAGGAGGGTGACCTCTCGGTAGCCCAGCGAGGCCAGCTCGCGGACCTGGCGCAGAACCTCACGGGGGGCAGTGCCGCGCTCCCTGCCGCGCACAAAGGGCACGATGCAGAAGGTACAGAACTTGTCGCAGCCGCGCTGGATGGTCACCCACCCGGAGATCCCAGCCTCGCGCGCCGGCGACATGCCTTCGTACGTCTCGCGCTTGTCCAAGCGGACGTCGATGACCGGGTCCTCCCCCGCGGCGCGGGTGAGGAGGTCAGGCAGACGCCGGTAGGCGTCGGGGCCGATGACCAGGTCGATCCAGGGCGCGCGATCCAGCACCTTCTCCTTCAGGTGTTCGGCCATGCATCCCGTGATCCCAATCACGAGGTCGGGCTTGGCGTACTTGTAGGGGAGGAGTTGAGAGGTGCGCCCGTAGATGCGCTCCTCCGCTTTCTCGCGGACGGCGCAGGTGTTGAGGAGAATGACGTCCGCCTCGTCCAGCGTCTTCGCGATGCCGTACCCTGCCTTGACGAGCGTGCCGCCCATCAGCTCCGAGTCGGCCACGTTCATCTGGCAGCCGTAGGTCTCTATCCACACTTTTCGCATCAGGGCGCCTGCTCTGTGGGATCGCGATCCGAGGGAAGACCGCAACCCATCCATACTTTACGTGACCACGAGGACAAAGGAGGAAATGGACCCTCCATAGGCACCCACGCGAGCTGCACGTAGGGCGGCCACGCCGCGGGCACCTGCTGCCCGCGTGGCACGTGCGCGACAACCGGGGTGGTGCGCAAGCGTCGGTGCGTCAAGACGTGGCTGACGGCTGTCCTCACCTCCAAGCCGAGCTCGGTGGCCGCCGGCCACAGCGCGCTCAACGCCTTGCGTGGCTCGTCACCGGAGCGCGGGAGCGCTGGCAGCTCCCAGAGCCCACCGAAGCGTCCCTCAGGCGGGCGGCGTGCCCAGAGCACCTCGCAATCCCCATCTCCGCTGGAGGTCTGCGCGTCGGCTACGGAAGCACGTGGCGCCCCGGTCCGGCGGACGATCGCGAAGGCCCAGGCGTCCTCTGTCGGTGAGGGCTTCTTTGAAGCGGAGACCGGGAAGCCCTCTACCGCGAGGCCTTGCCCCAGCGCACGACACTGGCCCCGCAGGGGGCAACCCTCGCAGCGGGGGGCGCGCGGTGTGCAGACGAGCGCCCCCAGCTCCATGAGCGCCTGGTTGGCCAGGCCTGGCGTTGGGCCGGTGGCGTAGGCCTCCGCGAGCTCCCAAAGGAGCCCTTGGGTCTGCGACGCTCCGAGCGGCTGGGGCCAAGCGTAGAGGCGCGTGAGGACGCGCGCGACGTTGCCATCGACGATCGGTGCAGGGAGATCGAAGGCGATCGAGGCGATCGCTCCTGCGGTGTAGCGACCCACGCCTGGCAAGGTCATGAGCTGGGCCACGTCGGCTGGGACCCTCCCCCGGTGGTCGCGCAGGACAGCGCGTGCTCCTGCGAGGAGCCTCCGCGCACGGCTGTAGTAGCCAAGCCCTTGCCAGTGGTGCAGCACCTGCTCCTCGGGTGCGCTAGCGAGGGCCTCCAGCGTGGGGAAGGCAGCCATCCACCGCAGGTAGTAGGGGATCACGGTCTCGACACGTGTCTGTTGCAGCATGCTCTCCGACACCCACACTGCATAGGGATCGCTCGTGCGGCGCCAGGGCAGGTCTCTCGCGCTACGAGCGAACCAGAGGAGGAGAAGGGCGCGCACCTCCCCTAAGGTAGCTGCATCTATGAGGTGCCCGGTGTTCGGGCTGCGAGCGGGCGAATCTGCCATGGTCGTGGTGGACGAGCGGTGGAAAGGGTCGGCGATGCGAATCTAGGGAGGTGGCGCGTGGCGGAGAGAAGAACGGGAGAGAACGAACTGGGCCCGCTGGAAGTGGTCGTGCAGCGCGACAATGTCAGCCGCGCGTTGAGCCAGCTGAAGCGCATGATGGCGCGTGAGGGAATCCTGAAGGATCTCAAGAACCGTCGCTTCTACGAGAAGCCCAGCGTCCGCATGAAGCGCAAGCAGCGCGAAGCGGAGCGCCGGCGCAGGAAAGATGCACGCAAAGGAGAGTTGGTTTGACGCTCGCACGTCCAGGACGATGTCCCCTGCCGCTGGCGGCGTGACGCTCGCTGTCGGAACCGGCGTGTCGCATCCTGGTCTCTACCAGCAGTCGGGGTGCGCGGTCCGCGTCACGCAACGAAGTCGAATCGCTCGTGTGCGAGCTGGGTGGCTACGGTCAGCGCCTGTTCTGGGGTAGGGAGCGGGCACCAACGGGATTGAGCCGACCACGCCTCGAGCATGCGACCGTCCGACGCCTCGCGTACGATGAGGGAGGCGCCCGGGGCACCAGGGTGAACGAAGCCGACGCGCTCCAGCCACCGGAGCAGCCCCTCCGCGTCCCCCCCGGGCCCCTCGGTCCAGACGCGGTGCGGCAGCAGCGGCTCAAGCTGAGGGCCTTGGGCAGAGAAGAGCGAGGGGAATCCCATGTCCATGGGATACACGATGGGTACGCGCCCGCGGGCGAACACGCGGCGCAAGATGAAGCGGAGCGTCCAGCGCTGAACGCCAATGTAGAGGTCAGTCGGGATGCCATCAAAGACGACGCGGCACCCCTCCTGCTCCTCGTCGATGTCGAAACCGGCGCCTTCGCCGAGCGCCAGGAAGCGCTCGATCCATGGGGAGACCACGCGTGGGTCCTCCGCGCTCATGAGGGGGGCACGTAGGTTCCGAAGAGCGCGTCCTCGTCCAGGTAGCCGCGGACAGCCCAGAGGAGCGGGAAAGCGCGCTTGCTCAGCGTGCTCTCGAGGTAGGGGATGCCAGGGCTCCCCCCTGTACCCGGCTTGGCCCCGATGATGCGCTCGACGACCCTCACGTGGTGGAAGCGCCAAATGCCCAGCCATTGGTCGTGGCTGACGAGCGCTTCACAGAGGTGGTAGAGATCCGGGTACTCTTCGGTCCGGGTGTAGATCGGGACCAGCTGCCGGAGCGCCTGTTCCCGGGAGTCGGGGTTGTCGTCGACGTCCTCCGGGATGTCGAAGGCGAGTCGCCGCAGCATCGCGTAAAAGCGGTCACGGAGGCTGGGCTCGTCCAGCCGCTGCTGCAGGCGCGCCCGCTCTTCCGGATAGCGCTCAAGGAAGCGTAGGTAGGAGGGTTGCTTGATCCCGGAGAGGAACTCCACTTCCCGGAACTGCGTGCTCTGAAAGCCCGAAGCCGGCCGCAGCGCCCCGCGAAAGTGGCAGAAGTCTCGCGGGGTCATGGTCTCCAGGATGTGGATCTGGTCGACCAGCACCCGCTCCACGACCACGCAGCGCTCGACGAGCCGCCGGGCCTCGACGATATCGTTCGCCTCCAGGAGCCTGGCGACGGTGTCCAGCTCGTGGAGGATGAGCTTGAACCAGAGCTCGTAGGCTTGGTGGATGATGATGAAGAGCAGCTCGTCGTGGCTCTTCTCCTTCAAGAGCGGCGCTTGCAGGTCGAGCAGCTCGGGAATCTTGAGGTAGGAGACGTAGCTCAGGGTCTGGAACGAACCCTGCGGCTCGAGGGATGGGGTCTCTTGGTCCGACATGCGCTTGCCATCAAGGAGCGGGGAGGGGCGGCGTGGAAGGGTGACGGCGGTCCGGCTTGTGGGGCAGCGGGCGCGGCGTGGCGCGCCGACCAGCCGGGGCTAGGGCATCAGCGCAGGAGGAAGCGGCCTTCGTGGAAGTCCGCCTCGTGTGAGAATCCGAAGTGGGTGTAGGTGCGCAGCGCGGGCTCGTTGCCCTTCTGGACATCCAGGCTGATCAGGCGGATGCGCCCGAACGCCTCGCGCAGCAAGCGCGCCGTGCAGTAACGCGCCAGCGAGCGGCCGCGGTAATCAGGGTGTGTGACCAGGTTGCCTATCCCGGCCACATCGTAGGTCTCCGAGAGGTTGTGCGTACCAGCGATGCTGACCAGCTTCCCGTCGACGCGGATTCCAAAGTAGAGACCCGTCTCAAGCTGGAAGGGCTCAAAGAAGTGGTCGGGCCACGCCGCGTAGAGCTCCAGAATGGCGCCGGTGTCGCGATGGCTAAGTTTGACCACCTCCACGTCCGCGCCCCTGTCCTCCTGGCGGTCGACGTAGGCCTCTCGATCCAGGCCCATCCGGCTCATGTCACGCAGCCGGCCGTTCGAGCGGTAGCCCTCTAGGAAGGCGTCCAGGTGGTCGGCCAGGATGTGACCGGTCGCAGACTCGGGCAGCCCGGCGCGGCAGCCCCGAACGATCGCGGCCATCGGCTCCGACGCGCCCGCCGTGAAAAGCGCTGGCCGCGCGAGGCCCGTGTACACCAAGAGCACCGCGCCCAGCGCCCCAGTCCCATCCACCGCGCCGTACCAGCGACACTGGTCCGCGTAGGCTGGGTCCAGATAGCCCAAGAGGTAGGCATGGCGAATGGGGTGCGTCTGAAGGAAATCCGCGAGCTTCGCAGCGTCGTGGACCTGGCTCGTCGACCAAGCAGACATCGTGTCATCCATGGGGCGGAGGCTAGGGACCCGGTGCGCCGGTGGTCCTACCAGCACGAAAGCGCCGGTACCCTAGCGAATCGAATGCAGAAGGTCCACAGCAGCGCGCATTTTGCGTCGGCGCATCCGGCGATCACAGCGGTGTCAGCGTTGCATCCTAGGTGCGCCGGCACTTTCCACCCGCTTGCGGGACCACGGACGGGAATCGGGCTGCCCACCAGGAGTGCTCCCCCGGTCGCGCTAGAGCAGGGTGTAGAGCCAGGCAGGGAGAGCGGCGATCAGCGCGAAGATGCCCACGACCGCCATGTGGAAGAGGAGCGCGGCGAGGGCCAGGCCCGCTCCCCACGCCGCCGCGTCGAGTCCTTTGCGCGCGTCGCGCTTTCGAGCGGCCCAGAGCGCGGTGAGCGCGAAGGCCCACGCCAAGGGTGCGGCCAGCACGACCACCCAAGGTACCCAAGCTGTGATTCCGCAGAAGAGAGCGAGGAGGCCGGCCACGCTGCGTCCCTCCTGCTGCATCCGGTTGGGCGTCGTGCTCCCCGATGCGCTCGCACCTGGACGCGGCGTCGAGGACCGCTGACCCGTACCGCGCCATGCCCGGCGCCCCTCGTCCTCGTGGCGGACAGCTCGGGGTGGAGGGCTCGTCTCGGCGGCCGGACTCATGCGTCGCAGGGCGAGGCGGCGCGCGCAGCGCGTTCAAGTATGCGTTGGACGAGCGCCCCGTGCTTGTCCCAGGGAATGTCCTCCCACGCGGGGAGGGGGGCGTCCGCCGCGGGAAGCCAGGTGGACTTCAGCGTGTGTACGCGGTCCAGTGCGGCCTGGAGGCGCGCCTGATCAAAGGCGTGGCCCCTGGCGAGCGCGTTCAGGGTCTCCGACGCCTCCATCCAGCGGGCCTCGTCACGGCAACAGAGCAGGAGGTCGACCCCAGCACGGATGGCGCGCTCGACCATGTCCCGGGTGCTGTAGTGCGCCGCGACCCCTGCCATGTCGAGGTCATCGGAGATCACGACCCCTCGGTAGCGCATCTTCACGCGGAGCAGCTCCCCGATTCCAGCCTCCGACAGCGTCATCGGGTGCCGCGTGTCCACCGCGGGCACCAGGATGTGGGCTGTCATGATGGCCGGGATGTTCATGCCGATGAGGCGCTGGAAGGGGACCAGCTCGCGCCGTCGGAGGGTATCGAGGTCGTTGTCTACGCGCGGCAGCTCGACATGGGAGTCAGCGACGGTGTCCCCGTGGCCAGGGAAGTGCTTGGCGCAGGGGACAACGCCTTGAATCAACATGCCGGTGGCGAAGGCGCCGGCCAGTCGCGCCACCTTCTCGGGCTCCGACCCGAAGGAGCGGTCGCCGATCACCACGTTGTGCGGATGGGTCCGGAGATCCACGCAGGGGGCGAAGTTGAGGTTGAAGCCCAAGGCTGCGAGTTCGAGTCCCACCGCCTCGCCGAGCTGCGCCGCCAGCTCAGCATCGGCTGCGAGTCCGACCACCTCCATGGGGGGCAGCACGGTCAGGGGTGCGCGCATCCGTTGCACGCGGCCGCCTTCGTGATCGACGGAGAGGATAGGCACCGGCTGGCCGCCGCCGACGGCGGCGTCGTGTGCTTCCTGAAGCAGGGCGCGCACCTGGCCCACGGACTCAAGGTTGCGACGGAAGAGCACAAGACCCCCGATCCGCCCCTCGGCCAGGGCACAGCGCAGAGCCGATGGGAGCTCGGTGCCCTCGAACCCGACGATAAGGAGCTGGCCAACGTGCCTGTCGATGGAGAGCCCCATGGGCGTCGCCTCCTGCTGGGTTCCGTGGTTGACAACGCAGGGCAGAACCCCACCTTCCGCTCGGAGGTGTGGGGCCCGGCGGGAGGCATGAGGCTTTCCTCAACGATTGGCAACCTCCCTCGGTGGGGGGCGGCGATCTGGCGCGCCCGGGCGCCAGCGATGCGGAGGCGGATGAGCATGGACGACGATTCCCCGCCACGAGACGCCGGTGAGCCGCGCGATGGCCATGGTGGTGATGGCGAGGGTGGTGGGAAGCTCCCGCCGCGAGACCCCGACGCGTGGCGTCGGGGAGGAAACCCGACACCGGCATCGACCATGACCCGGGATGAGCTGCTGCGTTGGGGGGGCATCCGCGTCCAACACGCCGTCGGCGTGACGGCGTCGTGGCTCTTGGAGCGCGCCACGCAGAAGGTCTCGCCAGCAAAGCAGAGGCCGCCTGGCGCGCTACCCGAGGTCGACTTTCTGCTCCAGTGTACGCGCTGCGCACGTTGCGAGGAGGCCTGTCCGGTGGGGGCGATCTACCTCTTGGGAGACAAGGCGGGCTTGGCAGCGAACACTCCCGCATTGGACGTCAACAAGCACCGGCCTTGTGTCGCCTGTCCCGACACCCCCTGCATCACGGCGTGTCCCACAGGTGCGCTGGCGCCGACGCCCTTGGAGGAGGTCAATCTCGGGCTCGCCGTGCTCGACCGCACCTCCTGCTTGGCGTGGGGGGGTACCCGTTGCGAGCGCTGTGTTCGGGCCTGTCCCTTCCCGGATGACGCGATCGTGCTCGACGAAGGGGGGCGTCCCTACGTCGACCCGCGGGCGTGCATTGGCTGCGGGCGTTGCCGGGCGGCCTGTCCCAGCGATCCGAACAGCATCGAGATTCAGCCAGCCCCTCGGCTCTGAGGGCGCGGGCCCGGCGGCGCCTCAGTAGGCGGGCTCTTGGGTATCCGTGTCGTCGTCCACCTGCGGCAGGTCGATAGTCTGTAGCGTGACGTCGAAGGTCCTCTCGCGGGTCCGACGCAGCAGCTCGTCGCGGAGGGCGTCCAGCGCGATGCTCCCCTCATCTCCTCGCTGAAAGGTCCTGTGCGCAAAGCGTTCTTCTTCCAGCTCTTTGTGTCCGACGACGAGCATGTGCGGGACCTTCCTCAGCTCCGCCTCGCGAATCTTGTAGCCGAGCTTCTCGGAGCGGTCGTCGACTTCCACGCGGAGCCCGTGGGCGCGTAGGTGATCCGCCGCGCGGTAGCAGGCCTCTGCGCACGCGTCGTTGATCGGCAAGAAGAGGGCCTGCACGGGCGCGAGCCATGTCGGGAAAGCGCCCGCGAAGTGCTCGACGAGGATGCCCAGGAAGCGCTCGAAGGATCCGAAGAGGGCGCGGTGAATGAGCACGGGCGTCTTCGGCGCGTTGTCTCGGTCGGTGTAGGTGAGGTCGAAGCGCCGGGGGAGCTGGAAGTCGAGCTGGATGGTAGCGCACTGCCACCGACGTCCGAGCGAGTCCAATACCTCGAAGTCAATCTTGGGTCCGTAGAACGCACCGTCGCCTTCCTTCACCTTGAAGGGCCGCCCCAGCCCTTGGAGGGCGTTGCGCAGGGCCTCCTCGGCGTCGTCCCAGAGGGCTGCTTCGCCCATGAAGTCGTCCGGGCGGGTGGAGAGGTAGGTCCTGTAGCGGAGCCCAAACACGCCATAGATCTGGTCGATCAAGCGCACGATGTGCTCGATCTCCTCACGGATCTGGTCCTCCCGCAAGAAGATGTGGGCGTCGTCTTGTGTGAACTGGCGCACGCGGAAGAGCCCGGAGAGGGTGCCCGAGAGCTCGTTGCGGTGCAGCGTCTGGACCTCAGCCACGCGCAGCGGAAGCTCGCGGTACGAGTGTCGCTTGGTCTTGTAGTAGAGCATCGTGTCAGGGCAGTTCATCGGCTTGAGGCAGAAGGTCTCACCTTCCACCTCCATCTGGAACATGTTGTCGCGGTAGTGGTCCCAGTGGCCTGACTGCTCGAAGAGCGCCTTGTTGTAGAGGAGCGGGTTGGAGATCTCCACGTAGCCGGCGGCCTGGTGCATGTCCTCGAAGAGTCGCCGGAGCTGCCGGTAGACGGTCAACCCCCGCGGATGCCAGAGCGCCGCCCCTGGACTGTGGGCGTGAAAGGAGTAGAGGTCGAGCTCGCGCCCGAGCTTACGGTGGTCCCGCTTCTTGGCCTCCTCGATCTGCGTGAGGTGGGCCTCCAGGTCCTGCTTGTTCTTCCAGGCGGTGCCGTAGATTCGCTGAAGCATTGGGCGCGTGGCGTCGCCGCGCCAGTAGGCGCCCGCGATGCGCGTCAGCTTGAAGGCTTTGCACTCGCCCGTGCGCTGGACATGCGGACCGGCGCAGAGATCGATGAAGGTGTCCTGCTGGTAGAAGCGGACGTCGTCCCCTGGGAGGCCCGCGATAAGCTCAACCTTGTAGCGTTGGTTCCGCTCCTCAAAGTAGCGGACAGCCTCCTCCTTCGGCACCGACCAGGTCTTGAAGGAGTGGTTGCCCTTGACGATGCGGCGCATGCGCTCCTCGATGGCATCGAGGTCGTCTGGGCTCAACGTGCGAGGCAGGTCGAAGTCGTAGTAGAAGCCGTCGGCGATCGGCGGGCCAATGGCCAGTGAGGCGTCAGGGAAGATCTCGAGCACAGCCTGCGCCATGATGTGCGCGCAGGAGTGCCTGATTCTCCACAGCTTCTCAGCGTGGGAGAGGGGGGCCGGCTCGCCGGAGGCCGGTGCATCGGGCGTGGCATCGTTCATGCGTAACCTCGGGTTTTGATCCGCGGCCATACAAGAGCCGGGACGGTGGTGGAACTCGCGCTAGCAGAGCTCTGGCGCGAAGTCATGCGTGGAGAGCGCTCTACGCCCCCTTTGTCGGGAACGCAGTGTCGCGGCGGCGAGCCCAGTGCTGAGCAGGAGAGCATGCGTGGGCGTTAGGGCAACGCCCCATCGCGGATCCAGCCCTCGATGGCGAGCAGGGTGTCGAGCGGCAGGGGGTGCGCCTCTGCGTAGGGAGGGGGCATGAGGGTCCCGCGCCGATCCGGGTGGTCTGGGAGGAGGACGAAGAGCAGTCGCGAGCGGAGTGGATCGCGGGAGACGACGAGAGGTGCACCAGGTACCCGCTTGGACCGGGCTTCTCGCAGTGCGGTGTAAGTGAGGGCCGGCGGGATGTTGCGGGGGGCGCCGTGGCAGGGGGCACAGGGCGCTAGAAGGGGCGCGATGTCGTCTGCGAAGCGGTAGGTGCGGGCGGGGTGGTCGTCCGGAGGTTCCAGCGGCACAGCCCACGAGGCCTGCGCGGAGGTGGGTGGTTCAATGGAGCGTCCGCGGTAGGTGCGGATGCCGTCCAGCTCGATGTTGGCGCGTACGCTCTCCGGGGGGCGTTCCAGGGGGAAGCTGGACACGAAGACGAGGGAGCGTGTTGCAAGCTCAGGGTAGGTGCGGCCGTAGGTGCGGGCTCCGTCACTGAGGATCTCGACCCGCTGTCCGAGGTCGCCGAGGGTTCCTGGATCCACGTAGTCTGGGAGTGTCCAACGGAGGAGGAGCCTGTTGTCCGCCAGCATCGACATCAAGGCTGGGCTGAGCGCCTCGGCGCTGGCGCTAGCTCCCTTGAGGTCCTCGGCGCAGCCCGCGTAGGCGAGCGTGATCAGGGCGAGGACACAAGCGATGGCGACGCGCTGCGGTGGGTAGGCGCTGGGGTGCATGGGTTCGGAACGACGCGGAAAAGGGACGCTCGGGAGAAAAAGTGGGGTGTGAGTCGGGCTGCGGGAAGAAGCATGGGGGTTGCCGTGTTGACCGGGCGCATGCAGCGATGTCCATGCAGGGTTCGCCTGATGGAGAGGAGCGTACGGAACGCCGTGGAAGAGGAGGGAGGTCTGCGTGGAGGTGCTTCGCAAGCCGGTTGGATGGGCAAGGCGCTGGTGTCGGTGGTCTCCAGAGGAGAGCCCAGGGGCACAAGCTGTGGAGCCCTCGCCATTTCCCATTGACGGACGTGGGCTGGCGATGGCAAAGCGGAGACGCTGAGCCATGATTGAGGGACCTATCGAAGTCCTTCGAGTGCGACAATCGAGTTTCCCATTTCGGGGCCTTCTGTTCTTCTTCATCCGATCATCTTCATCCGACCTTCTTCGTCCGGTCACCTTCATCTAATCATCCAATCCCGTTTTGGAGGTTCTTCCCATGCTCCCACTTCGCAGCCACTCGCAACATCTTCAGCTCATCCTTGGCCTCGGCCTCGTGCTGGGCATGGCCTTCTTCATGAGCGGCTGCCGCTCCTACCCGAATTGTCGGACGGACGCGCACTGCCAGAACTACAACCAGGGAACTCCCTACTGCGTGGACCGCATCTGTCGGGCCTGTTCGCAGGACGGGCACTGTGGTCGCGGCCAACGCTGTGAGAACTTCACCTGCGTGCGCATCGCTGGCTACTGTGAGGACGACTCGCAGTGTCCTCACCCGCAGCGCTGCCGTGACAACCGCTGCGGTGCGCAGTGCCTCTCGGACAGCGAGTGCGGCGCTGGGCAACATTGCGAGGCGGGTCGCTGCGTCGAGACGCCCGAGTGCCGTGGTGACGGTGACTGCGCCGACGGAATGATCTGCCGCGGCGGTCGCTGCGTTGCGCCCCCTGAGCCTCCCCGTCCTTGCGCGGATGGTCAGATGCGCACCATCAACTTCGACTTCGACCAGTTCACGCTCCGCAGCGATGCCATCGCCGCCCTGGAGTACAACATGGCGTGCCTGCGCGAGAACCCGAACCGCCGCATCCTGATTGAGGGTCACTGCGACGAGCGCGGCACTCACGAGTACAACATGCGTCTCGGCGAGCGGCGCGCGCAGGCCGCGCGTAACTGGATGGTGAACGCTGGCCTCGACCGCAGCCGCATCCGCACGGTCAGCTACGGCTTCACGCGGCCGCTGGACAACCGGTCCAATGAGGCCGCGTGGTCTCGCAACCGCCGCGCGGAGTTCCGCTTCGAGTAGCGTTGGGATGGGGGCTCCGTGCCCGCTCCCTGCTCCAAGCCTTCGGGCTCCGGGACCTTGCTCGCCACGTCTCCTCAAGCCCAGCGATGACGCACTTCACCCGAGCACTGCTCCTCCTCGCCCTCGCCTCCACCCTCCTCACCGCCTGTTATCTGCACGCGGATGGGGTGGCGCTGGAGGATCGTGTCAGCGCCCTGGAGCAACGCAACGACGCGCTCCGTGAGCAGCTCCAGGCAGAGCGCGCACAGCTTGAGGCGCTCCTCGCGGAGGCGCGCGCCGAGCTCGCCTTGCTGGAGACCGCGCTTGAGGAGGCACGTTCGACCACCGTTCGTGGCATCGCCAACCTCGGGTCGCGGCTCGAAGGTTTCGAGCACCGCCTCCACGAACTCAACGGCTTGATCGAAGTGCTCTCGCATCGCTTCGCCGAGTCTGAGAGGCGCTTCCGAGCGATCGACAGCGCCATCGAGGATCTCGCCGGCTGCTGCTCGTGACACAAGGCGCGACGCGCGGCGTTGACGCGTCAGGCGACATGGGCTAACGCTCTCTCTCCGGAGGGGACACAAGCGCCAAGGTGAGCCCATGGAGAGAGCGGCAGAGACGACACGCGAGCAGGGTTGGCCCGGGAGCGGAGACCCGATCGTGCCGCTCCCTATGCGGCATAGCGCCCCTCGACATCCGGGCGTCGCGTAGCTGGGTCTCTGGTGCTTCCTCCTTGGTAGCGTAGCGAGGAAGGCGTGCTGCTTCGTGTTCTCCCTTAGGCCGAGAGCCGATCGAGCGGTCCTTGCCCCGAACGTCTCCCCATCGATCTCATGGCTCTCAACAACAACCCCAGCGCGTACGCGCGACAGCGGCGGGCGCTCGTTACAGAGGCCCTCACCTTCTTGCACGGGTGGGGCTACGAGGAGCTCGAGGTCCCTTTGCTCGTTCCCGTCGAGGAGCTGCGAGGGACGCTGGATCCCCTCGCTGAGGACGAGCACTTCCGTTTCGTGGGGCCGCGAGGCCGCCTCTACCTGTTGAGGGGCGACCTCACCCCCGTTGTGGCGCGACAGATCGCCTTGCGCAGACCAGCGCTCGGTCAGGTCCATCGGGTCTCTTACGCCAACCGCATCGCTCGTCTCCAACGCGGGCTGTGGGCTGATCAAGCGGAGGCCTTCGAGCTGGGCATCGAGCTGATCGGGCCGGTTGGGGCGCGAGCCGACCTGGAGGTGATCTGCCTCGCGTTGGAGCTGGCGGGGAGGCTGCGGGTGCCCGAGGTGGAGCTCCACGTCGGCGATGTGCGCTTGGCGCAGCATTGGTTGCACCATGTGCCCTCCGAGCAGCGCGGCTGTGTGCGCGCCGCCATCGCCCGCCGTGATGTCGACGCGCTGTTGGAGGTCGGCAGGGCGCTGGGGTGGTCGACGGAGCGACGTCGCGCCTTCTCGTATCTGGCCCACCCGCTGCCAGAGGCTCCTCAACTATCGGCCCTCGCAGAGCCCCTCGAGCGCACCGGTCAGGAGATCGCCGCGGAGCTCCGTAGCTTGCTCTCCACGTTGGAGGAACTCGGATTTGGCGAGCGCGTGCGCTTGGATCTCTCCGTGCTCGATGATCGAGGCTACTACACCGGGGTTCGTTTCCGCCTGCTCTCGTCGCCCATGGGTGAGATTCTCGGCGCCGGTGGGCGCTACGACGAGCTTCTGCAGCGCTTCGGTGCCGATGTGCCTGCCGTGGGGTTCTCGATGCGCGTCGATCGCTTGGTGAGCCTCTTGGCCTCTACAGACCCAGGCGGCGGCGACGACTGCTCTGGCGTCGCGGCGCTCACGGAGCTAGCCGATGCCCTGACCCGCTCGCGCGCTGGAGAAGCCGTTCGCCTGGCCTACCCGGCGGGGGCCCTCGACCCGGAGGGTCGATGACCCTGCCTGCGCTGCGGATCGCTCTGCCTAAGGGACGCCTCACGAAGCAGACGCTCGACGCCTTGCGACGCGCGGACGTGCTCGACATCAGCGAGGAGAGTTTTGGGCGGCGCTTGGTGGTGCCATGTACGCCCAACCCCTCGGTGCTGCATCGACCCGTCGAGTTTCTGCTGCTGAAGAATCAAGACGTACCGACTTACGTCGAGCACGGGGTCGCGGAGCTTGGAGTCTGCGGATCGGATGTGCTGGAGGAGGCCCGCGCCGAGGTCTTTCGGCCGCATACCTTCCCCTTCGGGCGATGTCGGATCGCCCTCGCTGGCCGTCGCGATGTGGATCCCGCAGGACTGGCGCAGGCCGAGGTGGTGCGCATAGCGACCAAGTATCCGGAGATCACGCGACGAACGCTGGGTGCACGGGGCTGGCAGCTTCAGATTCTCCCCTTGGGCGGCAGCGTCGAGCTGGCCGCGACCTTGGGGCTCGCGGACGCCATCGTCGACCTCGTTGAGACGGGGACGACCCTGCGCGAGAATCACTTGGAGATCATCGAGGTGTTGGACACGACCCGCGTTCACCTGATCGCCAACCGAGCGCTGTGCCGGCGCGATGCGCAGGACCTGATGCGCCTGCTGCGCGCCCTGGGTGCCGAGATCACCACGGAGGAGACGTGAGTGCATGGCTGACTTGGTCACGGCATCGCCCCGCAGCGAGCGATGCGGGGCGCCTCCGCCTCCCGCAGGATGGGCTCCCGCCCGAAGCGGTGGAGGCGGCTCGACGAATCATTGAAGACGTGCGCGCGCGCGGCGACGAGGCGCTGATCGACGCGACCCATCGCTTCGATCGTGTCCTGCTGGAGCCCGGCGCGCTGCGCGTTCAGCCGGAAGAGGTGCGGGCCGCGGCGACGCGCGCCCCCGCCCCGCTCCGGGCAGCGATGGACCAAGCCATCCGCAACATCCGCACCTTCCACGAGGCCCAGCGGCCGCGTGACCTCCTGCAGGTGTCCGATGATGGCGCCACGCTCGGTTGGCTCTGGCACCCGGTCCAGTCGGCGGGCCTTTACGTACCCGGTGGCCGCGCGGCGTACCCGACCTCCCTGTTGATGAACGCCATCCCCGCGCGGGTCGCAGGGGTTCCGCGCCTTGCTGCCTTTACGGTGCCCGGGACTGTGGAGGCCAACCCAGCGGTGGCCTATGCCCTGGAGGCCCTCGAGATTGACGAGGTGTGGCGTGTCGGCGGTGCCCAGGCCATCGCGGCGGCGGCGCTGGGTACCTCGAGCGTGAGGGCTGTCGATGTGATCGTCGGCCCGGGCAACGCGTATGTCGCTGCGGCCAAGCGCCTCGTCTATGGCAGCGTCGGCATCGACAGCATCGCGGGACCCTCGGAGGTGCTCATCGTCGCGGACGAGCATGCGCCAGCCGATTGGATCGCGCTGGACCTCGTGGCCCAAGCCGAGCACGACCCTGAGGCGCGCTGTCTGGTCGCGTCGCCCTCGCGCCCCCTGCTGCAGGCTGTGGCTGACGAAGTGGAGCGCTTGATCGAGGCGAGCCCGCGGCGCGAGATCGTAGCCGCTGCCTGGCGAGACCACGGCGCCTTGGTGCTCGTTGAGGACGTTGAGGACCTGGTCGCGCTGGCGGCTTGGATCGCCCCGGAGCACCTGCAGGTGATGGTCCAGGCGCCGGTCGATACGCGCCGCTGGGTGGGCGGGGCGGTGTTCGTCGGCGCGCACACGCCGACAGCGCTCGGCGACTACATCGCTGGCCCGAACCATGTCTTGCCGACAGGATCGACGGCTCGCTTCTCGGGCCCGCTGAGCGTATACCAGTTCTTGCGACCCTCGAGCCTTGTGGTGAGTGACGCGGCGGCCTCCGCGCGCATGGCGGAGCCCGGCGCGCTGATCGCCGACTACGAGGGCTTGCCTGGGCATGCCGCCGCCCTCCGTGCCAGGCTTGTGGTCGGCGAGCCTCCGGCACACGCCGCGGCGCCGTGGTGGGTGGAGAACGTCCAGCCGGCGGTGCGTGCGCTGAAGCCCTACACGTTGAAGGCCACCGAAGCGCCGGTGAAGCTCAACCAGAATGAGTCGCCGTGGGACATCGCGCCGGAGGTAAAGGCGCGCATCCTCCAGCGCGTCGCTGCGCGGTCATGGAATCGCTACCCAGACTTTCATCCAGCCGACGTGTTGGAGGGAATTGGGGTCCACCATGGCCTCCGAGGGGACAACGTGCTGCTTGGCAACGGGAGCAATGAGCTCATTCAAGCGGTCCTGACGGCGGTGGTGCACGAAGGGCAGCCCGTCGCCTACCCTGAGCCGACCTTTACCCTCTATGCGATGATGATCGCGGCCTACGGCGGCGTGCCGCAGCCCGTGCCCTTGGACGGTGATCTCGGTTACGACGAGGACGCCTGGCGGGCGGTGGCCTCGCGGGGGAGGGCACACCTCCTGCTGTGTTCGCCCAACAACCCGACGGGTTCGATGGTGTCCACCGAGCTGGTCCGCGATCTCTGTCGTCGGACCCGGAGGCTGGTGATCTTGGATGAAGCCTATGCGCCATTTGCCCCTGCTGACCACGCGGCGCTGCTCCACGAGCACCCGAATCTTGTTCTCCTGCGGACCTTCTCCAAGGCCGCTGGGCTCGCGGGTGTGCGCCTGGGCTACGCCCTCGCTGCGGCGGAGCTGGCTCGTGAGATCCACAAGGTGAAGCTCCCCTACAACGTCGGTGTGCTTGGCTTGGAGGTGGCGCGGGAGGCTATCGCACATCCTGCGCTCTTCGATGGCCACGCCAGCGCCTTGCGCGACGAGCGGTCTCGCTTGGAGGTGGCGCTGCGCGCGCTGCCCTTGGACAGGGTCTGGACGGGCGGGGCGAATTTCGTGTTGGTGCGCACGCGGAACCCCTCGGCGTTGGCGGGCGCCCTCTACGCGGACGGCGTTTTGGTCCGTGACGTCAGCCACTATCCTGGGCTGGCTGGCTGTCTGCGTCTGTCGGTCGGGAGCCCGGATGAGAACGTCGCGCTGCTCGCGGCGTTGGAGAAGCACCTGTGTCGCGACGGAGGGGCAGATGCCACGTGAAGCTACGCTGCGAAGAGAGACGAAGGAGACCACGATCGAGGTGACGCTGCGGCTCGAGGGTCGAGGAGAGGTGGATGTCGCCACAGGCATCGGATTCTTCGATCACATGCTGAGTGCGTGGGCCCTCCATGGGCGGATGGATCTGCGCTGCCGCGTGGAGGGAGATCTGCACGTCAGCCAGCACCACAGCGTCGAAGATGCGGGGCTGGTGCTGGGCGCTGCGCTCCTGCGGGCGCTCGGCGACAAGCGCGGAATCGTGCGCTATGGCCACGCGTATGTCCCGATGGACGAGGCGTTGGTCCGTTGCGCCCTCGATCTCTCGGGGCGCGCCTATGCGCAGGTCGAGATCCCCTTTCAGCCGGCGCTGGGGCCCGTGGGGTTCGACTACGCGCTCACGCATGAGTTCTTCTGGGCGCTGGCTCGCGGAGCGGCCATGACGGTGCACGTCGACGGCCTGCGCGGTCGATCGAATCACCACCTCTGTGAGGCGGCATTCAAGGCATGCGGGCAGGCGCTGCGCTCGGCCGTGGCGCTGGACGAGCGCCTAGGGGATGCCCTGCCCACGACGAAGGGCGCGTTCGATGGAGGCTCACCGTGAGCCAAGTCTGTGTCATCGACTATGGGATGGGCAACCTCCGATCGCTCGCCAACGCGCTTCACGCGGTGGGTGCGGATGTTCGCGTGGCCGGTGAACCGGGAGAGGCTGCAGGAATCGCCAGGTGGATTCTGCCCGGGGTCGGCGCGTTTGGTTCCGCGATGCGCTGTCTCCGAGAGCGCGGTTGGGTCGACGCGCTCCACGAGCACCGCGCGGCGGGGCGGCCCTTCTTCGGGATTTGCCTAGGGTTTCAGGTCCTCTTCGAGCGCGGCTTCGAGCACGGCGCGCACGACGGTCTCGGCTGGATCCAGGGTGACGTCACGCGCTTCGAGACCCAGCTTCATGTCCCGCACGTAGGTTGGAACGTCGTCCGGCCCTCGCGCCCCCACGCGATCTGGGCGGGCCTGCCAGATGCCAGCCACATGTACTTCGTGCACTCCTACCGACCGGTCGGGGTGCCAGCAGCCGCGGTCCTCGGCGAGACAGCCTACGATGGGGACTTTGTGTGTGCGGTGGTCCAGGGCGCAGCGCTTGGGGTTCAGTTTCACCCCGAGAAGTCCGGCGCCGATGGCCTACGGCTGCTCCGCAATTTCCTCGTTTGGCGGCCGCAGGAGGACGCATGACCCCCTTCACCCTCTATCCGGCGATCGATCTGAGGCACGGACGCGTTGTCCGTCTGACCGAGGGTCTGGACGAGACCACCAAGGCCTATCACGATGACCCGCTGCAGGCGGCGGCGTCTATCCGCGCATCGGGCGCTACGCACTTGCACGTCGTCGACTTGGACGCCGCCTTCGGTGAGTCGCCTCAGCGGACCCTCATCGCTGGAATCGTGCGTTCCTTCCCAGGGGGCGAGGTGCAGGTCGGAGGTGGCGTGCGGGGGGACGCTGACGTGGAAGAGCTCGTGGCCGCTGGCGTCGGCCGCGTGATCGTTGGGTCAGCGGCGGTAGAGAGGCCGGCGTGGGTGGCCTCCCTCGTCGCGCGGCTGGGACCCGACGCTCTCGTCGTGGGGCTGGACGCGCGTGATGGTGTGGTGCGCACCCACGGTTGGAAAGAGTCGGGTGGTCGTTCGCTGCGTGAGGTGGCGCACGAGATGGCGGCCTGCGGGGTGCGTGAGGTGATCTACACCAACATCGCCAACGACGGTCGGCTGAGTGGGCCGGACATCCAGGGGAGCTTGGCGCTCGCGCGAGAGAGCGGTCTCTCGGTCGTGGTCAGCGGCGGTGTCGGCTGCCTGGACGACGTCCGCCGCGTCGCCCTTCACGCGTGTGACGGTCTCAGCGGGCTCATCATCGGCAAGGCGCTCTATGAAGGGCGGCTCACGCTGGCTGAGGCGATGGAGGTGAGCCGTGCTGAAGCGTAGGATCATTCCCTGCTTGGACGTCAAGGACGGCCGGGTCGTCAAGGGCGTGAACTTCGTCTCGCTGCGGGACGCCGGGGACCCGGTTGACTGCGCGGTCGCCTACCAAGACGCTGGGGCTGACGAGCTGGTCTTCTTGGACATCACGGCGACCCGGGAGGCCCGCGATACGCTGACGAAGCTCGTCGAGCGAATTGCGGAGCGTGTGTTCATTCCCTTTACGGTCGGAGGGGGTGTCCGCTCCGTCGACGACATGAGGCGGCTGCTCCTCGCTGGCGCTGACAAGGTCTCGATCAACTCCGCCGCGGTCGAGCGCCCTGGGTTGTTGCGGGAGGGAGCCGATGCCTTCGGGGCTCAGTGCGTCGTCGTCGCCGTGGACGCGCGGCGACGGGTGGCTGGCGACCCCACCGCAGGGTGGGAGGTCTTCGTTGCGGGCGGAAGTCGACCCACGGGGCGAGACGCCTTGGCGTGGTGCGAGGAAGCCGTGGCGCTAGGCGCTGGGGAGATCCTGCTCACGAGCATGGATCGGGATGGCACCTGCGAGGGCTATGACATCCCTTTGCTGCGTGCCGTCACCGAGCGTGTCTCGGTGCCCGTCATCGCGAGTGGGGGGGCGGGTACCCTGGGGCACCTCGCGGACGCCTTCTCGGAAGGTGGCGCCCACGCGGTACTTGCGGCGTCGATCTTCCACTTCGGGACCTTCACCATCCCCGAGACCAAGCGCTACTTGGCGGAGCGTGGGGTCCCGATTCGGGGTGCGCAGGAGCCGACGCTGAAGGAGGAGTCATGAGCACGATAGCCAAGCCTCCCTGGTTGGGACGCGTTCGCTTCGACGAGCGGGGCCTCGCCCCATGCATCGTCCAAGACCACGCGTCCGGGGACGTGTTGATGTTGGCGTGGATGAACGCTGAGGCGCTAGAGCGTACGATCGACACCGGCATGACGTGGTTCTGGTCACGATCCCGTGCCGCGCTCTGGAACAAGGGCGCGACGAGCGGTGCGCTGCAACATGTCGTCAGCCTGCACCTCGACTGCGATGAGGACGCCCTGCTCGCGCTGGTCCGTGAGGAGCAGCCAGGTGCCTGCCACCGTGGCACACCCACCTGCTGGGATGCGGACCCCTATAGCGCGGACATGCTCTCCCAGCCACGCGCAGCGCTCTCCCACTTGTGGCGGCAGATCGAGGCGCGTCGGCGCGGAGCGCCTGAGGACTCGTATGTGGGCAAGCTCCTCGCGGGAGGGGTAGATCGCGTCGGCAAGAAGGTGGGTGAGGAGGCCACGGAGGTGGTCATCGCGGCGAAGAACGCCGAGCAGGGGAAGGGTCTGGATGAGCTCGCGCAGGAGTCCGCCGACCTGCTCATGCACCTCCATGTCCTATGGGCGGCGTCCGGCTTGACGCCCGAGGATGTTGCCCATGTGCTCGCCTCTCGAAGAGGAAAGCGGCGAGACGCAAGCTAGCGATACTCCGCTTGACATCTCTCGGTGCCGACACGATCATACTGCCCCTTGGCGACCTATTTGGCGTTGCCTCCCCCCGTGATGAGAACTCGCGATGGCCCGGGTTACCGTAGAAGATTGTCTCGAGCTGGTGCCGAATCGCTTCGCGTTGGTGCACCTCGCCACCAAGCGCGCGCTTCAACTCAAGAAGGACGCCGAGCCCTTGATCCCTACGGACAACAAGGAGTGCGTCACGGCCCTGCGTGAGATCGCCGAGGGGCGCATTCGCTTCGAGCCGAGCATTGATGATTTGATCAGCGGTCGGTACAAGCGAAGCAAGAAGCGCGCACGGCGCCGGTAGGTACTCCCCATGAGCGCGCGTTCTCGAGTCGGCTGCCGCGCGTGGGTGATCAGCTTGGCGCTGTGGCTCTTCATGGCGGCGCCGGCCGGGGCAGATACCCTCTGGGTGGTCTACACGGCGCGCGACAGTGCCCGAGAACCCCAGGAAGTCTACGAGCATTTGAGGGAGCTCCTGCGCTTCGATCGTCAGGAGGTGCACCTCATCGGGCCTCGAGATGTGGCGCAGCGCGCGAGCAGCCTGGCCCATCTCCCTGCGTGTCTCCTTGGCGCTGCTGGGTGCAACCCGGAGCACGAGCCCCTTCTCGCGTGGCTCCAGGTCGAGCGTGTGGTCGCCCTGGAGGTGACAGGGACTGGGCGTGAGGTGCAGGCGCGCGTGCGTCGCGTGGCCACCCCTCGCGTGGTGGAGACGCTGCGGGTGGAGCATGACAACTTGCGCTCTGCTCTCCTCTACCTCATCGGTCAGTTGGCTCCAGTGACCGCGACGCTCCGGGTGGAGTCGGACCCACCGGGTGCCACCGTCCTGGTGGAGGGGGAGGCGCGGGGCACGACACCCTTGGAGGGGATCCAGGTTCCCGCGGGTCAAGTCCACCTGCGCCTGACGAGGGAGGGCTATGGCGCCGTCGAGGACCTGCGGGAGCTCCGACCAGGAGAGCAAGACACTGCGCGCTACGCGTTGCCTCGACGCTTTGCGCGTCTCGAGCTTGAGGTCGCTCCTCGGGGTGCCGAGGTGGTGCTGCTGCCCCAGGAGGGTCAGACCCTGCTGCGCGAGGTAAGCCAAGGAACCTGGGAGTTGGCACCGGGCGAGTGGCGTATGCACATCACCGCTCCTGACCACGAGCCTTGGGAGGAGACGCTGCGCCTGGGTCCAGCCGAAGACCGGAGCGGCTCGCGGACGCTGCGTCCGACCGCGGAGCGTGTTCGAGAGGAACGTCGCGCTGAGCTCTTGCGCTCGCATTTGCTCGTGGTCTCCTCTCTTCGTTTGTCCCTGGGGGCAGCCCGCTGGAGGGGCGCGCGCTCCTCGGGTCAGGGGGAGGTGCGCTGTGTCGAACGCGCTGCACAGGCGCCTTGTGAGGCCCCGTCGACGTGGGGCGGGGGAGCCGATGTCGACCTCGTGTGGCACCGAGGCATCATGGAGGCGGCGCCTCTGGGCTTGGCGCTCGAGAAGCTCATGATGCCGGACGACGCCAGGTTGGTCCTTGATGATGGCGCAGCTCTGGCGCGCGCTGCGGGTGGATGGCGCGGTGAGCTGCGTTTCCTGCACGTGGGGGGGCGCCTCTTGTTGGGCTCGGAGGTGCAGCCCTACCTTCGGATCGGGCCGACGCTCGTCCTGGAGAGCATCCGAGATCGCGACCGGAGCACCACCGCTGCGACCCGTTTGGGTGTCGCCGGGCAGGCCCGCTTCGGTGTCCGCTGGGTCGTGGCTGGGGTGCATGGCTTGGACCTGTCGGGCTCGTGGTTGGTGCCTCTGTCGTGGCGCGAGGAGCAGCCTCGTTTCGTGCTCTCCGTGGGTTACGTTGTGGACGTCACAGGCCCTGCGTCTCGCGCGGTCCCACAGATGTTCTCTGACCGTCACACGGAGGAGCGATGACGCGCCTGCGGGTCCACAGACGCGCCGCGCTCGCGTTGGTGGTGTTTCTCTGGAGCGCTGGCGCGAGCGCGCAGGGGCGTGGTGGCGAGCCGGATGTGGTCCAGCGGATGGTGCGCCTCGTCCAAGAGGAACGCTTTGAGGAGGCTCGCACGCTGGTCGTCAACGCGATCCAACGCGAGCCGCTGCGGCGTGAACTCTATCTTGGGCATGCACGGATCCTCCTAGCGATGCAGGCCTTCGAGGAGGCGTCGTTCGCGTACGAGCTCTACCTGCGGCATCCGGCGCTCTTGGCGCAAGCCGGCGGTCAAGCGCAGCCCTCTCCGAGGGTCCTGGAGGAGGTGCGGCGTGCCCGCGCAGGTCGGCAGGCCCCGGACGCGCCGCTGCGCCTCCCGGACGCCCAAGAGGCCGCGTTCGAGGCGATTCAGGGTCTGGTGCGTCGTGGGCCGGTCGTCGCTGGTCGGCCCGGCGACGTGGTGACCATGTACGCCACGCTGCTACGTGCTGGCTTCGCTCACCCGGATCTTCATGCCCTGCGTGGACAGATCGTCGAGGCGCTGGTGCGGGAGATCGATGCCGTCTGGTCGTGCAGCGACGCTGCCGTCCCTGTCGGCGAAGAGGCGTTTTGGCGCGTACACCGTGAACGCTATGACCACCTTGAGGCCCTGTCCGCGACCCTCGGAGGTCAACGCCTGCCCACGCCGCAGATCGCTCCGACTCTCGGCCGGAGCCTCGTGGACGGACAGCTCGCGCTCTGGAATCAGGACGGTGAGCGGGCCGCGACGGCCTTTGGGGAGGCCCTGCGTGTGGACGCCCGCTGCATCCCGGCGCAGCTAGGGCGCCTCAATGCCCTCCATGCCATGGGGCCCGCTGGTCGTCCGCGTGCGCGCGAGGCGCTGGTCGGGCTCCGCGCCGCGTTAGCGCATCACCGCGTCCCCGACACCGTGAGCGCAGTGTACGAGGTGGTGTTCGCCCCGGACGATGGGCAGCGCGTGCGAGCAGCGGAGGCGCTCCTCGAGCGCTGGAGGCCTTAGGTCTGCTGGTCCCTTCCAGCAGCGGGGGTGGCCGCGGCGAGATCCTGCAGGTAACGGGTCATCAAGAGCACCCCGAATCCAGTCCCTCCGGCGGGGATGTAGTGCCATGCCTTGTCCGCCATGGCCGGACCGGCCAGGTCGATGTGAGCCCACGGGGTCTCACCCACGAAGCGCTTGAGGAAGAGCGCGGCCGAGATGGCACCGCCCCAGCGTGATCCGATGTTGCGCACGTCGGCGCGCCAGGAATCGAGCTGTGCCTCGATGCGTTGAACGAGCGGGAGGCGCCAGAGGGCCTCACCACTCTCGTCAGCCGCTTTCAGCAACGCCGCGGCGAGCGCGTCGTCAGAAGCGAAGAGGCCCGCTGTCTCCTGGCCGAGGGCGACGACGCAGGAGCCTGTGAGGGTCGCGAGGTCGATGACCGTGTCCACCCCGAGGTCCTTGGTGGCGTAGGCGAGCGCGTCGGCCAGGACGAGGCGTCCCTCTGCGTCCGTATTGAGCACCTCGACGCTGACGCCCCCGTAGCCCTTGATGATGTCCATCACCTTGTAGGCCCCACCCGAGATGAGGTTCTCGGCGGCAGGGACCAGGAAGTGGACCTCGACACCGTCTGGCCGAATGCGACCGATCGCGTCGGCGCAGCCCAAGGTGGCGACGGCGCCCCCCATGTCGAGGTGCATGTCGATCTGGCTGTCGGCCGGTTTGAGTGAGTAGCCCCCTGCGTCGAAGGTGAGGCCCTTGCCGACAAGTGCGACGCGCCTCAGGATCTCTCCCTCGGGTCTGTAGACGAGGTGGATGAGCAGGGGGGGGTGGTCGCTCCCCCGTCCGACCGCTTCGAGGAGGTTGAACCCCCGTTCGCGCAGCTCCGGCAGCTCCAGGATAGTCGTCTCGAACCCATGGCGGGAGCCGAGTTCACGTGCGCGGTTCGCAAGCCACAGGGGCGTGCAGACGTTCGGCGGTTCGTTGGCGAGGTCCCGCGCGAGGCACACGGCCTCCGCGAGATGTCGGCCGTGGTCCAGTGCGCCCTGGAGGTCCTCGCTGGCCACGAGTTCAAGCGCGCCGTAGCGCAGGGCGAGCTGCTTCTCGGTAGGGGACTTCTTGTAGCGATCGAAGCGCCACACGCTCAAGAGGGTGCCCTCGGTGAGCGACTGTACGACGGACGGTTGATCCAGCCCCCACAGGCGCGCTGCCGGAAGCTGCAGGGCCTCGGCGCACTTGTGGAGCGCCACGCCGACCTGTCGCGCCTCGTTGACGTCTCGCTTGTCCGGCGACATGCCGAGCAGGGCACAGGCGCGACCATCGGCGTCCATGAGGCTCACGACTTGCCCCGCCTTGGGTTCAAAGCCACGTCGCGTGGCCTCCTTCAGCAGCGCGGTGCTCGTCGCTGGGGAGAAGGGGAGGGAACCAGGGTCAGGCGCGGCGGAGGTGACCACTGCGGCGTTGAGCCCGTCGATGAGTTGGGCGTCTTGGGTGAGCGTGAGCGAGAAGTCCATGCTGGCATCCTGGTAGGCAGTGCGCGGCGAGAGACCCCTGCTGGTGTCGCTCGCGCTCGAGAGGCGTGAGAGGGGGTCGTCTACCCCTGGGGGCGGCGGAGGCTTGCGCAAGTCCCCGCACAGCCAGCCACCCCAAAGTGCTCGTCGGTCCTTGTAGCGCGCGCGAGCCGACCCGCCAAGTGGCAGGAACCCGCCCGGGCTGTCCGCGCCCGGCGGTCATGGTTGCGTCCCGCCGTGGAGCCTGAAGGCCTGGCGGTGGTGCCCTGGGGGCGCAGCGCCTGTCGCTGCCGATTCGGCAACAAGGCGGACACCTCCGCGGTCAGAACTTCGAGAGAGGGGTGCAGGGGTGCAGGGGTGCAGGGGTGCAGGGGTGCAGGGGTGCAGGGATTCTCCGCCGGCGCGCGATGGGTGCGTCACGGGAAGGGCGGGGCTAGACCGACCGGGGACTGTCGGCTCACCTTGCGGATGCGCTCGCTTCAGGGTAGGGGTGTGAACCACTCCCTTAGGGGGACTCGTCGAGGGACCCGAGCCTGGGGCCGGGACCTGTGCTGTCGTTGGCCCTAGTGGCATTATCAGCAGGGGTTACTTGCGATGCGAGCGATGCTTTCTTGTCGGATGCTGTTCCTGGTGACCTTCGCGGCGGTCTTGTGGGGCGGATGCTCAAAGTACGACGTGCGGGACGAGCAACAGTTCCACCGCGTTCCGCGCGGCCAGGTGCCACTCCTCTTGCTGCAGGACCCACGCCTGTTGCTGGAGCATGAGCCTGTGGAGGCCTACGTCCGTGCGCAGCGCCTCTTGGACCGCCTGGTTCAGGAGGGGCAGCTCCCGGTCGTTGCGCCGTGGGAGGTCGATCTGGCTCCGGGCGAGTCGTGGCCCACGGGTACCCGTGCGCTCGCTCGGTTGTTGGCCGACAACAGCGTCGATCCCTCGCGTTCGCTCTTGGTGTCCCTCACCGTAGAGCGCGTGGGTGGATCTCGCCGCGTGCTCTCGGGAGAGGCGACGATGTCGCAGAGCGAGCGGACCTCGTTCGTGGTGAGGTTGCAGGTAGAGACCTTCGTCGAGCGAGACATCGTGTACCGGGTTGAGACGTCGTTCGAGGGGCGTGCCGAGGAGGGGCGCTTGCAAGGGGAGACTCGGACCAGGCTCGACGAGGCGGTCGACGAGGTTGCGCGAGAGCTGGTGCGGGTGTTCCGCGTGCAGTTCCGCAACCAGGCCCCTGGGGTCATGCCGGGGATCCAGGGAATCGATCACCCCAGACAGATGCTGCACTACGCGGGGGTGCCGGGCGAGGCGCTCGGCGCGCGCGTGGAGCCATGGCAGGAGAGGGACGCGCGGGCGGAGGTGAGCCGCTGGTTCCGGCTCGTTGAGCCCCAGCTTACGGACGACATGGTGGTGCGCATGGCCGGGCTACCAGCGGGCCTTTGGGTCACGGATCCTGGGACTGTCGCCTCGCGCTACGGGCTCCAGGCGGGTGACTTTATTGTGCGTGCCAACCGGCAGTCTGTGTTCGGTCGCACCTCCCTCCAGCGGGTGTATCTGGCGACGCCTAGGGAGCAGCCGGTGCAGCTCGTCGTGCTGCGGAGTGGCGAAGAGCACCGGTTGAGCGTGCCACGTCTCTGATGCGCTGGCACGTGGGCTGACGCTCGCGCGGAGCGCCGGTCACACCCTCCGGTTGACAGCTAAGGGGGGCGCCTCCTAGTGTCCGCGGCCGGCGCCTCTGAGGGCGCCTTTTGAATCCGTCTCGGAGAGAGGAGCCCGATGCGTGTCTCGCGAACCTACGTGCCGACCCTGAAGGAGGCTCCGCGTGAGGCGGAGATCGTGAGCCACCAGCTTCTCCTCCGCGCGGGGTACATCCGGAAGCTCGCTGCCGGGATCTACAGCTTTCTTCCGCTGGGCTGGCGTGTGGTGCGGAAGGTCGAGGAGATTGTGCGCGAGGAGATGGATCGGGCTGGGGCGCTGGAGGTTCGGCTGCCGGCCGTGCAGCCAGCGGAGCTGTGGCGTGAGTCGGGGCGCTGGGACGTCTACGGTCCTGAGCTGCTGCGCTTCCGGGATCGCAAGCAGGGCGAGTTCTGTCTGGGGCCGACGCATGAGGAGGTCATCACGGATCTTGTCCGTGGCGAGGTGCGGAGCTACCGGCAGCTCCCGCTCAACCTCTACCAGATGCAGACGAAGTTTCGGGACGAGATCCGTCCCCGCGCTGGGTTGATGCGTGGGCGCGAGTTCATCATGAAGGACGCGTACAGTTTCGACGCGAGCGTGGAGGGTGCGAAACGCTCGTATCAGGCCATGTACGAAGCTTACGAGCGCATCTTCCGGAGGTGCGGCTTGGCCTTCCGAGCTGTGGAGGCCGACTCGGGCAACATTGGTGGCTCGATGTCCCACGAGTTTCAGGTCCTCGCAGCCTCGGGTGAGGATGCGATCGTGAGCTGCCCCGCGTGCGGCTATACGGCGAACGTTGAGCAGGCAGACGTCGGGCGGCGCGCGGCGACCGGGGTCGAGGGTTCTAGCCCCTCCTTGGAGCGGGTGGACACTCCGGGGCAGCGGAAGGCCGAAGAGGTGGCACGTTTTCTGGGGATCGAAGTGGGCCGCGTGGTCAAGACCCTCGTGTACCGTGCTGATGACACCCTGGTGGCCGCGTTGGTGCCTGGGGACCGTGAGTTGAACGAGATCCAATGGCGCAAGCGCTTGGGCGCTGAGCGCCTTGAGCCGGCGACCCCCGCAGAGATCGTTGAGGCGGGCGCTTTGGTGGGCTTCGTGGGGCCGGTGGGACTGCGTGTAGCGTCCCTCTGGCTGGACGCGACCTTGGAGGGGGAGCGGGGTTTGGTTGTGGGCGCGAACGAGGAGGACGCGCATTTCATCGGGTTCGATCCTGCGCGCGACGCTCCCGAGGCGACCGTGGCGAGTGTGGCCATGGCGCGCGGGGGGGATCCTTGCGGGCGGTGTGGCGGGTCGTTTGAGGCGTTCAAGGGCATCGAGGTGGGCCACGTCTTCTACCTGGGGACGAAGTATTCACAGGCCTTGGGTGCGACGGTGAACCATGAGGGCGGTGACGAGGCGCCCTTGGAGATGGGCTGCTATGGAATCGGCGTGACCCGGATCGTCGCCGCGGCGATCGAGCAGCATCATGACGGGGACGGCATTTGCTGGCCGGTGGCCTTGGCACCCTACCCTGTCCATGTGCTCGCGCTGCAACCTCAGGACTCGGCGGTGATGGAGGCTGCGGCGCGCTTAGAGACCGCACTAAGTGGTCAGGGACTGGAGCCCTTGGTGGATGATCGTGACATCCGGCCGGGGGCCAAGTTCAAGGACGCAGACTTGGTCGGCCTGCCTTGGCGGGTGACCTTGAGTCAGCGCGGGCTGGCCGCGGGTGAGGTAGAGGTCCGCGAGCGGTCGACGGGCGTTGAGGAGCGGCTGCCTCTGGACGCCGTGGTTCCGTATTTGCAGGCCAAGATCGCTGAGGCCCTCCGTGGTTGAAGGGGCATGGCAGGAGCGTGTGGCGGTCGCGCTGGACGCTGACACGTTGGAGCGGAACGTCGCGGTGGTGCAGGCGTTGGCCGGGCGCGCTCGCTGGTTCAAGGTGGGGCTCCGCTGGCTCTTGGCCGATCCAGCACCGCTGGTGCGTGCGATCGAGGATGCGGGTGCGTCGCTTTTTGTCGACCCGAAGCTTTATGACATCCCGGCCACGATGCGCGGCGGGGCGCTCGCTCTCTCGCGCTGGAGCCCTCGTCTCCTGACGGTCCACGTGGGCGCTGGACCTGAGGGCGTGGGGGCGGTGCTCGATGGCTTGGAAGCGGGGGGGGCCGCCTCTTGCCGCGTGGTGGTGGTGACGCGCCTGACCAGCAAGGCGTGGCGCGAGGAGCGGTGGGAGACTCTGGAACGCGAGGTGGGTGCCTGCCTGGCCGCGGGCGCCGCGGGCGGCGTGTGCTCCGGCCACGAGGTCACGCGCTGGCTTGGGGTGCATCCTGGGAGCCACTGGGTGACGCCAGGAATCCGCCTGGAAGACGAGCGGGTTGACGACCAAGCACGCGTGGTGACGCCTGCGGCCGCGCTGGAGGCGGGGGCGGGGCTGCTGGTGATCGGCCGCCCGGTGGTGCGGGCTGCATCGGTGGAGGAGGCGTGGGAGCGTCTGGGCGAGAGCTTGGCTCACACGCGGGGAGGCTAGCGATGCCGTGGGTACCTGGGGTGCAAGGTGTCATGGCGCTGGTGAGCGCTGAGCCAGAGAGGATCCAGGAGGTCTGGATCGTGAAGAGCCGGAGGCCAGGTCCGGCGCGAGAGCGCTTGCGTGAGGCGGTGGTTGCGGCCGGGCTTCGTTTCAGGATGGTCGAGGCGTCGGCGCTGGATCGGGCGGTGGGTGATGTCGCTCACCAGGGCGTGGCCGCGCGGGTGAACGAGCTGCCCTACGCGGACGAGGCGGAGGTGTGGGCTCCCGCAGATCGTCAGCGCAGCCTGCTCGTCGTTCTGGATCGGGTGCAGGATCCAAGAAACCTGGGTTCGCTGATGCGCAGCGCAGCGGCGTTCGGAGCCGACGCGGTGGTGGTGCCGCGCCACCGCGCCGTGGGGTTGACGCCAGCGGCGATGAAGGTCGCGGCAGGCGCGGGCAGCGTGGTGCCGGTGGTTCGGGTGACGAACTTGGCGCGTTTCGTCGAGGACGCCAAGGAGCGAGGCTACCTCGTGTGGGGGACGGACGCAGAGGGTGGTGTCGCGGCGGACGAGGTGCCTTGGCCTGGGCGCTGTGTGCTGGTGTTGGGCTCCGAGGGGGAGGGTGTGCGGCAGAAGCTCTTGGAGGCATGCGACGGGGTCGCGTCGCTGCCGATGGTGGGGATGGAGAGCCTCAACGTCGCGGTCGCGGGTGGCATCTTTCTTTATGCCTGGGCCCGCGCGCAAGGGCGGGCGGCCGAGGGGTAGAAAACCCTTGACAGCACGTTGCCTGTCGCTACTGTCCGCACTTCCAAACGGGCGAGCCCCAGGACGCTCCGGGTGGTTCTCGGTAATGCTGGTGTAGCTCAGTTGGCAGAGCAGCTGATTTGTAATCAGCAGGTCGTGGGTTCGAGCCCCACCGCCAGCTCTGGAGGCTCTTTGTGGGCCTCAGTTCTTTGGGATCAGGAGGGATGCCCGAGCGGCCAAAGGGGGCAGACTGTAAATCTGCTGGCGACAGCCTTCGAAGGTTCGAATCCTTCTCCCTCCACTGGATTTTGGTGTGAAAGCGGCTTGCGGGAGTAGCTCAGTTGGTAGAGCGTCAGCCTTCCAAGCTGAATGTCGCGGGTTCGAATCCCGTCTCCCGCTCTCCCGCCCACGTAGCTCAGCGGTAGAGCACTTCCTTGGTAAGGAAGAGGTCACGGGTTCAAGTCCCGTCGTGGGCTCTGGTGATGGAAGCGGCCGAAGGCGCGCAGCGTGAGTAGACAGTCCCTCGGGAGTCGAGGGTGAAGGTGGCCGAGTCCTGTCGCGGAAGGCTGGGTTGGCACGACGAAACGCACAGGTAAGCAGAGAGGTGCAGCATGGCGAAGGAGAAGTTTGAGCGTACCAAACCGCACGTCAACGTGGGCACGATCGGTCACGTGGACCATGGCAAGACGACGCTGACGGCGGCGATCACGAAGGTGATGGCCGAGCGCGGCGGCGGCAAGTTCAAGGCGTTTGACGAGATCGACAACGCGCCTGAGGAGCGCGAGCGTGGTATCACGATCGCGGCGTCTCACGTGGAGTACGAGACGGCGAACCGGCACTACGCGCACGTCGACTGCCCTGGCCACGCGGACTACGTGAAGAACATGATCACGGGCGCGGCTCAGATGGACGGGGCGATCCTGGTGGTGAGCGCGTCGGACGGTCCGATGCCCCAGACGCGTGAGCACATCCTGCTGGCTCGCCAGGTGGGCGTTCCTTACATCGTGGTCTTCCTGAACAAGGTGGACCTTGTGGACGATGAGGAGCTGCTCGAGCTGGTGGAGATGGAGGTGCGCGAGCTGCTGTCGAAGTACGAGTTCCCTGGGGACGACATCCCGCTGATCAAGGGCTCTGCGCTTCACGCTCTGGACGGTACGCAGCCTCAGCTTGGGGTGGAGCGGATCATGGAGCTGATGGACGCCGTGGACAGCTACATCCCGACGCCTGACCGTGACATCGACAAGCCCTTCCTGATGCCTGTGGAGGACGTGTTCTCGATCCCGGGTCGTGGCACCGTGGTGACGGGTCGCGTGGAGTCGGGCGTGATCAAGGTGGGTGAGGAGGTGGAGATCGTCGGTTTCGAAGACAAGTCGACGAAGACGACGGTGACGGGCGTAGAGATGTTCCGCAAGCTGCTGGACAGCGGCCAGGCTGGGGACAACATCGGCGCGCTGCTTCGTGGCATCAAGAAGGACGACGTGCAGCGCGGACAGGTGCTGGCGAAGCCCGGTTCGATCACGCCGCACAAGAAGTTTGCGGCGGAGATCTACGCGCTGTCGAAGGAGGAGGGTGGTCGTCACCGTCCCTTCCAGACGGGTTACCGTCCTCAGTTCTACTTCCGTACGACGGACGTGACGGGTGTGATCTCCCTCCCTGAGGGTACGGAGATGGTGATGCCCGGCGACAACGTGAAGATCACGGTGGAGCTGATCACGCCCATCGCGATGGACAAGGGCCTTCGTTTCGCGATCCGTGAGGGTGGCAAGACGGTGGGCGCTGGCGTGGTTTCCGAGATTCTGGACTGATCGGAGGTGTGGGGGAGGCTCCGGCCTCCCTGTCCTAGGGCAGTAGCTCCAACGGTAGAGCAACGGACTCCAAATCCGTAGGTTGTGGGTTCGAATCCCTCCTGCCCTGCTATCGCGGTGGCGCCCGAGTCGGGCGCTCCGCGTTTTTGCCGCTGAAGGCTGTGTTTTGCCGCTGACGGCTGTGTTTTGCCACTGAAAGCGGCGTGCTGAGATAGAGCGATGGAAAGTGTAGCGAAATACGTGAGCGGAGCTATTCTGCTCTTGGGCGTGATCCTCGGGTGGGTCCTGGTGCGGACCACGGCCCTAGTGCTCGGCAGCTTTGGGCCAGCCGCGGACCCGATCCTTTTCGCTGGCATTCAGGCATCCGGCGTGATCGGGGCTGGTCTGGCCATCGGGCTGGTCGTCTACGCGATGCAAAACGAGCGCTGGTATCGCGGCGCTACCGAGGTCGCAGTCGAGCTTGCCAAGGTGACGTGGCCCGACAAGCCGGACACCCTGCGCTCGACGCGGGTGGTGATCGTGTTCTCGGTGATCGTGTCGCTCTTTCTCGCGTTCTTCGATTTGATTTGGAAGGCCATCACCGACACGATTCTCAGTGGCGGCGCGTGAGCGTCCGAGGTGCAGCCCGTGAGCGACATGGGCACGTGCAAGGTCGTGTGAGGCGAGGGGCTAGGTGAACGAAAATGGCTGACGCGCAAGACAGAGCGAAGAGCTGGTATGTGGTCCAGGCCCAGTCCGGCTTCGAGGCGAAGGCGGCGAGCGGGCTCGCTGAGACCATCCGCAACCACGGACTGGAGGCAGATCTCGGTGAGATCATCTTGCCGATGGAGAACGTGGTCGAGGTCAAGAAGGGGGCTCCGACGGAGCGCGCTCGGAAGTTCTATCCGGGTTACCTCTTCGTGGAGCTGCATATGAGCGACGCCATGTGGCATGCCGTGAAGGCGACGCCTCGGGTGATCGGATTCATTGGGAACGCACGCAAGCCTCAGCCCATCCCTTCGTCGCAGGTGGACCAGATCCGCAGTCAGATGGAGGAGGGGCTGAAGGCACCGAAGGCTGTGCTCACCTTCCAGAGCGGGGATCCGGTCAAGGTCATCGACGGTCCATTCAAGAACTTCAACGGCACCGTAGAAGAGGTGAACGCGGACAAGTCCAAGGTGCGCGTTCTCGTGTCGATCTTCGGCAGGGCGACCCCTGTCGAGCTCGACTTCGTCCAGGTCGAACCCCTGCCTTCCTAGGCGCGCAGGGCAAGCGATCGTTTGTACCATGCTTCGGCACCAAGGAGGTGCCATCGACGGCGCGCGAGCGCCCATGGGAGATCATCCATGGCCAAGAAAGTCCAAGCAATCGTCAAACTCCAGCTCAACGCGGGGAAGGCAGCGCCCTCCCCGCCGGTCGGCCCCGCGCTCGGTCAGCACGGTGTCAACCTGATGGGCTTCTGTAAGGAGTTCAACGCCGCCACCGCCGACAAGGTCGGGTACGTGATTCCGGTCGTGATCACGATTTACGCGGACAAGACCTTCAGCTTCGTGCTGAAGACGCCACCCGCGGCGATCCTCATCATGAAGGAGCTCGGGCTCCCGAAGGGCTCGGCGGTCCCGAACCGCGACAAGGTCGGCAAGCTGACCAAGGGGCAGGTTCGGAAGATCGCGGAGCTGAAGATGCCCGATCTGAACACGACCGACATCGAAGCCGCGATGCGCACGATCGAAGGATCTGCGCGGAGCATGGGCGTTGACATCATTGATTGAGGAGGGCTGAACCATGGCCAAAGGTAAAAGAGTCGTTGCGGCCCGCGAAAAGGTCGATCGCCTGAAGAGCTACCCCATCGACGAAGCCATCGCTCTCCTGAAGGAGATCGCGAAGGGCAAGTTCGACGAGACCGTAGATGTCGCCTGCAACCTAGGCGTCGATCCCCGCCACGCCGACCAGATGGTGCGGGGCGCGGTCGTGCTGCCCCACGGCACCGGCAAGACGATCCGCGTCGCCGTGTTCGCGCGGGGCGCGAAAGAGAAGGAAGCCCTGGACGCTGGCGCCGACATCGTCGGCGCCGACGATCTCGCGCAGCGCATCCAGGACGGCTTCTTGGATTTCGACGCCACCATCGCCACGCCTGACATGATGGGCGTTGTTGGGCGCCTGGGTCGGATCCTGGGGCCTCGCGGCTTGATGCCCAACCCGAAGGTCGGCACGGTGACTTTCGACGTGGCCTCCGCTGTTCGAGACATGAAGGCGGGTCGTGTTGAGTTCCGCGTTGAGAAGGCTGGTATCGTTCACGCGCCGATCGGGAAGGTCTCCTTTGAGGATAACGCCCTGACCGAGAACCTGAAGGCTCTCGTGGAGACGCTTTTCCGCTTGCGTCCCTCGGCGGCGAAGGGTATCTACCTGCGCCGTTTGACGGTCTCCAGCACGATGGGGCCCGGAATTCGGGTGGACGTACAGACAGTGCGGCCGAACTGATAGAATCATTACTCGCTTGGCCAAAGAAGACGGTGCCCCAGGCTTAATACCCGTCGGAGGCGAAGGCGCAGGTTCCGAGAAGTCGCAACGCGACAGTCCTCGTTTCATGTGTCCGACCTCCTTTGGACTCGCCTCTCCGAGGAGCTGACATGAACCGAGATGAGAAGGCCGAAGTCGTTGCTTCGCTGCGCACGTCTCTTGATGGCGTCTCAGCCGTCATCCTGGCGTCGTCTGTCGGGATGTCCGTGAACGCCATCAACGAGCTGCGCACCGCGCTTCGGCAGATCGGCGCGAAGTACATCGTTGTGAAGAACACACTCGCACGCCTCGCTATCGAGGGGACCGATCTGGAGACACTCCAGGGCGCCCTCGTCGGGCAGACGGCGCTGATCTTCCACCCCGAGGACGGCGCTCTGGCCGCCAAGACGGTGGTCGCGTTCAAGAAGACAAACGACGGCTTCCAGCTGCGCGGCGTCTGGTTGAACGGGACCATCATGCCTGAGAGCGGCGTTGAGGTCCTGTCCAAGATGCCCGGTAAGGACGAGCTCCGCGCCCAGCTGCTCTCGGTCTTCCAAGCCCCTGCCACGCAGATGGTTCGCGTGCTGGCCGCCTCGCCTACTTCATTCCTCAATGTGTTGAACGCGCGCAAGGACAGCCTCGCCGCCTGATACGCTGTGCTCCGCGAGGAGTTGTTCTGTGTACCCCAAGAGCGGACTACGCGCCGCTCGACTACTGAAGGAGAGTCCCTATGAGCGATCTGACCCGCGAACAAGTCATCGATTACCTGTCCAACCTGAACGTCATCCAGATCTCCGAGCTGGTCAAGGAGCTGGAAGACAAGTGGGGCGTGTCCGCTGCTGCGCCAGTCGCCATGATGGCCGGCCCGGTGGGCGGCGGCGAGGCCGCGCCGGCAGCGGAGGAGCAGACCGAGTTCAACGTGATCCTCGAAGCCGCTGGCGAGAAGAAGATCAATGTCATCAAGGTCGTGCGCGAGCTCACCGGCCTGGGCTTGAAGGAAGCCAAGGACATGGTCGACGGCGCGCCCTCCACCGTCAAGGAGGGGGTGTCCAAGGACGAAGCAGAGAGCATCAAGGCCAAGCTCGAAGAGGTTGGCGCCAAGGTGGGCCTGAAGTAGCGATGGTCGGCGCCCGCCGTCCCCTAGCAAGGGAGCGGAGGGCGCCGCGCAGTTGGGCAGTGCCTGTGTTCCGCCCCGCGCGGCCCGCCGGCCCTGCCCTGTGGTGGTGCCCGGTAGGTCTCGACGCCGGCTTCCCCCCTTGACGGGGCGGGAGGCGGCGTGTAGGGATCGTCAACGGCGACATGGCTCGCCTCGACAACGTGAGACAACGTGGCAGGGTGGAACTCGCTGGTCGGCTCTGGTTTGGCTGTCGCGCCGAGCGCTTGCGTTCGTGCGCGCGTCTTCCCTTTTTTGGGCCCTCGATGTGACCAGAGCCAGCGGGTTTCCCCGGTCGTTCAGCAAGAGATTGGTCGGTCTGACGCCAAACGCGGTCGTTAGGGCGCACGTAGGAGGCTGGAGATGGCATCTGTTATCCAGAGCAACTTCCGTATGAGGAAGCAATTCGCCAAGATCGGCGGCGCTCTCGAGATTCCGAATTTGATCGAGATTCAGCGGCGCTCTTACGCCCAGTTCCTGCAGGAAGACGTCCCGCCCGCGGCGCGGGAGGATGTAGGGCTGCAGGCCGTGTTCAAGTCGGTCTTCCCGATCAAGGACTACAACGACACATCGTCGTTGGAGTTCGCTGAGTACCGACTCGAGCGGCCGAAGTACGACGTGGATGAGTGTTTGGCGCGAGGCACGACCTATGGTGCCCCCATGAAGGTGCTGATGCGCTTGGTCGTGTGGGACACGCATGAGGACACCGGTGTGCGGTCGATCCGGCACATGAACGAGCAAGAGGTCTTCTTGGGCGAGGTCCCTCTCATGACCGAGAACGGGACCTTTATCATCAACGGCACGGAGCGCGTCATTGTGTCGCAGCTCCAGCGGAGCCCAGGCGCCTTCTTCGACCACGACAAGGGGCGCACCCACGCCTCCGGGAAGCTCTTGCACACCGGCCGGATCAGCCCTTCCCGTGGTGCTTGGCTGGACTTCGAGTTCGACGCCAAGGACATTCTGCACGTGCGCATCGATCGGAAGCGCAAGCTGCCTGCTACGGTCTTGTTGAGGGCCCTCTACAAGACGCCGCCCGACCCCTACCTCCGGCACCAGGACTCCGATCGGGAAGGCTACAGCGCCGAGGAGATCCTGGGCATGTTCTATGAGACCGACACCCTGCGGCTCAGCGCTGAGGGGGTGCAGAAGGTCCTGAACGAGGCCCACCACGCGGACAGCATCCTGAGTGCGGACGTTCCCCTGCCAGGAGGCGAGCCGCTACGCGCCCGACGCAAGCTCTCCGCCCGACGCATCAGCACGCTCCGTCGCGCCGGCGTGGACGCCATCCCGATCTCCATCGAGGAGGCGACGTCGAAGTACAGCGCGCGCGACGTCTACGACGAGGACACCGGCGAGGTGCTCCTGGAGTGCAACGAGGCGCTCACGGAGTCCAAGCTCGACCGACTGCGTGAGTTGGGGGTCTCGGAGATTCAGGTGCTTTTCATCGATGGGCACCACTCGGGCCCCTACCTGCGCGATACCCTCGCCGTCGATCGGACGAACACGCCCGAGGACGCCCGCATCGCGATCTTCGAACGGATCCGGCCCGGTGACCCGGTCACCGTCGAGCAAGCTGAGATGCTCTTCGAGAATCTCTTCTACAAGGCCGACAAGTACGACCTGAGCAAGGTCGGGCGCCTCAAGCTCAACCACAAGCTCAAGCTCGACTTCCCGCTGGAGTACACGGTCCTGCACTCGAAGGACATCCTCGAAGCGGTGCGTTACCTGCTCCGGCTCAAGATCGAGAGCGGCAAGGTGGACGACATTGACCACCTCGGAAATCGCCGGGTCAGGCCGGTCGGTGAGCTCCTGGAGAATCAATACCGGGTGGGTCTGGCGCGCATGGAGCGCTCCGCTCGGGAGAAGATGAATACCACCCAGGAGATCGAGACCCTGATGCCCGCCGACCTTGTGAACGCGAAGCCCGTCACGGGCGTGATCAAGGAGTTCTTCGGCGGTAACCAGCTCTCGCAGTTCATGGATCAGACCAACCCCCTCTCGGAGGTCACGCACAAGCGGCGCCTGTCGGCCCTCGGGCCAGGGGGGCTGACCCGTGAACGCGCGGGCTTCGAGGTGCGCGATGTCCACCCGACCCACTACGGCCGAATCTGCCCCATTGAGACTCCGGAAGGCCAGAACATCGGTCTGATCTCCTCGCTCGCCACCTTCGCGCGGGTCAACGAGTACGGGTTCGTCGAGTCGCCCTATCGGCGGGTGGACGACGCCCGGCCGACGGACGACGTGCGCTGGTACTCCGCCTTGGAAGAGGAGGAGCACGCGATCGCCCAGGCGACCGTGCCTATCGACGAAGAGACCGGCTACTTCCTGCACGAGATGGTCTCGTGCCGAAAGGGCGGAGAGCCCACCTACGCGCCAGGGTCCGAGATCACCCTGATGGATGTCGCGCCGAACCAGCTGGTGTCCATCGCCGCCGCGCTGATCCCCTTCCTGGAGCACGACGACGCAAACCGCGCGCTGATGGGTTCGAACATGCAGCGCCAGGCGGTGCCGCTCCTGCGTACCGCCTCGCCCCTCGTCGGGACGGGGATGGAGCGTGCGGTCGCGCGTGACTCGGGGGTGACGGTGGTCGCCCGCCACCACGGTGTGGTGGAGAGCGTGGACGCAGGTCGGATCGTCATCAAGGCGGAGACGGACGACGAGGACCTCGCGGCCCGTCCCGACATCTACAAGCTCATCAAGTACCAGCGTTCGAACCAGAACACCTGCATCAACCAGCGCCCGATCGTGCGTGCTGGGGAGAGGGTGCGCAAGGGCGACGTCATCGCCGATGGTCCCGCGACGGACCGCGGTGAGTTGGCGCTTGGCCAGAACGTCGTCGTGGCGTTCATGCCCTGGAACGGCTACAATTTTGAGGACTCTATTCTCCTCAGCGAGCGGATGGTGAAGGAAGACGTGTTCACCTCGATCCACATCGAGGAGCACGAGTGCGTGGCGCGTGACGTCAAGCTTGGGAAGGAAGAGATCACGCGGGACATCCCCAACGTGGGGGAGGAGGCGCTCGCGGACTTGGACGAGTCGGGCATCGTGCGCGTCGGCGCGGAAGTGAAGGAAGGTGACATCCTCGTGGGCAAGATCACGCCCAAGGGCGAGACGCAGCTCTCCCCCGAGGAGAAGCTCCTGCGTGCGATCTTCGGCGAGAAGGCTGGCGATGTTCGCGACACCTCACTCCGCGTGCCCCCAGGGGAGCGCGGGATCGTGATCGGGGCCAAGGTCTTCACGCGCCGCGGGTCGGACCTGGACGAGCGCTCTCAGGCGATCATCGAGGAGGAAGAGCGTTCGCTGCTCAAGGACGAGGCGGACGAGATCACGATCATCCGGGACGCCGCCTATCGCCGCATCCGAGAGCTTCTCGAAGGCCGCAGCCTGGCGGCGGACGTCATCGACGACCGCAAGCGGGTCCTGCACGCCCGCGGTGACGTGTTGACCGGCGCGTTGCTCGGCAGCCTGCCGCGCCGCTTCTGGAAGACCCTCTCCATCGCGGATGGAGAGGAGGTGGAGCGTCGCCGGGACACGATTCTGAAGAAGCTGGAAGAGCAGATTCAGGCGTTGCGGCTGAAGTTTGGCGAGCGCATTGAGAAGCTGAAGAAGGGCGACGAGCTTGGGCCGGGGGTGTTGAAGACCGTCAAGGTCTACGTCGCCGTGAAGCGCAAGCTGCAGGTCGGAGACAAGCTCGCTGGTCGGCACGGCAACAAGGGTGTCGTGTCGCGGATCCTTCCCATCGAGGACATGCCTTTCCTTGAGGACGGCGCTCCGGTCGATGTCGTGCTGAACCCGCTCGGCGTTCCGTCGCGGATGAACATCGGGCAGATCTTGGAGACCCACCTTGGCTGGGCGGCGTACCGCCTCGGTCAGCGGATCGGGGACGCGATCGACCGTGGGGACACCCAGCTTGTGCGCACCTTGGTGAAGGCGATCTTCAAGCGGAAGCAGGTCGAAGACTTCGTCGACGCCCTCCCCGAGGACGCGCTGCTGCAGGTCGCAGAGACGATGCGTGGTGGGGTTCACGTGGCGAGCCCGGTCTTCGACGGCGCCAAGGAGTCGGAGATTCAAGACCTCTACGGGCTGGCCGGGATCGACGCGGACGGCAAGAGCGTGCTCTACGACGGCCGCACCGGAGATCGCTTTGAGCAGAAGGTGACGGTAGGGGTCATGTACGTGCTCAAGTTGCACCACATCGTGGACGAGAAGATCCACGCGCGCTCCATCGGACCCTACTCCTTGGTCACGCAGCAGCCTCTCGGCGGCAAGGCCCAGTTTGGCGGCCAGCGCCTCGGCGAGATGGAGGTGTGGGCGATGGAAGCCTACGGGGCGGCGTACTCGTTGCAGGAGTTCCTCACGGTCAAGAGCGACGACGTGTCGGGGCGGCAGCGCATGTACGAGGCGATCGTCAAGGGCGAGAATGCGCATGACGCGGGCCTGCCGGAGTCCTTCAACGTGCTGTGGAAGGAGCTCCAGTCCCTCTGCCTTAGCGTCGAGTTGCTGGACGACGCGGGCTAGACAGGGATCGAGGCAGACCCAAGCAGATCCGAGACTCGAGCTAAACTGAGTCGACATTTCGAAGCACCATCGACCCAAGGCGCGACCGCGCTGGCATGGGGAGGGCTGAACCGTGAAAGACGTCTTTACCTTCTACGACAACAAGAAAGAGCCTCTACACTTCGACGCGATCCGTATCGGGTTGGCGTCCCCCGAGTCCATCCGTGAATGGTCCTACGGGGAGGTGAAGAAGCCGGAGACGATCAACTACCGCACCTTCAGGCCCGAGAAGGAGGGCCTCTTCTGCGCGAAGATCTTCGGCCCCATTAAGGACTACGAGTGCCTGTGCGGAAAGTACAAGCGCATGAAGCACCGCGGGATCGTCTGCGAGAAGTGTGGCGTGGAGGTGATCCAAGCCCGTGTGCGGCGTGAGCGGCTCGGCCACATTGAGCTGGCGACGCCGGTAGCGCATGTGTGGTTCCTCCGCAGCTTGCCCTCCCGCATCGGCAACCTCCTCGACATCCCGCTCAAGGAGCTGGAGCAGGTGCTCCACTGCGTGAGCTACATGGTGCTGGATCCCGGGGATACGCCCCTGCAACGCGGCCAGACGCTGAGCGAGAGCAAGTACTACGAGTACTGTGAGGAGTACGGCTGGGACTCGTTCGAGGCGTCTATGGGCGCTGAGGCGCTGCGTGAGCTGTTGAAGGACCTCGACATCGAGCAGCTCGCGGATGAACTGCGCGCGGAGATGCGCCGGGCGACGACGGAAGCGAAGCGGAAGAAGATCACGAAGCGGCTCAAGGTGGTCGAGGCCTTCCGGCAGTCCAACAATAAGCCCGAGTGGATGATCCTCGAGGTGCTGCCGGTGCTCCCGCCCGACCTGCGCCCGCTGGTGCCGCTGGAGGGTGGACGCTTCGCGACCTCCGACCTCAACGATCTGTACCGCCGGGTCATCAACCGGAACAACCGCCTGAAGCGCCTCATTGAGTTGAGCGCACCGGAGATCATCATCCGCAACGAGAAGCGGATGCTGCAGGAGGCGGTGGACGCGCTCTTCGAGAACGGCAAAGGCTCGAAGCAGATCACGGGTCCGACCAAGCGCCCGCTGAAGTCCCTCAGCGAGATGATTCGCGGCAAGCAGGGGCGTTTCCGTCAGAACCTGCTCGGGAAGCGGGTGGACTATTCGGGGCGCTCCGTCATCGTGGTGGGGCCCGAGCTGCGCCTTCACCAGTGCGGGCTCCCGAAGACGATGGCCTTGGAGCTGTACAAGCCCTTCATCTATCACAAGCTGGAGCACCTGGGCTACGTCTCGACCATCAAGAGCGCCAAGCGTCTCGTGGAGAAGGGCGACGACGTCGTGTGGGACATCCTTGAGGACGTCATTCGTGAGCACCCCGTGCTGCTCAACCGCGCGCCAACGCTGCACCGTCTGGGCATCCAGGCCTTTGAGCCCCTCCTCATCGAGGGTAAGGCGATCCAGCTCCACCCCCTGGTCTGTGCGGCATACAACGCCGACTTCGACGGGGACCAGATGGCGGTGCACTTGCCCCTCTCGGTCGAGGCGCAGACCGAGGCGCGGGTGCTGATGATGAGCACCAACAACGTGCTCTCGCCGGCAAACGGCAAGGCCGTCATTGGCCCCAGCCAAGACATCGTGCTCGGCTGCTACTACATGACCCGGGAGCGCCGCTTCGCGAAGGGTGAAGGCAAGCGCTACTCGGGGCCGGCAGAGGTCATCGCGGCCTATGACCACGGCGAGGCGCACCTCCAGGCGAAGGTCCAGGTGGTGATGGACGGCGAGATGGCGGAGACGACGGTCGGTCGTGTCCTTTTCGCCGAGATTCTTCCTAAGGGCATGCCCTTCTCGCTGGTCAACCGGACCCTCAAGAAGAAGGAGCTCAGCAACCTGATCGACGAGGCCTACAAGCGCTGCGGCGAGAAAGCGACGGTCCTCTTCGCCGACAAGATGCGGACACTCGGCTTCACCTACGCCATGCGATCGGGGATCTCTGTTGGGCTCGTGGACATGGTCGTCCCGCGTCGTAAGGCAGAGATCCTCGCGCAGGCGCGCGCCGAGGTGGAGCGGGTGGACGAAGAGGTGCGGCAGGGCGCGACCACGAGCGGTGAGCGCTACAACAAGGTGGTGGATATCTGGAACGACGCCACGGAGCGTATCGCGAAGGAGATGATGAACGACATCAAGACCGACGTCGTCATCGGACCCGATGGCCAGGAGGTCACGCAGGAGTCGTTCAACTCGATCTACATCATGGCCGACTCGGGCGCGCGGGGTTCCGCTCAGCAGATTCGTCAGCTCGCCGGTATGCGGGGCATGATGGCCAAGCCGAGCGGCGAGATCATCGAGACCCCGATCACAGCGAATTTCCGGGAGGGCCTGACGGCGCTGGAGTACTTCATCTCCACCCACGGTGCCCGGAAGGGGTTGGCTGATACCGCCTTGAAGACCGCCAACTCGGGCTACATGACGCGCCGCCTGGTGGACGTTGCGCAAGACGCGACGATCTCGGAGCTGGACTGCGGCACCCTCGACGGGCTCGAGGTCAAAGCCCTCGTGGAGGGCGGCGAGGTCGTCCAGCGTCTCGGCGAGCGGATCCTCGGGACGGTGGCGCTTGAGCCTGTGTTCGATCCGAACACGGACGAGCTGATCGTCGACGCGGACGAGGAGATCACCGAGGACATCGTCGATCGCATCGAAGACGCGGTTATCGAGATGGTGCGGGTGCGTTCGCCGCTGACATGCCAGTCGGTGCGCGGGATTTGCGCGAAGTGCTATGGTCGTGACCTGGCCCGCGGCCGCTTGGTGAACGTCGGCGAGGCGGTCGGGATCATCGCAGCGCAGTCCATCGGTGAGCCGGGTACACAGCTGACGATGCGGACCTTCCACTTCGGTGGCGTGTCCGCGCTTCAGGCCCAGGAGTCGAGCGTTGAGGCGCGCCACTCGGGGCGCATCAAGTACGAGAAGACCCGTCGGGTGCCCACGGAGGGCGGCAAGTGGGTCAACATGACCCGTCAAGGCAAGCTCTACATCGTGGATGAGCGGGGTCAGACGCGGGACACTGCACCGCTGGCCTACGGGGCTCGTCTGCACTTCGACGAGAACGCCTGGGTGGAGCAGGGGACGGTCCTCGCGGAGTGGGACGCCTACTCGGTCCCCATCTTGGCGACGACCGACGGCGTCGTGCACTTCGAGGACATCATCGAGGGTGTCACGATGGAGCAGACCCTGGAGCAGAACACCTTCCTGATGCGGCAGATCATCATCGAGTCGAGGGACCCCAACGCGCGTCCGCGGATCGTGATTCGGCCACGCGATGGCAAGGGCTCGGGCAGTGAGTTCGCGCTCCCGATCGGCGCGACGGTCGAGGTGAGCCCCAAGGATGAGGTCAAGCCAGGGCACATGCTCGCGAAGATGCCGAGGGAGTCGACCAAGTCCAAGGACATCACCGGCGGTCTTCCGCGCGTCTCGGAGCTCTTTGAGGCCCGGAAGCCGAAGGAGCCCTCGGTCGTGTCTGAGATTCACGGCATCGTGCGCATGGACATGGAGAAGAAGGGCAAGCGCTACGTCGAGGTGGTCCCCGAGGTGGGTGAGCCACGACGCTATGTCATCCCGAAGGGCAAGACGGTTATCGTTCAGAACGGGGACGAGGTTGACGCCGGCGAGCAGCTGACGGATGGCTCGGAGAATCCGCACGACATCTTGCGGATCAGTGGCCGCAAGCGCCTCGCTGCGTACTTGGTGGACGAGATCCAGCATGTGTACCGGCTTCAAGGCGTGCGGATCCACGACAAGCACATCGAGACGATCGTGCGCCAGATGCTGCGCCGCGTGAGCATCAAGGATGTGGGAGATACGAACTTCCTGCTGGAGCAGCAGGTGGATCGGGTGCACTTTGATGCGGAGAACGAGCGGGTCCTGGCGCAGGGTGGCCAGCCGGCTCGCGCCGAGGATCTCCTCTTGGGCATCACGAAGGCGGCGCTGGCGACGGACTCGTTCATCTCCGCGTCCTCCTTCCAGGAGACGACGAAGGTGCTGACCGAGGCGGCGATCCACGGGAAGGTCGACTACCTTCGTGGCCTGAAGGAGAACGTGATCATGGGTCGTCTGATCCCTGCTGGCACGGGTCTCGACGCGTACCACCACATTGAGCTGAAGCTCACCCCCGAGGGGAGTGTCCCTGAGGGTGTGGTGGAGGAAGGGGCAGCGACGGGTTCGTGAGCGCGGAGGGGGGCCGGTGCGCGGGATCTTTCGTGGGTCTGGCGTCGGGCGCTTGGTGGGGCATGGGCGCGGCTAGTCGCACGGAATTCGGGCGAATGCCCTGACTGTGCGCTTGACACTGCCCCCCGCCCCTTTATACTCCGCCTCCCTGCGCGCTCCGCGCCAGTCCAAGTGCGCATCTCCTATCGGGGGCGACTCGCCCCTATTGGCCAGGTTCAAGAGAGAGTTCATCGACGATGCCGACCATCAACCAGCTCGTTCGCAAAGGCCGCGTCAAGCAGAAGACCAAGACTGCGGCGCCTGCACTGAAGGCGTGCCCGCAGCGCCGTGGCGTATGCACGCGTGTGTACACGACGACCCCGAAGAAGCCGAACTCCGCGCTTCGCAAGGTGGCCCGCGTTCGTCTGACGAATGGCATGGAGGTCACCTCGTACATCCCCGGTGAGCGCCACAACCTGCAGGAGCACTCGGTGGTCCTGATCCGTGGTGGTCGTGTGAAGGACCTCCCAGGTGTGCGTTACCACATCATCCGGGGCACCCTCGACACGCAGGGGGTGTCCGCGCGGCGCCAGGGGCGCTCGAAGTACGGCGCCAAGCGGCCGAAGTCCTAATTTTCACCACTCTTCATCCGCGCCCCAGCAGGCGGCGCCGGTGTATTTCGCGCAGAGTAGAGCATGCCAAGAAGAGGAACCATTCAGCGTCGGGAGATGCTTCCTGATCCCAAGTACCACGACAAGCTGGTGGCGCGTTTCATCAACAGCTTGATGGTGGACGGCAAGAAGAGTCTGGCCGAGGGCATCCTTTACGGGGCGCTGGACATCGTCCACGATCGGACGAAGGGTGAGAACCCGGTGGAGGTCTTCAAGCAGGCGATGGAGAACGTGCGTCCGACGGTCGAGGTCAAGAGCCGGCGCGTCGGTGGCTCCACGTACCAGGTGCCGGTCGAAGTGCGTCAAGAGCGGCGGACGGCGCTCGCGGTGCGCTGGTTGATCAATGCGTCTCGCGCACGCTCGGAGCGCACCATGCGCGAGCGTCTGGCGAACGAGCTGCTGGACGCGGCGAACAACCGCGGCAACGCAGTGCGGAAGCGGGACGAGACGCACCGCATGGCGGAAGCCAACAAGGCCTTCGCGCACTACCGCTGGTAAGCGGTCGGTGCGGGGAGGGGCCCCGTGAACTGAGGTAAATGGGTATGCACGGGGAGACGCTCCATACGCTGCGCAACATCGGTATCATGGCGCATATCGATGCTGGCAAGACGACCACAAGCGAGCGGATCCTCTACTATACGGGGCGGACCCACAAGATCGGGGAGGTGCACCATGGCACCGCCACGATGGACTGGATGGAGCAGGAGCAGGAGCGGGGAATTACCATCACCGCTGCTGCGACCAGTTGCGCCTGGCGCGGGCACCGGATCAACCTCATCGACACGCCTGGCCATGTCGATTTTACCATTGAGGTGGAGCGCTCCCTCCGCGTGCTGGACGGCGCGGTGGCTGTGTTCTGCGCTGTGGGCGCGGTGCAACCGCAGAGTGAGACCGTGTGGCGCCAGGCGGATCGCTACCGCGTTCCTCGTGTCGCCTTCGTCAACAAGATGGACCGCGTCGGAGCTGACTTCGCCGAGGTTCTCGTGCAGATGGAATCGAAGCTCGGCGCGCGACCTGTAGCTGTTCAGATGCCGATGGGCGCCGAGGACGCGTTCGAGGGCTTGGTCGACCTGGTCACGATGGTGGCGGTCTGGACGCGAGACGAAGACATGGGGATGGAGGTCGAGGAGGGCCCCATCCCGGACGAGTGGTTGGCGGACGCTCAGGCGGCGCGGGAGCGCATGGTCGAGGTCCTCGCTGACGAGGACGACGAGGTCGCGCTCAAGTTTTTGGACGGTGAGGAGATCAGCGCGGACGAGCTGCGCAGGGTCTTGCGAAGGGGCACGATTGGCCTGCGTTTCGTCCCCGTGCTCTGTGGGGCATCCCTACGCAACCGTGGCGTGCAGCGCCTCTTGGACGCTGTGGTGGACTATCTGCCTTCCCCCTTGGACATTCCGCCCGTGCGAGGGCTGAGCGTGGAGCGTGTGGCGAAGCTGGACGAGGAGGGTGGGGAAGCGGCCGAGGGCGACTGGGTCGCGCGCCCAGCCGATCCCGACGCGCCCTTCGCGGCGTTGGCCTTCAAGATCATGAGTGATCCTTTCGTGGGGACCTTGACGTACCTGCGGGTGTACGCGGGCCGGCTCGCGGCAGGGTCGCAAGTGGTGAACAGCGTCCGGGGGAAGAAGGAGCGACTGACGCGCATGATGCGCATGCATGCGAACAAGCGCGAAGAGCTTGAGGCCGTTGAGGCTGGCGACATCGTCGCGGTGGCGGGTCTGCGCTTCACGGTGACTGGGGACACGTTGTGCGCGCCCGATGCGCAGATCGTCTTGGAACGCATGCGCTTTCCGGAGCCGGTGATTTCGATCTCCATCGAGCCGCAGACGAACGCGGACCAGGACAAACTTGGCCAAGCGCTGGAGCGTCTCGCCTTGGAGGATCCCAGCTTCGCTGTCCGGCAGGATCCTGAGACGGGCCAGACGCTCATCAGCGGGATGGGCGAGCTTCACCTGGAGATCATCACGGATCGGCTGCTGCGGGAGTTCAAGGTCGGGGCGAAGGTGGGGCGGCCTCAGGTGTCCTACCGAGAGTCCGTCGGGCAGGGCGCGGAGGCCGAGGGTACGTATGAGCGCCCCGCCGCCGCCGGGAAGGCGCAGCGCGTGAGGGTTTCGGTGGCCGTCGCGCCTTTGGAGCGGGGATCCGGTGTTCGCGTGCGCAGCGCCTGGCGGGGGGAGGCTCCGGTGGGTGTGATGAGCGCGGCCATGGAGCTCGCGGCGCGCGAGGCCGCGGAGTCTGGGGTCCTGACGGGCTATCCGCTGGTGGATGTTGAGGTGCGCCTCGTGGAGGCCATGTGTCTGGAAGGTGAGGGAACGGATCAAGGATTCCGGGTCGCGACGACCATGGCGCTGCGGGCTGCGGTGGAAAAGGCGGGGTTGACGATGCTCGAACCGCAATTCATGGTGGAAATTCGCACGCCAGAAGAGTACATGGGCGACGTCATCGGTGATCTGAACCGCCGTCGCGGCCAGATCACGGAGATGACGGAGCAGCACAGCGCGAAGATCGTTCGCGCGATCGTGCCGCTCGCGCAGATGTTCGGCTACTCCACCGCCTTGCGTTCCATGACGCAAGGGAGGGCCGACTACACGATGAGTTTTGATCACTATGATGCCCTGCCGCGGACGGCTCAAGAGGAGCTGTTGGAGCGGATGGGGATTTCGGTGTCGTGAGACACGGCCCCGGTTGAGAGAGGAGCGAGGCGATGGCGAAGGAGAAGTTCGAGCGCACCAAGCCGCACGTCAACGTGGGCACGATCGGTCACGTGGACCATGGCAAGACGACGCTGACGGCGGCGATCACGAAGGTGATGGCCGAGCGCGGCGGCGGCAAGTTCAAGGCGTTTGACGAGATCGACAACGCGCCTGAGGAGCGCGAGCGTGGTATCACGATCGCGGCGTCTCACGTGGAGTACGAGACGGCGAACCGGCACTACGCGCACGTCGACTGCCCTGGCCACGCGGACTACGTGAAGAACATGATCACGGGCGCGGCTCAGATGGACGGGGCGATCCTGGTGGTGAGCGCGTCGGACGGTCCGATGCCCCAGACGCGTGAGCACATCCTGCTGGCTCGCCAGGTGGGCGTTCCTTACATCGTGGTCTTCCTGAACAAGGTGGACCTTGTGGACGATGAGGAGCTGCTCGAGCTGGTGGAGATGGAGGTGCGCGAGCTGCTGTCGAAGTACGAGTTCCCTGGGGACGACATCCCGCTGATCAAGGGCTCTGCGCTTCACGCTCTGGACGGTACGCAGCCTCAGCTTGGGGTGGAGCGGATCATGGAGCTGATGGACGCCGTGGACAGCTACATCCCGACGCCTGACCGTGACATCGACAAGCCCTTCCTGATGCCTGTGGAGGACGTGTTCTCGATCCCGGGTCGTGGCACCGTGGTGACGGGTCGCGTGGAGTCGGGCGTGATCAAGGTGGGTGAGGAGGTGGAGATCGTCGGTTTCGAAGACAAGTCGACGAAGACGACGGTGACGGGCGTAGAGATGTTCCGCAAGCTGCTGGACAGCGGCCAGGCTGGGGACAACATCGGCGCGCTGCTTCGTGGCATCAAGAAGGACGACGTGCAGCGCGGACAGGTGCTGGCGAAGCCCGGTTCGATCACGCCGCACAAGAAGTTTGCGGCGGAGATCTACGCGCTGTCGAAGGAGGAGGGTGGTCGTCACCGTCCCTTCCAGACGGGTTACCGTCCTCAGTTCTACTTCCGTACGACGGACGTGACGGGTGTGATCTCCCTCCCTGAGGGTACGGAGATGGTGATGCCCGGCGACAACGTGAAGATCACGGTGGAGCTGATCACGCCCATCGCGATGGACAAGGGCCTTCGTTTCGCGATCCGTGAGGGTGGCAAGACGGTGGGCGCTGGCGTGGTTTCCGAGATTTTGGACTGAGAACAACGACGGGAGTCGTCGTGGCGCGGAGACGCGCTGTGGAGGTGAGGATATGGCCGGCAAGATTCGCATCAAGTTGAAGGCGTACGATTACACGCTGCTCGATCGTTCGGCAGCGGAGATCATCGAGACCGCGCGTCGGACCGACGCCCAGGTCGCGGGGCCCATTCCGCTTCCGACTCGGGTCACGAAGTTCACGGTGTTGCGGGGACCGCACATCGACAAGAAGTCGCGTGAGCAGTTTGAGATTCGTACGCACAAGCGTCTGATCGACATCCTGGAGCCCACGGAGGCGACCTTGAACGAGCTGATGCGGCTCGATCTGTCGCCTGGTGTGGACGTCGAGATCAAGTCCTAAGGCGCAGGCCCTTTGTGGAGGGAGAGAAGAGATGAAACTGGACGTCTACAATGTGGCACGCGAGAAGGTCGGCGAGATCGAGGTAGCGGACGAGGTGTTCGGCGCGGCGATCAAGCCGCACCTGCATCACGAGGTGGTGCGCTATCAGCTCGCGAAGCGTCGTCGTGGAACGCACGCCGTGCTCACGCGTCACTTCGTGAATGGGTCGACGAAGAAGGTGTACCGTCAGAAGGGCACTGGCAATGCGCGACACGGATCACGGAAGCCGCACGTGTACGTTGGCGGTGGTGTGGTGCACGGTCCGCAGCCTCGCGACTACAGCTTCTCGGTGCCTCGGAAGGTGCGGCGTGGCGCGTTGCGCTCGGCGCTTTCGGAGAAGGTGGCTGCGAATGCCTTGACGGTCATTCGAGAGATCTCTATGGAGCGCCCCCGCACGAAGGACGCGGTGCAGCTCCTGGGACGTTTCGGGGTCGAGCGCGCGTTGGTCGTCGACGTGGACAACCCGACGTTGAGTCTGAGCTTGCGGAACCTTCCGAAGAGCAAGTTCCTGCCCACGGCCGGACTGAACGTCTATGACGTGCTGAAGCATGACAACATCGTCGTCACGGAGGCCGGCCTCCGGGCGATCGAGGGAGCGTTGAAAGGATGAACCACCTCTACCAGATCATTCAGCGTCCTGTGGTGACGGAGAAGACCGAGCGGGTCTCGTCGGACGAGGGCGTTCGCAAGTACGTGTTCCGGGTCGCACGGCAGGCAGACAAGCACCAGATCCGGGAGGCCGTTGAGGCGCTCTTTGGGGTCAAGGTCGCGCGCGTCAACACCATGATCATGCACGGCAAGGTCAAGCGCTTCGGTCGCACGATGGGGCGTCGGCAGTCCTGGAAGAAGGCGCTGGTGACGCTGCGTCCTGGCCACGCGATCGAGCTCTTCCCTGAAGACATGTTGGCCGCTGCGGACGAAGAAGAACAGCAGGCCTAAGGCGCGGCACACGGGGCCGCCGCCATACGAGGCTGGCAAGGGGCATCGTCGCCGGGAGGCGATGAAGGAAGGTACTAGAGATGGCAATCAAGAGACATCGACCGACGTCGCCAGGGCGACGCTTTATGATGACGGCGTCCTTCGCTGGGCTCTCCAGTGAAGGGCCCGAGCGTTCGTTGCTGCGCCCGCTGACGAGCAGCGGCGGACGCAACAACCACGGGCACATGACGTCGCGCCACCGTGGTGGCGGACACAAGCGCCGTTACCGGCTCGTCGACTTTCGGCGCGACAAGGTGGGTGTACCTGCCACGGTGAAGACCCTCGAGTACGATCCGGTGCGTTCGGCGCGGATCGCGTTGCTCTTCTATGCCGACGGTGAGAAGCGCTACATTCTCGCGCCAGCGGGGTTGGAGGTCGGTGCGCAGGTGCTCTCGTCGGCACATGCGGACATCAAGCCTGGCAACTGCCTGCGTTTGAAGAACATCCCGGTGGGCACGATCGTGCACAACATTGAGCTGCGCCCCGGCAAGGGCGGGCAGCTCGTGCGCTCAGCCGGTGGCGGCGCTCAGCTCATGGCACGCGAAGGGCGCTACGCCACCTTGCGTTTGCCGAGTGGGGAGTTCCGGAAGATCCTGGTCGACTGCCGCGCGACCGTGGGTCAGGTTGGGAACGCCGAGCATATGAACATCAAGATCGGCAAGGCCGGTCGCTCGCGGTGGCTAGGTCGGAGGCCACATGTGCGGGGTGTCGCGATGAACCCCGTGGACCACCCGCACGGTGGTGGTGAGGGCCGCACCAGTGGAGGTCGCCACCCGGTGACACCCTGGGGCTTCCCGACGAAGGGCAAGCCGACCCGCCACAACAAGACGACGGAACGCTTCATTGTCAAACGCCGACGCAGCCGCTGATCGAGGAGGACGCTGTGCCACGCTCAATTAAGAAAGGTCCCTTCGTGGACATGCACCTCATGGACAAGGTCACTGAGGCTCTGGAGACAAACTCAAAGAAGGTCATCAAGACGTGGTCACGTCGCTCGACCATTCTGCCTGAGTTCGTCGGGCTGACCTTTGCGGTCCACAACGGGAAGAAGTTCGTGCCGGTGTTCTGCACGGACGACATGGTGGACCACAAGCTCGGCGAGTTCGCGCCGACGCGGACCTACTATGGTCACGGCGTCGACAAGAAGGCCAAGAAGGCGATGCGTCGCTAGGAGGTTCGGACGATGCGTAAGAATGAATTCAACAACCGCGCGAACATCGTCCGGCTGGATTCCGTGCGCGTTGCGCCTCGGAAGCTCCGGGTGCTGGTCGACATGGTCCGCTCTCAGCCTGTGGAAGAGGCGTTGACCGTGCTCCGCTACAGCGAGCGCCAGGCTGCGACGCCGCTGATCAAGCTGATCGAGTCTGGTGTGGCGAACGTGCAGTCGAACCTGCAGGATTGGAACGTTGACGATCTCTATATTGCCAGCGCGGCGGTGGATGAGGGCCCGACGATGCGTCGCTTCCGGCCACGTGCTCAGGGGCGCGCGTCGCGCATCCGCAAGCGGACCTCGCGTGTGATGATTGAGCTGCGTCCGCTGGCGGATGTCGACGGCGACGCTGGCGTGGAGACCGAGTAAGGGATTTCGCTGCGCGCGGTGTCGCGCAGTCTAGGGAGGAAGTAGCATGGGTCAGAAGGTTCACCCCACAGGGCTCCGCGTCGGGATCATCGAGGACTGGCGCAGCAAATGGTACCACGAGCGAGACTACGCGAAGTGGCTCCACCAGGATCTCGCGATCCGTCGCCGTTTGACGACCAAGCTGGCGAACCACGGGATCTCGCGTGTCGACATTGAGCGCGCGGCGACGAAGCTCAAGGTGACGGTGCATACGGCGAAGCCTGCGCACGTCATCGGGAAGAAGGGCGCTGGGATCGATCTTCTTCGCGCCGACCTGCAGAAGCTGACCGATGCGCAGGTTCTATTGAACGTGCAAGAGGTGCGGCGTCCGGAGCTTGATGCGCAGCTCGTGGCGGAGAACGTGGCGCAACAGCTGGAGCGTCGGGTGGCCTTCCGTCGGGCGATGAAGAAGGCGGTGCAGAGCACGATGCGGAACAACGCGTTGGGCATTCGCATCAACTGCGCTGGTCGTCTGGGTGGCGCGGAGATGAGCCGGAGGGAGTGGTACTTGGAGGGTCGGGTGCCTCTGCACACCCTCCGAGCCAACATCGACTACGGATTCGCCGAGGCGAAGACGACCTACGGCGTGATTGGTGTGAAAGTCTGGATTTTCAAGGGCGAAGTGCTCGACAAGAACGCCAAAGTGGGCTAGAAGCCCGCTCCCTTCGATCGTGTAGGAGGTAGCTCATGTTGAGCCCACGACGTACAAAATTTCGCAAAGTGCACAAAGGCCGCATGGGCGGCAAAGCGATCCGTGGTGCTCGGATCTCCTTCGGCGAGTACGCGCTAATTGCCGTGGAAGGCGGTTGGCTGACGGCCCGGCAGATCGAGGCGGCGCGGATCGCGACCAACCGCTACGTGAAGCGGCAGGGGAAGCTCTTCATTCGGGTGTTCCCGGACAAGCCGATCACGAAGAAGCCAGCCGAGACCCGGATGGGTAAGGGCAAGGGCAGCCCGGAGTACTGGGTCGCCGTGGTGAAGCCCGGGCGGGTGCTCTACGAGCTGGAAGGGGTGCCGATGGAGATCGCGGCGGAAGCGTTCCGGCTTGCCGGCCACAAGCTCCCCGTGAAGACGAAGTTCATTCACCGTGGAGAGTTGGTATGAAGGCGGCAGATCTTCGTGAGAAGACGACCGAAGAGCTCGTGGACCTCGCGTCCACGCTCCGGAAGGAAGAGTTTCAGATGCGGATGCAGCTCTACACAGGGCAGCTTCACAAGTCGCATCTGCTCCGTGAGAAGCGCCGCAGCGTGGCGCGTGTCGAGACGATTTTGCGTGAGCGCGCGTAACAGCGCCTCGCTTCAGGGTGCATGAGGAGAGACAGACGATGTCCGAACAGACCAGCCGAAAGCGCCTGATTGGCGAGGTGGTGAGCAACAAGATGGACAAGACCGTCGTGGTGACCATCACACGGAAGAAGAAAGATCGTCGGTACAAGAAGTACATGACGAGCAGCATGCGCTACAAGGCGCATGACCCTGAGAACAGCTGCCAGGAGCATGACCGGGTGGAGATCGAGGAGACGCGTCCTCTCTCCAAGGAGAAGCGCTGGCGCGTGGTCCGTATTGTTGAGCGCGCTGTCTAACGCAGCCGCCGGTGCCGCCGAGGAGGTGGAGAGATGATCCAGATGCAGACACGGCTCGAAGTAGCCGACAACAGCGGTGCCAAGAAGCTCCAGTGCATCAAGGTGCTGGGGGGTTCCAAGCGCAAGTATGCGGGCTTGGGAGACGTCATCGTCTGCTCCGTGAAGGAAGCGACGCCGACGGGCAAGGTCAAGAAGGGTGAAGTGGTGCAGGCGGTGATCGTCCGCACACGCAAGACGATTCGCAGGGACGACGGCTCGTATATCCGCTTCGACGAGAACGCGGCCGTCCTGCTCAACAAGGTGGGTCAGCCGATTGGCAACCGCGTCTTCGGTCCCGTCGCGCGCGAGCTGCGACGCAAGGACTTCATGAAGATCGTGTCCCTGGCTCCCGAAGTGCTCTGAGGTGACACGATGCACGTGAAGAAAGGTGATTTGGTGAAGGTGATCGCCGGCAAGGACCGGGTGCAGCCGCCTGCACGCATCCTCGCGGTGGACGTCCAGGGGCAGCGTGTCATCGTGGAGGGGCGGAATCTGGTGAAGAAGCACCGGAAAGGCAACGCCGCGCTGGGCACCGAGAGCCGCATTGAGGAGACGGAGGCGTCCATTCACGTCTCCAACGTCTTGCTCTGGTCAGAGAAGCTCGGGAAGGCCGTGCGCACGCAGAAGCGCTGGGTGGGCGCCGGTGGCGCGCTCTTCGCGACCGAGGCGGAGGCTGTCGAGAGCTTCGGAGCGAACGTGCCGCAGCGGATCCGTAAGGTGCGGTTCAGCCCTAAGAGTGAAGAGATCTTCGATTGAGCAGACAGCCCGCCGCGGGCTGATGCGCCGAACATGGCAGCCGGTACACGCCCGGCTGGAAAGGAGGAGCGATGGCGCGTTTGAAGCAGAAGTACAGAGAGGAGGTGCTGCCGGCCCTCCGCACGGAGTTTGGGTTCAAGAACGTGCACCAGGTCCCGAAGCTGGACAAGGTGGTCGTCAACATCGGTCTCGGTGAGGCCGTTGCCAATCCGAAGGTGGTGGAGTTTGCCGCCAATGACCTAACGCAGATCGCCGGGCAGAAGCCCGTGGTGACCCGCGCGCGGAAGTCGATCGCGTCCTTCAAGCTGCGGGAGGGGATGCCCATCGGTGTGATGGTCACGCTGCGCGGGGCTCGGATGTACGACTTCTTGGAGCGCCTCTTCAACGTGGCGATGCCCTCCATCCGTGACTTCCGGGGAGTCTCTCCGAAGGCTTTCGACGGCAAAGGGAATTATACTTTGGGCCTGAAAGAGCAGATCATCTTCCCCGAGATCGACTACGACAAGGTGGACAAGATTCGTGGCATGAACATCACGTTCGTGACCACGGCTGACAATGACGAGCATGGGCGGGCGCTCCTGGCGAAGCTGGGGATGCCCTTTCGGAAATAGGCGTCGGCCTGAGGGGCCGGCGGTGAATATCGCGCAGCGTGCTGCGGGCTGATTCGAGAGGAAGGATGAACACTGACCCAATTGCGGACCTGTTGACGCGCATTCGGAACGCTGGCGCAGCGCGCCACCGCTCCTGTGAGATCCCAGCCTCGCGGCTGAAAGAGCAGGTCCTCGATGTCCTCAAGCAAGAGGGCTACATCGAGGACTTCCGGAGGGTCGAGGGCGTGGGCTATGGAACGTTGAAGGTTCGGCTGAAGTACGTAGACCGCAAGCACGTGATTACGGGCATTCGTCGCGAGTCGACGCCCGGGCAACGGCGCTATGTCAAGGTGGACGAGATTCCGGTCGTGCGATCGGGTTTTGGCATCGCGCTGCTGACCACCAGCAAGGGCGTGATGACCGGTGGACAGGCGATCCGGGACAAGGTCGGCGGCGAGCTGCTTTGCACCGTGTGGTGAACCGAGCAGCGAGGGAGGTCAAGATGAGTCGTATTGGCAAGCTGCCGGTTGAAGTTCCGGCGAAAGTACAGGTTGGGATCGAAGCCGGCGTCGTGCGGGTGGAGGGTCCTTTGGGCAAGCTCAGTGAGCGCGTTCCACCGGGCGTATCGGTGCGCAAGGAGGGCACGCAGGTGCTCATCGAGCGTGCGGACGAGTCGCGGCAGGCGAGAGCATCGCATGGGCTGGCGCGTACGTTGGTGGCGAACATGGTCACGGGTGTGACCACGGGGTTCAAGCGCCGGCTGAACATCACGGGTGTCGGGTACAAGGTCGAGACGCGCGGGCAGCGCTGGTTGCTCTTCACGCTCGGCTATTCGCACCCGATTCTCTTCCACCTCCCGGAGTCCGTCAGCGCGACGGTGAACACGAAGGAAGGGTGGGTCGAGCTGGTGGGGTACAACAAGCAGGTCATCGGCGCCTGTGCCGCCGGGATCCGGTCGCTTCGGCCTCCTGAGCCCTACAAGGGCAAGGGAATCCGCTACGCGGACGAAGTGATCCGACGCAAGGAAGGCAAGACAGGCAGCAAGTAGGGACCAGGGGAATTAGCCATGAGCAGAAAGCAAGTCAGAAGCGAGGCGGCGCGTCAGCGCCGGCGGCTCCGGGTCCGCAAGCGCATCTTCGGGAAGGCCGAGCGCCCCCGCTTGAGTGTGTTTCGGTCGGACAAGCACATCTACGCGCAGGTGATCGACGACACCTCGGGGAGCACGCTCGCTGCGGCGTCCACGATGTCGAAGGACCTGCAGATCGAGGATGGAAGCGACAAGAAGGCGCGTGCGCGCGCGGTGGGGATGTTGCTCGCCGCGCATTGCCGTGAGAAGGGGATTGAGGCCGTGGTGTTCGACCGCAACGGCTACTTGTACCACAGTGGCCGCGTGCGCGCGCTGGCCGAGGGAGCCCGCGAAGGCGGGCTTAAGTTCTAGGAGCTGGCAATGGCACGCAACGAACGAAATCAGAGCCGTGAACCGGCCGCGGAGACCTCGGAGTTCGCGGAGCGCATCGTCCACATCAACCGCACCGCAAAGGTGGTGAAGGGCGGTCGGCGCTTCTCCTTCTCGGCGATCGTGGTCGTAGGAGACGAGCAGGGTCGCGTGGGCGTAGGCTACGGGAAGGCCAAGGAAGTACCCGAGGCGATCCGCAAGGGGAAGGAGCGGGCGACCGCCGCGATGTTCGCGGTGACCCTCACGGAAGGGACGATTCCCCACGGGATCGTCGGCGAGTACGGCGCAGGCAAGGTGCTCTTGCGACCTGCCGGTCCAGGTACGGGTGTGATCGCGGGTGGCGCGGTGCGCGCGGTGCTGGAGGCGGCGGGCGTGAAGAACATCTTGACGAAGTCGCTCGGTTCGAACAACCCGCACAACATGGTCAAGGCGACGATCGCCGCGCTGCAAGGGCTGGAGAGCGCGGAGCACGTGGCGCGGAAGCGTGGGAAGTCGCTTGATCAGCTCATGGGAGGTCACTGATGAGCGCTCAAGTGGAAGTGAAGCTGGTCCGCAGCTACAGCGGTAGGCCAGCGACCCAGCGTCGTACGCTGGAGGCCCTTGGTCTGCACAAGCTGCAGCAGGTGAAGGTACACCGGGACTCGCCGGGACTTCGTGGCCAGATCAATAAGGTGTCGCACCTCATCGAGGTGCGCGAGCTCGGCGAATAATTCGGCACCATCGCGTGCCGGCAGGAGAGGTGCATCATGCCATTGCATGACCTGAAGCCCGCTGAGGGCTCACGAAAGAAGAAGACGCGGGTTGGCCGGGGTCCGGGTTCCGGGCTGGGGAAGACCTGCGGTCGCGGCCACAAGGGCCAGAAGGCACGCAAGAGCGGCAATCCGGCTCCGGGCTTTGAGGGCGGCCAGATGCCTCTGCATCGGCGCCTCCCGAAGCGTGGCTTCCGCAACACCCGCTTCGCCAACGAGTATCATGTCGTGCAAGTCGCGTGGCTTGAGCGATTCGAGGACGGCGCCGAGATCACGCTCGCTTCCCTGCGCGAGTCCGGGTTGGTGAGTGGGCACGAGGATCTGGGAGGTGCGAAGATCATCGGTAAGGGTGAGCTCACGAAGAAGCTGGTGGTGAAGGTGGCCAAGGTCACCGCCGGTGCGCGAGAGCGCATTGAAGGCGCCGGCGGCAGCGTCGAGGGGATCTGACGTGGGCAACTGGCTCTCCAACATCGCGAAGATCCCCGAGCTTCGCGCCCGGATTCTCTTCACGCTAGGGCTGTTGGCGGTCTACCGCCTCGGCGTGTTCGTGACGACCCCCGGCGTGGACCGCTCGGTCATGGGGGAGGTCATCACGCAACGCGCTGGCTTCCTCGGGCTCTTCAACCTCTTCTCCGGTGGAGCGCTGGAGCAGCTGTCGATCTTCGCGCTGGGCATCATGCCCTACATCTCGGCGTCCATCATCCTGCAGCTGCTCGCGGTTGTCGTGCCGACCCTCGAGCGGCTGAAGAAGGAAGGCGAGCAGGGGCGGAAGAAGATCACGCAGTACACGCGCTACGGCACCGTCGCGCTGGCCTTGATCCAAGGCACTGGCATCGCGTTCTACCTGGAGAACTTGAACGACGAGTTCCCGGGTCTCGTGACGGTAGGGGGTTGGTCGTTCCGCTTCATCACCGTCATCGCGTTGACGACGGGAACGATCTTCCTGATGTGGTTGGGTGAGCAGATCACGGAGCGGGGCATTGGTAACGGGATCTCGTTGATCATCACGGCGGGCATCATCGCGGCCTTCCCAGCCGGCGTGATCAGCACCTTCGAGCAGTTCCAGCGTGGGGAGATTTTGCCCCTGACCGGGTTGATCCTCGGCGTGGTGCTGCTCGGGACGGTCGCCGTGATTGTGTTCTTTGAGCGTGCTCAGCGGCGCATACCGGTGCAGTACGCCAACCGGGCGATCGGGCGGAACGTCTACTCGGGTGACACGAGCTTCCTCCCGCTGAAGGTGAACACGTCCGGTGTGATCCCGCCCATCTTCGCCTCTTCGATCTTGATCTTTCCGACGACCTTGGCTGGGTACTTCCAGGACCAGGAGTGGGCTGGGAGCTTGGTGGCGGCGCTGAACCCGATGGATTGGCGCTACAACGTTCTTTACGTGGTGCTCATCATCTTCTTCTGCTTCTTCTACACGGCGGTGACCTTCAACCCGGTGGACGTGGCGGACAACATGAGGCGCTCGGGTAGCTTCGTTCCAGGGATCCGTCCTGGAAAGAAGACGGCGGAGTACATCGACTATGTCCTGACGCGGATCACGGTCGGCGGTGCGCTCTATCTCTCGGCCGTCTGCGTGATGCCTGTGGCGATGATGGAGTACTTCCCCATCAGCTTCCTCTACGGTGGAACGGGGCTCTTGATCGTGGTGTCGGTGGGATTGGATACGGTGCAACAGATTGAGGGGCACCTGATCACGCGGCACTATGAGGGGCTGACCACCGTGGGTGGAGGCGGCAGAATTCGTGACCGGCTGACCTAGGCGACGCGCATCCGGTTGCGCGTCTCTATCGGATGCGCTATCCTCCCGCGCTACTTTGCGTTCGGCGCCTCCCGGAGGGATCCAGGGAGGGGCCGACGAGACAGAAGAGAGGTTACGATGAAAGTCCGTCCGTCCGTGAAGAAGATCTGTGACAAGTGCAAGGTGATCCGCCGTAAGGGCGTCGTCCGTGTCATCTGCACCGATCCACGACATAAGCAGCGTCAGGGCTAATCGCAGACCTGACTTAAAGCAGGAAGAGGAAGAGTATGGCTCGTATTGCAGGTGTCGACCTCCCAGCGCGCAAGCGCATGCTGATCGGTCTGACGTACATCTATGGGATCGGGAAGACGAAGTCGGCCGAGATCCTGGAGAAGGCTCAGATCGACCCGAACAAGCGTACCGATGACTTGACAGAGACGGAGCAGCGTCGGCTGCGTGAGCTCCTCCAGGCCGAGTACAAGGTCGAGGGTGAGCTCCGGGGCGAGGTGCGCTTGCGGATCAAGCGGCTGATGGACCTGGGGTGCTATCGAGGGCTGCGGCACCGCAAGGGCTTGCCGGCGCGCGGCCAGCGGACCCGCACGAACGCGCGGACGCGGAAGGGCCCACGTCGCGCGGCGATCAAGAAGAAGAAGTAAGTGAGTCGGTAGCAGGCGGCAGCGTGCCGCCGCACCATCCTGAGGGTTGCTGGAGGAAGAATGGCCACCAAGGCACAAGGAGCACGCCGTCAGGCGCGCAAGCGCGTGAAGAAGAACGTGCAGACAGGTGTCGCGCACATCTCGTCGACGTTCAACAACACGATCATCACCATCACCGATGTGACCGGCAACACGATCTCCTGGTCGTCTTCCGGTGCGCGGGGATTCAAGCACAGCCGCAAGAGTACGCCCTTTGCTGCCCAGGTGGCCGCGGAAGACGCGGCCCGAAAGGCGATGGACCACGGGATGCGGCAAGTGACGGTCTTCCTGAAGGGACCGGGCTCTGGGCGGGAGTCGGCGCTTCGTGCGTTGCAGTCGGCTGGGCTCAAGGTGACCTTGATTCGGGACGTCACCCCCATCCCACACAATGGCTGCCGCCCTCCGAAGCGTCGACGGGTGTAAGGCCTGCGGCGAACGCGATGTCTACCGACCCCTGACACAGTGAGAGCGAGGGTCGCCCGTGTTGACGGGTGGCCCTTGCTTGCTACGGAGAGCTTGCATGGAAACCATCTGGAAGAACTGGCGCGACCTGATCAAGCCGCGCGAAGTGCGGATCGAGTCCGAGACCCGCTCGGGGACCTACGCGCGCATCCTCGCGGAGCCCCTGGAGAAGGGCTATGGGGTGACGCTAGGGAATTCTCTGCGGCGGATCTTGCTCTCCTCGCTTCAAGGCGCGGCCGTAACCTCCGTCCGCATCGAGGGGGCGCTCCACGAGTTCCAAACGCTGCCCGACATCCGCGAAGACGTTGCGCAGATCTTGCTCAACCTCAAGGGGCTCAAGCTGCGCTCGTTGACCGTCGACGACGTGACCCTGCGGGTGGATATGAGCGGGCCCTGCATCGTAAGGGCCGGAGATTTGCAAGGGCCAGGGACGATCGAGATCCTCGATCCGGAACAGATCATCGCCCACATCGCCGAGGGCGGGCAGCTCCGCATGGAGATGGTGGTCGGCATGGGACGCGGGTACCGGCCGGCGGAGCTGAACAAGAAGGAAGACATGCCTGTCGACTGGATCCCCGTCGACTCGCTCTTCTCCCCCGTGTACAAGGTGAACTACACCGTGTCGCAGGCTCGCGTGGGTTCCAGCACCGACTACGACAAGCTCTCGCTGGAGGTTTGGACCTCTGGCGCGGTGCGTCCCGAGGAGGCCGTCGCCTACGCGGCCAAGATCCTGAAGGAGCAGGTCTCGATCTTCATCAACTTCGATGAGGAGGCGGAGCCAGAGCCTGTAGAGGAGGAGAGCAGCAGCGAGGAGTTCAACGAGAACCTGCTTCGGCCGGTGGACGAGCTTGAACTCTCCGTGCGTTCGGCGAACTGTTTGCAGTCCGCGCAGATCCACTACATCGGCGAGCTGGTCCAGCGCACCGAAGCGGAGATGCTCAAGACCAAGAACTTCGGCCGCAAGTCGCTCAAGGAGATCAAGGAGATCCTTGCCGGCATGGGACTCTCCCTGGGCATGAAGCTCGACAATTGGCCCCCCCGGGATCTCGGGGAGCCGCCGCGGGAGCGCGAAGGGCGCGACAACACCGCCCTCTGAGATCACCACTTCACCCTGAATCTTACCCGCGCGTCACCGCGCCGGAACCCCTAGAGGTCCCACCATGCGACACTTCAAGCGTGGCAGAAAGCTGAACCGTACCGCAGCGCACCGCAAGGCGCTCCTCGCCAACCTGGCCGCCTCATTGCTTCGGCACGAGCGCATTCAGACGACGACCCCCAAGGCCAAAGAGCTGCGCGGCGTCGTGGACGGCTTGATCACACTCGGCAAGCGCGGAGACCTCCACGCGCGGCGGCTCGCGATCGCGCGCGTCGGCGACAAGGAGGCCGTGCACCGCCTCTTCAGCGACCTGGCGGAGCGCTACGCGAACCGTCCGGGCGGGTACACACGCGTGCTGCCCCTCGCGAGGCGCGCTGGGGACAACGCTCCGCTCTCGTTGGTCGAGCTCGTGGACGCACCCGCTCCCATCGCGGAGATCCCGGTGGATGACGGCGCGGGACTGGATGAGGAAGCCGGCGCCGACGTCTGAGCTGGCGCGTTGAGCCCCTGGTGGGACAGCGATGGGCGCCGCTGCGCGGAGTGCACACCTCGGTTGGTGCGCCGCGCGGCCGGCGCCTTCGCGTTGTGGGGTGCAGCGCTTGCTGCGACCGCTACGCCAACGGCCGGGTGTTACGGCGGGCCGCAGCTGCTCGCATCGGTGAGCGTCGAGGTGGAGGGCTGCCCAGCGGTGCTCTTCGTCGATGGCAGCGCGGTCGCGCGGAGCCTGTCGCCAGACGGCGAGGTGCTGAGCGTGGCGGTGGAGCCAGGACCGCGTCGCTTCGCCGTTGAGGCGGTGGCCTGCGAGGACGAGCGCTGGGAGATGGTGCTCGTCCCCGGAGAGAGCTATCATCTTTTTCTGCGCCTCTGGCCGAAACTTTCGGACGATCCTTCGCTTTGGCACGAAGAAGAGATGGAGGAGCCAACGGACCCCTTGCGCCGCAGAGGAGGGCCATGAGGTGCGTGGCCGCTGGGTCATGGTGCAGGAGCTTGGCGTACGCGCCGAGGAGGTGGTGCCGTGGAGGCGCAAGGGAGGGGAGAGCTGGCAGGGCTTGTAGAGCGGGAGCGCTACCGCAGTGAGGACGGGCGCTTTCAAGTGCTCTCGCTCAGAGATCCCAAGGGAGAGCGCTGGACGCTCCGTGTGAAGGACCAGCACTTGCTTCTGGGCGAGGAGCTGCGCGTGCGCGGTACCTGGACGCGCTACCGTGGCCTAGAGCTCCAGCTCGAGGTGGATGAGGTGGAGCGCGTCCTGCCTTCTTCCCCGGAGGGGGTGCAGCGCTATCTGGAGAAGGGGCCCTTTCAAGGTCTGGGCAAGCGCTTGGCGGCGCGCATTCTGGAGCGCTTCGGCGACCAGACGATGGAGGTGTTGGAGCACCACCCGCGGCGGCTCGCCGAGGTCAAGGGGGTGAGCCTGGAGCGGGCCGAGTCCTGGCGCAAGACGTGGCGGGAGCAGCGGGTCGCCCGCGACCTCGAGATCTACCTCCAGGGCGTCGGCATGGGTGAGGGGTTGCGGCGGCGTCTGCATCGGGCCTACGGGGCGCGCCTGGTCGGCGTGCTTCGGGAGGACCCCTACCGGCTGGCACGCGAGGTGCGCGGGGTGGGGTTTCTGACCGCCGACGCCATCGCCCGCCAGATGGGTATTGAGCGACATGATCCCCGTCGCGTTGCGGCGGCCTTGATCCACGTGCTGCACGAGGCGTCGCGGGAGGGGCATACCTACCTCCCGCTCGCCCTGGCCTGCGAGGAAGGGGAGCGGCTGGTGGGCGTGGCGGTCACGCAGGAGCACGTCGCTGCCCTCGTTGGAGAGGCTGCCCTGGTACGCTTTCGCGACGACGACGCTGAGGATGCCTTGGCGCTACCCGCACTCCATGGACTGGAGGAATCTCTCGTGGAGGCAGTGGAGCGGCGGCTGGCCGTCGCGCGAGGAAGTGTGGGGCCTATCGCAAGGGAAGCGGCGCACCTGAGGCTAGACAGCCGACAAGAGGAGGCCCTGCGGCACCTGGACGGCGAGCCGCTCGCGATCCTGACGGGTGGACCTGGAACGGGCAAGACGACCCTTGTCCGCTGGCTCGTTGCGGCCGCTGAGGCTCGCGGACATCGGGTCGCCCTGGCTGCACCCACCGGCCGCGCCGCGCAACGCTTGGCTGAGGCGACGGAGCGTCCAGCGGCGACCCTGCACCGGCTCCTCGAGTTTCAGCCGCGCGACGGGCGCTTTTTGCGGGATGCCGCAGCGCCGCTGGACGTGGACTTGGTGATCGTCGATGAGGCTTCGATGCTCGACGCGCCCCTCGCCCTCGCGCTCCTGCAGGGGCTCCGGGAAGAGACGCGCCTCCTTCTCGTCGGTGACGTGGACCAGCTCCCCAGCGTGGGGGTAGGCGCTGTGCTGGAAGACCTCCTCCGAAGCGGTCGCGTGCCCTCGATTCGCTTGACGCGGGTGTACCGCCAGGACGCGGGGTCCACCATCGCGCTCGCCGCTCAAGAGGTACTCCGAGGGGAGCTCCCGCAGTCGCCGGAAGAGGAGGGCAAGGGGGGGGCAAGGGACTTCTTCGTGCTCCGGGTGCAGAGCGCAGAGAGCGCTGTAGACAGGGTCCAGCGCTTGGTGAAGGAGCGGATCCCGGACGCCTTTGGCTTCGATCCCATCAACGACATCCAGGTCTTGGTCCCAGCGCACGGAGGTCCCGTTGGCACCGCGGCGCTCAACGCGCGCCTTCAGGTTGCGCTCGGGGAGAGTGGTCGGGGCGCCACCTCGTCAGCGGCGGGTGCCGCCGCTGCGCGGCCCCTTCGTCTGGGTGACAAGGTGATGCAGACGCGCAACGACTACGATCTGGAGGTGTACAACGGGGAGGTCGGCAGGGTCGTGGAGGCGTCGGACGATGAGCTCGTCGTGGACTACGGCGGGCGCGTCGTGACGTACCGAGGCGAGCAGCAGGAGGACGTGGAGCTCGCGTACGCGATGACCATCCACAAGGCTCAGGGCTCCGAGTTTCCTGCCGTGGTGGTGGTGCTGGCCAACCAGCACCACCTGCTGCTCCAGCGCAGGCTCCTGTACACGGCGATGACACGTGCGAAGCGCTTGCTCGTCGTGGTCGCCATGGAGAGCGCATTGCGTCGTGCGGTCGCCAACGAAGCGGGTGGGCGCCGCTTCACACGGCTCGGCGCTCGCCTGCGTGAGATCGCAGGGTCCGCTCGTTGACGGGACGCCTTGCGGCCCGGGCGGTGATGGCTACCCTACGCGAGGTAGGGGCGGAGCATCGCAACCAGTGAGGACGATATGCTCGCAGGAATTGGAGTGTTTGTGGCGCGTTTGCTGTGGCACGCGCTGTGGCTTAAGCTCGCGGTGCACAAGCTCGCGAGCGTTGGCGAAGGGTCGGAAGGGCGGAAGGTCGAGCTGAGCGGTCTGATGCTGCTGGTGCTTGCGTGGACCGTCGCGCAGGCTGTCGTCTCTGGGATGGGCTTCTTGGGCTTGCCTGTGCAGCTCTTGCTCTGGGGGGCGCTCTTCCTGGTGTGGATCGTGTACTTCACCAAGCGCCACCACCTTCGCTGGACCGGAGCGCTTGCGCTCTATGGCCTTTTTGTCGGCGCGGAGTTGGTGTTTCGCGCGCTGGTGCGGTGGCTACCGCTGCTGGCTTAGCGCAGGCCAGGCCAGGTGGCCGTGAGCGGCATGCGCCAGCCGCCTCCAAAGGCGCGCGCGCTCACCTTGATCAGGGGTGCGGCCTGCCAGCGTTTGAACTCTGCGCCCCGCACCAAGCTGAGGACCTCCCTTACGATGCCCGCATCTTCGCCAGCGGCGATCAGCGCAGCGGCGTCGAGCCGCTCTTCGATGAATCCCATCAAGATGCGGTCCAGCACGGGATAGGGGGGCAAGCTGTCGTCATCCCGCTGGTCGGGCCGCAGCTCTGCGGAGGGTGCCTTGGTGAGGATACGACCAGGCATCGGTGTTGGTCCGTCGTCGTAGGTGTGCGCGATGGCGTAGGCCTGGGTCTTGAAGACGTCTGCGATAGGCGCCAGCGCGCCACACATATCTCCGTAGAGGGTGCAGTAGCCGACAGCCAACTCGGACTTGTTCCCTGTGGTCAGCAAGAGCGCGTGGTGCTGGTTGCTTACGGCCATGAGCAGGGTGCCCCGGGCACGCGCTTGTAGGTTCTCCAGCGTTAGTCCCGCGAGCGACTCGCCGAGCGTGGTGCGTAAGCTGCGCTCGGCAGCTTGGACGACGTCCTCGATGCTCATCTCTCGACAGGAGAAGCCAGCGGCGTCGGCGAGCGCCTGGGCGTCTTCGCGGGAGTGGTCGGAGGAATGGCGCGAGGGCAGAGAGAGCGCTGACACGGCGTCCGCGCCAAGCGCTTCGGCCGCGAGCAGAGCCACGAGGGCAGAGTCGAGGCCTCCCGACAACCCGACGAGGACGCGCTCGAAGCCGTTGTTGCGCACGTAGCCGTGCAGGCCTGTGAGCAGGGCTGCGCGCAGCACCAGCGCCTCGGAGGGCTCCGCCGAAGGGTTGGCAGCCAGGGCTGCGCATCGGGGAGGAGCGCCCGCGGCGTTGACCAGGTGTTCGGATCGGACCACCGCTGCGCCCTCCATGCCCAGGTGCACATCCAGGGCGCACGCGGCGAAGCGGGGCGCCTCGATGGGGTGCTCGCCCGGGGAGGTGACGCTCGACTGCCCGTCGAAGACGAGCTCGTCTTGTGCACCCACCTGGTTGACGTAGACCAGCGGTGCTTGGACACGGCCAGCAACGGAGGTGAGCAGCCGGCGGCGTTTGGCAGCCTTGGTGCGATCGAAAGGGCTGGCGGATAGGTTGACGAGCAGGTCGATCCGGCCCGGTAACCCCCCGACAGGGTCTCGCGCGTAGGGGAGGTCGAGGAAAGCCTGCGAGGGGTCATTCCAGATGTCCTCGCAGAGGGTGACCGCGATACGGCGACCGGCCAGGGTGCAGCATAGCGTCTCTCGCCCAGGGCGGAAGTAGCGCGCTTCGTCAAAGACATCGTAGTAGGGGAGGAGTTGCTTGTCGGCCCTCCCCGCGATGTTGCCATCGGCCAGCAAGAAGGCGCTGTTCGTGAGCGTCCCGTCCGGCTGGCGCCAGGGGGCTCCGACCAGGACGGCCAGGTCGCTCTGCTGCGTGAAGGACCGCAGGTCGTCGATGGCGCGTTCGACATCGCTGATGAGCCCTGGACGCCACAAGAGGTCCCGCGGGGGGTACCCGACGAGCGCTAGCTCTGGTGTGATGGCGAGCTGGGCGCCGCGCTCAGCGGCCGCGCTGAGCAAGGGGATGAGCCGGGCAAGGTTCCCGCGCACGTCTCCCACGCGCGCGGGAACTTGGAGGGCGGTGATGAGCATGCGCGTGGTGTCCCCGGGCGAGGGTCGCAGTGTTCCAGAGGGTCGGCCGACCCGCGTCGGGGAGGGCTGAGGTGGCGGATGGCTTGCCCTTGCCATCGCCGGCATCGGCTGATAGGACACGGCGAGGCGGAGGCAGCGGCAGGCGCCATCGGACCTGGTCGGTCTTCTTTTTGGTGGGAAGCATGGGCGCGGTCAAGAAGGAAAGAGGTCTTGTGGTGTTGGCGGTGGGGGCGCTTCTGCTCTGTGCACCGCTGGCCGGTCTGGGCTGCAGCGGCGCGGCTCGGGGTGCTGCAGCAGAGGCGCCCTCGGCGCCGCGCGCCGCATCGGAGCCGCGCTTGCGACATGGCAACCTCGATCTGAGCGGGTACAGCGCAGATGCGGTAGACCTTCGCTTCGACGGTGAAGGGACTGTGATCTCCTACCATCGCCGGGACGGAACGCTCGCGGTGAGGACCTTTGATCTGGACTTTGATGGTCAGCCAGAGGTGTTGGAGCACTTTGACGCCAGCGGTGTGCTGATCGAGCGTGAGCTTGTGCTCGATCATGAGCGCGGGGTCGACATCGTTCAATATTTCGAGGGTGGCGTCATGACGCGGCGCGACCTGCGCGTCGGTTATGCGGACGACCTACCGATTCGCTTCTTCTATGACGCGACCGGGTCGCTGCAGCGGGTGGAGCGCGACAGCCGTTTTCGTGGCCAGATTGACCTCTGGGAGTACTACGAAGAGGGGCGCCTCGTGAGGACCGGGATGGATCTGAACGGAAACGGGCGGCCTGACGTCTTTCAGAGTCACCGCTGATTTCTCTGCCTGGCGTCGTCGCCCACCCCGAAACGAGAGAGGAGGGATCGGGTGGAGAGATTTGTTGCCGCCGTCGACGAGAGTGGACGTGCTGGGATGGTGCTGCGCGCCGCACAGGCGCTGGCCGGTCGGGAAGGGGAGATCTACGCCATCCATGCGCATCCGCGGTGGCCTGAAGTCCTGACGGACGTGTTGGCCCCCTATGCCGGGCTTGAGGACGACTTCGTGGACCTCGAAGCGGAGCTGGTGGGTACGCTGGCGCGGAAGCTGGTGCGCGTCGCCGGCGAGGTGGGGGTGCAGCTCAGCGCTGAGCGTATTGTGGTCGGCGTCGGGGACGAAGCGGACGAGGCCCTTCGCCTGGGACAACGTGTTGGGCCCGCGTTGGTCATCATGGGCCCAGCCGAGGGTGGACGTGCGGCGAGCGCCTCCTTCCAGCACCGTTTCCTCGGCAGCTCACCGTGGTCGGCGTTGCGCTTGGCGCCGTCGCACCAGACCAAGCTGCCGGCGCGTTTGGTGTTGGGCATGGACTTTGGGCCTGGGGCTCCTGCGCTCCTCGCCGAGGCGCTCAGTTGGGCGCAGCGTTGGGGAGCGACGGTGCGCCCGGTCTACGTGTACCCCACGTTGAGCGCTTGGGACCATGCCGGGTTCGTCACCGACGAGGCGTCCCAGGTCCCTGGCCGGGTGCGCAAGGAAGCTGAGAAGCGAATGCTCCGGGTGATCGAGCAGAGCGATCTGAGCTTTCCCTTGCGAACCGGAATCGATCAGCTCTTGCAGCCTCTGGAGTGCCACCCCGGCGACCCAGCCGAGGTGCTGGATGGGCTGGATGAAGAAGCCTGGGTCGTGGTGGGTCGGACCAGGGGTGGTGACGCGCCGGTGCAAGGGCTGGGTCGCGTGCCCTCTCGGCTTGTGCGAGGCGGGCGCTCGACCCTGCTGGTGGTCGCGACGCGCCGGTAGTGGAGGCCGCGATGGACGCGTGGGAAGAGCAGTTCCTCTTGGAGCTGCTCGAGAATCCGGCATCGTGGAGCCGGAACCGCTTTCCGCGTACCTTCGAGGATCGTGCCCTCCGTGCCCTTCGGCGGCGTGCCCTCTTTTTGCGCCGCCTCCGCGACCGCTTGGCGTCCGGGGACACCCTCCTGCGCAGGGTGGCGTCTGTCGATCAGCGCTTCGTCCTCACCTTGGTGCATCGGGACCATCGTGGGGCCCGCAGCGAGACAGCGCTGACAGCGTGGGAGCGCCGGTGGCTTGAGGAGCACGTGGGTCCTCTCGACGCACTCATCCCGTGAGGGCCCTGCGCTCCCTGCTCCCGCGCGCAGCGCGGGTGACAGCCAGCGGCGCTCACCCACGGTACGCGCTCCCCGGGTGCCTGGGGGTCACGGGAGAACGAGCGCCTCCAACGTGATCGAAGGCAGATGAACACAGAGAGCATCCATGCCGCACACGAGGCCCTCCGGGCATGTGCTCTCCGCACACCGAGGGCGGCATCGAAGCAGCTCCGCGTCGCAGCCGTGGTCCGAGGGGCAGTCGACGTCTCGCTGGCAAGGGAGCCAGCAGCGCTCGCAGTCGCCCCCTTCGCAGGGAGGAAGATCGCCGCAGGGGGGAGTCAAGTCCCAGGGTGCGGTGATCCGGACACGCAGTCCATCGGCCGATGCGCTGGGGTCATCGCTGAGCGCCACCCACCGCAACCCGAGGTACGAGTCACGTGTTTCGGTGCTGCGGCTGAGGGTCACGAGCACGCTGGTGTCGAGCTGTTCCAGATAGCGCAACACGGCGAGGCCGTCGGAGAGCTGACGCGCCGCGCGCTCGTCTGGCGCGGTGGGCGAGACGGGGGGGACCGCGACAAAGACCATGCGCGGCCGGTGGAGCGCAGGTTCCAGAGACCCCAGGAGGGGGAGGAGCGAGCTCAGGTAGCGCCTCTCGGAGGGAGCGAGCAGCAGGAGGGAGGCGTCTCCGACGCGCAGCTCGTGGTTGAGGCGTCCGAGCCGCCTATCGAGCCTACCTGTGCCAGCCCGCGCCTCCCGCAGGCCCGGGATCAAGGTCCAACCTACCGATACCCCCGCCATCGCCGTGAGGAGGAACTGGTAGGGGTCAGCACCCTGTGGCCGCGCCCCACCACTGAGGAAGATCACATGATCCACGTCAGCGTCCCCCTCGAGCAGCGCACGTCGCACGCGCGCTGCCTGATCGGGCTTCGCGACGACCCAGAGGGTCCAGTCGGCAGGCAGCGGGGAGGGGAAGAAACGGAGGTGAGCTTGGGTACAGCCGGGGACTTCGAACGCGACTCGCGCGCCGGCCGAGCTAAAGGCTGGTTGCAGAGGGCTCTCTAGCGGCACGCGGCCGGTGTTCGGCGTGGCAATGCAGGCGACGTCCTGGTTGGCCTCCGGGCTGATACCGCTGATGACAACCCGCACAAGGGCGCGTGGATCCACGTTCGTCAACGTGAGTTCGAATCGCTGTGGAGCCGCGCGGCCGTTCGTGAGGCTAAGCTGAGGCAGGGGGGAGGCGTTGTAGAGCCCAAGGGACCAACCCTCTTCCAACAGGTCAATGCGGTGGACGTGGGCGCTGTCGGAGTGGAGGGTCAGGCGGCCCTCGTCGCCGAATCTGACGAGCTCGACCGTGTCGTCGCTTTTGTCGACGCACGCGGTCAACACTGCTAGCCAGAGAGGGACCCAGCGGTGTGCGGCGCTCGCGGTCAGCGCCCCTCGCCACCGGCCCCTGCCCTTGCTCAGCCCATCCCTATGGCGGTGACGTCGACGCCGCATCCTCGACTCTGGTGGAACCCGCTCCGCACCCTGTGGACGGTGGCGGTCTTCGGTGTCGCTCTCTATGCGGGTCTCTTCCTCCTGGTCAATGGCCCTGCTGGTCGTTGGGCGGTCGGCGTAGTTCTCACGGAACTCCTGGACGGGCAGGTGCGCTTCGGCACGTTTCGGGTGGCGCCTGCCTTTGACGTGGTCCACCTGGAGGACATTCACCTGCGCGATCCCTGGGGCCGGAGCGCGATTCGCTTAGAGGCGCTGACCTGTCGCTTGGACCCCGTCTCTCTCGCGCGGCGCGCCCGATACTTCGAGCGATGCCGCATCGCAGGAGGGCGCGTGCTCGTGATGGAGGAGGCGGACGGCTTCATCAACCTGGAGCTCCTCTTCGCGGGCCGCTGGGGTCAGTCGAGGCCGTCCACCCCAGGGCGCTGGCGGCTGCGCTTCCCGCACATCGACATCGACGACGTGGATGTGCTGATCGTGGTCGAGGGAATGGAGCTCCGTTTCGATCAGGTCTCCGCTCGGGAGGTGGAGCTGCTCATCGCCTCCAACCAGTTCTCCCTCAGGGCGCCAGAGGTGCGCTTCCAGCGTGGCGTGGCGCGCCTCAGCGAGGACCTCTTCGCTCTCGGTTCTGGATACCCGAGCTGGGAGGAGGTGGCGCGTGTGGTGTCGTTGGAGGAAGACCCGTGGCGCGAGGACACGCGGCAACCCCGCTTCTGGGAGAGCGGGCAGCGCGGTTGGGTGACCCTAGACCTGGAGGACGGGGTCTTCTCGGAGTTCGTTTGGCTGGACTATGTGCTGGGCTGGCGACGGGTGGACGTGCTCGTTGAGAGGATGCCGCTGGTGGCCTCGGGGGGGCTACGTTTCATCGCCGGTGCGGTGAAGGTGCCGCCGCGCGAGCGCCCGGGCCTGATGTTTGGAGGTGCCCTACGTTTGCAGCCACACGTGCGCGGCGTGCGCGCGTGGTCCTACTTCCTGCCGGGCTTGATCGAGGAGATTCCGGACGTGGAGGGCGGAACGCGCTGGGCGCCGATCGAGATCGACGCCCACGGCACCCTGCGCTTCGTAGAGGCCCGCGCGCGCCTCGGCTTCGAGCAGCTCGTCCTCCTCGGCTGGCCTGTTGCGCGCGCCAAGATTGGCCTCGCGCTCGAGGGAGGACGACTGCGTCTCGGGGCAGACTCTGTCGTTGAAGCATGGGGGGGGCGCGTGACCGCCTGGGGAGAGAAGGTTCCGTTGGAGGGGCTGTGGTCGCTGCACCTCTGCCTCGACGGTGTCTACCTGGATCAGCTTCTGGCGCCCTTTGTCGACGACGTGGGCTCTCTGCAAAGCGTGGACTCCTTGCGGCTCTTCACCGCGGAGCGCAGCTGTGTTCCGGGTCTCCGCAGCGGGCTCCATCTCTTCGGTGACCTGACGCGAAAGGGGCTGGGTAGGTCCATCGCAGCGTCCACCCCCCGCGAACGTCTCGTGCAAGCCCCTATGCTCGAACTCTGCGCTCAAGGGCTCGAGGCAGCTTGGCGCACGCCGCCCGGTGGTCTCCCCCTGGGCACCTTGCGTGCACGTGTCGATGGCGCGCTCACCCAGCGGGGAGACTTCGTGTTTGAATCGAGGGGCGCATGTCTCCCCGCCGATGAGCCATGGGGCATCACTGCGACGAATGGACCAGACCGACTTCGGGCTCTCTTGAGCTTCTCGACCCTCGACGGCTCCATCGTGGAAGGGCGCTGGGATCTGCGCGTGGACGCGTTGGGGCCCTGGCTCCCTGGGGATGCCAGCAGCTCTCCGATTCGCACGTGGTCCGCGCAGGCGGCAGGAGACCTCGTGGGGCCGCTCCTAGAGCCTTATGTCCAGACGCTGAGGCTGTCCGTGAGCGGTCCGGGTGACGCTCGCGCGCCCCTCTTCTCCGAAGCGCAGTGGCGCTCCCTCTGGCGCGGTGACCGGCAAGGGTTGACCTTGGTGCAGCCATCGACGCTCCGGACGGCGGCCCTCACCTTGGACATCTCGAGCGGTGGGCGGGTTGAGCTCTTCGATGGGTCCCTCTGGGCCCTTCGCGACGTGCCGGACCTTGCCCTCCAGGGCCGTCTGCAACGCCTCGAACTCGATGCAGCGACCCTCCCCGAGGGCATCGCAGCATCGCTCCGTGGCGACTGGGCCTTTGCGTACCGCGATGGTAGGGCCGACGCCGCCCTCGACATCGAGACGGGCCATGCGACGCTCTTCGGCCAACCCTTCCGCGACGCTGCCGGGTCCGTCGCATGGCGCTGGGAAGCGGAGGGGCCCAGCGCTGGCACCACACAACTGGACGCCCTCCGCGCCACGCTGGCGGGTGGGTGCGTGGGGGTGCAAGGGTCCATCGCGGGCGCTGCGGACAACCTGCTGCTCCGGGTGTGGGGGCGAGGAATCGACCTGGAGGCCTTGCGGTGGACGGCCGCAGACGCCGCGCGAGCGGCGTCACGTGAGGCCGCCCTGGAGGATCCTTGGTCGTCCGAGCGCTGCGCGCCTGAGACGATCGGCGCCAGCGATCCAGCGCTTGGTCGGACGGGCGGCGCCACACCGGCGCGCGCAGGTGGCGGTGATCTCCTGCAAGGGCAGCTCTCGGTGGATGGATGGCTTCGACGCGGGCGCACAGGACCAGCCCTCCGCGCGACCCTGCAGGTGGACGACGCGCGGGTGGCCGGTGTTGTCCTCCCCTGGTGGAGCGCCGTGGTCGACATGAGCGAGCGCCAGGAGGTCAGCGGCCTATGGTTGGAGCTCCTCTCGCTCCTCGATGATCAGCGTGACCTTCGGGTTTCCTACCGTGTGGACCAGGGGTACATCGAGGCGGACCTAGCCTTGACAGGCGTGGACGTGCTGTCTCTGGTCCGGGACATCGCCTCCTGGACCTCGGGGGAGGTCTCCGACGACCTTCGCTCAGAGCTCCGGGTGACCTTGGACGGGGTCCTGCGTGTGCGCGTTTGGTTGGAGCCGGAGGTCCGCGTCCAGGCGGCCCTGCAGGTTGATGGGTTGACGGTTGACCTGGCCGCCGAGCGATTGGTGACGTTGACCTCTGCGACCCCAGGACAGGTGGTGGTCGTGCGCTGGAGCTGGGAGGGCGGGCAAGACGCGTTGGAGATATCGCCCTTTGCCCTGCGGCACGGAGCCGATGCCTTGGTCGTGCGGGCCTGCGGTTGGGCGCACGAGCGGGTTCATTGTGCTATCCGGGGTCGCGCCCCCCTCACCCTCTTGCGACTGCTGCCCGAGCTGATCGCGGACGCCGACGGCGCGGCAGACGTGGTGGTGGATATCGCGGGGTCGTTGGAAAGACCCCAGGTGAGCGGCCGCGTGGAGATCGCGAACGCGCAAGTTACGCCGCGGGGGCTGGGTGCGACCATCGCGCTACGGCGTGCGCTGGTGGAGTTGTACCCCGACCGATACGTGCTCCCTGAAGCCGCACCGCTGACCGGGCGGGTGTTCGACGGAGACCTGGTGGTCCACGGTACGATCTATCACGAGCGCCTCGCCCCACGCGCCACAAGCCTCCGGGCGTTCTTCAACGGGTTGACCTACCGCATGCCCGATGAACTCACCTTGGTGCTGCAGGCGGACACGACGTTCACAGCGGAGGACCTCTTCGAGTTGATTGGGCTGCGCGTCACCGGGCAGGTTGAGGTGCTGGAGGCGCGCTACTATCGCAACTTCGATCTGCTGGCGGAGCAGCTCAGCTTCGGCGAGCTGGGCCGCACCGCGGCGCGCTTCTCTCTGCCCGTGTGGCAGCGTGTCCCCGTGCTCGGCGCTCTGGAGACGGATGTGATGATCCGGGGTCGCGACCGCTTCTTCGTGGAGTCACGGGTCGCCACCGCGGCGCTGCAGCTCGAGCTGCAGACGGACCTTCGTCTGACCGGGCGTCTTGACGCGATGGACCTACGCGGAGAGGTCACGCTCTTGGATCGGAGCCAGGTGAGCTACTCTGGGCGGCTCTTTGATGTGGAGCGTGGGGTGCTGCGCTTTGACGGATTTCGAGACGCGGAGGGCTTCCCATGGCCTGTACTGGACGCGGAGCTGGTCTCCCTGCTACGCCCCTGTCGCAGCGCGAGCGGGGTGGCGGGAAGCGAGTCGGACTTCGGTTTGCGTGTGCGGGAGCAGGATGACGTGATTCGGCTGACCGCCAACATCGAGGGGCGTCTGCCCACGCAGATGCTCTTTCGCCTGGAGTCGGCTCCCTTCTTCGATCAGCGCGATCTCCTCTCGCTGGTCCTGACGGGGTGCACTCTCGACGAGCTGACGGCAGCCTCGGCGGGGTCCCCGACGCTGGACTTGCTCTTTCGGCCCGTCCTTCAGACCGTGGAGCGCAACCTCGAAGAGCAGCTCCGTGTCGACGACGTCGAGTTGGTGCCCTCCGCGGACGGGAGCGTTGAGGTGGTCGTGCGCGATGAGGTCACCGAGCGCCTGCAGTGGAGTCTCCAGGCGCGGGTCGGATCCGACGGAGAGGGCGCCCAGTTGTTGCGCGCCCAGTACCGCGTGATGGACTTCTTCCTCCTGGAGGCGCTGGAACAGTCGCGCGGTCGCGATGCCGTGACCCTGGAGGCAGGGATGCGTTTTCGGGTGCGCTTCCGATGATGGCTCGTTGCGATCGCCTCCTGTGGCCCTGTGCGATGGCCTGCGCTTGGCTTCTGTGCACAGCTGTGGCGCTGGCGCAGCCCGATGCTTCCCCGGAGGAGCTCGTGCCCGCCCCTGTCGCCAGCGCGGAGGGCGCGGCTGGGGGACAGCCGCTTCGCTTGAGCTGCTGTCGGGGAGCGTGCAGCTCGCAGGTGCTGGCGTGGATGGATCACACCTTGGCGGCCTTGGGCTACGTCCGGGTCCGTCCGGGAGAGTGGCGCCGCGTGGCTTCGCTGCGCGAAGAGGAGCGGGAGAGGTTGACCTCCTACCTGGCGGACATGGAGTTCCTCTCGCAGCCCTCGTGGCGCGCTGAGGGCGGTGCGGAGGTGCTGACGCTCTGTGAGCAGCCCATCCTACGTGACGTCTACGTCTGCTCGGGCAGGGTGCTCGAGGAGGAAGTTCGACGTCGCCTCGTGCTCCGGAGCGGCCAATTCCTGGATCAAGACGCGCTCTGCTTGGACGTCGAGTACTTCGACGGCGACATCGTCAGGGTGGTCGGTTCCCCGCAAGGATGCGCACGCTTCATTCGGCAGGCTGAGGCCATCTCCCGCTACTTGGAGCGCCAAGGGTTCTTCGGGAACCGCGTGCGGATCCGGACGCTCTCCCAGGTGGAGCATGCGCAGCGGTGCTCCGGGGAGCGGCACTGCGCCTCACGAGGATACCTTGGGCTCCGTGGTGCGCTGCGCCGTGTCAGCGAGCAGGAGTCGTGCGACCCCTTGGCGATTCGGCAGGGGCCGCCCGAGGCGGAGGTGGACCTGCTCGTGGAGGTAGAGCGGGGAAGACCTCGGGTGTTCGGACGCCTCTTCCTTCGGGTCGACGGCGCCGAGGAGCAAGGTCGAGAGGGTGAGCCCACGTGGGTGCGCTTGTCTGCCGACGACGAGCGCCGCGTCAGCAGCCTGCTCGCGACACGCTTGGCCTTCGTGTTTCGGCTGACGCCGCAGCGTCTGCAGGCGATCGCGGAAGCCATCCGCGACCTCTTCCGATCGCAGGGCTACCTGCAAGCCCGCTACGTGCTCCAGGAGACGCGTCCATCCGTGTACGCGGCGGACACCTTGGACCTCTACCTTTGGCTGCAGCGAGGTCCACGCTGGCGGATCGAGGTCACCGGCCAGCAGCGCATGACCCGGCGGGAGCTCCTCCGGGCGCTCCCCTTCGCGGAGACCGGGATCATCGACGCAGAGGAGGTGGCCGGAGCCGTGGGTGAGATGCAGGCTCGCTACGAACAGATCGGCTTCGCCAATGTGCAGGTGCAGACGGAGCGCTTCTGGGACGATGAGCGTGGCGAACAAGTCTTGCGCTTCGAGATCGACGAGGGGGAGCGTTATGTCGTCCGCTCGGTCCAGATCAGCGGTGTCCCTGAGGCGCTGCAGCAGGGGCTGCTGCAGCGCCTGGGCACGAAACCCTACTCTGCCTTCGGCACGAGCGGCTACGTGCAACGCAGCGTGCTCGAGCGCGACGCTCGGACGCTGGAGCAGGCGCTGCAAGAGCAAGGGTATCTCTTGGCTCGCGCTGTCGGCGTTGAGGTCGTTCAGAGGGCGGCGGGATTCGACCTCGACGTGCACTTCCGCGTGCGCTCGGGGCCGCAGTACCGAGTCGCCGACATCCTCCTCGCGCCACCCTCGGAGCAGCGCCGCTTGGCGCCCGCGCTCGTGCTGCGTGTTGGAGGGCCTTTCGAGCCCAACGGCTTTGAGGCGCAGGACCAAGCGTTGCGGCGCGAGGTTGGGCTCAGCGCTGGACAGGGTGTGCAGTCGTCTGCAGCGGCGACGCTTCACGATAGCGCGCGCTGCGCTACGTACTTTCGACTCCGATCCGATCTGGGGTATCGACCCGAGCGACCGGCAGGCGCGTGTCGCAGGTCCTTAGGTGCGCTTCGAATCGCAGCGGTCTCCTGTCCTCCGGATACCCTCGGTGAAGGGTGCGGAGAGGCCCTATGGGAGGAGGGGCCGGAATGCGCATGGTGGGACACCGCCTCAAGCGAGTGCGACGTTGACACCGTGGATGTCGTGCTTCAGCACGCCGTGACGGAGGCGCTCGATGTGGCCCGCGTCGGTTCGTTGCTGACCTTCGGAGCCTTTCGGACGCGCGCCCGGGTGCTGTCGCGAGAGCTGGACGCGCGCCCAGGTGAGGTGCTCGACGAGCGCGGCTTGCTGGTCAGTCAGTCGAATCTTCGCGCGACCCGGCTCTTCAACTCAGCGCGGGTCGAGATCCTGCCATCGTTCTCGGAGCGTGGTCCTGGCGCTGAGGCTTCGGGTGCTGAGGCTTCGGGTGCTGAGGCTTCGGGTGCTGAGGCTTCGGGTGTGGAAGGCGGGCTGGTCCCTCTGCTCGTCCAGGTCGAGGAGACGACCATGGGGCTCGCCGAGTACCGGTTGGGACTGGAGACCCGCTTCGTGAGTCTCCAAGAGCCCTTGGTCATCTTGTCCAACGAGGCGCTGCTGCGTCACCTGAGTTTGGGGGGAAGCGGCGTCGAGGGTCGGCTGGCTGGCGAGTTTGACTTCGATATTCGCGATCCCGGTCGGCTGCGGGACCATGAGCTGGACGCGGAGCTACGGCTCGTGGCCATTCAGCCACGCACGCGCTGGTCTAGGCGCGGTGTGCCCTGGGAGACACGGGGTGACCTCTACTACCGGGTCGAGTCGTTATCGCTCCCGCCGCTCCCGCAGCAGCGCACCTTGGCTGGCGAGCTTCGCTTTCGTCGTCAGATTCTCGCCGGTCAGGGCCTCTTCCTTGAGATCGGGGGTCAGGCGCGTCGCGTTGCGGTGCGGGACCGCTCGTCGGCGGCGCTGTCTGACGAGGGTTACGTCCCGACTTGGATCTTCTCGGTGGTTCCGCGGGTGCTGCGGGACAAGCGTCGGGGCGCTCTGGATCCGACGGGTGGCCACTTCTGGGAGGTGAGCCTTGAGGTTGCAGATGGGCTCCAGTCGGTGCTTGAGACGGCGAGCTACGTAAAGCTCTCAGGCCGCGGGGCGGCCTTCTGGCCCTTGGGGTGGGCGCCGGGGCAGGGACCAGGTTCCGAGGAGGAGCCGCGTCGCTTCGTGCTCGGTCTGGGTGGACGCGCCGGCGTGGCGTTGCCGGGCATCTCCGATGGGTTCCGTCCGACCGGCCCATACGTGTTGCCCTTGTCGGAGCGCTTTCTGATGGGCGGCGTGACCAGCCTCCGCGGTTTCCCTGTGGGTGCGATACGCGCTCCGGGGCGCGAGGAGGTAGGGGGAGACTGGCTGGCGCAGGGTACGCTGGAGCTGCGCTACCCCCTCCTTCTGGAGCGCTCGCTCCACGCTGCGCTCTTCCTCGACAGCGGTATGCTCGGACGCCGTGCGGAGGACCTGCGTCTCTCGACGCTCCGCACCTCGGTGGGCCTCGGCGTGCGGTGGTTGATCGCGGACCTGATCCCCATGGTGCTGGATGTGGGTACTCTCCTGGACCGTCGGCCCGGAGAGGGGGTGGCGCGGCTTCACTTCAACATCGGGTACACGTTTTGAGGGTGGCGCTCGTCCGAGCGTGGCAGCCACTCAGCGCAGGTGTGCAGGCTGGACGCCGGTCTCTTCTGCGAGCGCTGCGACCATGGCGAACCAGGTCTTGCGATCGTAGGGCTCGTTCAGAATGTGGAACTCCTTACCCCGTAAGCCAACGCAGCCCCAGCAGAAGGTGCACTCGGCGCAGTCTTCGCAGAGCGTCAGGTAGGACGACGCGACGCAGCGGTGGCTCGAGACGGCGTACGATACGTCGTGGATCTGGTGACATCCCCGACAGTGCACGCAGCGTGTCGCGTCGCTACAGTCGACGCAGTGGGTGCAGCGGTAGCAGGTCGTGCAGCGGGTGCAGAAGGTGCAGCTGCGGCACGCCTCCACCTCCTGACATCGCAGGTTGGAGAGGGACTTGTCGTCTACGGGCGTTGCACGTCGTAGCGCCTCCAGCGCAGCGAGGAACTCTTTGGCGTTCATGACCTCCTCCTACCGGGCTTCTTGTCTTGGCGGAGCGCGACGATCAGGGTGCCATAGGTACCGTCAGGCTGCGGCAGGGGGGACCATAGCTCGACCTCTGGGTGCGCTCCGCTCTGCAGCACCTCCAGGACCAGCTCCTTCAAGGGGGAGAGTCCGAAGAGCTCGCGCCCCTTGCCCGTGACGATCCTGAGGTAGCGTGTGCCAGCGGCCCGGTGGCGCTGCAAGCCGTACACGAGCTTGCTTCGTGCCGCCTCGACCGTGAGCTGTCGGAGGTAGATCTCGGCAAGCTCCTGGTCTCGGACAGCGCGCAGCAGCGCCTCCTGCTCTGGGCGCAAGCTCTGTGGCACTTCCACCCGCCCCTGGGGCGCGGGGCTCGGCTTCGACGGAGCCGCGCTCCTGGGGACATCGACAGGTCCCAGCACCCGCTTTGGGCGCGGGGCGAGGGGTGTCACGTCACCGAAGGCCCGCAGCACCTCCAGGGCCAACGCCTCCTCTTCGCTGAGCGCTAGCGCCGCCGGTGCAGGGGACCCCGCTGGCCCCTTCGAGGCGATAGGCGGGGCCCGGTCTTCGTACTTCGCCAAGGGATCGACGTCGGTCAGGGCCTGAACGAAGAGCTGCTCGTCGGTGAGATCCGCCACCGGCCGCGGCGGGCTCGCTGCCTGCTCGTCGGGATCCTGAGACGAGGGTCGGGATGGGCGGGTGGGCGGAGGTAGCGCTGGCAGGTTGGCACACGGTTGCGACGCAGGCGCATGCGGCACAGGCGTGGCAGCCCGCGCGGGGCCAGGCGCGCTCACTTCCTTGGCCCTTGGAAGCCTCAACAGATCACCCAAGGTCCCGAGGGCAGGGGGCGGTGTCGAGGGCGCTGCTGCCGTCGCTGGGTCTCGGGAGGGGGGCGTGCGCTTCCTGCGTCTAGCGGCCATGCAGGTACCGGATCGCGCCGTCCGAGGGCGCATACACCTCGGCCCCTAGCGCTTGGTCCAGTCGCTCTACCAGATGTGGATCCGCGAGGGTCTCAGCGTAGCGATGCACGAGCGCGATGGCGCCGCAGCGAAGCAGGGGCAGGAGCGCCTCCCAGTCCTTCGGACGAAGGTGGCCAGGGACCTCTCGGTGGTCGGGTACCCCGCACTCCAAGATGGCGAGGTCGCAGCCGTCCAAGAGCGTCTGCAGGCTGGGACAGGGCCCCGTGTCGCCTGGGATGGCGATGCGGACTCTGCGTGGCCCCTCGAGGAGGAACCCGATGGAGCCGGGCGCGTGGTCCACGGGGTGTGCCTGCACGCCCCAAGCGTCGGTCAGAGCGAGCTTCTGCTCGGGTGCGAGGGGGACCAGCGCGACCTGTCCTTCGTCTGGGGAGAGCTGTGGGGCCATGGCCTGCTGCCAGCGTTCGATCAGCGCCAGGGTAGCGGCGCTCGCGACGATGCGGAGGGGGCGCTCTCGCCGGTTCCAGGGCAGCTTGAACGAGAAGACGAGCGGAGCGACATCCGCGATGTGGTCCAGGTGCTCATGCGTCAAGAGGAGCGCATCCAAGCTGCGCAGGGAGCCCCCGGAGCGGAGGAAGCGTTGCAGGGTACCGCTGCCGCAATCGATCAAGAGCGACGCGCTGCCGTCCTCGACCCAGGTGGCCGTGGGGCCCCGCTCGGGGTGGGGATCGGCGCTTCCCGTGCCCAGATGATGCACCCTAACCATGGTCAGTCGGCATCGGCGGGAGCGGTCTGCGCTTCCTCGCTGACAGGCTCATCGGTGCGCAGCTCCTCGGGGAGCGGGGGGCGCTCAAGAGAGACATCGAAGGTCATGCGGAGGAGGCCAACACCGCCAAGCCGTTGGCCGGGTACGCGCAGCTCAAGCGGCATCGCGCTCTCGATCGGCGGCGCGTGGAAGTAGAGGTGGAGGTCGTGGTGGTCCCCCGGAGCCAGCGCAAGGCGCTCGTTGAGCTGCCCGGTGATCCGGGCGTGGCCAGGAAACTGGGCCCTTGAAATGCGTTCACCTTGTGCGTCGAGGAGCTGCGGAGGATCGAAGGCCGTGCTTCTGGACGGCGCCAAGGAGATGGGTCGCTCACCCCCATTCTCGACACGTAGCGTGACCTGGAGCAGGGGCGCGTCGCTGTAGGCCTCGCCCCCGAGCTCGTCACTGTGTACCCGCACGTAGCGTAGCGACGCTTGCTGGAACGACACCACAGCGTCTTGTAGGCGGAGGGGCTCGCCCGCGGGGGCAGCGCTTGGCGGTTGAGGGTCGCCAGGACGCCACGGGATGGAGATCCACGCGGCGTGGCGCACCTCCGATCCGAAGAGACGGGGGGGAAGACTGAGCCAGAGGTGGCTGGTTCCTGCTGGGGGAAGGGTGAAGAGCAGCACGTCTTCCAGCGAGGCGCCGGGATCGATGTTCGTCGCCTGGGTCACCGGATCGCCGAGATAGCGGGAAGTCCCGAGGTTAAGGGCAGGAATGTGGCCGACATCCAAGGCAGCCGGCGCTGCGTCGGGGGAACCAGCGAAGAGCAAGGCGGCCGTGGCCTGCGTGCCAGCGGTTGCGCCGAACCCGACATCATAGCGCAGCGGCGCTTCGCCCAGGTTCGTCACCGCGATGCGCATGCGCAGAAGGGGACTGGAGGTGGGTTGCGCGCCTGTGGGCGTCTCCAGGTCCAGATAGACCGCCTCAGCATGCAGCACGGTCACCTGGGTGGTCCCGTAGGTGAGCGCCTCGCCCAGGGTCGCTTGGGGCGGACGATCGCATCCACCGGCGAGGAGCAGGGCAGCGAGGGAAGCGACCAGGCACTGCAGCGTCCAGGTGTTCGTGCGGGGGGTGGGCGGGGCCTGCGTCTCTGATCCAGCCTGACGGAAGTACACCAAGACCTCTCCTCTCTGCACGCCATGGATGGGGAGGAGCGTCCTCCCCCGGGTCAACACTGGCCACCCGCACCCTCGGCTCTACGCTGGGAGCCGGGGTGCGCGCCACCCGCGAGGACAGGCCACAGGGGGCCGGCTGGCGCGGGCGCGCGCAGGCTACCACGAGGCAGGCTTCGCTGGCAACCGTCGGCAGGGCTCGCGCGCGCCGCGCCTTAGCCTTCGCCTGTGGCACCGTGCTCGGGCGTCAGCAGCGCCGCGAAGCCGTCGCGGAAGCGCTGCGCGTCGGTGCGGGCGGTCGCCAGCGTCGCTGCGATGGCACGGCGGTCTGCGCCTTGGGTGGTGAGCGTCGTCTGGACGCGGCTGAGCGCCTCCTCAATCTGCCGATAGAGGCGGTCCCCGGCGTCCTCGACGAAGCGTGAGAGCTCGCTCTGAAAGGTGTCGATCGAGCGCTCGATCTCTTGCCCCACCTTGAGGCCAGCTTCTCTCACGGCGGCCAGGGCTTGCTCGGTGGCGGTGTCACGGACCTGCTGGTCGATCTTGGGCTTCAATACGATCGCAAGGATCGGGGCGGCGAGGGTCAGCAGTCCCCCGGTCAGCAGGTTCTTGACCGCCAAGAAGCCTGCGCCCAGCGCGCCGAGCGCGATCACGCCGACGTCGTAGCCGAAGGAGCGGGCGTCGAGCTGGAGGTGGAGGCCGCGGGTCCCGAGCCGCTCTTGGACGCCTTGAAAGGTCTCCCGCATGTTCCGGTTGGTGATCGCGATGATCTCCTCCGCCAGCGCTTCAAGCTGCAGCGCCACGTGATCTCCCTCGGATTCCAGGAAGCCCTGGAACTCGTGGTGGATGAAGTCCGCGAGGTAGGCGCGGATGTCAGGGACGGCGCTCTTGGAGATCTCACCGGGCAGAGAGCGGCAGAAGGCCTCGACGAACTCGTGGAGGTCATCCCGTGCGGCGGCGCGCAGCTCACCGCAGCGCCGGTCGATGAGGGCGAGCTGTTCGCTGACGAGGGTGCGGCTCTGCGCGAGGCGCCGCCGCACCGCCTCCAAGCGCTCCTGCAGCTCGCTGTCCGCGAGCTCTAGCGCCGAGGACTCGATCGCCAGGCTCTGGTCGAGCAGCGCCGCGATGCGCGCGCCAGCGCGGGCGGCGCCGTGATCGATGATCCGGCTGCGCTGGCTGCGCAGCCACGCGACAAGGTCGCTCCGGAAGGCATCAAATCCGGGGTCTTGCCCCTCCATCGCTCGGCGAGCGCTGACCAGGTAGAGGGGGCGGTCTCCGACCAACTCGCGAAGTTGACCCCGCACGTGGGCTTCGACCTCCGCCAGCTCGCTCGCGTCCAGCGCGTCGCACTTGCCGAGCAGGAAGAAGAGGCGCTCGTGGGTGTCGCGCAGCAGCCGCTCTCGGATGAAGGTGAGCTCCGAGCGTTTCATCGCCTGGGTAGCGTCCAGCACGTAGAGGATGACATCGGCTTTCGGTACGTAGCCGTAGGTGATCTCCACCTTCTGTCGCGAGATGTCGTTCACCCCCGGCGTGTCCACCACGTAGACGCCCTCGGCCAAGAGCGGATGGTCTACAGGGATGTCGACGTGGCGCAGACCCTCCTCGGCTTGGCGCACGATGACCTCCCGAAGGCGCTCGCGAGGTACCTCGATGTTCCCGCGCTCGGTGACCATCATCGCCGGGCCAGTGCCGTGGACGATGTGCGTGATGACGCTTGTCGTGGGCGTAATGCCGGTCGGCAGGAGCGGGCGGCCGAGCAGGGCGTTGATGACGCTGCTCTTGCCATGATTGAACTCGCCGAGGACCACCATGGAGAGGCGACCCTCGTCCAGCAGGGGCAGGCGCTCCTCAACGATCTCGCGGTGCAGGCTCTGCATGCCTTGAGCGTGGGCGAGGTCTGCGAGCGCGCGCAGGTCCGTGCGGAGGGTGTCGGTGCGGGACGCCGTCATGTGGGGCTCCGTCAGGCGGTGGGCTCTCAGAGCACGCTGATGATCTTCTCAACCTCGCGGTCCACCTCGGCGAGGGGGACGCCGCCGCTCTTCTTCAGCGTCGCACGGTAGACGTCGCTCTCTGCGAAGCGCCGCAGCGCATCGACCCGCTTCGGCAGGTAGGGGTGCGTCTTCCAGTACTCGCTGATGCGGCCGATGCCTTCCCGGATATCTTGGTTCTGTTCCAGGTAGGCGTCGATGTCGATGTTCTCGGTGAGGGCGCGGCTCCCGACCGCGAGCTTCACCAGGGTCCGCGTCGCGACATCCAGGTCCCCGCAGCAGAGCAGCCCAGCGCGGTCACACGTGATCTCCGCGCGTCGGCTCCACCCGTAGAGCGCGAGCCGCGCGGGGCCAACGACCCAGCGGAGGAAGATGGCGCTGAAGCTGGTGAGGAACTGAAGAACGGTCCCGTAGGTCACGTGAGCGTTCTGGATGTGGCCGCACTCGTGACCAATGACAAAGGCGAGCTCGTCCTCAGAGAGCTGATCGACGGTCAAGGAGTTGATCAGGATGAAGCTCTCCTGCTCCGTTCCGTAGGTGCCAGCGTTGATCGACGCGAAATTCTGGCGCACGTAGACGGTGGGGACGGGGATGTCCAAGGTCTCCGAGCAGCGACGCACGATCTCGTAGAGGTGCGGGTACTGGCGCGCAGAGACACGGACGCTCTGGCCCAGGAGATCGGACTTGCTCCAGGCGTTAAACGCACGAACTGTCGCTTCCGCTGCCAGACGCACTGGCCGCGCGTACTGCAGGGTGCGCAGGACGCGGATGTCCCCGGAGAAGGCATAGGAAGCAAATCCGGCGTGGGCTGTCGCCTTGCCCGCTGGGTCTTTGCGGCGCGCTACATAGCTCTGGAAGTCGAAACGCTTGGCCATCGTATGCTCTTACCAGGACAGGGGCCAGGGGCCGTCTAGCGGGCTCGCAGGTGCGCCATCGTGCGCCAGAACAAGGCGAGCTGGCGCAGCGCCATGCCGAGCACGAGCGCTGCGAAGAGCGCCCACAAGGAGAGCCGCGGCAGCATGGACGCCGGGGTCTCGTCCGCCACGAGGAGGTAGGCACGCACGCACGAGGGTTCTACCCCCTGAGCGCGCATTTCCGCCGGCGTCGGGTCGCGCCCCTGGTCGAGACGGAACTGTCGGCGAAAGCGCTCCCGCTCCAAGCTCCACACCCGCTCGATGGCGTCGAGGGTGTCGTGGCCGCAGAAGGGTACGCGGAGCGCGCGGCTGTACCAAGCGACGACCCGCCGGTACCGGCGAGGCAGGTCCTCAAAGGCCATGAGGCGGCCGTTGACGGCGAGCCATGGGTGCCCGTCGTGCATCTCATCGGCAGGTCCCAGCGGCACCGGAGGTCGTTCGCTGGGGACCTCGCGCCGCTCCACGAAGACCGGCGCGCCGATGACCTTGTAGAAGGCCTGAATCTCGTCTCCCCCCCCAAGCCCCCGGCCATCCACGCGCGTGCGGAGGTGCCCGATGCCCTCGAAGGAGGCGTAGACCCCCGAGGGGAGCACGAGCTCGCCCTCGCGCCAGAGCTCCTCCCGATCGCCCCAGCCGTCCACCACGCCCAGCGGCAGCGCCTCCGAGGACGCGCGGAAGTAGCTGAGCGAGGGCCACACCCACGAGGTGATCCACGCCGTCACCCCCAGCAGCGCCAGCGCCAACACAAGCGGCAGCCACGCGAGCGCACGCTCGACCTCTTCGCCACGTCGCGGCACGTCGAGCTCGTCTTGCCACCAAGCGTCATCGGCTTGGTTCGCTCGCCTCGCGTCCGAGGAGTATCGATCTGCGTCTCGCATCGAGGACCCTTGCGCAGCGCACCGGGAGGGGGGACTCGCTCGAAGTGGGGCTCGCTGTGCCGGCTCGCCAGCGCGAGACCGCGACCCCGCCGCATCTAGGGCAAGGCCGTGATTTGCGCAAGCTGTAGACCCCTGCTACGAAGGCGCCCGCAGCGCGCCCAGCGCGCGCCTCCTTTGTGGTCTCGTGTCTACCGAGAGTATGGTCCTACCCCAGAAGCCGATGACGCAGGTGGTGCCGCGTCGCCCGTCACCCGCCGGCACCTCCCGCTCCGACGCCACGTTCCTGCCCCCTCGCGCTGCGCCTCTGCGCCGCGTGTCGACGCGCGGGCCGGCCTGTGGCGCTTGTCTTTGGAGCCTCGCGTGGATGGCGCTTTGCCTAGGGATGCCGCTCGTGGTCTCGCCTGGCGTCGCGCTCGCGCAGCCCCCTTTGGATGGGCTCGCTGCGCCGCCCCAGGCGCGTCACTTCGTCCACTGGCACGCACGAGCCGATGTCGGGCGGGCTGTCGAAGAAGGGCGTCGCCTGGCTGAGGCGTCCAGCCGTTTGCCCTGGTGGACGGGTGCACCCCTCGACGCACGGGACGCGCTGCATGCGATCGCCGCGGCCATTGAGGCCCGCTCGTGCGGGCCAGCGGTTGAAGCCCGGTGGATCGAGCTGCGGCCGCGCTTGGAAGGCATCGGTCCACGGCACGCAGCGGCCGCTGCCTTTGTGGACGGCGAGCTGGCCCGCTGCCGTGGGCAGTGGGGTGATCTGGTGGCGCACCGTCAACGTGCGGTGCGCGACAGCACGCGATGGTGTAGCGCGGCCCTGCAGGGCCTACGTGCCTCGTCTGGCTTGCTCCCCCACTGCGTCCCGGGGGGAGGCGGGCAAGAGCGTCGTCTTGAGCAGGCGCCTGTGCGCGGAAGGGAGACCCTGCTCGAGCCCCACGTGGTGGTGGCCGCGGAGCAGCGCCGGGACCACGTGCTGGCTCTCGAGAGGGGGTTGGAGGAGAGCGTCGCCTCGGGGAGGTCGGCTGAGGCTCACAAGGCATGGAGCGCGCTGCGTGGGGAGGGCTACCCGCGCACGGAGGAAGAAGGCGCGCGCTGCGTCGAGGGTGTCGGCGCAGCGCGTCCTTATTGGCGCGAGCGCTGCTTCTGGGCGTGGTACGAAGCCGCGGCGGACCGCGAGCTCCGCGCCATCTCATGGGATGGGTGGCTGCGCGTCGCCGTGCGTGCGCTGAACGACGCCGAACCCTGGGGCGCCGACGCGATGCTCTATGCGTTGGAGGTCCGCTACGGGGCAGCGCTCTCGAACGTTGAGCGGGCGCGGCTGACGTACTGGCGTGCCCGGGCCGCTCAGGGAGTAGGGCGCGCACGGGCCGCCGCTGCCCTGGACGACGAAGCGTGGCGATCAGCGCCTCTCTCCTACCACGGGATGCTCGCGGCCAGGAATCTTGGGCGCACGAAGACCGATTGGCTCGAGGTGGGCGAGCGTGCGATGCATCCGGTCGTGGGGGTCGCCCTGGACCCGCCGCTGGTCGCGGAGGTCCTCTCGGCGCGCGAGCTCGTGGCCCTCGGCTTCTTCGGCACGGCGGAGGCGCTGCTGCGGGAGTCCTACAGGGGGAGCAGCGACGCGCCCCGGGTCCGCGAGGCGGTCGCTCGTGAGCTCGCGTGGCTCCTCGGTGAGCGAGGTCGTGCGCGCGAGGCCGCTTACTGGGCCAGCGGGCCAGGGGCGTTCGCAGGCCTGGACAGGGAGGGGTTTGTCGCGTGGCATCCTTTCCTGCTCCGTCACGCGTATCCCGTGCTCTACCGCGAAGCGTGGGAACCGGCTGCGCGGGCCCGCGCCGTCGATGTGGCGTGGATGCCCGCCCTGATCCGTCGCGAGACGGGATTCCGACCGACCGCGATCTCGTACGCAGGAGCCCGAGGGCTGATGCAGGTCATGCCCTCAACCCTCCACTGGCTCGAGGGCAGGGGCCGCCTGACGGGCGGCCTGGTCATGGCGGATCTGCTGGATGCCCGCAAGAACGCCCTTGTCGGTGCCGCTGCGATCGCTGCGCTCCGCGACGTCGTCGGGGAGGACGAGGCTGAGCTCATGGCCGCCGCCTACAACACCGGGATCGGGCGCGTGCGTCGCTGGGAGCGTTCGCTTCGCGTCGATGACGCGCGCCTGCGCGGCCCGCTCTTCCTGGAGTTCGCAGAGAGGAGCAGTGTGCGTGCGTATGTCCGGGACGTCGTTGTGGCGCGTGCGGTGTACGCGCTCTTGCTCGATCCCGACCTTCCCTAGGACTGCTGGAGCGCTTCCCATGCGCGGTCCAGGTGCACGCGCACCTGCGTGCTGTCGTCGAGGGTGTCTTCGAGGAGCAGGGCGATGGAGCGCCCGGTCCCAGGGTCACACCACGTGGGCTCGACGTCCCTTAGCGGAATCAGCACGAAGGCTCGCTCGGCGATGCGGGGGTGAGGCAGCGTCAGGTCAGGGCTCTCGCATCGCTGGTCGCCGAAGGTCAGCAGGTCGACATCCAAGGACCGTGGGCCGTTGCGCTGTCCGCGCTGACGTCCAGCGTCGCGCTCGAGCGTGCGCAGGAAGGTGAAGAAGTCGCGGAGGGACTCCGTGGTCTCCACCTTGGCGACGGCGTTCAGGAACGCGGGCTGCTCGCGGACATACACGGGCGGGGTCACGTAGAGTCGGCTGAGTTGGACCGCGACACAGCGCCGGAGCAAGGCGGAGGCGCAGGTCCGGAGGTGAGCCGCGGCGTCTCCTTGGTTCGACCCGAGGGCGATGAGGGCGACGGTAGGTCTCACGTGGTGCCGTCGCCGTGGGTGGTCCAGGGATAGGGCGCGTTCCGTGTTCTCGTCACGAGGGGAGCTCCGGGCCTACCCCCTTGATGTCCGGGTCGCCTTCATCCCAGATGTCCCCCTCGTCGCTGAGGTGGTCGTCGCCGGACTGCTCTGAGGGTTGGTAGGCTCGTCGATCACCGTGTCCATGCTCGACGAGCCATCGATCGATGCGGTCGATCAGCGCCTTGGTCGTGGCTCGGTCCAACGCGCAGACGTGGATGGCGTCCGGGAACTCGGACTCTAGGGCGATGCGTTCCATCGGGTCGACGCGATCGGCTTTGTTGAAGACAAGGAGGAGCTCCTTCTCGTGAAGCTCCAGCTCTCGGAGGATCTCGAGGGTTGAATCGCGTTGTTGGCGCCAGGCGGGGTCGGACGCGTCCACCACATGGAGGAGGAGGTCAGCGTCGTGCAGCTCTTCGAGGGTGGCGCGGAAGGCCTTGCGCAGGGCGTCGGGGAGGTCGCGGATGAAGCCCACGGTGTCGGTGAGCACCACCGAGCGGTCTTCCGGAAAGCGCAACCTTCGTGAGGTTGGGTCGAGGGTTGCGAAGAGCTTGTCTTCGGCGAGGACAGTCGCGCGGGTGAGTGTGTTGAGGAGGGTCGACTTGCCTGCGTTTGTGTATCCGACGATGGACACGACGGGGACGCGCCCCTCCTTGCGGCTTTTTCGGCGCAGCTCACGCTTGGACGAGAGCTCATCGATCGCGCGTTCGAGCGCGTTCATCCGGTCCCGCGCGCGGCGCCGATCGAGCTCAAGCTGGCTCTCGCCGGGTCCACGCCCACCGATGCCACCGGCCAAGCGGCTCATGGCGGTCCCTCGTCCTGAGAGCCGAGGGAGGCTGTACTGGAGCTGCGCTAGCTCTACCTGGAGCTTCCCGCCGCGGGTCTGAGCGCGCTGTGCGAAGATGTCGAGGATGAGCTGGGTGCGATCCACGATCCGGAGGTTGGTCTTCGCTGAGAGTGAGCGGAGCTGCGCTGCGTTCAGGTCTTGACCAAAGACGAGGAGGTCGGCGCCGAGCTGCAGGGCCTTGAGTTCGAGCTCTTCGACGGCTCCGGAGCCTACGGCGTAGCGAGGATCCAGCTGCGCGCGCGTCTGGGTGTAGGTGTCGACGAGCTCGAGCCGCGCGGTGCGGCAGAGCTCCCGCAGCTCGTCGATGCGGTCTTTCGCGAAGCGGTCGTCCCTGGTGCGGACGTAGACGAGGATAGCCCGCTCTCCCTCCGCGGCATCGCGAGCCGCGGGAGCGGCTGCTTCGAACTGGGCCTCCAGGTCTTGCACAAAGGCCGCGAAGTCTCCGGGCTGCTGGTGGAGGGCCGTGGTCTCGCTGCGCCAGGGCTGGTCCCCAGTGGCGGAGGGGACGAGGTGGGCCCAGTGGACCACGGCGCGTCCCTCGGGGGTGTGGGCGTGCAGAGACGCGACCGCGTCCAGCTTGAGCTTGACGAGGTCGGTGAGGTCGTCCTGCGCCAGGGGGTCGCCCTGGACGTAGGTCCGCAGGAGACGGAGGCCACGGAATCGGGTTCCGCCAGCGCGTTGGCGACCTAGGTCGGGGAGGTACAGGCGCTGGGCGTCGCCGATGATGACGCCTTGCACGTGTCCCTTGCGATCGATCAGCAGACCGATCACACGGTTGAGCTCATGGGACAGGGGCAGGAGCAGGTGCACGAGATCGCTAGGGGCGACGTCGTCCTGCCGAGTCCGTCGGCCTGCGAGCTTCTCGAGCGCCTTCTTTTGGTTTGCCTTGAGTCCGCGGAGGTTGCCAGTGATGCGCGCGTCTATGGTCTGGACCTGTGGTGTGGGAGCGCCGCCGCTGCGTCAGCGCCCGTGCTCCTGGATGTAGTCAAGGAGCTCGGTCTGTCGCGCTGTGGGCGGGTCGCTGGGTGGCGCGAGGCGCAAGTGGTTCTGGGCTGCCCGTGCGGCCTGCGCGTGCCGGCCGAGCTGGCGGTAGTTGTTGTAGAGGCTGAACTGGATGCCAGCATCCCGCGGGTTGAGCTGGGCTGCCTCCTCGAGGAGTGCCGCAGCGGCAGCGAAGTTGCGCTCCTGTGCAGCGAGTCGCCCGGCTTCGCGCCGTAGCTCGGTCACGCGAGCCTGCCGGTCGGCAGCGGACATGGGGGCTTCGGCGGGGCTGGGTGCTGGGGGGGCGCTGTGCTGGACCTCGGGCTGCCCGCGGGAGGGCTGTGGGGCGAGCGCGACGCGCTGAGGAGCGGGGGAGTCCGCTGGCGCCGTGGGTCGCTGCGCGGTGGGCTGAGGCGCTGGGGCGGCGTGGACAGCGGCCGCCTGTGTGCGGCCTCTCGCCGCGCTCTCGAGGGCGTCGATGCGTTCGCTCTGCTCGCGCAGCCGCGGGTGGTCGGGGTCATAGGGGACGATAGGTCGCAGCGCTTCTCGTGCCTGCGCGAAGTTGCCGCGCTGTGCGGCGGCGTCAGAGGCCTCGATCAGGTCCTGCACGAAGAGGTCGAGGATCCGCCGTTCCAGGTTTTCGTCGTTGAGACGCGTGCGGTAGTAGGTGCCGCTCGGCAGCTCCGCGATCTGCGCTAGGGCGTCTTCGTAGGCGCCGTGGTCGGCCAGCCTGCGGATCGACTCATAGGTCTCTTGGTTGCCCCGCTCGTTCTGAGCCCGCTCCCTGAGGGAGGCGGCGACCTCTGCGTTGAGGTTGTCGCCTTCGCTCTCGAAGCCCCGCAGCGCGCTCTCCAGCGCAAGGAGGGCGTCTTGCCACCGTGCCTCTTGAAGGGCGAGTTGCCCTCGCTGGAGTTGCTCTTGATGCGTGGAGAGGCCGGCGGGTGGCGCCTGCGCCGGGGTGGCAGGCGGGGTAGCCGTGGTGGAGGTCGGCAGGCTGGCGGCGGCGGTCTCTCCAGCGCTAGGGTCCGCAGGAGGCGCGCCCGGCTTCAGGAGCAGGTATCCACCGAAGAGCAAGAGGACGACGAGGGCTCCGCCGGCTGCTGAGGCCACCGCGATGCCCCACGGCTTGGCGGCAGGCAGAGGCGCAAGATCTCGCTCCTCGCGCTCAGGCTCGATGCTGGAGAGGACAAAGGTAGCGCCAGGCGGCAGGTACTGAAAGACAATGTCCCCGATCTGCAGCTTGTCGCCTTGGTGGAGGCGCGCGCTGTGCACCGTTTTTCCGTTGAGCTGCAATCCGTTGGACGAGCCCAGGTCTTCGACGAGGAGGCTGCCGTCCTGGGGAAGGAAGCGTGCGTGTCGCTTTGAGATGGACACGTGGTCGACCCGCACGTCCGCGTCGGGGCTTCTGCCAAGCACGGTCTCGCGGTGCAACGCGATGGCGTAGGTCTTGCCCCGCTCGCCGCCTCGGAGGATGGCGAGGCGCGCGGGCTCGTCGATGTCATCGCTCGGCATCCTGGGCGGCGCCGGCGTGGTCGTGATGTCTTCCAAGGCCTGCGGTGGGACGACGTCCGTCGCCTCGCCCACCAAGGTGAGCCGGTACTCGCCGATCACGAGCTCGTCGCCGTCGTGCAGCTCCATGCTGCCATCAATGCGGCGCCCGTTACACTTCGTCCCGTAGCGCGACAGGTCTTCGACTTCGATACGCCCGTCGCGCTGCAGGATGCGCGCGTGCACCCGGCTCACGTTCCGCTCGGTGAGGCGCACCGTGTTGCCCTGCCTTCGACCGATGGTGATCTCGGAGCGCACTACGGGGACCGTGGTCCTGCGACCGTCCTCGTCCTCAATGATCAGCTTCACCATGGGTCCATCCACGCACAAGCAGCTGCCCAGCACTGCACCGATAGGCACTCTAGCACGAGCCATCCCCGACGGGCAACCAAGGTGATCGCCACCCTGCGGATCGGTCGAGGAGCGCCTGGGGGGCCCGGCCGAGCGCTTGGGCGCGGGGGACAGCTTGACGCGCGCTAGGGCGCCCGGCTAGGTGGTGGCGCTGCCCTCGGTGGCGTCAAGACCACCTCCGCTCTCTCGCAGTTGGCCGCCCATGACCCTGACTCCTCCTGCTGTGTATGACTCTCTGTCGGGTGCGAAGCGGCCCATGCCGCTGCTACACCCAGGCCGCGTGGGGCTCTACGTCTGTGGCGTGACCGTCTACGACTACGCGCACATCGGGCACGCGCGGGTCTATGTCTTCTTCGATCTGGTCGTGCGCTACCTCCGTTCGCGGGGCTACGACGTCACCTACGTCCGCAACCACACGGACATCGACGACAAAATCATCGCACGCGCTGCCGAGGTGGGGGAGGAGCCGCTAGCCCTGGCTGCGCGATTCATCGACGCACTGCAGGAGGACCTCGCGTCGCTGGCCGTGGGTCCGCCGAGCGTTGAGCCTCGCGTGAGCACACACATCGGCGAGATCGTCGGCATGGTCGAGCGCCTGATCGCGCGCGGACACGCCTATCCCGTCGACGGCGACGTCTACTTCGAGGTGGCCACCTTCGAGGAGTACGGCAAGCTCTCCGGGCAGCGCCTGGAGGAGATGCGGGCGGGCGAAAGGGTCGCCGTCGATGAGCGAAAGCGACACCCCTCTGACTTCGCACTCTGGAAAGCGGCCAAGCCCGGCGAGCAGTCCTGGGACAGCCCTTGGGGACCCGGACGGCCCGGGTGGCACATCGAGTGCTCCGCGATGAGCGCGACACACCTGGGCCCCTCCTTTGACGTCCACGGCGGGGGCAAGGACCTGACCTTCCCCCACCACGAGAACGAAATTGCTCAGTCCGAATGCGCTCACGGACAGACCTACGTCGGGACGTGGATGCACGTTGGGCTCGTGCAAGTCGATGGTGAGAAGATGTCCAAGTCGCTGGGCAACTTCTGGACGATTCGCGACGTCCTTGCGCGTTGGCACCCTGAGTCGCTCCGCCTCTTCCTGCTCTCGGCCCACTACAGGAAGCCGGTGTCGTACTCCGCGCACAACCTGGATCTAGCGCAGGAGCGCGTGTCCTACGCTTACCGCACCCTCGCCGCGCTGCGCGGCCTGTGGCGGGACGTCGAGCGTCCCGCGCCTGCCCACGGTGCGCTGCGCGCGCGGCGCGAGGCGTGGGAGGCGGGGCTGGATGATGACTTCAACACGCCCGTGGCCTTGGCGCTCTTGAGCGACTCGCTGCGCCGCGCGAACGAGCTGCTCGCGACCAAGAAGCTGAGCCGCCGTCCGGATGTGCTCGCCGAGCTGGCTGCCCTCGACGTCTTCCTCCATGAGATCGCGGCGGTACTCGGCGTGTTGGGTGGTGAGCCCGAGAGCGCGCTGGAGGCCTTGCGCTTGAGCAGCGCAGCGCGCCGGGGTGTAGAGCCAGCGTGGGTCGAGGAGCAGGTGGCCGCGCGGCGTGCCGCACGCGACGCGCGGGATTGGGCGGAGGCGGACGCAATTCGGCAACGCTTGGCGGCTCACGGTGTGGATGTGATGGACACGCCAGAGGGTACGACGTGGCTGGTCCGCCTCATCGAGGGCGAGCTGGATGGCGACGAGGCGGCGGACGCGGACAGTCCATGAGGCCCTTCCGCTTGCACGCGCCCTTTCTGCCCGCTGGAGACCAGCCGCAGGCGATCGACGAGCTGGTGGCGGGCGTGGAGCGGGGGGACAAGCACCAGGTCCTGCTGGGGGTGACAGGGTCGGGCAAGACCTTCACGATCGCGCAGGTGGTCGAGAGGACGCAGCGTCCCACGCTGGTCATGGCCCACAACAAGACGCTCGCTGCGCAGCTCTATCAAGAGTTCAAGGAGCTCTTCCCCGACAACGCGGTCGAGTACTTCGTCTCCTACTACGACTACTATCAGCCGGAAGCCTACGTCCCCTCGACGGACACCTTCATTGAGAAGGACGCCCAGATCAACGACGCGATCGACCGCATGCGTTTGTCGGCGACGCGATCGCTCCTCGAGCGGCGCGATGTGCTGATTGTGGCGTCGGTCTCGTGCATCTACGGGTTGGGGAGCGCCGAGGCATTCTATGGCATGCTGGTGCATGTGGAGGTTGGCCAGCGCATGGACCGGGACGGGCTGCTGCGCAAGCTCGTGGGGATTCAGTATGAGCGCAGGGACCACGATTTCCACCGAGGCACCTTCCGCGTACGTGGGGACAGCGTCGACATCTTCCCTGCCTACGAGGAGCAGACGGCGCTCCGGCTCTCCTTCTTTGGGGACGAGCTGGAGGCGATCGAGACGATCGACCCCCTGCGCGGCCAGCGTATCGCGTCCTTGGATCGCGCCGCCATCTACCCAGCGACCCACTACGTCGTCACGCCCGAGCTGAAGCAGCGCGCGATCACGAGCATCCGGGAGGAGCTCGCGCTGCGCCTGGAGGCGCTGAAGGCGGAAGGTCTAGCGCTTGAAGCGCGTCGGTTGGAGGATCGTACGACCTTTGATCTCGAGATGCTGACGACGGTGGGATTCTGCCACGGCATCGAGAACTACTCGCGCCACCTGACCGGGCGCGCCGTCGGGGAGGCGCCTCCTTGCTTGTTGGATTACTTCCCGAAGCCCTGGCTGCTGGTGGTGGACGAGTCGCACGCCACCCTCCCTCAGGTCGGCTCGATGTATCGCGGGGACCAGAGCCGGAAGAAGACGCTGGTGGACCACGGGTTTCGTCTTCCGAGCGCGTTGGACAACCGACCCCTGCGCTTCGATGAATTCGAGGCCCTGGTCCAGCAGGCGATCTACGTATCGGCGACGCCGGGAGACCACGAGCTGGGCAAGGCCGGGGGTGTCGTCGTCGAACAGCTCCTTCGGCCGACAGGCCTCTTGGATCCGATCATCGAGGTGCGTCCTGCGCGGATGCAGGTGGACGATCTGGTCGGCGAGATCCGGAAGCACACGCGGGACATGGGGGATCGTGTCCTGGTGACCACGTTGACCAAGCGGATGGCCGAGGACCTGGCGGAGTTCTTGCGGGAACAAGGGTTCCGCGTGGCTTACCTCCACAGCGACTTGGACACGCTAGAGCGTGTGGACGTGCTGCGGGATCTGCGGGAAGGGAGCGTCGAGGTCGTCGTGGGCATCAACCTGCTTCGGGAGGGGCTGGACCTGCCCGAGGTGTCCCTGGTGGCGATCTTGGATGCGGACAAGGCCGGATTCCTGCGGGCCCACCGCAGCCTGATCCAGACGGCGGGCAGGGCCGCGCGGAACGCGCGTGGGCGCGTGCTGATGTACGCGGACGAGATCACGGAGGCGATGCAGACCTGCATCGATGAGACCCTGCGCCGTCGCCAAGTGCAGCATGCGTACAACATCGCACACGGAATCGAGCCCCAGACCGTATCCCGGGGGATCCGGCGTATGGGGCACGAGGTGTCTCGTTCGGAGGACGCGGCGGAAGCGGGCGCGCTCCAGGAGTTCCCCGACGATGAGGCTGCGCTGGATGCCGCGATCGCGGCGGAGCGCGAGGCGATGCTCGTGGCTGCCAAGGCGCTCCGCTTTGAGGACGCTGCACGCCATCGCGATCGCTTGCGCCTGCTCGAAGCGCGGCGGCTGGGGTTCGGAGCTCCAGCGTAGGGGCCTTGTCGCTAGGGATCGTGTCGAGACACACGGGAACCTTGGCAGTCGGCTCTCTTTTGGGCATGGTAGGCCCACCCGAGGTGGTAGCGCTCATGTGCGCCGCTGCCAGCGTGGTCCTTCCTTTGACTTTCGTCGTTGCGAGGTGCTTGATGCTGTGCTTTCTCGTAGGCTACCTTGCCACCGCACCTGGGTGCGGGTGGCGGGTCGCGGGCACGAATCGCGTGACGGCTGTCGCAGCCGGTCGGTCCCCCTACGAGACGTTGTCCTCCTTGAAGCGCAAGAGTTCGACATGATCGTTCAGTGCCCCGCGTGTTCCGCGCGCTACCGCATCAAGCCGGAGAAGCTCCCCGCAGGTGGGGGGAAGATCACGTGTCCGCGCTGCTCGCATCGTTTCTTCGTGAAGCCGGAGGAGGGTGAGGCGAGCGCCGCCGCTGCACCAGCGGCCGCTGGACCGGCCAAGACGTCGAGGACATTGGCCCTGAGCGGCATCGACTTCTCCGCGGCGCTTGCGGCTGCGCAGCAGAAGGCGGTCGGTGGGGAGGACGCCGCAGGCGGTGGTGGCAGCGCGGGCCCCTCCGCGGCCAAAGCGGAGGAGGAGGCGGCACAGCTTGCCGAGATCTTCCGCTCTCAGACCGAAGGCGACGCGCTCGACGCCATCTTCTCACGCGCGGGCGTCGAGACCACCGAGGGTGGCGAGGACGACTGGGCCAGCAGCCTCCCTCCTGAGCTCGCCTCGATGGTGAGCGCGGGCACCGGAGGGGGAGCGCCGCCGCCGGCCGCGCTCGCCGCCGACGACGCAGGAGAGGACGACGCCATGAGCCGCTTCGAGGCCCTCCTCGGCGGCGACGATGACGCGCACCCCTTGCCGAGCGCAAGCGCCGGCCCTGGCGTCGACGACGAGCTTCAGCGTCTGCTTGAGGAGACCGCCTCGTCCCTGCCCGAGAGCGAGGCATCGGGTGACGCATCGGAGAGCGTCCTCCCGACCTCAGCGCCGGCGCCGGCGGCCCCAGGGGACGGTAAGCCCCTCAAGTGGAAGGCCAAGACCGCCGTGGGGCTCGTGTTCGACTTCGCCAACACCGAAGGCATCCGCACGTGGCTCGGGGCCAAAGACTCCTTCGACGGGATTCAGCTCTCGACAGACAGCGGCACGACATGGCAGCCCGTCTCCGCTTTCTCCGTGCTCGCAGACGTACGTCCTCGCATCGCACAGCGCTCCACCCGCGAGATGGTGCCCATTGAGCCGCCCAAGGAGGAGCCAGCCAAGGCTGGTAGCCCCGCGAAGGCGGCAGCGGCAGGAAAGGCCAGCGGGAGGACGCCCAAGGTCAGCGGCGCAGCGCGCAAGGTGCCGCAACGAGAGGTCAAGCTCGACTTCGAGCCCAAGCCGCAGGCGGACAGCAAGCGTGGGCTCGCACTCCTCTTTGTCTTCGTCGCCATCGCCTTGGGCATCGTGGCCGCAGCGCTGACCGGCATCATTGATCTGCCGTGGATGGAGCGGCCCGCCGTGGTCGAGGACGCGCCCCCTGCCCCACGCTCGGACAACGGCGCCCGCGCGCCGCAACGCGCGGAGCGGCCAGACCCTGAAGCGGGGCAGGCCGCTGCCGGCCGCCCGACCAGCATGGAGACCGCCGCCCTTGAGCTCATCATGCGCGCCGAGAGCCGACGCGCCGAGGGAGACAACGCAGGGGCCATTGAGCTCCTGCAGCAAGCCCAGCAGGTGGCTCCGGCGATGGCGCGCCCCGTTTGCCTCTTGGCCCAGCTCTACGCTCAGGTCGAAGGTGCTGAAGCTCAGGCCGCCGAAGCGGAACAACGCTGCACACGCTTGCAGAATCCGGCGCAGGGTGACAACGAGGAAGACGAGGACGGTCCTTGAACCTCCGTGACGCGGCGCGCTCCGCCGATGGCCTGCAGCCCGTCACCCACCTCGAGCCCTCGTCCTGAGCGCATGGCATCGCGAGCGCTCCCCGGTTGACCTATCATGTCGCACTCCTGTCCAGCCTGCGGTCACGTTCAGCCGCTCGACGTAGCTCGCGTTCCCGCGGGAGGGATCCTCGTCTGCTGCGAGCAGTGCTTCCACTTCGCGCGCGTCCTGCCCCCCCGCGGCGGCACCCCCCCTGCGAACCCCTACCCAGCGAGCCTGCTGATCCGCAGCCCCGATGCCCCCAAAGCGTGGCGTTGCGGCGACCTCTTCACCATGGAGCGGTGGATCCGCGAGGGACGGGTTCTGCCCGATGACCTCGCCTCCCACGACGAGGTGGTGTGGACCCCAATCCGACGGATCCCGGATCTCGCGAAGCTCTTTCCAGCCGAAGAGCTCGCAGCCACCACCGACAAGGCAGGGCCCCCACGGCAGACCGCCGCATTCGCCCTGGTTAATGCGGACCCACCAGCCGCCTCGCAGGCCGTGTCGACCGTCATGTTCAGCCCCGCCGAGATGGACGAGGCGCGGGGAACCAGCGCTCCTCCTGGTCGTCCGGGGACAGCCACGTCCTCGTCCTCCCGGCCGGAGCGCGCCGGGCGGGTGAGCGCCCCGCCCGGCGTGAGCCAGGGCGCTAGGCCAAGGGCGACAGGACCTCTGGTCCCTGGCCGGGGGACGGCGTCGGGGCCAGCGCCTACGCCCGCAGGGGACATCGGGCCCACCGGCACGCTCGCCTTCAGCGCGGATGAGCTCGTGGCAGCTCGGACCTCGAGGGCCGCCGACGTTGGGCAATCGCGCGTAGCGGAGCGCCCAGTGCGGCCCACGCCCGCGGAGCGCCCAGTGCGGCCCACGCCCGCGCAGCGCCCCCCGCCACCCCAGGCGGCGAAGGCGCCTCGCCGGGTCGCGTCCGACACCCCGCCTTCGTTGGGGACCCTGAGCGGTCCTGCGGCGGGTGATGAGGCGAGCGAAGCGATCGGGGCCTTGTGGGAGGAGCTGGAGCCGCGGAGAGAGCGATCCTTTCTTGTGGCGGGGCTCCTTGTAGGGGCCGCATGCGCCCTCTTGGTCATCGCCTTCATCATGCTGCGTCCGGACCCCGCGGCCGCGCCGGTCGATCAGCAAGCGCCGGCGCGCGCTGCGAGCGACGGTCGCGTCGCTGAGCCTCCTGCCCCTGCGGCTGAGCCCGGCGAGCCGACGCCGCCCGCTGAGGCTGCGGAGCCTGCGCAAGGGCCGGGGCCCCTCGCAGAGCCCACCGTGGACGGGGAAGCCCATGGGGTGGACGGCACCGACGCACCAGCCCCCTCAGCGGCAGCCCCAACGCCCGCCCCCGCAGCGCCGGCAGCGCGCCCTCGGAGCAGCGCGCCCGCGCCAGCGCTGCGCCCGACTCCGGCTCCCGCGCCGGCACCTCCACCAGCTCCCGCCGCAGCTCCTTCAGGCTACCAAGGGCTGGTATCCGCAGGCCGCGCTGCCATGGAGCGACGTGATCACGAGACGGCGCTGCGACACTTCGTGGAGGCCAGTCGAGCAAACAGTGGGCATCCAGACGCCCACATGGGCATGGCGGAGGCGATGCGGGCGATGGGCCGCCTAGCGGCGGCTCGGGCGACCTTGGAGCAGTACCTGCGCGAGAACGCGCGTTATGCGCCAGCGTGGCTCCTCTTGGGGCAGATTCGCGCCCAGGAGGGGCGGCGCGAGGAGGCAAGAGAGGCGTTCGAGAGGGTGATCGAGGTTGCCCCGACCGGAGCCAGCGCACGGCGCGCGCGGCAAGAGCTGGAGCGCCTCTAGGATGGGCGTCGTGGGTACCCAGGAGGCAGGCAGGTCGGTTGCCAGCCTCCCCGCCGCGCCCCTCTGCCGATGACCGCTGCCGCCCTCCTTGCAGGGCTGGCCCCGTGGCTCTTCGTGCTCTGGCTGGCGCAGCGCTTGCGCGCCTACTGTGAGCAGCGCCAACTGCCCGCACGCGAAGTGCTTGGGGTCACGACGGCGCTCGGATGGTGCCTGGTCGCGTGCGTCGCAGCAGGTGGCGGGGTCGTGCTGAACGTCGGGGTGAGCGCAGCCCTCGAGTCCGTCTGGGCGGGAGTCACGGCGGGATCGGGTGGAGTGGCGCTGCAGGCGCTCCTGGAGGAGACCGGGAAGGGTGTCGTCCTTGTGGGGCTCTTGGCCCTGGGTCGGCTTCGGACGCCGGTGGGTGGTCTGCTGCTAGGCATGGCCGCCGGCGCAGGATTCGCCGGATTGGAGACCTTCTTGAGCTTGCAGGTGATCGCGGCACAGACGCCAGAGGTCCATCGCTGGCTCAGCGCCTTGGCGTTTCGCCTGCTCTTCGGCGCTGTCCTCCACATGGCGGCCACAGCGTGGCTCGGGTGGTGGCTGGGCCTCCACCTCCGCGGTGGCGCTCCGCTCTGGCGCGCGCTGGGCGTGGGCCTCGGTGGCGGGTGGGCCCTCCACGCGGCTTGGAACCTGGGTGTCGTGGCGGCGAGCGGTCCTGGCGTTGGATGGCTGCCAATCCTGGCGCTGATCAGCCTCGCAGCGTCTAGCGTGATCGTGATGCTCTTTGGCCTGCGGCTGGGGCTGCGCATGGCCCTTGCAACGGCTCCCGATCCCATCGCGCCGAGGTCGAGGACATCTCCTCCGCGCTAGCCCAGTCGCGCCTGGGCGTCCCTGCGCACCATGGAAAAGGAGCTCCTGGGGTGTTCGGAGCGCCCGTTCAGGCGGAGCGGCGCGAGCATGTGCCCGCTCTTCTGCTCCTTGGTCTGCAGGTAGCCTTGGTTGAAGCGGTTGGGCTCGACGAGGAGTGGCGAGCGCGCGGCTACGGACACGCCGTGATCGCGCAAGCCTTGAATCTTCCTTGGGTTGTTCGTGAAGAGCTGGATGGAGCGGATGCCGAGTAGGTGCAGCATGCCTGCGGCGATGTCGTACTGCCTTAGGTCGTCGTCGAAGCCGAGATGGAGGTTGGCCTCGACGGTGTCCATCCCCTGATCCTGGAGCGCGTAGGCGCGAATCTTGTTGGCCAGCCCGATACCCCGGCCCTCTTGGCGCAGGTAGAGAATCACACCCGCTTCCAGCGAGGCAATGGCCTGAATGGCCGAGTCGAGCTGCTCCCCGCAGTCGCACTTGAGGGAGCCGAAGACATCCCCGGTGAGGCACTCGGAGTGCAGCCGCGTGGGGACATGCTCTCCGCCAGCCAGGTCCCCTCGCACGAGGGCCACGTGATCGTGCGCATCTTTCGTGTTGTGGTAGGCGACCATCTCGAAGAGCCCGTGTCGCGTGGGTAGCTTGGCCCGAGCGACGATCGTGACCCGAACGCCAGGCGCTACCTCGATGCTGTCACCCGGGGAGCCCTTGTAGAGGATTGGGGGAGGGGAGACGTGAGG